>JAAUYH010246459.1_pt1 | contig 11723 bp, 8 predicted proteins | sample 7278061 | NCBI WGS metagenome assembly JAAUYH01 (sample SAMN14350203, study PRJNA611818) | marine sediment metagenome | isolation source: surface marine sediment (0.6m) | place: French Polynesia: Moorea | collected 2018-08 | reverse complement strand
GGGAATTTCTAGTTGCTGCTTAAAAGCTTTAGGGGATAACAACATCGGTGGTTCGAGTTTTTGGTCTTCCCCAGTGGGATAACCCCGCCAAGTGCGGGTATCGAGGACAATAACTTCATGATTGCTACTGCTAACGGTGTAGTGCCAAGATATAGCCTGACTATCCCGTGAAAGGATTAAGACATCTTGATCTCCCTCTAATTGAGGCAATCGAGTTGACCGATCTACCCCAGGAATACCTAAATAGCGATCGCACTCTGCCTTGGTCGATAGATCTTTTCCCGCCGATGCTAACCACCGAGAGGCTAGTTGCAGTAATTTTTCGCCCCCTGTTCCCGCTGCAAATTGTTCAGGAGTATTACCCCAAGCCTGAAATAAGGCATAGGCAAGTACACCATTCTGGACGACTCTTTTACCTAAAGGCTTACCTAAAACGCGATCGCACCATTCTCGATTGAGATACCAATCGTCGCTAACATCGTGGTCGTCACAAATGGTATAGACAGGAATATTGGCGAAAGCCCTCCTAACGTGGTCTAAATTCTGAATATAGCTATTGATCTCATCAATTTCTTGCTCCCAACAGCGACATTGTTTGCTGTCGTTAAATAGGCTCTTACCGCTCGGAAAACTTGACGGCATCAATATAGGAGACCAGGCTAATAAATATATCGCCGCATATTCGCCAAAACTAAATAGATGACTTTTGGCTTTTTCTGGGGAGTTCTCTAACATGGCAGTTAATCCCCCTTCAATACGAGCAATTTCTGTCCGTTGACCAGGCATTAAGTCGTCAGCAGAGATTGTATCAGCCATCAAAGGTAACTCTTCCGACCAACCAAATAACAGTTGATTGACCCCTTGGGCTAGCCAAAGGAGCGGATCGGCTACATCATCTCCATATATTTGATCTCCCGTAAGAAATAGCTGGTGCGGTCTGTCTGTGGCTAGAGTTACCGATTCTTGGATCATCCGATCCAAACAAGAGAGGGAATCTATGCCTCCGCCATGAGGCTTACGACAAGAACCATGAACGATTTTTAGTTGGTTTAAATCTTGTGGTGGTAAGGCAAAAGTAGGAAGTTGATGGTCAAAATAACTCAAACTAAATTGACTTAGTTCAATATTACTAATCAAGCTATGGCGATCGCCTTGATCTCCGACTTCAGTGCCATCAATATCATAGGCATATATTTCCCCTGGTTGAAGCAAGATACTGCCAGTGGGTGTAGCAGTAATAGCAACTAAATGTAGATGTCTGCCTAAAGGAATTGTCTGTCTTTGACCCTGAAGTAATATTTCACTGATAGTACCTCCGTTATCTTTCGTACCGTAGACTTTTAAGGAAAGCGATCGCGCTTCTTTTAATGCTAGCCAAACCGTAACCTGATCTGGTTCTGAACGACGTAAAATTGGTCCAGCTAGAATCAAAGGTAAGTCGGCAATATCTGGTAAATAATCTCTAGCTGATGGCAGGGAAGTCAAGGTCAAAAAATTAGGAAATATACTTATGATCTAGCTAAATTTTAGTATTTTTGACTGGGAAAAGGAGTGTTATTAACCTCTAAAAAACTAGGATCGTTTTTACGCAAAACTAAAAAGTCTTGTACACCAGGAATATAATCAACGATCTGAAAATAAGAACCGAAAACTTTAATTATCTCTGCACGAGTTTGAAATACATCCCAAGCAGAACCACCAATGCGGGTGGAATAAGTTGCTTGAGAATCATTAGATGTCAAAGTATAGCTGCCTGAGGTTTGCAAACTTTTAGTTTCTTCGGGACTTAATAGTGCTGAAACGTGAAACTGACCCAAAACCGAACAGATAAAAATACCCCCAGGTTGTAAAATTCGCTGCATTTCCGCCAACCATAGTTCCTGAGTTTCTAAAGGAATATGAGTAAAAACCGATGATGCTATCATCAAATCAAAGCAATTATCTTCGGCAAAGGTTAACGGTGGAGTTAAATTGTTGTGATAAAATTCCATTCCTGTTAGATTTTTCTGACACCATTCAACCATTTCCCCGTTTACGTCCGAGCCTACTAGCCGAACTCCCTCAATTACGCGAAAATGTCTTAATAATCTAGCTGTACCGCAACCCAACTCGTAAATTGAACCAATTGTTCTGAGGTTAATACCAAAGTGATTTAAGATTTTAAAGATTCGTAAAACTTCCAAATAACCAGTTTCAAAATAAACATCGCCGTTGCATTGTCTTTCTAACTCTTCTTCATTCAAAGCAGCAGTTTGAGCGATTAATTCTCTTGGTGGGACTAAACCAGGATCTGCTTGGCGATAGTTAAGATCTAAATGTTGTTGAAGGTAATCATGAAAGCGCTTTTCTTCAATACGGCGCTTGATTTTATATACTTGCTTTTTGGGTAAGGCAGTTTTAGCGAATTTACGAATAATCTTCAGCATCAGAACTAAGTGCTTAAAATACTTTAAACAATTTCATCATATAGGGATAGAGACTATCTGCTAACACTTTTTTAATCTTGAACCCCATTTCTTTGAGTTCTTTGACTAATTCTGCTCCTAGTTGCGGTTTCGTTTGATATTTATCCCCTAAAATGGTGTAGTACTTGAGCATTTTCTAATTCTACCGTTTTGACGATCACTGTAATTAATTCTTATAAGTAATCTATTCAAGATAGCTTCAGAAAATTGTAACTGCAATCTAATAATTTGATTCTTAAGCTTGATTGAAGTGTAATTGCTGATAAATTGTCTTCAGGGGTACTCGGTAAAAATACTGTTGTTGAAATCTTTCTTCCTCAACAGCTAAGAAAAAAGAATTTATAGCTGATTGTAATTCTGCCTGTAATTGTTTTTGTTGATACTGAAAGTAATATAAATCACCATATAATTGATAATTAAATCCTGATAAAGTTAAAGCTTTTAATCCCCAATCTAAACTAGTTTTATCTAAATTTAATTTGGTTTGTATTTGTGATCTAGTAATTCCTTTTTGGGTACGACTCAAGTATTTAGCAATACCAATTAGTTGGTGCCATAGTTCTTGTGGAGTGGGGGAATCTTCAGGTGTATAGACTAAGACAAGAGAGCGATCGCCTTGTCGGGCTTGTCTATATTCTCGATGGATATCATTCCAATTATCAGGGCATTGTTGCAACAAGCTGGCTTGTTCTAAAGGAACTTCTAAATTATCTAATTGATCGGGAGCAAATCGACGATCTATTAGCTGATGTGTCTGAGGAAGAATTGAATTTGACCATGAATTTTCTGAAGCTAGACGCAACGCCACTAATCTAATTTCATAGCGCTTACTGTAAGTATTAAAATCTAGTTCGGCGATCGCATCACATTTTCCCGTCACGGGAATTTCGTCTTTATAATGTCCCCACCACAAGCCAGGAAAGCCTTTATTACTTGAATCATCCCAAATGTTAAAGGTGGTCTTAATATATTGAATCTTGTTACCGCGATTATCTTGAATATTTTTATTCCAGGCATTTTTAAACCAGCAGTTTTTAATTAGTAACTTGGGAATGGGATTACCCATGCCATAGGGTTCCAGTTGTCTTAACTGGTTAAACAAGTCTTGACCCAAATCTGCCACGGTAACTTCTAAGTCAATATCCACCTGGGGCATTAATTCTGCTACGTTACTCTGTTGGCGTAGCTGTTGGTTAATCCCCTCTCTAAATAAATTTAGATTTGATAAGGGCAAACTTAACCCCGCAGCAAAAGGGTGTCCCCCAAAGCGGTGTAGTAAATCTGATTGGGACTTGACTAGCTGATATAAATCGATCCCATTGCTAGATCTGGCAGAACCCCGCGCCATTATTTCCCCTGTATTATTGCTCCTGCCACTGCTCAATAACACCGTAGGGCGACCATATTCTTGGGCAATTTGCCCCGCAGCTAAACCCAATACCCCTCCTTGCCATTGAGGATCTTCGAGGACAATTACTGAGGTAGTAGATAAATCTAATTGCTGAAGTTTTTTCGTAACTTGCTTAATTGTATCTTTTTGTAATGATTTGCGACGAGTATTAGCCAATTCTGCTTCTTCGGCTAATTGACTACAGCGTTGAGTATCCCGACTAGTCAGCAACTCCACACAAAAACTAGCATCCCCATGAATACGGCTGACAGCATTGATCCGAGGGCCTAAACCAAAAGAAATATCTGTCGGGCGATCGCCATTACGACGACATAAATCTAATAATTTAGCTACTCCCGGACGAGTCATAGTAGCAGGAATGACTTGCTTTTGTAGCTGCTGAATCCCTACTTGAGCTAGATAACGACAGTCTCCTTTTAATTCTACTAAATCGGCAATCAATCCAATGGCAACTAAATCTAACAGATTTTCTACTGGCTGGTGAGGAACATCGGGTAAGGCTTCGTACAATGCCTCAACTAATTTATATGCCACTGCTACACCAGAAAGATGATAAAGGGGATGACTAGTAGCTAAATAACGAGGGTTAATAATTGCCGTAACATCAGGACGAGATTCGGGCAGGGTATGATGATCGGTAACGATGATATCAATACCTAACTCCTGAGCATATTTAATCTCTTCTAAGTTAGTACTGCCCGTGTCGCAGGTAACAATAAGTTTTGTACCTGTTTCCGCCAATTTTAAGATTCCAGGGTTGTTTAAACCATGAGATTCTGTCAAACGATTAGGAATATAGTAGTTTAGCTGTAGGTACTGGGGGAAAAACTGTCCTAACCCATCCCATAAAACGCTGGTGGAAGTAATCCCGTCCGCATCAAAATCCCCCCAGATCGTGACCTTCTCCGCACGATCTCGTGCCTGTTGCAAACGAGCGATCGCCCATTCCATTTCTTGACCAAAAGCCCAAGGGCTAGCGGGCTGATACAAAGCTGGAGCGAAAAACCCTGGTAGTTGCTCTAGATCTTGAATCCCTCTTTGCCATAACAGTTGAGCGCAATACTTAGACTCTCTCCCCGTAATCTGCTGCACTCCCTCAACAAACTCTGAAGGGACTGGCGATGTTGATAAAATCTGCCATTTTGCATTTAACATTGATTCAGTTAAGATTAAGTGAACTACCCGCAATAAATTGCGAGCTTCCAAAATCACAGGGAATTGCCTAATCTAGATACACGACCTAGCTTCGGACTGACATTCCCTCCTTTGGCAGCATCGCTAGTCCCTAACGATGTTTGCATAATTCTGATTCCTTCTGCTCTAATATTGATTGCTGCATTTTCGTCTCTATCGTGATGCGTATTACACGCTTTACAAGTCCAACTACGAACCTCTAAAGGCAGCTTGTCGATCTTGTAATGACACTTAGAGCAGGTTTTTGAGCTAGGGAAAAATCTATCTATTTCGACTAAAAGTTTTCCTGATTGAGATAACTTATAGTCCAAAAAATTGACGAATTTACCCCAACTACAATCAGATATTGCTTTGGCTAATTTGTGGTTACGAACCATGCCCTTGATGTGGAGGTTTTCTACCACCACAACTTGATTGCTATTGACGATCTTCCTGCTTAATTTATGCAGAAAATCTTGACGGACATTGCTAATCCGTTCGTATACCTTAGCTGCTAATTTCTTAGCTTTATTCCTGGCGTTGGAACCAAGTTGTTTTCTAGCTAGTTTTTGCTGTTTTCGCTTTAAGTTTTTTTGATGTTTAGACAAATGCCTTGGATTACCATACTTTGACGTTTTGTTTCCATCATGAGTAATCGCAAAATCTTTGATTCCCAAGTCAATCCCAATTATTTTCCCTTTATGGCTAGCAATATCCTTGAAGTCACTGTTAGTTTTCGCTGTCTCACCTTCGGTTTCTAATAACACCGAAGCATAGTATTTCCCCGAAGTAGTCATACTTACAGTTACAGTTTTAATTCCACCATCTAAAGGACGGTGTATCTTAGCTTTAACTATCCCTAGTTTTCCAGGGAATTTCAAGCTTGATTCGATCTGTTTTACTTGTTGAGGATATTGAATTGATTGCTTTTTGAACTTGGATTTGAATCTTGGATATCTTGCTCTACCAGCAAAAAAATTTAGATAGGCTCTCGAAAGATTGAGGCTAACCGACTGAAGCACCTGAGAATAGCACTCTTTGAGCCATTCAGTTTCTTCTTCTTTTTTAAGTCTAGGTAACATGGAATTCATCGCCGAACGAGTTAGCCCTTTTCCTGTTTCTTGATAAGTTTCAATGCACTTATTGAGAGCATAATTCCACCACCAACGAGCCGAGCCAAAATGTTGAGACAGCGTAATCTTCTGAGAGTTGCTCGGATAAAGTCTTACTTTTACTGCTTGGCGAATCATGGTTTAGCTGATTTACTTCGACCTTTTATCATTATACAGTATTAGCGGTAATAAAACTAGCTATTCCGAAAAACCCTGTCCGTCATTCATGAGGGGCTGTCGCCTGTGGTTTCCCACAAAGCGCATAGTTTGCCGTATGTCGTTTAAAAGCCCCGTCCCGTCGATCAATCGAGGGACTTCTGACGGCGGAAGTTAAATTATATTAATAGAGATTCTTGACAAATAGTGAGCTTTTGTGGTTGGCACTGCTTGATTTCCACCGCAACGATCTGAGCTTGTTCTGCCATCAAATCCTCCAAATAACCATCTTGTAAAGCTCTAGCTTCTACAGCACTGTCAAAAGGTCCAAAGTAGTAAGTACATTGGGGATTTTCCGTCTGAATTTCCAGCCACCAGTGTTGAACTTGTGGGTAGACAGGTAAAGCGACATAAAAAGTACTGCCACCTCTCAAGCTTCTCTCCGCCCAAAGCCGCCCACCATGCTGCTGAACAATCTGGTTGCAAAGAGCCAAACCTAATCCTAGACCATTATAAGGACGAGAATCAGAACGATCTACTTGATAAAAACAGTCAAAGATCTTCTCTAGTTGGTCGGGAGAAATGCCGATGCCCCGATCTGTGATTTGAAACAGAATGGAGTCTGTTTCTAGGATATCAGAGGGTTTGGGAAAACTGATCGAGACTGGAGTAGAGCAAGAATCCAGATTTAAAGAATTCTGGATATTAAACTCATGTGTCTGTAACTGACTCTCTCCCGATTCCCTTAGTGTAGCCGTCAGTGTAACTATTGAGCGATTCGGCGAGAATTTAATGGCATTATTAAGCAAATGAGATAAAAGCATCATCGTATAGCGAGGATCTGCCCAAATAGAGACAAATTTAGGCTTGAGAGACAGAATAATTCTCACCTGCTTGCTTTTTAATTCTATAGTTTTAACTGCTTGTTTAAGCAAATCATCAACAAGGCAAGGCTGTGGGACGATTCTGAGTTGACCTGACTTCATTTGCTCGTAGACCAGAAGCTCATTAACTATACCCCTTAGTTTGTCAGTCTGCTGAGATACGACTTGCAGTAGAGATTTAGTTACTTCCGAACTAGAACTAAACTTCCCAGCCACCAAGAGTTGAAGATATCCTTGAATCAGGGTTAGAGGAGTGAAAAATTCGTGATAAAATAAGGAAATCAAGTCACCGTTTTGCTGAGAAAGCATCGACGAAATGCTCTTTAGCTCTGACCTGATGCGGGCAAGCTGCTGAATGCTGATTGAGAACCCCTCTGGTTGAGTTGGCGACTGCCTAAGATTTTGTCGCAGAATTTCCAGACTTTGCTTAGTAGATAAAAGCTTCTGTTGAAGGGAGATATTTTTAGGTTCCATACATTCTTTCAGCTTTTCCCAGAATTTCTAATCAGTAGCTGCCTCGAAAAGTTTAATTATCTGTATCATGCTTTTGCTACAAAAACATCCAATCTGATATTTTTCGAGTTTAAATCAAGATTTTGAATATTTTGTGAGGTTAGCTGATTATCTCAAAGTGTTACTGTCTATCCACATTGGTTATGGATGCGGCTCTTTTGAAAAGACGATATTCTGATATGGAGCAAAAGAAAATCGAGTCTGGAGAGAACTAAGATAGATCCCAGCAAAGCTTGAAGATGAAGATAAATGGTTGACAGAAGCAAGGAAACTATTTGAAGCAATGGTTACTTGCTTAAGTTTGAACAAAGAGCAAGAACATCAACGTCATCATCGGGCTTTGTATCAATCTGCTATTCCTTTGCTCAAAAGTGTTACTCAAGCTTGTTGTTCTACTCTTCCACCTCCAAAACTTATAGTTGTTTGACTTGCTCTTCATCTTCTTAAAAGAGCCGCACCCATTCAGTTTTTGTCTTGTACTTAGATCATTGATGACTATTATCCTATTAAAATATTAATCTTTGAATTAACTCAGATTAACTTAGTCTTAATGAATAAAAATCCTTCACTGTCTAAGCCAAACTATACAGTTAAACAGATCTTGTTTGTCGTTCTTTTTTGCGAAAGTTTAGCTGTTATCATGGCTATTGGAAGAGCAGTTGTCTTAGACCTATCGCCAACAACCTACTTTGGCGAAGTTAATCGAGGTGGTCTGATTACATGGGTTTCCTTTCTACAGCTATTAATTGCTGCTGTTTTATCGAGGAAGATTTTTAGTATAGTCAAATCTGTTCCCCTACTAAATATAAATAAGAGCAGTTTTTTCTGGTTAACTATCTGCCTTGGATTGTTTTTTTTGGCTTTAGATGATTTACTCGGAATTCACGAACTGATGGATTTTTGGTTACATGAATTGTTCAAGTTTGAACAAACAGAGCTCAGTGATTTGATCGATGACGTAATTGTCGGAGGATATTTAATTCTCTTTCTAATGCATGTCGCTTTTCAATGGCAAACCATCAAAGTTTTCCAGCAGTCATTTATCTTTTTCAAGCTGGGATTTATCTTAGCGGCAGCAATGGTGGTTTTAGATATAGTTAGCAACAATATGCTATTCATCTCAATGATCATAGATGATATTGCTCTCGCTTCAATTATAAAACAATGGCTGGGAGTAATTGAAGATTCAGCCAAAATCTTTGCTGAAGGAATGTTTATTGTTGGTATTTACAAATGTTGGCAAATAGCCCTAAAAGTGAGCAACGAGCAGTAAGGTTATCTCGTGCAGCTTACTTGTAAACAGTATTGAGATGAGCAGAAATAGAAGATTGCTAGTTGACAAACAATAAAATTGGATGGTGGTTGTGGAGGAGGTGACTTCTCCCGACGCTGATGCTACGCATACAGCACGGGCTTCATCCCTCGCGAGATGAATCTTACTGCCCCAAGCCTCTTATCTAGAAACAATGATTAGCATCACTGAGTCCCCGACAGATCGACTATTTGACAGTCAATTTCTTGACCCGATAGACCATCGGTAAAACACGTAATATGAATAATCAAATTACTAATACATCTTATTCCGTTTGGAATTTTACCGACACAACTCCTGTGTCGAACCTATTTCCAAGTTGTCAAGGTGCTAATCGTATCAACTTACAGCAATTTATAGCTCGATTTCTGATACAAAATCATTATACTACAAGTGATGAAATTATAAAATATTTATTGTCGGCTTTCATACATGGGTTGAACTATGCGCCTTTGTGACGCTAAATAAGTTGGCTTCACTTTCGTTTCGCAAATTACTATAGCGCGGGACTTACCGCCGTTAAGTTAAAAGAGACGCATCCATTAATTATCTATTAGAATGAAATAAACTTAGTCGAGATTTACCCTATGGTTGCAGTACAGCCTCTCGTTTCTGAATTCACTATTGTTGGCAGATTAGAAGATTATGTTGTCAGTTCTAAAGCTCGCATCAAGTATCTGCAATTATCTACCGAGGCGGAAGAATACTCGATCAAAGTTGCCAAGGAACAAAATAATGTTCCTGTCCTGAGTCAACATTTAAAACCTGGCTGCTGGTTAAAAGTAAAGGGGATGCGGAAATATGAACTACATAAAGACAGAGTTAACTACACAGCTTACAAAATAGAATTGCTCAGGGAAGCAATTTCTGAACAACTTACTGCTCCTAATAAAATTTCCCCGACTAACCCTAAAGCTAAAATATTATTCTGTCAAGACTCAACCTGTCGCAAGAAAGGTGGAAAAGCAGCCTGTGACTTGTTAAAAACTGAATTGCGATCGCACGGTATAGCAGATCAGGTAGAAATCAAACCCACTGGTTGTTTGAAACAATGTAAAACAGCTCCCAATCTGATCGTAATGCCAGGAAGAATTCCCTACAGCAGAGTACAGCCTCAACAAGTATCTCAATTAATGGCGTTGCTGAACAATAGCTAGAAAAAACAGGTTCGCCATATTCTTGTTCAATATTATCTAAGTCTCAATAATAGTTATAAATACTTATAGGTTTATCCTGACCCCTCTCCTGATAGAAAAGGGGCTAGAGGGGAGAGATTAAACTGGCATACCTAAAATATCCTCAATCTTCGGCATTTCTTCTAAAGGAATTACCCTACCTTCGTCTTCAAAGTTCTCAATCTGATCAAAGTTGAGATAGCGATATAAATCTCCTTCGAAGGGGGTGATTTTCTCTTGAACAACTGCCATGTATTCCTCCACAGTAGGAATCTTCCCTAACAAAGCACAGACGGCAGCTAATTCCGCTGAACCTAAGTAAACTCTTGCCCCTTTACCCATACGGTTGTTGAAATTACGGGTAGAAGTTGAGAAAACGGTAGCATTATCTTCGACGCGGGCTTGATTACCCATGCACAGAGAACAGCCAGGCATTTCGGTACGTGCGCCAGCAGCAGCAAAGATACCATATACTCCTTCTTCGCGGAGTTGCTTCTCATCCATGCGAGTAGGAGGACATATCCATAAACGTCCTTTAACTACTCCTGCACCTTCTAAGATTTTGGCAGCAGCGCGATAGTGTCCAATGTTGGTCATGCAAGAACCGATAAAGACTTCATCTACTATATCTCCTGCACATTCAGACATTAATTTAACATTGTCAGGATCGTTAGGCGCAGCAACGATGGGTTCTTTAATTTCATTGAGGTTAATTTCGATTGTGTCGGCGTATTCCGCATCTTTGTCAGCAGACATTAACTCTGGTTTAGCTAACCACTGTTCCATCTTAGCGACACGACGCATGATAGTACGAGCATCACTATAACCACGGGCAACCATATTTCTCAGTAGTGCCACGTTGGAACGCAAGTATTCGGCTACGGTTTCTTCACTGAGTTTAATGGTACTTCCAGAACAAGAACGTTCGGCGGTAGCATCAGTCAGTTCAAAAGCCTGTTCTACCTTAAGATCAGGCAAGCCTTCCATTTCCATTACTCGTCCGTTGAAAACATTTTTCTTATTCTCTTTAGAAACAGTAAGTTTTCCCTGTTGGATAGCTACCCAAGGAATAGCGTTAACAATGTCTCTAAGAGTAATTCCTGGTTGTAATTCTCCTGTAAAACGAACCAAAACGGACTCAGGCATATCTAGAGGCATAACCCCTAAGGCTGCGGCAAAGGCTACCAACCCAGAACCCGCAGGGAAAGATATGCCCAGGGGAAAACGAGTATGGGAGTCCCCACCAGTACCAACTGTATCGGGTAAGAGCATTCTATTTAACCAGGAGTGAATAATACCGTCTCCTGGGCGCAGGGCTACACCACCACGGGTAGCAAAAAAATCGGGTAAGTCTTTGTGGGTTTGGATATCTACGGGTTTGGGATAGGCTGCGGTATGGCAAAAGGTTTGCAGAGTTAAATCGGCATTGAAACCCAGACAAGCTAGCTCTTTTAATTCGTCTCTGGTCATTGGTCCTGTGGTATCTTGAGAACCAACAGTTGTCATGATCGGTTCGCAGGAT
>JAAUYH010022584.1_pt1 | contig 11723 bp, 7 predicted proteins | sample 7278061 | NCBI WGS metagenome assembly JAAUYH01 (sample SAMN14350203, study PRJNA611818) | marine sediment metagenome | isolation source: surface marine sediment (0.6m) | place: French Polynesia: Moorea | collected 2018-08 | reverse complement strand
CAGATAAAGGGGGACAATTCTAGAGACTGATTGAGACACCCCCGGCAAGGACATCCGCCTTTGAGGCGGTCACATTCATTAAGCCACCGGCTTTGCCGGGGGTGTCTGACTTTCGGCATGCTTCTGCTATGAGACTTTGTCTCACTCCCTAGTCGTAGATTTGCCTAAATGGTTATTCTGTAAGGCTTTCAAGATGAGACAAGACAATCCGCATCAGCTCACCCCACTGGCTTATCGGATAATTTGGCCCCTTTGCTCTGAGCCTATTTCGTCAAAAATTGATACTTGAGACCATAATCTCCGTATTCCGTCACTTCTAACTTTTGACGATCGGCATATCTACTAGAGAGATCTATACATGCTAATTTTCTCGATCAGACGATCTTTCGCCCTGAACTTAATGTTTTTTTACATTTAGAGATCTTGTCTCAATTTGGAGACAAAGTTATCCGAATTAGATCACCTGATCTTGCGCTTAGGTGAATCAACGATATCCCCAATGGAACTTTCTGCCACAAGATGATCTCATCATCTTAAGCGCTAGATGTAGCCGAATATAGCTAGACTACTCTATATACAGCATCTGAAAGTAAGTTCAGACATCTTCTAGCAGACGCTTAACTCGCTAGAGCCGTTCAATAAGACAAGGCATTCCTCTTCGCTCAGATGAGTGGATGAGTTTTATCTATCAGTTTTGAGGTTTTCTAAAATGAGACGAGGGAAACCGTATCTTCTCACTTGCTCGCTTAACTTTGGCGTATAGGGTTAATTTCCCAAAAATTGCGAGTATTTATTTGAGACAAATAACTCCTAATTCGCTCACCCCTAATCTGATAAGTGAGACAAGACAACCCCTGGAGTATCAAGAGAAATGGCTAGGTGTCCGAGACAATAGGCCCCGTATTAAATCACTTAGCTCTTATAACAACCTTTTGATATGCCGTCGAGAAAATTGAGACAAGACTATCCAGATCAAATCACCTTTTGACGGATTGTCTCTGGTTTAGAGGAGACAATCCACTTTGAGACAAGATTCTCCGAGTTGTCTCACTAATCAAGTGAGCGTGTTAAGTATCCTCTGCTTGTCTCACGTTTTGTCTTACTCCTGTAGCCCTGATTAATTAGGTAAACGCTTGTTAGTTGTCATTCTGTAAGGAAAGATAGCGAGGATCTAACTGGGCTCTCTAGGACTTGTCTTTAAAGTGAGACCAAATTCTCCGTATCTTTTCACTTGCTCATTAGACTCTGTATTCTCCTAATCAGAGGGTTGAGTGCTTAGAGATTTACTCTGTATCTCCCTATTATCAAAGGCTATAGCCTATATATAGTTGGGAATGAATTCTTGTTTTGGCGATCGCATCAAACGCGCATTCGATGTCTTATTTGTCTTTGTCTTCACAAGAGTAACCCTAAAAATTTCACTTGATCCCTTGCATATCAAAGCTTTTGACGTGAGACAGATTTATCCCTGTTAAGTCACGAAATTAGCCGTGTTGTATCACTTCCTGACCGTATTGCATCACTTGATCTTTTTATAACTCTTGTTGAATAAGGACTTCAGCGATCTGAGACAACCTAAAGAGTTTAAATGAACTAATCCTATCGACTTAGTCGAAAAAGATGATCTGTGACAATTGACTCTCCATTCCACTTCCTAGGTAAATGGGGGTTTTTGGGTGCTCGTTGGACAAGCGTTAGATAAGTGGATTAAGCGAAGAAAGCAGCTGTCAGTTGGAGCATCGGCTGAGACCGCTTCAAAAGTTGAAGAGAAGTTGGCTTGGGGAGGCGACCTATCGTAGCTTTGGTCGCTACTGACCGATTTCGGTATGTGCAGGATTGGAACGATGACTTCCTTTCCCTGTTTCCCCATCGCTACGATTACATCTATGCTGATCACCCAGATCCCAATATTCGACCTGATTGGCAGACTGAAAGCCGCTATCCTCTCTCTGATCGAGTTCTCCAACAAGGCGCCTATCTCTTCGGGGTTCGTTTTGGAGCTAAGACCCGTTATTGCTTACTTGATATTGATATTGGCAGTTGTTATCACCCTAAACAAGATTCCCTGGCGCTGTCTCGGCTCTTAACCGCGTTAGAACCTGTCGGGCTTTTTGACTATATTGCCTGTACGTCTAGCTACAGCGGCGGTCTTCACTTGTATTTTCCATTTCATTCGCCTCAGACTTCTTGGAAATTAGCCGGTACTGTGGGAATCGTTTTAGAGAATGCGGGGTTTAAGATTAAGCCCGGGCAATTAGAAATTTTTCCCAATCCCAAACCTTATGTGGTTGAGGGAACACCGAACTTATTTAATGCCCATCGACTTCCTCTTCAAGCCGGTTCTTATATTCTTAGCCAGGATCTACAGCCTACTTGGACGACTCAACAGGAGTTTGTTCGACAATGGGGACTGTGTCAGAGTCGGAATTCTGTCGATGCCAGTGTTCTGGATCAAATTCTCAAGCAGTCTAAACGTCAGCGTTACAGGGTTTCTGGGAAGGCAAGTAAATTCATTAATGATTTAAATGCCGAGATCGAGTTGGGTTGGACCGGGCCTGGACAAACCAATCGTCTATTAGGCCGGATTACAATGCGTTCCTACGTTTTTCATCACGTTCTCAATGGGGGAGAACCGCTAAGTGGGCAGACGCTAGCTGATGAGATTGTCGCAATTGCTCAGTCGCTTCCTGGGTATCGAGAATGGTGTCAGCACCAACATGAGATTGAAAAACGAGCTGAGGAATGGGGTAGATGTATTGAGAACAGTCACTATTACCATTATGGCGGTCAGCTTACACAGTTGGAAAAGAACTATGACTCAAAGTATGGTTTGTCTACCTGGAACCAACAGCAGTCTGACTTAACTCGCGAAAAGATTCGGGCAGCCATTGCAGATCTCCTAGAAAAAGACAGTCTACCCACCACCGCTACCGCTAGGTTTAAAGCGCTCACCGGTTATAGCATCGGCGGCGGTTCTCTTTATCGTCACCGAGACCTCTGGCATCCCGATCACCTGTGGAAAATCCCCCCAGACCCCCCATCTAACGCTTCATCCGAGGACGGTAGCGTGGATTATGTTGAGGACAAATCCACGCTACTGAATTCCTCAAGCTTATTACCAGTAATAGGCGGTAATGCCTTGCCTAGTCAGCCTTCTAATCTCTCTGCGAATCTAGATTCAGACACTTCGGGCGGTAATTCGTCAGTGGCTGTAAAATCTAGTATGTTTCAGGAGTATGCTTCTGATGGAGAGCATCGTATTTTTGATGAGTCTTCCCCTTCGAAGGGGGTTGATTGTATCCATCAGGTCTTATTGGACATTAAGTATCGTGTTGAAGCGGGTAAGAAGACAACTCAGTTAGCGTCTGTTGAGGCGCAGCAATCTAGAGAGGCGGCGGTTCTGCTGGCCGAGATTGAGCGGATGAAGCAGTTTTTGGACTCTGGCGATCCAATTCTGATTGCCGAAGCAGAGGCTTGGGGAAGACGTAAGGGAGTTGCGTCAAAATAAAGTCCCAGAAAAAGGCAGTAGATGGGTGGATGAGTAGATGGGGGGAGCGGCTGCGGATGATGAGTCGGGATTAGCGGCGCGATCGCTTCGAGAAATACTCTTTAACCGGTTTTCCGTCTTTCCAGACGCTGCGATAGAGATAGGGGCCATGACCTTTGCCGACGGGTTCATGGGCGCACCAGCAGTTGGGCTTGCCACATTTGCGATATTCTTCCTGCCATCCGCCAGACCCAAGCGCCGTCTCCAGGTCTTGTTGTTCAGACTGGCGTTGCGTCAGGAGTTGATTGAGGCGATCGCATAAGTCCTCTAAATCCTGAATATTCAATCGCGAGGCGCTTTCGTAAAGACGGGCGGGGTCTGGCTTTCTGGGCATAAATCCCTGTCTTGTACTATGTTTTGGCTAATTATAGTACAAGACGGGGTTTAGCCGAGGTGATATGGCGATGAAGGAATATCGATGCGGGACGCCTTTCAAAAGAAAACCCCGGCAATGCCAGGGTAGATGACCTTTCTCTCTTATGCTTTTTCAACATTCCCAAACAAATAAGCGGTCAGGATGCTAGCACTATTCCTTTACTCAAGATTTAAGGATCAGGACGCTAAACAAAAGTGTATTAAATTTGGCAAGGGGTATTACAACGAATTACTTGCTGTGGGTAACGGTCTGACTACTAAGGATTTGATTTTGGGGTAGACGATTGGTAAGGATTCAACTGAAGCTGGGACAATCCAGCAAAGGAAGAATACAGCAGGCAGGAGACAGAATCCGCTTCTTGCCTGACTTCTGACTTCTGACTCCTGTATTCCTCCTCAAGGACAATGTCTCACTTTAGGTTGATACCCCGATGCATATTAGCTCACTATTCTTAAGGCTTTTTTACTCCGAGAGCTTTCCTTCATCCATTGATAAGAAACAAGGTTTAATAACAGTCCGATGACAAACAAAAACGCCATCAGAAAGAGCTGGTAATCGGGGACCTTAACCATTACGTCGAGAATAAAGTGAAGGGCGTTATTCACGGTGTAAACGAGGGTCAATCCCAGGTGGATGATTCGGTAAGGTCTGGAGCTAGTAAATGCGGTGACGATCATTGCCAGCATGGGCAGGGCGAATACCCCCAGCATTAGCCACATAATGTTATGGAGTTCTAAATATTCGTGGGTGTGGGATTCCATGACGTTCAGGCCATGGAAAAGGGGCATAAGCGCCAGTTGAGTATGGAAGAGCATACCGAGTAGGAAAGCCGTCCAAAGAGCGATTATTTTTCCCTGGCTATTGAGGCCGGTCTGTTCTTTGGTTTTCATGGGTTTAATCCTCAACGTCTCTTCAATCCATCTACCCATCCACCCATCTACCCATCCACTGCCTGTTCCGGGGATATTATTTTGACGCAAACCCCTTAGGGGCGTCACATCAGGCGAATACGACTTTAATACGACTTTAAGCGGATTCACTCTGATGCTATGGGAGAATGTTGAGGAATATGTGAGGTGACAGTATCAGCGCATCAGGAAAAATATTTCTACTTGATCGCCTAAATTAGGAGGGCGGGGGCAGTTCTTGATAAGTTACATCACTTATAGACTGATTCTTGGCGCTTCACTAACGGAGATCTAACCACACTTGAGCCGGGATGAGTTCTAGATTGGGGGGTAATGGAAAGGTTCCTGGCGAGAAGTCATTCAAGGCGAGCTGATTCAGCAAAATTAAGGCTTCAGCCAATAGGAATTCAACCAATTCATCTTGAACGCTGCTTCCTAGAAAATTGACTGGAAATCCTTGATTGACTAAATAGAGTATCCGTTCTTTTAGGTGATAAGCAGTCACATGGGGATGCACTGGCTCTATCTGATGAGCTTGGGATTTGAGATAGTCAGTGTCGATCTCAATATCTTTGGAGCTAGCACTGACTAAAATTGTGCGATTCCCAAGACGGTCGATCAATTGGGATGTGATAGATCTTTTCCCAGATGCGCCAACGACCAGAGAGACTTTTTCCAGAGAATCTAACTCGTCTAGGAGCAAAAAACCGTCTAGCTTGAGGGCGACTTTTCTAATAATGTCAATGTCATGACCCGCTACGATCATGCGCTTTGCTTGCAAGCCGCGACATACTCCTCGCCCAATCCAACCATAGCCGGTTACCAACGCTCTACGACCCGCCAACGCGTATCCTAACTCCCGCAAGATGACATCTAAAGCAAGGACCACGGCCTCTCCAACAAAGTCCGCCTCAATCTCCTTCAACTGAGTTTCGGCGCAATTAAGCTGAGGAATCAGCAGGTCAGGAATTTGCTGAGCTGTCCAGACGCCTTGCTTGGTGATTTCTACACTCCCTCGGATGCTTTGCCGATAGGCGCGATAGTGTTGATGAAATGCTTTGATGGCATAGCCGCCGACTTCCTGTATCATCAATTGTCTGCCTGTTTGGGCGCAGTGATGCAGACTCTTACCCAACTCGTCTCGCACCACAGCTTTCAGATCTTGGAATGATGGAGTTAAGACCTGAATTCCATGCGCCTTTAACATCTCGATCACTTCAGGCTTGCCGGAGTATCCAATGCCGATCACCACATCGATGGGAAAAAATTGGTGGGCCGTCAGGAGTAGACGAAGCGTATCTTCATAGATATGTTGAACGACAAATTGTCGAAATTGAGGCTGGGGTTGGATTCCCGCCCGCCGCGCTACTTCACCGAGAAAGTCGGGGTGAAAAGTGTTCATGAATTCCTATCCTTAATTTAGGAATAATCACAAACGGACAGAATGTCATTTGTCGGTTGTGAAGAATGGGTGAGCATCATTTCCCAAGCTCATTTATGCCAAAGGAGCAATCTTGAAGATAATGCCCAATCGAGAAAAAGTCGGGAATAGATTAGGGTGACTGATGGACGGATTGTGATCTCGGATTGTGTTAGTCGAATAATGGAATTTTCTCTCTAGCTAATAAGTTAGACCGCAAAATGGAACCTCGTCATATTGAGCTGATACATCAGCTATTCTCAGAAGCTGACAAAATCAATATTCCTCTATGGCTGCAGGGTGGTTGGGCAATAAAGTGAGTGGCGGCCAAAAGACTTCTCCAGTTTTGCGCTGGCCAAAGCGTCATTCGGTGAAGCTGCGGCGCAAAACTTACATCAGCAATTCAAACTTCAGTATGGGGGCTAACAAGCATGGAATGCTAACGACGCCTACTCTCCTCCCTAACCACCTGCTTTGTAGAGATTCTTAATCTAAATGGGGCGCTTAACTCGACTAAGATAACGACAAAACGCAAACGACTTTACAGCCAGAAAAAATTGAGTCGCTGAGTTGTAAAGCGATGAAATATCCAGCGTAAAAGCCATGTTCTTAAACTTTTTGGGGTTTGAGAGGGTTTCATTGTCTTTTGGGTTCGCCCAGTCATGATCGTCAATCTTTAAACTGCATCTCTGAGGGTCTTGAATGTCTGATTCACTTACATTCGCCACCTGGTTTTGGTTGCTTATTCCGGCGTTGATTTGCTTAGGGTTGTCCATTTTTCGGTATCAACTAGAGCAACGCCATTCGCGACGACGGCGCCTCCATTCCTTGAAAAGTAGACCCCATTCTGAAGTTTAACTAGGAAACCCATATGGCAGTCGGCACACTCCTCGCTTTTGTTGTTTATTTATTGGCGATGTTGGGCATTGGTCTGTTCTGCTTTAAACAGACCAGCAACCATGCCGATTACATTCTCGGCGGGCGGAGACTGGGGCCCGCTGTCGCGGCGTTGAGCGCCGGAGCCTCTGATATGAGCGGCTGGTTGCTGCTGGGGTTGCCTGGCGCTTTCTATGCTTCGGGGATGAATCAGTCCTGGATTGTGATTGGCTTGATGATTGGGATATTTCTCAATTGGCAGTTTATCGCTAAACGACTTCGGATTTACACGGCGGTCTCTGGCGACGCCCTCACGTTGCCAGATTTTTTGGATAATCGATTTCGCGATCGCTCCCGCCTATTGCGAATAATCTCCGCCATTGTCATTCTGGTGTTCTTTACCCTCTACACCTCTGCGGGACTGGTGGCGGGCGGGGTTTTGTTTGAACAATCTTTCGGCCTCAACTACAGCGTCGCCCTTTGGACCGGAGCCGTCATTATTGTGGGATATACCTTTCTGGGGGGATTTCTAGCGGTTTGCTGGACTGACTTTGTCCAGGGGATCGTTATGTTTCTAGCCATTCTGATTGTGCCGGGGCTGGCGATCCAGTCGTTAGGCGGTTTGGGGGAAACGGCGGCTCAGGTTGGCGTCATTAACGCCGAATTTAACAGCATTTTTGCTGAGACCTCATTTCTGGGGATTATTTCCTTGATGGCGTGGGGGCTGGGCTACTTTGGCCAACCCCATATTCTGGCTCGCTTTATGGCGCTGCGCTCTCCCAAAGATACGCCCGCTGCTCAAGTGATTGGCATGTTTTGGGTTGTCTTGGCTATGTATGGGGCCTTATTTACCGGCTACGCTGGCGTTGCTTACTTCGCCGACTCCCCGCTAGAGAACCCAGAAGCTGTCTTTTTGCAGTTTACTCAAGCGCTGACCAATCCTTGGATTGGCGGCGTATTGCTAGCCGGTGTGCTAGCTGCGATTATGAGCACCATTGACTCTCAATTGCTGGTGTGTTCGAGCGTCATTTCAGAAGACTTCTATAAGGGACTGCTGCGACCCAACGCCAGTGATCGAGAACTGGTGAATTTGGGCCGCATGAGTGTCATTGGCGTCGCCTTGATTGCAACCCTGTTGGCGTCTAATCCAGAAGCGGGCGTGCTGACGTTGGTGAGCTATGCGTGGGCCGGGTTTGGGGCTGCGTTTGGCCCGGTTGTGATTCTGTCGCTCTATTGGCGACGGATAACCCGCAATGGAGCGATCGCTGGGATCGTTGCGGGGGCTTTGACGGTGATTCTTTGGAAGCAATTCCAAGGGGGAATCTTTGATATCTATGAAATTGTTCCGGGGTTTCTGTTGGGGCTGATCGCGGTGATGGTCGTCAGTTTGATGGACAATACGCCCGCCATTGAAATTCGTCAGGAGTTTGCTCAGGTCAGGGATCAGATGTCATCTGGGCGGGATGATCAATCGATTGGCGCAGTGCCTCCGATGCCAGAATAGCGAAGCGGATGCCGCTGGCGAATTATTTCTTGATTCACCTTGCGTACCCTCGATCCTGGGCTCTGCCTATGGAGGCAGAGCCTCCAGGTGGGTTCCGCAGGCAGAGCCTGGGAACCAGGATTTATTGACTTATATTTTGCCAGCAGCATCGGCGAAGCGTAACTCACCGAAGTGTTGGTATTTTTATTCCTGGAAATCTCCTCAGATAATTTCTGGGAATAAATATACCCAATGCGATCTCCTCCTTTGGGGAGGTAGGGTTGATTCTCTTGTAGAAGAATAATCTTCAAGCTGATAGGTGGAGGATAAGCGGTGTATCGCTGTAGGGGCGAAGCATTTGGCTGTAAGTCTTCAGACGCCTCTGTCAATTTCGCTCCAAATGCTTCGCCCCTACCAATTCTCGACAAGACTGTTCAAGCACTATCCGATTAGTCAGTCCAGGGTATTATTCAGGGGGATTAGGGGGGATCCTTAACCGAACGGTATTGGGAGAGTTTGGGGCAGCTTAGTAAACTTCATTACACAGGTGCAAATTTTCCGGCGAATAACTCCGTAGCGCCACTACACTAGTGTTCTGCCAATCAAAGATTGACGGGTAAAGGGTAAGGGTGAAAGGGAAAAGGTAGATAGGAGCCCTTACCCTTTATCCTTTACCCCTTACCCAATCTCAACCCATCAGCTTAAACTTGACAAAGTACTAGAAGGGGCGACCGATTGGCCAAGCCGATTAGAACTGCGTAGATATCTGCGGTGGTAAAGGAGCTTCGCGGAGATGGGAGATTTTGTTTTCATCAGTTACTCCACTGCCGATGGCAAGGCGTTTGCGCGCAGGCTCGCTGATGATCTGCTAGGAATACCTCCCTCCATCACCGTGTGGCTTGATGAACGAGAGATTCAAGCCGGTATCGACTGGGACGAACAGATTGTGGATGCGCTCCGAGAGTGCGCCGCTCTCCTGTTTCTGATGACGACTGACAGCGTTGGCCGCAACTCCGGCTGCAAACACGAATGGACGCGGGCGTTGCGATATAAGAAGCCGATCCTGCCGCTGCGCTTCCATGCTGATGCAGAGATGCCTTACCGATTGGAGCCCCGCCAGCACATCGATTTCTCAGGAAATCGCGAGGCGGCGCTGGCGAAGCTGCGGAAGCATATCCAGTGGCGTTCGTCGCCAGAAGGGATTCTGCACAGTCTTGGAGAAAGGCTGTCTGATGCTAAACGCGACCTGCGACGGGCGGATGAGGGGGACCGAGCCCGGATTGAGGCGGAGATTGAATCGATTGAGGGGGAGATCGCCTTGCAGCGGCAAATAATCGCTGACCCCGAGAGCGCCAAGCAGAAAACTAAGGCGCGCATCGAAAGCGCCCTTGAACGCGAGCGCCAGCCCGCCGAACCGGTCCATGCCAAGACCGTCTCCAAATTCATTAACCCCCCACCCGCCACAGCGCCTTCCTGGTTCCAAGACCGCCATGTGGAAACGCGGCTGGTGGGGGATTTCCTCAAAGATGACGGTATGCGGCTAATGACCGTGGTGGGGCGCGGCGGGGTCGGCAAGACAGCTATGGTCTGTCGCTTGCTCAAGGCGCTGGAGAATGGCCATTTGCCCGATGACTTGGGACCGTTGCCGGTTGACGGCATCGTTTATCTGAGTCCTAAGGGTTTGCGTCAAGTCAATGTGCCCCACCTTTACGCCGATCTCTGTAAGCTGTTGCCAGGGGAGACGGCAAAGACTTTAGATGAAATTTACCGCAGCCCTCAGACCCCCACCCAAGCGAAGATGCAGGCCTTGTTGAACGCTTTCCCTCAGGGGTGGACCGTGGTGCTGCTGGATAATTTTGAAGAAGGGGTAGACCCAGAGAGCGGCAAGTTGCGCGATCAGGAGCTGGAGCAGGCTCTGCAGTCGCTGTTGGAGCTGCCGCAACATGGGGTCAAGGTGATTATTACCACCCGAGTTGCGCCGCGAAACCTGCTGCTCGTTCAACCTGGGCGTCAGACTCTACTGGAATTAGGTCGGGGGCTCAAGTCGCCCTACGCGGAAAACATTCTGCGCCAGATGGATGCAGACGGCAAGCTGGGGCTCAAGGATGCCTCCCCAGAACTGCTCGACGAAGCCCGTCAACGCACCCTTGGTTATCCCCGAGCTCTGGAGGCGCTGGCCGCGATCCTAGCGGCGGATCGCAGCAGCACCCTGGCGGAGTTGCTGGCGGATACGGAGCAACTGCTGCCGGAGTATGTGGTCGAAGCGCTGGTGGGGGAGGCCTTCAGCAGTCTCGACCCGATGTCTCAGCAAGTGATGAAGGCGTTGGCCGTCCTCAGTACGCCTGTCCCTGAAGGCGCAGTGGACTTCTTGCTGCAGCCCTATGTGTCTAGCATTGACAGCGCGCCGATTCTGCGCCGATTAGTGAACATGCTCTTCGCCCGTCGGGAGTCGGGACGGTTTCACCTCCACCAGGTGGATCGCAGCTATGCGATGCAGCGCATCCCGGAGGGACAGCCCGCTGATCGCGAGGCGTCTCCCCTGCCCTTTACCCGCTTCGCGCTCTTGCACCGGGCCGCTGAATATTACCAAACCACTCGGACGCCGAGGGTGAGTTGGAAAACCATCGACGACCTGGCCCCGCAACTAGCGGAAATCGAGGTGCGGATTGCCGGTGGCGAGTATGATGCGGCTGCTTCGGTGCTGGGGGAGATCGACTTCGACTATCTGCAGCTATGGGGTCATGCCCGACTGGCGGCCGAACTATATGAACGACTTGTAGGCCACCTGACGGACCTTGAATTGAAGCAATCGAGTCTCATCGGCCTGGGGAATTGCTATCTGGTGCTGAGTGACTATCGGCGCGCCATCGAACATTACGAGCAGTCCCTGGCGATCGCCCGAGAGATTGGGAACCGCTATGGCGAGGGAAATTCGCTCGGCAACCTGGGGAACTGCTATTACAGCCTGGGAGACTATCGGCGGGCCATCGACTATCACGAGCAGTCACTGCCCAACTCTCGACAGCATGGGCACCCCTATGGCGAGGGAGCGTAGCTCGGCAACCTGGGGAACTGCGAGTACAGCGGGGGGGAGTATCGGCGGGCCCTCGACT
>JAAUYH010145721.1_pt1 | contig 11725 bp, 3 predicted proteins | sample 7278061 | NCBI WGS metagenome assembly JAAUYH01 (sample SAMN14350203, study PRJNA611818) | marine sediment metagenome | isolation source: surface marine sediment (0.6m) | place: French Polynesia: Moorea | collected 2018-08 | reverse complement strand
TAACTTTAGGAGTAAGCTCACTCGTTACAATTGCAAATTTCATTATGATAACCAAATTAAAAACAAGTTTTCTAATATTTGGTTGGGCTATACCTACCTTCCTTTTATTTGGACTGCTAAGTTATGTTCATAGCGACCAATTCCTAGGTAATTGGATTTTACATCCCTCAGAATACCCCTTAAGCTACACAATTTTATTTTGGGTAGTTTTTTCATTTTCTGCGATATTAAACTGGATGCTGGGTAACATACAAAATACTAAGAGATTAATATTCATTCTGTTTTTTATATTTTTAGGCTCAGTATTTAATTTAATTGTTCTGCTATCATGGCTATTCAAATTACTTGTGCCGATTACAGTATTTATCTTATATATGGTGAATATTTTTTTAATCTCACTTGCTAATAATATATTAGATTTAATAGGTGTTTCTTATACATTAAAGGAGGGCGGTGGATACGATGTGCCTGTATTCGCCTTAATAGCCATTTCTTTCTTACTATTTTTTATTTTAAACAAAAAACTAAATCTAAATACTTTAAAAGAAAAAATAATATTGGTTAGTTTAACTGCTAGTGTAGGTTTTCTTCCAACAATAATTAACCCTTTAATAGCTTGCATAGTTGCAGAAAGAATCTCTTCATCACGTATAAATCCAGTACCAATAGCTAAAAGATTAGTCCTAGGAGTTCCGTTAATAGTATTGGTAACTATTTCTTTTGTTGCAGTTGTAGATAATTATCCTCTTCCAGGATTAATTATTCCCCCCGAGATAAGAACTTTCTACGCTGGCAATTCAAGTTATTTTATTACTGAATACGAATACCAAAATGCCCTCAAGGATGTTAAAAATTGTGATTTGATAAAAAATGAGATAGGCGAAATTAAAAGTATAGCTATATTCGAGGGTGATAATTATACGATTATGGATGGGCTAGGCGGACCTGATGGGAATTACCTGCATATTCTGGCAACAGGAGAAGACAAACAAGCTTTTATTAAGGGCTGTTTTTCAGCTTCTATTGGTCCATTCTGTTCTTTTAGAGATGCTAATATTAAGGCTGAGGACCAAAACCAAGCAAAGATCTTCTCGAGCAGTGAAGTTAAAAAAATAGATATTTCTGAGTGTTTGCAAGATTAAAAAACCGCTCCTGGAAGCAAGCACTAAAAGCGGTTTTCACGTTGATTCTATTTCTTACTTTTCACTGAGTCTGGCTACCTCATTCAATTGGGAGCATCTCACTTTTGCAAAAATATCAGATGGTAAGCTGACTATTGAGATAATTTCAGTAGACCAGATGCGCAAAATTATTTTTCTAAGTCAAGCAATACAAACCTATTCACTTTTGGTGTTTAGCGCAGCTTCACATAGAAATGATATGATTGATTCTCAACAAGAAAAGTCCCATACTCCCAAGTAATTATCTACTTGACAATATGGAACTGATGGACGTTAAACCTAAAAAAGTCAAATCTAAAAAACTAACCTAATTCCAAAAAACCATTTTGAATTAAGTAAGTAGAGTAAGCCATAAATAACTGAGAGTCTATTGGTGGACAAACAACATTACCGGGAGCAAGTGCGTCTACGGTCGCTTCAGTGCTAACAATAGGTCTGTTTGCTTGCAAGTATAAATCTGGTATGGTTAGTCCCTCTTCTGTCCAAGGTTCTAAAAGGAAAGGTCGTAGAGTATACAGAGGGTTATCTGGAGAGGATAAATTTTCCACTAGCATATTTTGCCACCTTTCGTAAGGAATGACAGCGATGGAAAACCCTAAGGATTTCAACCAATCAATCAAGGTGGTGAAGGGAACTGGTTCTGGATGCTGTAGGTGGAAGGCTTGACCGAGGGATTCTTTCTGTCGCGATAGGTGAACGATCGCTTTACTGACATAATCGACTGGGGATGCATCCAACATATAATCTACGTCGGGGAAAACTCCCATTTGGATACAACCTTTGAGAGCTAAGTTAATAAAATCATCTGGATTGCAAACTCCGGTGCGACTATCTCCAGAAATTAATGGTGGTCTGTGGATGGTTACGGGAAGTCCTCTTTCACCTGCTATTGTCACGAGTTTTTCTGCTACCCATTTGGTTTGGGAGTAACCGAGGAAAATTCCTTCCCAATGTTTGAATTCATCGTTTTCTTTGACAACTTGACCAGCATAAGCAGGGGACTCAAAGATTGCAACGCTGGAAACATAATGTACGGGTTTAACTTTAATTAAACATCCCAAGCGTAAAACTTCTTGGGTTCCTAGAACATTGGCTGCTTTGAGTGCTGAGTAAGGATAAACATAATTTAATTGTGCCCCACTATGATAAACTGCATCCATGTTTGCAGCTAACATTTCAAAAGCTTCTTTACTGATACCTAGTAATGGTTGGGATAAGTCGCCTAAAACAGGGATAACTCTGGGACTATATTCTTCATGCCAAATAGCATATTGTTTAAGTTTATTTTTGAGTTTATTTCTAGCTTCTTCTAAGTTAGCAGCCCGGACTAAGCAATAAATGTCTGCATCTGTTTCCTGGAGTAATTGGTAAATTAAGAATGCGCCTAAAAAGCCAGTTCCTCCTGTTAAGAAAACATTTTCTGGATTAGCTGTAAAGTGAAAAGATTTGGATGCAGGATAGATAGTTTCGTCAAGGACTGCTTCTGCTGCTAAATTCGGTACAGATTTACTATTTGCAAAGGGTGAAGTATGATTATTTTCAACTGTTTGGCTATTATCTTTACCCGATACTTCAATTTCTTCGGCTAAACGTTGGGAAAGTGCTTCAATATTTGGGTAATGCCATAATAATGTTGGTGATAGTTTTAATCCCAATTTTTTTTCAGTTTGGGTGACTAAAACCATGGCATTTGCCGAGTCTAAACCATAATCTTCTAATGATTGTTGAATATCTATTTCTTCGGGGCTAACTTTAATAATTTCTGCTAACTTTGATGTCATCCAGTCTTGGATTTCTTCGGCTGTATTTAATGTTTGTGAAATGTCTGAAGTCATCATTAATCACACCTCTAGTGTTGGAATTCTAGTGTTGGAATTCTAGTGTTGAAGTTCCAATGTTGAAAAATTAGGAACGTATTGAGTGTAGTAATCGGATAGTTGTAATCCTTGAATTTTGAGATTTTGAATTCTGTATAAGTAAGCGGTTCCTTTCATGATGTGATTCGCAACATCAACCACTCGGCGATTATTTGGTTCGGCTAAATATGAATTTCTTACCCAGTCATTAAAGCTTCCCATCGCCGGGCCACACCAAATTTGATAATCGACTTCCCGACCTTTTTCTCCTGAGTTAGACCACCGTGAGGATAGTCCCAAATAGCGACGGAAAATCAACGCCATTTTCATTTTTGGATTGCTATTTGCTTTTTGGAGTTTTTGGGGATTTTTTTGGGATAAATAATCAACGGTTGCTTTCCATGCTTCGTCAATAGTTTGACGGAAAACTTGTTTTTCTAATTTCTCTCTTTCGACTGTGGGGATATCTTCAATTGAGTTGTAATTCCGATATATTTCATATAGTTTTTGCGCTCGCATGGGAAACATTGTTCCCCGTTTGAGTACTTGGAGTTTGACCCCCATTTCAAACATATCTGCTGCTGGAGCCATCATCACATCAGCCATAGCAGCTTGGGCTAATAATTTTTTAGTATGCGGAGAGGTTCCGGCTTCAATGCAAGACTGATTAATTGAACCAGTAACTACATAGGCTGCACCCATCATAAATGCTGCAAGGGCGGATTGGGGGGTTGCAATTCCTCCCGCGACTCCGACTCGAATGGGTTTTTTGTAGTTATATTTTGCCTGAATTTCGTCTCTTAAGGCAATTATTGAAGGTAAAAGACAAACTAAAGGTCGATTGTCTGTATGACCACCGGAGTCTGCTTCGGCTGTAATGTCATCGGCGATCGGGACTTTTGCAGCTAGGGTTGCTTGTGATTCGGTAATTAATCCTTGCTCCAGGAGTTGCTTGAGGATTTTAAGTGGTGCTGGTTGCATGAATTTACTTGCAACTTCGCGACGAGAAATTTTAGCAATGACTTTATTTTTAATTTCTATTTCTGAGGCGGAGTTTACACTTAGCCCTGCAGCGCGATAATAAACAATATTGGGTGTTAAATCTAAAAATGCTGATGCTTCAACTGTTCTTACCCTATGTTTGAGGTACAAATCTACAGCTTTACGTTCAATTGCAAGATCGTTGGGACTATGAATTAAATTAAATGCGTAAGGTCCGTTGGGTAAAGCTTGTTGAATGCGGTTAATTGCGGCTTCTAATCGTTCTGGAGTTAAACCACCTGCACCGAAAGAACCAAGGATTTTTGCTTTCCCTAGGGCGATAATCATTTCCTCTGAGGCGATACCACCAGCCATTGCTCCGGTTGTGTAGGCGTATTTAACATTATGAAAGGAGAGGAAATTGGGGTCGCCTAATTGTTTGATAGATAGGGGAGGAAGGTCAAATAAAACTTCTATCTGTGCCTTTTTACCATTATCAAGGGGACAATAACCGTCATTAGTTACACCAATTTGGTCTTCGACTTTGACGATGTAACATGGTTTATTTAATGTTTGGAGTTTATCTCTAATATCTGTAGGATCGAAGGATACACAAGCTAATGAACCTTTCCAACCTCGATGTTGATTGGATGAGGAAGTGTAATAGCCAAGACCATTATTTTGTTTGTTTAATGGGAGGTTTGTGATGTTCATGTTGGGGATTTGCGACTGGGGATAGCACTGCATACCGCCTTGCGGCATATTGGGATTAGCGTTAATGGATCCGGAGGTAGCACAGCTAGAACCTGCGGCGTCGGCGGAGCCTAAGGGCGTGGCTTTAGCCATATTGGGGTTAGGTTACTTCTTACTTATTTACTTACTTATTTACTTACTTATTTACTTACTTACTACTCATTACTCCTTACTCCTTACTCATTACTCCTTACTCCTTACTCATTACTCCTTACTCATTACTCCTTACTCAATAGATGTTCTGCACAAATTAGTTGCAATTGAATAATGTCACCAATTTGTTGGCTGAATTCATGTCGAGATTTAAGGAAAGATCTATGGGTTTTTTTCGCTAATGAGTTGTTGGTAGTTAATTGTTGATATTGAGATTTATTTGAGTTAGAGAGCTTGACTGTATGGGCTAGTTTCTGCTCGATTGGACGAGATGGAATTTCGGATTTTTTGGCGATCGCTTTGACTATTGTGCTGGAGACGTTTTTACTGGAGGTATTTGCACTGGAAAGATTATTCATTGGCGATTTCTCAAGCTTGGTTGGAGATGCAGATTGTTTTTTGCTCAATGATGGAGTGGGTTGAGTTTTTTTGTTTGCGGGAATGGTGCTTGTGTTTATCGTCTCTTGAGTGATTTTTGATTTTGCTTGTTTTTTAACGGTTTGTTTTTTAAGGATATTCTGAAAGAGTTTTCTGTTTTCTGCTGTTAAAATCTTCTCAGTAAAACTCTCCCCTCCCAAGGTAACTTTTCGTAGTGTCAATTTTGATTTTTTGCTGGTTTCTTCTGTTTGACTGTAAAGTGGCGATAAATCCATAGATATTTGATGACTTAAGAGTTTTGCTAGTGCTTTAATTAATCCTGTACGGTCGTCTAAACCCCTGCGGTTAAGGGAGACACAAACGTGTGGTTGGTTATTGAGAATTTTGTCAATCCATCGCGAACAAACGTTACCTGCACCGGTTTCGATAAATATTTTGGCTCCGTCTTTATAAATACGATTGACGAGTTTGGGAAAATCTATTTGTTGCGATAAACCTTGAGCGATACTCTCGGCTATTGTGTTGCTTTCAATGGCTATTGGGGCGTATTTAGCAGAAGAATACAGGGTAATATCAGATATATTTTCTGCAACTGGTAATCTATGAACCCTGGTGATTTCGCCATATTCAGAATGCATCGCTTCGCAGTGGATTACGTGGTCGAAGGGAGCGCGAAAGGCGTTACAACCTAAGGTTTTAATAACTCGTTCGCAAGCTTTAGGATCTCCTGCAATAATGACTTCTTCTGGGGTATTAATTTGAGTTAAATAGGCGTACTTTTCGTATTGGAGGAATTTTCTCAGTTGTTCTGGAGTTGTCATTAAAACATAGTTACCCCAAAGGTTTTGCTCTCGATTTAAAGATTGCTTTTGAGGTGGTAATCCCCAGTATTCCCGTACGGCGTTTTTAGCACCGGATAATCTATTACTAAATAGTGGAGAGGAATGGAAGGATTTGATGGCTTGATTGAAGTCATTCCAGACGCCAATCGCAGACATCATACTGGTTTCGCCTAGACTATAACCGAAGGCAAATCGGGGTTTTATTTGGAAGTCTTCACGGATAATCCTAGTAATTAATTTAGCAAATGTGATATCAGTTTCAAAGATGGCTGAGGAATCCTCTAAAAGTTGCTGTTCGAGTTTTTCCAGCTGTCTCATGGATAATTTATTTAAGCTGCGAGGAAAGACCATACTGGAAACATCAGCAGCAACACTATCAGCACTTTTTATTGCTAAGTCATCATGGGTTTTGGGAAATAAACGGAACAAATCGCGACCGATACCGATATAGGAATTAACCGCAGCAGGATAAACAAAAGCAATTTCTCCTTGTTTTCCTAAGGGTTGGGCTGTAAAGTAACTACCTAAAGGTGTTTGCCAATCTTCACCCTTTTCAAATGCGAGGTTAATTCCTTTAATTGCGGCTCTTAACTCTCTGGTTAATTCTTGGTGATTCCGTCCCAAAATCCCTACAGTGTAGCTTTTGTGGGAATATTGTTGAAATTTATGAAAAGTTTGATTTGCAACTGCAGCAAGATTATCTGCATTATCAATAGTATTTTGTAATTCTTCGACCTTAGCTATTAATAGCTCGCGATTTTCACCTGCGATCGGGAAGAAATGAAGGGGTGTTTTTTGTAAATAATTACTGCTGCGTTTTGTTTGTTCAGGTTCTTCGGAAAGAATTATATGGGCGTAATTCCCATCGCTTCCCATACTATTAATAGCTGCAATTCTTTTGCTTGCTTGTTTACCAACGAACCAAGGTCTTGATTCTGAAGCGACATAGAACGGACTACCCGACCAGATTTTTTCCTCTTTGACACCAGACCATTTGGGAATTGCGGGAATATATCGATAATATAAGCACAAAGCGGTTTTAATTAAACTAGCAATTCCCGAGGCTACATAGGTGTGACCAATATTGGCTTTAACCGTACCAATTGCACAAGTTAATTCATTTCCAACTTTGGGATAAGCTCCAATTAAACCCGTAATTTCTGCTTGATCTGCTTCGGGAATACCGCTAGCAAAAACTTCCAAATATTCAACTTGGGATGGTGTAATTCCAGCAAGATTGCAAGCTTTTTCACATACTTGCTGAACCGTTTCTGGATTCTTGTCAGTTAATAGATTTTTATCAGTTACTAAATTTTCTTGTGGGTGTTGCTGTGCAAAACTAATTGCATCAATTAATGCATAGATCCGCTGATTCTCCTGTTTGGCGATTTCATGACGTTTGAGAACAACAGCACCCGCACCTTCACCTACGATCCAACCAGTAGCTTTAGTATCAAAAGAACAAGTGTTAACATTATCATTGACCTTCGCTTGTTGATTCCGAAGCAAAACATTCTCTAAACCACCAGCTAAATCAACTGCACCGACTAAGACAGCGTCAGCTTCTCCGGTAGTTAACAGGTGTTGTGCAACTTCTAAAACCTTAAAGGTAGAATTTTCACCAGCACTAATAGTAAATGTCGGAGCGGTAAAATCCCATAAAGCAGAAATCCGACTCGCCATAATATTAGCAATATAACTGACGTATTCGCTGCTATCTACCGGATTATGAATACCATCTTTAATAATCGTTTCTAATTGGTTAATTTTATCGGTATCTAAGGAAATTTCTCCAGCAATTAAGCCTTCCTTAATCTCCCAAGCTAAATTCCATCTTTGTTGTAATTGGTGAACCGAAAGTTCTGTTTCGCTAGCGATTAAAACTGCAACATTACTACCTGGCTTGATATCTGCATCTTTTAAGGCGCGTTGAGCAACTTTGAGTAATAAAAGTTGTTGTTGGTTAAGTTTGTCTAGTTCGTTGGGTGGAATTTTGCTGGAGACAGTATCAATTTCAAAGTCTTCAATGTAAGCACCCATCGGCGCTTTCCCTTGGGGAAAATTATACTTTTTCAGCAATTCAGTTTGATTTTCAACTCCATGCCATCTTTTTGGAGGTAAGGGAACAAAATGCTGTTTTCCCTCATATATACTGCGTTCAAAAGCATCTAAACCATCGCAACCGCCAAAAAAGGTATCCATTCCCACGATCGCCATTTTCGCTAGCTTCAGTGGTTCTTCCCCATTAACTAGCGTCTCTGAATTTCCCTGCTCGAGAATCATATGAGCATTAGTACCACCCAAACCAAAAGCACTAATACCAGCCCTTTTCACACTTCTACTCTCTGACCAATTAGTATTACTGGTAACAATACTTTGGGGCGAAATTACTTGATTCTCTTCACCCATAGGTTGATCAATATTGATAGTCGCTGGGATCACTCCCTTCGACATACTCAAAAGAACTTTAATCAAACTGACAGAAGCAGCAGCAGTAAGTAAATGACCCACATTGCTTTTGACAGAACCTATCAGTGGACTCGCTTGATGTTTACCGAAAAAGTTTTCTACGGAATTACATTCAGTGGTATCTCCGAGTAAAGTACCAGTTGCATGACATTCCAAATAATCAATACTTTTTGGATCTAGTTGTGCTTCTTGGTAAGCTCTTTCAAACGCCAATTCTTGTCCTTTAGAATTGGGACTGAGCAAATGTTTACCCTTACCATCGTTAGAAAGACCATTACCGCAGATAACTCCATAAATGCGATCGCCATCTCGAATTGCATCGCTATGACGTTTGAGAACTACCATTCCTACACCATCAGCGGTAGCTAAACCCCGGGAATTTTTATCTAAAGGACGGCTAAAATCGTTTTCCGGATAACCTTGAATTCCCGAAAACAGCATTCGTAAGAATAGCGGATCTGCGCAGCTAATACCCCCAGCAATCATTAAATCGGCTTTATGTGTCCATAAATAATGGGACGCTAATTTAGTTGCATACAATGGAGAAGAGCAAGCAGCATCAAGGGAAAAATGGATATCTGAAAGAGACAAAGCTTGAGCAACGATCGCTGCTGGTAAACCAGAAACCATTGCATTGTAGTTTGAGTTTGAGTTTAAATTTGAATTTGAATTTGAAGTTAAATTTGAATTTAAACTTTCAGGTCTTTTTAATTTTTCTAGGGAAGCTAAATTAAAGTTCTCATCTTGTAAAAGTTCTTTGAGTGCAGATCCAAGCACCTGCTCATAGATGGGAGCAAATAATTGATTAGAAGATTTTGTTGGTAAGGAAAGGGTACCTAAAATTACCCCACATTTAGCAAGTAAAGAAGTTTGATTTAAATAACCACTATGTTGTAAAGCTTGTTTTGCAACTTGGAGCGACCATTTAAAGGTGTCATCTAAGCTTTCTAAAAACTCTCCCGGTAAACTATACCCATTGGAGTCAAACTCAAAATTACGAATAAATGCACCTTTTAAAGAATAAATTTTATCGGCTTCACCTTTTTTGGGATGATAAAAAATATTCGGATCTATCCCCATCTCCTCAGAAGTAATAGATGAAGTTGAATCTCGATTATTAATAAGATTTTGCCAAAACTCTTCCGGATTTTTTGCACCAGGGAACAGACATGAATAGCCAATTATTGCAATTTTTTCCATAATAAATTTGGGGATTGGGTAATGGGTAGTTGGTAATGGGTAATTTGTAATTCGTAATTTGTAATTGAATGAAAATGAAAAACATTACTTATTGTTTCTTCTTTTTAACTCATTACTCATTACTCATTACTTATTACTTATTACTTATTAATTGATTCAGTAGGTATGATAGTTCCTTTGGTATTTAAAAGGTATGAATATACTAATCCTTGTTCGTCATGAACTATATAATCAGCACTAATGCTACTTGCTGTTTTAGTTTTCACTTCACAAGAAACGTAAAACGGTTTATTTATTGGTGTTGGCGCGAATTGCTTATATGTTTGCAAGCCTGCGGGTAAACAAACTTCCTGATGGTAATACTGAATCCAAATCCATAAAGGATGGGTACTTAAATCAATTGAATAGGGATTTACCCTCATCACAGGGAATTGACCCTTTTGTTCGTCCGATATACCTTTCCAAACACATTCAGTAGTAATTTTTTTCGGACTAATATTTAAGACTTTTGTAATTCCTTGAAATGCAAGTCCATGAAATAAGGGGAAAATTTCCGACTTTCCTTGCTGATAAAAATCATCACCTATAATAGTAATAATGTTATCGGAATTAAGATTTAATGACTCGTAAGTCGGACGTTCGGGAAGTTGTTTAACTAAATGAATCTCGGAAATACTAAAGTTATAATTTATTTTTCCTATTTGATTGTAACTCAAGATTTTTGCTTGAAAAATAATCTCTTCGCTATCAACTTTAGAAAGTTCTTTTATTTCCAGGATATATTCATTCGCTAAAGTTTCATTAAAAGAAATTCCCTTCAAAACCTTGAAGTCTTTGTAGGTAAAAAACTTATAGCCAGGATATAATTGTTCGCAAGCATTAATAATCCACGATACCGCACAAGTCGCCGGTAAAACTGGCTTACCTCCCACGATATGGTCTTCCACAAATGGGTTTTCTACACGGTGGAGTTGACGATGAATTCGATAGGTTTTTGTTTGCGTATCTAAAGGTATAGGTGGTGGTGTAATGGGACTACCAATCACAACCTGCGCTGTTTGATGATTGACAGGATCTAACTCTTCAACCAACATTTGCGTACCAACTTCAACCGGTAATATTTCCACACCCCGACGAGCGAACTCTTTCTTTAACTCTGGGGTTACCATTCCACTGTCCCAACCACCCCAGTTAATTGCAACTACATGACATGATGGGTAACGTTGTTTAATTTGATGGGCTGATTTATTTAGGATTTCATTCGCGATCGCATAATCAGTTTGACCGATATTACCGTAAAATCCCGCCACGGAGGAAAATAAAACTAAATGCTCTAATTGAGTTGTTTCCACACAAGCGAGAAGATTTTCTAATCCTTTAACCTTGGCATTGTAAACCTTCTCGAAATCCTCTGGAGTTTTCTTTTCAATTAACTTGTCAGCTAAGTTTCCCGCTCCATGAATGATACCTGTAATTGCTCCGATGCGCTCGCTAATAGTTGCAATTTTTGTCTTTAAAGCATCAACATCAGTAACATCAACGCTGAGGTATTCTGCTTCACCTCCTGCTTCTGTAATTGTAGCTATAGTTGTTTTAATTTCTCGACTAGAAGTAATTTCTTTATACGCTTTTTGCACACTCATGGGAGTCGGTTTCTCTCCTAGGGAGAGGAAATACTCCATAATGCGTTTTTTTAATACCGCTTCTTCATAGCAGTCAATTGCAAAATCAGGTTCGGTATCCAAAAGTTGCGATCGCCCCAAAAGAATAAACTTACAATCATGGTGTTGGGCTAGTTTTATGACACATTTCGCTGTAATACCTTTAGCTCCACCACTAACGAGAAAAACTGATGAGGAATGAATTTGAGTTGTTGTTGCAATCATGATTTCGGATTTTACGCTATCGATTT
>JAAUYH010061950.1_pt1 | contig 11726 bp, 5 predicted proteins | sample 7278061 | NCBI WGS metagenome assembly JAAUYH01 (sample SAMN14350203, study PRJNA611818) | marine sediment metagenome | isolation source: surface marine sediment (0.6m) | place: French Polynesia: Moorea | collected 2018-08 | reverse complement strand
TTAAAAAAATATGCCTTCAGTAATTGAACTGGGGAGCTGTTCGATTCAACTTGCTTTTGACGTATTTCATGCTTCTGAGATAATCTTCGCGCTGGCTCTAAATAACAACTGACATCTTCGCAATTTTTACAACCGCGCTTTCAAATTCTGTTACCGTCGCTATTTTGGAAATCCAGAACTAGAACTTCCGGCTATTCTTGTTTAAGTGCTCGTTCTGATGTGAATTCAATATAAAAAGGTATTTCCGGTTAATTGCATATTGAATCCGTTTTCTAGAAAACTAAGTCAATATTAAAGTTCCCTTCGACGACAATGTCTATGAGATCCAAGTCTCAACTTTTATAGAGCTTAGTGTGACTTTCAAGTCTGCCAAGTAGCCTCCCAAATTATTGGAAAAAGAAACCCTACATTTGTTCATTCGAAGAATTTGTCGAGTATCCAGGAATGGAGATTAAAAGGAAATTGAAATTTAATTAGAAAACGAACAATTGAACAAAATGTTGGTTCCTCAATAGAACCAGAATAACAGTCAGAAACGATATCATTTCAAAATTGGATCGGTCAATTTCATTCTAATATTTACGAAGTCCTGCCTACCGAGTCCTAGCTTTGCTTCGTTATCGACAGAATCTTGGCGAGAACCTAAATAGAGTCAAATAGGCGTGGGTTGATCAGAGTATGTCGAAATTTAAATTGAATTCGGTGTTAACAGACAGAAAACAGCACGACCAAGAGGGCTGAGGTGAGAAATGACCCAATGATACTGCTGCGACAATGTTTTTCGAATCTGTTGCCTTCAGTCTTGACTTAATTAGTAAGCACTCAGTTTAGATCAATAACATTTTAGATTATTTTTTCCACTTCATATTCTTCATTCGCAACTTTTAAAAACCCTCAGTATAATACAAGCCCACTCATTTATTCAGATTATCCAGAAACGCTGTAAATTCGACTAAATTTCTGACTTTGACCGGATCCCGAAATTGACTTTTGTACGATACAGCTGTACTGTTCATCTGGATGCTCGCGGCGGTGTTTTTTTTACCAGCCCTGGCTTCATTGTTCATTCTTCGTAGGGGATTTAGCGAGTAGATGAACTCATTTTCCATTTCAATCATCGCATCTAATTATTTCTGTTGCTTGCCGATTCCTGGTCGTGCTCGGCCGGCAAGATTTTTAGCGGTACCATCGTGGGGAAGGTAGCCCCGCCATCTCACGCCCTCCGTTGACAGCACATGGATGTCGACACTCACTCTAGAATTGTGTAGTCCGTTCACAATAACTCGATTCAACTAGCCAACACCGCTAAATCCTACGAACGGCCAAAACTCGAATTCTTCCTCAACCACCCGTAAGCTAATGGTAACTGAACAATTTACAAACACGCAACTATTCCGACAAGTCGCTATGCACGCTATTCAACTTGACACTTCGCAACAAGCGATAAGCTGAGTGTTTGTACTTCGCCACTTTGAAACCGGACGACACCATCTGGATCCCCAGGATCTCCCTGAACCGCTGTAAGTTCGCCAACTTTCCCCTGGAATGCTCCATCGAGTACTTTCACCATTTCTAATGCGCTCGGGTCGATATTCGTTAACGGCTGTACCGGCGTGATATCCGACCCAACAAGTTTCACATCTTGTCCTTGTTTAGGTCCGTCTATCATGAGTACCTGCACGTAACTTCCATCGCTCGTCGCATCCTTCACCACACCTGAATGTCCCGCTTCTGGTGCGATACTGACCACGACATCAATCAACACCTTGTAGCCGATTTCTGCTGCAGATTCTCCTACTGGTTCATCAGTCATAGGCGTCTGCGGAACATGCGGAGTATGCGGCGTCGTTGGTTCCACCATAGGTGTCGCCGGCTCAAGTCCAGGCGCGGGTGTAGCAGGTTCGAGTCCTGGAGCCGGTGTTGCTGGCTCTAATCCAGGAGCTGGCGTTTGTGGCTCCATACCCATAGGCCCTGGCGTATGGGGCTCTAAACCGTTAGCGGGCGTACGCGGCTCGACCACACCACCTGCGAACGGTGCGGGAGTGTTTGGCACGAAGTTGTTGGCAGGTGTTCGTGGCTCGACGATCCCGCTGTTGTATGGTCCCGGGGTGGATACACCAATGCCCTCACCAGGCGCGCTAGGCGTTTGTGGTACAGGCCGACTATACGGCTGGTATGGGTTTTCCTGTGCCGGAGTCATCGGCATAGGAGTGTTCACAGAATCACCATACGGATTGGAAGAGTATGGATCCGCATTGTGATGGGGGGTGTTCGGTCGGAAGGCATCGCTTCTTGGTGTAGCCGAACCAAACCCGAATCCACGAGGTGTGTTGTACGATGGCCCCGGCGTAGCACTGCCGATGTTGTGACGAGGCGTCATCGAGCCAAAGCGATTGGCAGCTGGCGTCTCGCTTCCATATCGTCGCGACACAGGGGTCTGCGAGTAGTTGGTGTCGCGAGGTGTTCGGATTGCTGAAGGTCTCGGTTGCGTCGGTATCAAGTTGCTTCCTCCACTCGAACCGAAGCTACTGCCACCAAATCCGCCATTCGTTCTCGATTGGCCAAGACGGCTCTGGCCAGTGGGCATGCCATTTGTTTGCATGTTCCCATCTCCGCCCACAAGTTTCACCTTTTCTTTCGCCACCTTCACAGTCTTCATTTTCGAAGGGATTTGCACACGGACGAATTTCGCGTCAGCATAAATCACCTGACCTCGGTCTCCTTTGTACTCTCCCTTCGTAATCCGGACTTCCTGCCTCATGAAAGGATCTCTTGCAGGTGGTCGTGAACCCATTGGTCCTTTTCTTGGATCCATCACGCCACCACTTCCGAGACTGGCAATGGAACCTTGCGGAATGGGTGCCGGGGCTCGAGCACCACCGAGTGATGACTTTAATCTTACTGCGGCGGCAGTCTGCGCAGTAACATTCGAAGCGAAACAGGCGATAACACCACAATTCTTGGTTTCGTCTCGCGCACGGAAGAATATGTAAGGGCCAGTCACATGAAGAACGACGCCATTGCGATCCTTGCTCGGACCAGAAATGACATGAATACTGTCGTTCGGTGCGATTGGGTTCCCTCTGGCGTCGTGGGCTCTCGCAGACCTATCCTTCATTTTGTTCTTGATGTTGCGGAAAGGTAACTTCATAACCCGATTATGCGTCGTTAGCACAGCGACGGAATCGTTCTGTACCTCCACAACAACCCCCTTACTGTTATCATCAACAAGAGAAACGAGTTCGAAAAGTTGATAGTGTGCGCGACTTTGTGCAGCTGATTGCAGTGCAGACGCCAAGTTGATGTCATTTGAATCGGCCACATGAGACGCCAACACGCGGATGTGCTTCCTTGTGGTGTCAGTGAAAATGGTAAGGAATTCTCCTTCCACGCTAACAATTGAACCAGATTCGCCAACATGCTTTCCACTTGCAACCTTGACTGTTTCTCCGGCAACAAATGTCTTCATGAGGTCCTTCTTGTTCACCCTCAAAGGCTCAGGAAACTCAGGTGACTGAATGAAACACATGTTGCCGTCGAACCCAATGATGACGCCAGTAAGACCTTTCTGTTCACCTTTGAAAACACGGACCTTGTCACCTTTGTACAATCCACTCTTGCTGGTACCGCTCGCAGCAGAACCGAATTTCAGGTTAAGGCCGGCACGCGCTTCCTGGGCGCTGACTTGCGATGGGTCTTCTTCATGCAGGAGTCGAAGTTTCTGCTCCGCAGCTAACCATCTTTCGATCTCATCGACCTGGGGCTGCACTTCATCGCCTTGAATCAGGGACTTCACAGTAGTTTGCATATGAAGTAGTCCATGTCGGTAAAACTCATTGTTCCATACATCAAAGATTTCACCGGTATATGTGTCTCGCTCTTGGTGCATATCCGCACTAGCCGTGAGACGGTAAATCTCTTCCTTGTCGAAGAGCTTCTGGGGTGGTCTTCCCTTACGTCGTCCGTTCATCAGCAGACCACTGGGCTGATTCTCTTCTTCGTCGTCGTCATAATCGTTATCCATAAGATCTTTCTCTCCCTTGATATCCAGTCGAGGAATGAGGCGAATCATGCAGTAGTTTTCTTTCCCTTCAATCAGGCGATGAACTTGAGCCAAGTCATTTTTGTACTTGCCCTTGGTAGGACGAACAAAGTCACCTTTCTTCAACTTGTCCGTCTTCTTAATGACCTTGAGAACATCGGTCATTTCCTCTAACCTCAGTGCTTTGACACCTTGATATGAGTTGAAGATATCCAGACCACTAATGGCATGTTCGACAGAAGCTGCAGTAGAAGCCTCGACATACACAAGACCTTTGAGATGTTCCGGAGCGACGGCGCTATTGATATGAAGCTCCTTGCCCTTCCGCTTCATGGTGATGGATTTCTGGAGGAGGGTGAAGATGGCCTTCCTCTCGTGCCCAGGTTTCCTCACGCGCACGATAAATAAACGAGGGTCACGAATGGTGGGCAGGAGGCTTTGCTGGTCAACACGATCAGGCTGACCCTCGTACTCGTCCTCGTCTTCCCCGAACCGTTGCTGAATGTAGCGGGCGTATGCTTCCGGGTCATCGTTCTCGAGTAGTTGTTTACGCTGTAACTGTTGCACGCGCGCTTGACGACGGTCTTCGTCGCCCTCGGGATCTTCATCGGCAATCAGTCCCTCGACTTCCTCCTCCTCCTCGTCATCTTCCGCCTCGTCCTCCTCGGCTTCCATGTCGATGAAGGGGTTCATCTTGCGCTTCTTCTTCTTGGGCTTCTGCGCGGGTTCCTCCTCATCTTCCTCCTCTTCGCGGATTTCGTCGGAGAGGTAATCTTCTTCCTCCTCGTCTTCGCGTTTGCGCGCCATCGTGTATTCGCTGCTGGGAATCTAGGGCAGTGACACGGGAGTAGTAGAGCAGAAGCAGAGATAGTTCACTTCGCAAGCACACCAGTACAAGTTAACGACCTCGCCCGTGGGTGGCCTTCGCCGTCTGACTGATAGGCCGTGGCGCGCGCGAGATGGGCGATGTTGCCTTGGGTGGGACGCACAACAAAATCGGTCAGGATTTACGCAAGGTAATTTTTCGAGTCAAAAATGACTAAGAATTAGATTACTGATCTAATTGTTTTTTAAATTGATTATTATGCCACGCTAACACATCAATTCCGTTGACAACAATCCAAAGAAGATGCGTGTGGTCCTGCCCATTTTTTTGGCGCTTCTCGCCGTGACCGCCGTGCATTGTGATGAAGTGGGCGACGATGGGAACCGAGTATTGTTCAATACCGTCAACTCCCTCCAATTCTCCGCCACGCAATTCGCCACCACCCGTCGCGGCAAGCGCAAGCCGGAGTTGAAATGCAAGTCTGGCTCGGCCAGCGGGTTCTGGTGGCACACGGACTGGTACCCGCGCGTGGCGAAGTGTGTGCGCTATGGCGGGGGTGACGGTGGGCCGCATGGTGCCGAGTGGAGCTGCAGCGCGAAATTGCACAAGTTTCTGTCGCTCGGCGAGACGCGGGTATTGTGCGAACGATATGGCGAAGATGCGCGCTACATTCTCGCGGGCAGCTGTCGCTTGGAATACGAGCTGAACTTCGCCAAGTTCACTGCTCGACCCGTCCATTACATTTACGGGTCGAGTCTGGTCACAGGCCTCTTCCTCATTTACGGCCTCGTTCGCTACCGTTCGATGACCACGTTAGGTGCAAAGTTTAGTCGACGCAGTTAGTACTAACAAAATCTGTTTTCGGAATATCGACATTGGTCACGATCCCTGATGCGCACAATTTGCGTGTCGCATTCGAGCTGCACTACGTGAACGCACGCTCACATAACTATCGGGAATCATGCTGCAGAAACTCTCTTCGGTTGCGTGCCACCACGGTTGGACTGTCCCGTTTCATTACTCTTTAATTCGTTGCGACGAGTTGGAAGTACTTGCCCGACTCGACGGCCGACTTCGACTTTCGCCCTCTATATTTACGAGCTCATGTAATGTTGGTTTGTAGTACGTCCTCGAGGTAGCTGGCTAAAATGGTTGATAAACAACGCTCTCCGACTCTTGGGATTTTGAGCTATTCAACAAGAAATCATTTCTCTCCAGCAGTACTTCGTAACAATGCGAAGTTAAGTAGTACTAAACTACTAGTACACTCTTCCTGAGTTCTGAGCCTTCGCATCCCAGCAAAATGTTCTCTCGAAACACAACAGTATCACATTATACGCAAGTTCCACTACTCGAGAGCTAACAGTAGGCCGCCGACGAGAGGCTACATTACAAGCTCAGTTTCACACCTCAAGCAAAATGTTTAGTCCCTGTTAAAACGGTACTCGCCCGAGCACCACCCTATATTACAGCCTTCCATCTGGGGGTTCTGCCTCTCACTTTAGAAGCGGCCACAGTGACTACGCAACTTCGAAACAAGTCGCCATTCGTCAGCACCCGCCATCCGGGTCGTCTCGCAAACCTTCCCGCCGAGCAACACGACATATCAACCTTGCCGTGTTTCATACCCGCCTTTCTCGTCGCCGTCAACACGCGCGCACCCAAGTTCGCATACCAAGTCCTGGTACTATCCGACGCGAACCACGCGCGGGGGTCCTCACGAACTTCTCTCAGCTCAGCCCAGGCGTGCAATCCGTTGGGTCCAGTTTGCACTACGGCACATCTTCCACTGAGTTCCTGGTCCCTGCGCAAAGTCGCCACGATTTTTCCGGCAGCCTTTGCCATAATGTATTCTTCGATATGGTCGAAGTCGTCCAGGTCAAACACAATCCACCCCTGCGCACTGGGTTCCCAACCAGCAGGTACTGATACAATTCTCCCATTGGCAGCGGACAGGTCTCTCCACCCAGTTGGGCGCATCGCAGATATTGACAAAACACGAGTAGGCAACCAGTCATCGTGAAGCTGGTCTTCATCCTCTTCCACGTCGCTATCTTCTTCGAGCGACGCACGCGCAAACCAAGCAGTTTCCGCCGCTCTTTCCGCCGCCATGGGTCCCCGCGCCCGGCGGTCGCTCCAAAGCAGTGCTTGCAACGGGTCTCGCTGTCTGGCTACAGTTCCAATCGACCGTGACCGGGCATCCCCTTCTTCTACACCCGCTTTCAGTGTCGCAGTTACGTACGCCATATGTTGAACCCGTCCAATACCACCCGCTTCATGCCGATTCGTCATTACATAACCACCGACTGGAACCCCAGTATCAGCCGCTACAGTGGACGACGCATCTGCCGTTCCCGTTGTTGCTGCCGAAGAATGTGAGCAACAAGCGGAAGAAATTGCTCTGGCAGCCCCACCTGCGTCAGCGCACATTTCCGTGAGTGCAAGATGCGCCCGTTTTCGCGGCGTGCAAAGGGCAGCCCGATTATCTGCAAGGTACAGTACTCGCCAGGTCAAAAATCTCTGTGGCGCGCCCCCATGGGCATGCTCCGTACAAACCGGACACATTGCCCCACCAGTAACCCCATCTTTGTTCATCCACAGCATCAGTGATGGCTTTCTATCACCATTCTGATGCGCATCGCCGCGTGGACATCGAGCGCTGACCGTCCTCGCACCAGGTATAGGCATCCGACGTAGATTTACTACAGCCTCCACATCATTCCCCACCCACGGTTCGTTCACTCCAGCGGCATCACGCGCTTCTGCTGCTACTTCGTCAAAGTAGTCCTCCGCAACCTCAGCTGCCACTGCCAGTGCATCAGATGTGAAGAACAAATGTCGCCCATACCTTCCACCCACATGTAGACTCCGCAATCGAGCACCACGGGCACGTGCCACATGCAGCGGCACCTCTTCCCATTTCAATGCGTTTCGCAATGCCGGCCAAGCATGCGTCTCCACAGAGTATCGAGTGACCTTTTCCCGCGACGTTCCCACTGTCGCACTAGACAATACATAAGCAGGTCCACATTCCACATAAAGTGCACGTGCGTCAGACCCCAACGACTCCAATACATACCATGCACGGCGATACAGGGCTCGCAAGCACGCTCGTACACCACGCCCCATCGCGCCTCGTCGCCCCGCAAGCTCCGTTACCTTGGCACGCATCCTTTCCCGCTCCGAAGCGGAAGACAACGAAGTAGGTGGGGACGCCAGTTTTTCAGGTGTCAGGCGCTTTTGACGACTTCTTCGTTGAGTCGCAGACGCCAGCATTTCTGCGGATGCATGTGGTTTCGAGTGCGGCAGATTCGAATGCCATGGTTGATACGCTCGTGCTCGCTTTCGCAGTCCGCAGCAGCGGTTAGGACAGAGCACAATTGGCGTGACGAACGTAAGTTCTTCGCGAGACATCGTCGGCGGAGATTGTTCAACATCGCAAATCTCTGGTCTATTATGGAGCGGATTTCGGTACCACTACTCAATAGAATTTCACGCAATTCTACTAAGAAATTAATGGAAGCGTGGACTTTCCGAGTTCTATTTAGCACACTCGCAACTAAATTTATTGTATGCATTACGTACAGCAGTTTATTTATGGAGACCAATCTGTGCAAGTGTTTGTAAAAACTGGGCAAATAATAGTCCATACCTAAACAATAAGAATAAGGAGCATCTCTACAGTGAGCTGTGCAATTGAGGCGTCGTTCGACTTAATAATCTATACCTTTCGTTTCATGGAACGACCAGAATAGATTATTCCTCTAGAAATAATCTTTTTCTTTTTGAATATTTGTAATAAAGGTTACTCTACATCAATTACGGGGGCTGGCTCCGGCTCTAAAGGGAGTGCGATCATGGGTTCTCAGGAACTCAAAAAATATTTTAAACAAGCAATATATCGGGATTCCACAGCTCAACCACTCTGTTCGAGTTACCGAGTTTGTTTTATACCATATTTGTTTGGAACAGAAGTGAGCAGGACTAATTAATTTATTTTTATCGAATAGATTGTGCATTGCTATTTTCTCTCACAAATTTTAGTTTCTCAGAGTTGAATCCAGAAAATTTCTTTGCCAGTAAATATAACATATTATTTTCAAAGGCCTAGAAACGACGATACGCTCATCCCACAATTCACTTCAGCTGGAACGTTCATCATTTCTTTCTTTAGATATTACTATCATTATTCCGAGTTATTAAAAAATTCTAAGAATATATTGATATTCTGCAGAAAAGTCAACACAGACTAGAAATATAGTTTGAACGAAACATTCAAGAATTTTCTAGAGAGCGCAAAATAATTTTAGACTGATCCAAGATATTGGTTCAATTCCCTTCAGGAGCAGCTCTATAGAATTTTTTCAGTTCACGAAATTATAGAAAGCGATCGATACTCACTTATATTCATTTGCTTTTGACTAGGTTCTGAGTTTTGAAGAAAAATTAAGAAATACTCTGCTTCGAAGCTGCCTAGTTGTTAATCTTAATTTGATTTCCATAATTCAGCTACCAAACTGCTTAGGTTCAATATCTTCTTCGTCTTTCTCATCTTTTCACTAATTCAAGCAAATTCAAGTTCTCTCGCCCTTCGATCTGCAATATGTTATTCGAACTCGTGAAGAGGTGGCATTCTGTCAAAACCAATGAACAAAAACGTGAATGTTGTACAGAAAAAAAGCGCGGACGCCAATGCAATTCGAACAGGTGTACTGCTTTGTACCATTTGTTCTACGACATAACAGAAAAAAACCACCGTTAAGCCGGATCCAAACGATATGAGATGGAGAGCGAATCGAGGCAATAATTTCAACACTCCGTCAAACAGAAGCGCTGCGAATGCAGCGTATCCTAGAGAAATAGTGACGAATACACTGATACAAAGAGAATTGGGTCGCAGACGTCGGTCTAGAATGCTTTCACTAGGATTCGAGGGATTGTAAAAGCATTGCATCGGTTTAATTTGTTGTCGTACTAGAATGAAATCACAGAACTGAGATGTGTCGATTGCACCCCAAACATTTGCTCGGGATCCATTATACTGGATTCCATTCACAATGTACGTGTACTGCAGGTTACAATACATTGATTCGTATCCAGTTCGTTGGTCGAGCGATTGAACGAAGGCTAGATTAGTTATGTTCGCTTCAGTATAATTCCAGCGGCGAGCACGTGAATACAATCGACATGATGAAATAGTTGAGTACGAGGATGCATAGCAGAATGCTAATAACAAAGCTGTGCAGGACAAGCCGAACACCGATGCCATGGATCAATTATTCTTGCTTGCAACTGTAGTGGCGACACGATTGAAATAGTCTTGACGAAACTGTTGTTCAGAGCAACATACTAGCAGCCGGTTCACTTATCTTACGCGCTTTCTATTAAGCGGACGTAAGATCTTAGAAAAAGTGTAACATAGAGTTTCAACATATCATTTGTGGCTGTACTGCAACTTCTTGACATTTATTTACTTTAGAATGTAGAAAAATAGCGTTTTTGATCGATTTTTAATTAAGGGCCAATTGATTTGTAATTCCTTGGAATAAACTACAAAAAGCCAATTCGCTTCGAATTATATTAAAATTTTATGCTATTCAAACGAAGAGCTAGAATTTTGAAACAGTTGTTTATTCCATTTTTACCTAAATATAAATTTATTTAAATAGACAACAAAACAAAACTTGATATTTGAGAAAAATGGATTCTATCCGAACTTATCTAGAATGCTTGGGCAAGTTGAATCAGCGTTATATTAATGAAGACTCGAAAAATGAGTTTTTTTCTCGTGAAGAAAGAAATACTGTGCATAGTTCAAGACAAAACAGTACCGAGAACAGATGCAAAAGTTGTCGGAGAAGTAGACCAAATTTTCAAAGTAATACAAAGTTCATTTTTTTAGTTGCTTCTCGAAAATTAGAAATAATCGCAAAGGAGTACATTGTTTTTTTGTTTCTATTCAACTCTCAAAACCTTCACAATTTGCGCAAAATATATATGAAAATAACCTATACCTCTACAAGAATGCAAGTGTGGTACAGATAGGTACAAAAATTTATTTTCTGTGTCGCTATTCGGTGAATGATTTTCGGGTCAAATAATTTGTTGAACAAAAAACTTTAAGAATTTGGGTATTGAACTATCAACTGAGCATCAGGGTTCAATCAAAATCCCAAGAGTAACTCCAGGGTAGGCAATGACAAAAAAGCGTATCATTTATTTTTTGAAAAAGGAATGTTAAAAGTTAAAACTACTAAAACACATTCATGTATATTACGGGTTTCATGATTCATTATTTTGTGTAAAGAATAATTTTCCTCGGCAGAATAGGGCCTCTAAAAACTGTGGAAAAGGGTAGTAAGTCTATATTAATCTGGAAAGCAGTGTACTCACAATAATAAGGATCAATCCGAATCTAGTTTGCTTATTCGACACTCGAAAATTATCTGATGATCAATTCCCAAAATGTTGATTTCTTTGGAATTAGTCTTTTATTAAGATGTAAAATAGTGATGGTGTTGAGATTTTGCGTGAAGCAGAAACAAATGTCGAGAAGTAAGCATGGATGTGAGTTCGAAACAGTATACCTTTTAAATAATTTATCGTTACTATTACTCTCATCGTCTCCTTCCTGCGTTCACAAACTATCACCGCTGAAGCAATTTAGAACTGTTCACATGATGTCGCTCTTGTCTTTCGAGAGCCAGATATATCCAAAATCAACAGGAAAAAGTACACAACGTTTATTGCAGACCACAACATCAATAAATGAAGCATAAGTAACGCATCAGTAGCGTACAGAAATTACATGAACATTATCACACTCGCTGTTTGAGACTAGCAGTTAGTCGCTCCAAT
>JAAUYH010079643.1_pt1 | contig 11727 bp, 8 predicted proteins | sample 7278061 | NCBI WGS metagenome assembly JAAUYH01 (sample SAMN14350203, study PRJNA611818) | marine sediment metagenome | isolation source: surface marine sediment (0.6m) | place: French Polynesia: Moorea | collected 2018-08 | reverse complement strand
GACTATCGGGATTGCTGTACCGCTATCGTCGATAAGCATGATTATTCAGCCAATTTGTGATATCTCGAACAGCATGCCAGGTCGCGTGTTTGCGAGACATGCTGCGCGCATACGCATCGACCACAACGTACTGAAACTCACCAGATTCGAGGCATCTTAGTTTCTTAAAGTATAATGTCTGGTCCATTGAAAACGACTCGTTCTTCGATTTGGAAACGTTGAAACCAGCGAATGTGAATGGTATTGTGTCGTCGCCGGATGATTCAAAGTGCTGATGCGTTTTCTGCGATACACTTCGGAACTCTTCGATACCAGCACGAAGTAAATCGTCAACGTTGGAGCCATTGATGCCTACCAACTCGCCTCGGAGAAATGAAAAGTACAGCGACGGGTCGCTCTTAATAGGTACTAACTCGAGTTTATTCGTAAGGTGCTCATGTAAAGTCATATGCTACAAGTCGCCGGCCTCGCTAAGACCATACAAAGGTTTCGTCAGTTCAAAGCACTCGTCTGTTTTCAAGCCGAATTCGGCCTCTTGGTCTTTGATAAACACCCTGCGAGCCGGAGGTTCAGTTGATTGTAAGTACAGCAACTAGATATCTGCTGACCAGACATCGAAGCCGTTTGCAGACGCCAAGGCGAAGAGCAATCGGACTGAAGATGCCTGCAAAGTTTGAGCTCCATGAGCCAATTAATGCTGGAGGTTATTCCGTTGGCCTCCGATAACGTACCGAGCCTTGTACTTAACTTTTCCGTCCGCGTCTGACTTAATTGCCAAAACGAACCGCGCTGTTACTGCGTTCGCTCCATTCGGGAGTTCAGATTTCGGAATCACAGTGACGGTACCGCGACGTGCTAAGTCATGAACTTCACTGTGAATCGCCTTCTTCGTTTCAGGTGAGTGCGCACGTGGGTCATCCTTATTAATCACCTACGTCATGAAGATAGAAAGCATTTCAGATGGAGTGACAAAATGGTTCAACGCCGAGGCGATAGAACCTACGATGTGATTTATCGTACGATTGGATCGAGCAATGGCCTCACTTGTGCTATATTACATCGTTCGTGAGATAATTCTGGTTCCTTCTGTACCAAAAAAATTCGCACAGCGGCGTCATAGCTGCACACGGTGTACGGTCTAGTTCACTCTCCAATGCGATTCACAACAAGTTTCTCCCGCCATACCAGAACTTTATCGCCCGGTTTGTATGTCAGGTCTGACGCTTGAAGCGTTTGAAGGCGAAGTGCGCGTTTGATACGAACATGGGCCAGATGTTTGCCTATGTAACGTCGAGCGTCTTGTGCTGCTAGAGCTCGTTCGGCAAGTGATGGACGTGTGATGACGGGTCCACTGAAGGATCTTAAGCATGGGAATTTGCCAAACACAAACGCGGAGGGGACTACACCTTCGGGGCCGAACGTGTCGTTCATGGCCTTCACCGCCACGGCTAGGAGGACCTACCGCTGCAGTGATGGGTGGTCCAGTTTCAGTTTCCTGTAGGTATCTCGGAGTGTTTGGTGATATCGTTCCCCTATATCAAGGCTGTTGTGGGATTGAATACCGCTGTTTTGATTTCAACTTCGTGGAATGCTGCTAGTTGGGCACATATGCTGCGAAATTGCGTACACTCATCGATTCTTACACATTGCGGTAGTCCAGTATATATGTCAGACGAACACAAGACAATTGCTTCCCAGGCGGCCTCAGTTGTAACTTTTGGAATAAATTTTGCCGCAAAGAAACGGGTAGCCGCATCGACAATGTGCAACACTGGCCGACCGTCGAGGTACATAATGTCGAAATACGCCTCGGCGTTGAATCGCACATTTCCTTGTCCCAATGTTACCCGTAAACGCCGCGGCGTATTTCGGATAGGTTGGCAAGGTTCACATCGTGTCACGATGTCTTCCAACAATTTGTGTGTCGACAAATCGACAGCTTCAAGGCCAGCGGTCTTCAACAAATTGTACAACATTTCGAAGGAAGGGTGAGTGAACTATCTATGCAGTTTCTCAAGTTGTTTGGAAGTGTAGAAGTTGCTGCTCGGGAAACTCATTTTCGCTTATAGGTTTCCATCATGTCGATGAAGGGGCATAGACCATAAGTCTTGGTAGGGAGTCTGTATGATTAGTACGCATTTGGCTGAAAATGTCACTCGCTGCATGGAGAGGTGGTGCAAGCAACGATGGAGTGCTGTCACGATAATGCTTTAGAAAGGTTGATATTCCTGTCGCCGATGCGCAAAGGAAAAGAAGGAACCAAATGTGTTCTAGAATTCAAGGGTCTTCTCGATCCGCCTCAGAGACTTGGATGGCAAGAACAGAATCTTCTATGATAGGATTAATTAAATGCAAGTCGAGTGTGTGGCGTAGCAGGCAGAAAACAAGAGTAGCACGTGAGAAAAACGCAGGTATCAGTATGGATTTCACAGCAGGTAGGATGTAAGCTATATCCGACACGTCGGCATGGACGAAATCGGTGCCCTCCAAGGAAGTTGGCTCCTATAGCATGCGATCTAGTATACCGCAAATATTGGAATCCAGATCGTGCTTGTTTTGGACAAACTCGTACATCTTGCAGATTCTATTGTACTCTTCGACTTGAGACGCATGGAACGCTTCGGCGGTGTCCATTGACTTCTCTTGGCGATCAATCGCCGCGGCAGCACTGGCATCAGGATGATTGTCGTCCAAATTTGTTGCAGTCTGCGATCAGCCGGCAGGTGTAGATGAGTGATGACCCAAGACGAGTCCAGATAGCCGTAGTTTTGGGTTTGGCACTCCTTCCGCACGCGATAAGATCCCAAGTCCTTACCTGGCTACATATAGGCTGTAGTTTTAGTTGCGTCGGGCACGACGAGGCGAAGGCTTAGTATAACTGCGAAGTGAAATGAAAATGGAGTGCGAATAATGCTTGCTCCCGCTACCGCCCCCACAGCTATGCGTCCCGCTGGTCCAGCAGATTTGAGGCTTTGCAAGATATTCTTCCTGTTCAAGTTCTGTGTCCAACGACGTTAAATATCGGACAATGTAACCAACGTTAAATTCTAACGTAATCCAAACTAAATTAATCTACGTGTAATGAACAAGGAAAATTACGTCTTGGGTAAGTAATTGATAATTGCGTCAGAAATCAGTTATAAAAAGGTTGCTTCATTGCGAAAAATTCTTTCTCGAATCGTTTTCCAGTGGCAGAGTTTATGAACTAACTATGGACAAGCGCATAAGTTTCATCTTCTTCGATTTGCCATCCTACATGCCAGTTGTGACTTGACAGTTGTGTTTCCAGAAATAGTTGAGACATTCCCATCAATTTCTGGCAGAGACTTGAAAAGAAGCATAACCGATTTATCCAATTCTGCAGTCCGAACGTAGCCATATATCTCAGGAAGTGACGTGCGAATAAAGACAGCATTTAGTATTCTCTACCGCATTCACTATTGGCTAAGTAGCGAGGAATTATTAGATTTGCTCCTATCAATTACCTATTTCAAACGAGTTGCGGATTGGTATTTTCAGAAGTGGGATATACGAAACATCAGATTTGGAATCGGTGCAATGCGTTTTCACTGTGTTCGGTTTTTCACTACTTGCGACCTGCAGATCCTGATACAAAAGACTGTCACCATAGATTCTTGTTGTACGAGCGATAGAATATCGACTCGTCCACCACAAGCGAAACGATTTATCCCGTGCACGACTGCTTTTTCTCTACAATGAAGGACATATGTTAAGCCGGTATATTTCGTTCAAAACGCCGCTTCAATTTCAAAAAGGAACTGTATAGTAAATGTGAAATTGAGACGTGTGAGGCATATAATTTATAAAAGTAAGCTAATTTTTTCCCATTCTTAGCTGATAATGGCGCAGCCAATATCGGAAATACCTCGAATCAACATAATCAGTTCTATTTGACCATGGATACTTCGAGGGAGACATTTGCAATATTTTTGAGTGCGTAGATCAGGTTCTGTAGCGAATTAAGTGTATTCTGACGGCCCATGAAAAACTGAAGAACTACCGCTCGTGTTTCAGCAAGTGAAATTGTAGGAGACCAATACTTTAAATGCAGTGTGTCGATTGAATGAACGCCAAAATAATGCTCGCGATGAAAGCTTGATTTCTCCAGTTCGGAATAGTTTCAACTTGGGTCATATCATGAACACCGTCAGCTTGCTTGGAAAAATGTCGAGTCCCAACATCATACCTAAACAGTGGCCGTCAAGCATACTGTTCGTTAATTGTTCATCTTAAGGGAGAGGAAAAAGCAATCAGTTTATCAGCGCTCTAAAAGAAAGGATCGTATGTACCAGGAAAACACTATGCACCGGAAGCTCCTTTAGTATACAAGACAAACTCTTTCTCTTATCAACGCAAAATCTTAAAAGAATCAGGCAAGGCACGCTTGTAAGTTTTCTTTGATGTGAGTACACGAGATGTTCTCAAGAATGGTACAATTCATCGAGAAAGAGCTCATTACGGGAATGATCGAAACAAATCATGCATCATCGATAATAGGTCGAGTAAATATGCAACTCAATTTGTTGGAATGTTTGTTTTTCACTCTATAAAATTACCATACACAGGCTTAAATTGAAGTATTGAAGCTAGAAAAGTTGGTTGCTTGCTAGTCTCAATGAGCCCGATCGCAAAGAAACTTTATCAGAAAACGAGGCTAGCTATGGTCCTTTAGCCCGATACTGTACAAAAATACAAGATATTAAGGAATATATTGAGTACTGCACAGATTTCGTCAGCTATGCGATTCGTTCATCAAACCAGAAAATGATTTTAAGCGCAAAATCTACTCCGTGATGGAGTACTTACAAGCAGAAATACTTTCTCTAGCAGACAACAGCATCGAATTAGACGTTCTTTTCAAGTTAAAGAAAACCCAAAAGTATACAAAAGCTCAAGATCTGTAAAATTGAAGATTAAACACTAATCTTATATGAGAGAAAAGTGGGAAGACTGATGTTAATACTCTTGTATCAGGAGTGATCGAGCTACAAAAAAATGAAGAGAACCCCTTTTAAATGCTGTATAGAATGCAGTTGCTGCTTTCAACAGAGATGCAGCTACACCAGATGACGAATTCTCACGTGAATCGGCACTATGACGGATTGCGAAAAATCCATAGTCAAGAATCCTATTTCTCTACAGTATTCACGAGTCTTACAGCAATATAAATCAGTTTGAAAATGCACTAAAATAGAGATAGACTGTTTTCAGAAACCTCACAGGGATCACCAAGCTCACGACTCCGGGCACTCGAAGAAAAATGACGAGCGGTCCAGACGAGATCCAGAAGAAAACCCCTGCGATTCGGGTCGATCTAAGTAGCTGTTCGTCATTAACAAGTCGCTCCAGTGGTCCACTAACAGTTTCAGGTATACATAAACTGCGAGTTTGAGAAGACAAACAAGGAATACGGTGCCTTTCTAAAAACAAAAAACGGGAAGAGAAGCGATATTCAATGTGATTCAGAACGTCTCAGTTGTACCTGAAACGAGAAATTGAAGAGCTATAAACGTATGAGGGCGCGAATTCAGCTGAACTTGAAACCAAAGATATCACGTCGCTTTCAAAGTGAGAGTTACTGAAATCAGAATCCATAGCAATATTTTTTAGCAGTTCCAGACATATCCGAAACTAGAGATTACAAGCTAACTACAACGCTGAAATAACTTGAAAACTGGATCACTAAAGAAATAATTCCAGATCATCGAATACCAACGTTGGCGAAAAACACAATGCAGACAAAAACGAGCATCATATTGGCTCAGTAAATGATGATTGCAAAGGTTAATTGAATTTCTTGTTTGAAACATGTTGCAGCGATCTGATCCATCTACTGTCTGCTAAAAGGTAGTATCGATTAGTTAAAAAGCTCAAAACAGCATGCTAGTTGTTTTTATTTGTTTACAATTTCATCCAGTCTTTGATCTTCCTAAGAGGTACCGATCTTAACCAATCTTTACGTTCCGAATTGAAGTAGCCGTAAATGATTTTCTTAGGTTGTTCAAGAGTGAGATTTAATCAAACTCTGAATCCGCGGCAATTACCACGCTCGTTCATGATGTGCAGTACTGTAATTAACTGTCTCAAAGACGGCGCTTCGTGCCAAAAGACTTGTACTTTTGGTCAACGATTAAATTGCTTGCACCACTCATGAAAACAAAGCAAAGGTAGCGATGTACCCTGTGGATATTGCGACATACACGAATTCGGCCTCAGATAACTTTTAAACCCGTATACAGCACGGTACATTTCATGGGTTGTACTGTACACATGAACCTGTTATTAGGTATAGATTTATGTATCAAGTGAAGATTTACTATTCCGAACGTATCCTATTCAATTGCAAGCATGCGCTTCATTTTGGCTCTGAATCCTTTGAAGAATGCGACCGAATAACAGTTGTTGCGGTGGAATCAAAAATATTTCTTGTGCGAGAGACCGCCGGTGCGCAAGTGCGTGCTCGGGGTTAGCCGTTTCCACCTCTTTGAATTGGGTACCATAGAGAAATACTGCGTGGATGCTTGGATGTGCGGTGAGTACGCGCGATAATGGCATATTGCCTACGCACGAGAAAATTCCCCATTCGCTTCATCTTTTCGACACACTTCGTCAACAAATCGACAACGCATGCAGCCTGTTTTCATTCGAAGCTCTTACTAAACTTCGGAAATCAAATCCTAATTTATCCTAATTTTCGGATTGTCTTAGTTTACGATAGCTCCAGATAAACAATGATGACACTATTTTTCTATGGATTCAACAATATTGCCTGCTATCGTGAAACAATAAATTTACTGGAGAGCGCCTCCAAATTATGACATACCCTACAGCACTTAGGGTACCTAAATTTATTCGAAATCTATGTTTTTCATTGCTCTGCGAATTCTCGGTATTACTCACATGCTTCGTTGTACCTTAACCTACGACGTACAGTAGAGTAGTGTGTGGCAAATGTCTGCTGCCCTTACCCAAGCCACATGGTGAACGTCAGCCAAGCAAAATTTAGATTAACGATTGTTCACGTTGGCTGTGAGAAACGATCCTGCTGTGCACTGCATTCGTTAGTACTTGGTAGGAATAAAGCTATTTTTCTCGAACAGTTGTATTTTTATTTCGAGAAACATGAGATACCAAGTTGCTCTAGTCCATTTTCTACTCACAAGTGCGTATTTTGAAGAGAAATGTCCTTCACATTTGGTTTTCAGTCCGTGTCTCTAAGTTCGCGACTTTCCGTTCAGATGTTTCTGATCTTCTTTGTTTTTGTGACTGCACGTGCTTTAGCGCTACCAACTGGTGGAGACCAGAGTGCATCGCCGTTTCTACTGCGCGGAGGTGAGAAAGACATCTGCTATAAAGCGGATACTCTCAAGGATACGACCGAATGTCTGCAAGAGCTATTGGAAAACTACTATGGCAAAAATTTCACTATGCATTGCCCTTCACTGCCCCTTATTCTTGCTAGCCATGAATGCCGCGGGTGTCCTTGGGATGGAGTCGACGCTTCTAAGGTCAGTCCACTGAAAACAGCGCAAGTAAACCGTTCCGAACTGTTTCATCCGGCGCGTGCTTCCTGTCGGATTGCAAACCATGTCGAGTACTATAACAACTACCGCTACATGAGGAGAATGGTTTTCGGACTAGGAATTTCGGGCACGTTGGTGTTGTTTTTTGTGACTGCCTACTATTCGGCCTCTTCATCTAGTGAGATAGAGATTCAGAACGGGGCGACGATAATTGGATTCAGAATGCCAGAACCTGCTTTCTTGTTGACGTTGTGGATATTATATCACGTGGGCAATTTCCTGTTGATTGCGTCTGAGGACTATGTCGAATTTTGTGAGGGAGAGGCCGAGAGGATGTTTCAGGAAGCAGCGCGCCTCGTGTTTTACGCGATCTTGCTAATGATTTCCTTGAAAAGATGTAGAGCTTTTCAAGTGGTTGGGTTCAATGAAGATGTACGGTCATGGGCACGATATTGTGCGAGTCCAAGATTCCGGACGTGGAAACGGTTCTTGAGTTTTATTTTCGGCCCTGTTGTAACAATTTTCTTTCTGTGGGCACTATTGGATCAGTGGAATGGAGCGGCAATGTTCTACAGGAAGCAATTTTGCTATGCAGGAACGAAGAATGACTTGTACTTCACGATCCAAATTCTTAAGATATCCTTGGAAATGTTAGCGGTTGCAATATACACCTGTGGGCCGTCCCGAAAGCTTATCTTGTTCTATTTGCGATACTGGACGCTAGTGCTGTGTTTGCCGGCTGCTACTGCTCTTTCCATACTCGGTGTGGTGTGGGTTACTGACAAGCCAACCATGATGATTCCGAGAGTTGCCGACCCAAAGATTGCAATGCCGTTGACTAATATGGTACATGTTGCTTGTGTCTGTGCGATGGGTTTGCTCGAACCAGTGCGTATTGGATGGCCGGGAAGATTTAAGAATCAGTTTCACACTGTTGCAAAGGAAGATGGAGGAATTCACAGCCTTGGTATGAGGTAGAGAGTGAATAGAGAAGAAATTCAGTCGCGGTAAGCTTGCGATTTTGTTCTGACAAAACTCGCGGTGGAGCCAACAAGGAGAGGGTACATGAGAAATGAATAAGGGTAAAATGCAATAATTATAATACGAAAGCGGTATGTGACATGAATACATGTGGCATGAAACGCTGTGTCCTCAATGCATATAAACATTTTGGAACGATAATGTACTATTTAGTATACAGTTTAGAATTGTTTGGATTCAAAGCGTGGACGAAATATACTGTTCACAGGAATGATTTTCAGAAGAGATTGCTTAATAAATATTTAAAAGGCTATTTTGAATTCTTTACTGTGGTAAGTGCCTTTGAACCTGAACGATATCACATCAATCGTAATTTACTGCAGTGCGCAGATCAAAAAGTGCAGATATTTGTGGCATCCATTGGTATAATCGAGATGAAAACTGAATTTCTCGTCAATTTCAACACTCATGCAGAACTGAGCTCCCAGGATGATTCGCCGGCATCCTTTACAACTATTCCTTATAGGGTATCCTGGAGTGTGTGGGTTTTCAAAGAAACGGTAGCGTTCGATGTACTCATTGAAAACCAGTTTCGGTGAAGAAGGTTGCAGACATGCAATCTGTGAATACTAAATGCAAGGAAAAGATTTTCTCGCTGGGATTGTTTATCATTTTAATTGGCCCACTTGTTTAACCACGACTGTGTCACCATAACATTTCTTTAAACAAATTGAGTAGAAAGTCTATGGCAGGCCAACAACTGGAGATTACGCGCCAAAAAAGCGACAGATTATATAATACTTCGTATACTAGTATTACCACTTCTACACACACCACAGACTAAATTCGTATGTTGCACTCTTGACCAGAAGATAGGGCTACGGAAAGTACGACGGCCATTTTGCTAAACGAGTTTAGACAAATTCTTCTTGTCGTAGGCAATGCCCCAGCGGATACACCGTGACCTAAATAAACAAAATCTATGATGTAAGGAACGGTGCCATCAAGCTAACGGTTATTGCTGTCAAGCAAAATTAAGAGTCTACCTCAGATAACATTAACTGTACATCATATTACTAACAAGCACTGATGGTCGTTGCTTGAAGCAACGAGTTTGAATTTATAAAAATTTCTAGTTTCTACCTAAATTCTTTTAAAAATAAATTTAGCTCGTAATTCCAATCCCCGTCAGTTGTATCGATTCACCGCAGAACATTAGACTCAAAGGAAGAGGCGCTAAAATAATTTGAGTAGCCTACATTTCGGAAGCTATCCTACCAATTTTGAAGAAGGTTGACTAGGAGAAAGATTTTTACTTCCGCATAAGCTGATTATGAGAAAAAGGCAAATACGTGATACTAGTTAGTGACTGAAAGTAGATTACAGCGATAGATCGGACACTCAACATGATTAAGCGCACTATGTACTAAAAGTTCGGGAGCAAAATGAGCGCCTGCGAAAGCATAGTTTTGAAGTATACAAAATAATTAAATAAGAAATTATCAGATTCGTAGGCACGAGCTCAGAAATTGTTTCAAGGTAGAAGAGAATTATTAAAAATTCATTTGTAAAAACTGTCAGTCAGTTGCGACATTTTGAAATGGGCAACTAATTTCTTGAATTGCTTTTCCATACACTTTTTATTGTATTTGGAACTCTTACTCAGCTTTCAAAGCTGTATCCCGTATGCCCTCTGCTCATTTTGATACCAGTTTGATGGATTTGGAAGAGCTGAATATATTTAATTATAGACAATCAATTTTGTAAGGGTGAAGTTTGCGAAAAGTTGTGATATATGTTTTTTGCAGTCCAATTCACATTGTATGTTAGCCAAACAGTCTCTAAAAAAACTACAAAAGAGGTTCAGTGCTGTAAGAAACGCTTTTGTTACCAGTCGACCACATAATTGTAACTTAGTACTAAAGCATCTATGAAAATTGCGCTCAAGAGCGGTATTTTGCATCTTCACGGCTGGTTTTGTTGGTAAATGGCCAATCGCGAAGATAAGACAGTTTATTTTCGTCTTCAAACTTTTTTTCTGAAATTGTGCAGCAAAAGCAACTATTTTCGTGCATCAAGATTATAGTTTGAACCAAAAACTTGAAGCTATAAACTTGTTTTCCAAGGCATTTACATAGAGATACGAAAATTAGAGGCTTTCTTTTAAATTTGTTTCCATGTAGAGATCTCAAACATGTATTCTAGTTTGTAGCCTAATTTCGAACTAATCACATGCTGCAAGTGAAGAAAAAAACCTCACTAAAATTCAGACTACCGAAAGTTTCACAGTGCGATGGAATAATTGATTCGGGGAGAAGATTCTGAATTCTATGACACCACATACAAGCGTATCATTCACGTATCATGCGAGTAGACCGGATATTTTACCTCTCGCGTGTCAAAAATAGTGACATGTTGCTAGCCACAGCTTTCATTCTTAAGTAATCAAGAAATATTTTGAGAATGTCGCATGCCAGTGGTCACCACTATCAGCGAGTCCATAAAGTAGACGTAGCAGTTTCAATACATGTCCAGCTCTTACATTTAACTGAAGATTTGGACTAAGGTATATTTCATGAAATAGTTCGCTTGCGGAATGTAAATAAGCTTGAGATATGTCTTTTGTCCACACCTCGAATCCCATTATTGCAGCGAGTGCTACTACCAGTCTTACAGAACTTTGACGAGCCGTAGTAGAGTTGTGTATGAGCCAGTTTTTCTCAGATTCTTTGTTGCCGTGTGCCACAAATCGAACCTTGAAGGTTGGATTTTCAGTTTCAACGTCCTTGACGATGATGACGAAAGATCCTGAGATAGCGTTGGTCTCGTTTCGTCTAGCCTCTTCAATTTTGTTACTCCGTATTCTTTTGTCTGAATAACGGAGGGCCTCAGTGATTAAAATATTTGGAGAGGATTTCCTATATCGTCGCTTTCGGGTTTTGTGCGTAAAACTAAAACCGGTACGGCAGAGTGTAGCGTGTCCATGAGCTTCTAACCGTTGAAGATATCATCATAGTCAGCTGCCGGGAGAACTTGTAGAATATTGAACTGCACTTCGCAGTTGCCTTGCAGGAAAAATACCTGCTTGTGATCTACCCGTATTATTTAGAAAGGTCCAAAATACCGCTTGTCTGTTTCCCGAAGAACATGCGCTAAATCTCCAGCTGCTACCGACAGGTCGGCATTTTGAAGAATTCGAGAG
>JAAUYH010132321.1_pt1 | contig 11732 bp, 11 predicted proteins | sample 7278061 | NCBI WGS metagenome assembly JAAUYH01 (sample SAMN14350203, study PRJNA611818) | marine sediment metagenome | isolation source: surface marine sediment (0.6m) | place: French Polynesia: Moorea | collected 2018-08 | reverse complement strand
TGCGGTTGAGCGTCAGGATCATCGCCACCGTGTGCTCGGCGACCGCGTGCGGCGAGTAGGCGGGAACCCGGGCGACGGTCAGCCCGGCCTGCTCTGCCGCCGCCAGATCGACATGATTGAATCCGGCGGAGCGCAACGCGATGAGCCTCACGCCGGCCTCGACGAGTGCGGCGATCACCTCGGCGCCCAGATCATCATTGACGAAGGCGCACACCACCTCCGCGCCCGAAGCCAGCGGCGCCGATTCCGGTGTGAGGCGCGCGTCGAGGAAGACGACCTCGTGCGCACCGGCGTTGGCGGATTGCAGGTATTCCGCGTCGTAGGGCTTGGTGCTGAAGACAGCGACACGCATCGTGGCCTCCGAGGATGTCTGCGCCGCGTTGGGCGCCGCCAGACCATAGCCTGATATCCGCGTGTTCCATATGGACTGAGTTTGGCAATTCGCCGCCCGGCGCGGATCGGACGGGAGTGCGTCAACCGGTCACAGGATTCTCTCCCGTGACCCGAGATTGTCACACCCATGACCCGACGAATTGGCCGATACTCGTCGCCGTGGCTGCGCTCATTCCTTCAACTTGAGCAAGAGTGCCGACACCATGCTCCAGGAAAATCGCACCGAGGCCCTGGCCGCCGCCAAGGCGGCGACGCGTGCATACGCGAGAGATCCGTCAGACGCGAATGCGGCCAAAGTCGAGGCCGCCTGGCAGACCGTTCGCAGGATCGAGACGGTGACCGTCCGGCGGAGGTTGCGGCAGGTCGACCACGGAAACAGGCCGACCCCGCGCCGGGATTGAGTCCGGCGACCGGGCGGCCGCTTCCGAACTCCGCCCGGTCGGTCCAGGGATCGCGAAGACCGCCGGTCTGATGCCGATGGGTATCGCGGTCGGCGCCGGCGTGGCGCCAGGCCTGCTTGCCGCATCGGCGGCCGTCAGATGGTCGGCTTTTCGAGTGTGTGTTGCGCTCTTCAGGCTCCGCGATATCCGGATTTCGTGACCTGGTTGCCGGCATTCAGCCACCATCGGAGCGTCTTGAGCGCTGACCCCGGGCTTGTTGCCGGCCTCCTATTGCGCTGACCGGACTGCCGCCGGCGTCGACCTTCCCGAACAAGACCCATGCGATGGCCGGTTCCGCTTCTCCCTCGGACCCGGTCATCCGGACTCGCAACGCCTAGCCCTTGACCGATCCGGTGATCATGGACCGGCTGATGTGCTTGTACATCAGCACGCCGAGAGCCACCGGCGGAAGCGCGGCGACGACGATCACCGCGGCGGCGACGCCCCATTGGACGCCGCCTCCACCGGAGGAGAAGAAGAATGATGCGCCGACGGTCATCGGGACCGCTTCGGTGGTGGTGAGCATCAGCCCGAACAGGAATTCGTTCCACGCGGTGATGAAGCTGAAGATGAAGACCGTCGCGAATGCGGGCCGGCAGATGGGAAGGATCACCCGGAACAGGATGGCCCCCACGCCGGCGCCGTCCATGCGCGAGGCCTCGTCCAGCTCGTATGGGACCTCGTTGACGGCGTTGACGAGGAGCAGAAGGGCGAGCGGCAGGTTGACGACCGTAAGGACCAGGCCGAGCCCAAGCGACGAATCCAGCAGGCCGGCCGTCTGGTACATCATGTAGATCGGGATCGCGAAGATGATGAGCGGCATGGCGCGGAGATTCACGACCATGGGGAACATGAGTGCGGCGCCGTATCCGCGCCGCGCAATCGCGTAGGCGATGGGAAAGCAAAGGACGATCGGCAGGATCGAGCCGATGAGCGACGCTTGTACACTGTTCGCGAGATATCCGAAGACGTTGAGCCGTTCCGACACTTCCAGCACCGCTCTGTAATGTTCGAGCGTCGGTGCGCTCACCCAGAGGCCCGGGCTGCGGCTGATCTCGGCGTTCGTCTTGAACGATGTGGCGAGAGTCGAGAGCACCGGGAAGTTCAGCACGAACGCCGCGATCCCGAAGACGATCCAACGGGGAAGGTCGGAGAGGAACCGGTTCATGCCCGGACCCTTCGCAGGTAGCGGCCGCCGAGGGCGAGAAGCCCGAAGGCGACGATGAACAGGATGACCGATGCGGCGAGCGCCTTGCCGATCTCTCCCGACCGGAAGAAGGACATGTAGATGTAGATCGAGAGCGAGGTGGTCGATCCGCCCGGGCCGGCGCCGGTCAGCACGAAGATATTGTCAAAGACCCTGAAGCCGTCGATGAACCGGACAAAGAGGGCCACGGCGATCGTCGGGGCCATGAGCGGCAGTTCGATGTGCCGGAACAACCGCCAGGGCGTCGTCCCATCAACCGCCGCGGCCTCGCGCAGGTCTCCCGGAACCGCTTCGTAGGCCATGTGGAACAGGAGGAAGGCGAACGGAGTCCATTGCAGCGTCTCGATGGCGAACACCGTCCAGAAGACGTTGTCACGGCTCAGGAAGGCCGGAGAGTCGCCCAGCCACAGGTAGAAATAGTATGGCAGAGAGCCGACAAATTCATGCAGGACCAGCCGGTACATGAGCCCCATCATCGCGGGCGCGATGATCATCGGCATGATGATGACGGCAATGATCCAGCTGTTGCGGCGTATCAGCGGCGCCAGGTGGACGGCGAGGAACAGGCCGAGAAGACATTCCGCCAGCGCGGTCGTCACGCCGAACCTGAGCGAAAACAGCAGGGCTGACCAGAACTCGTCATCCTTCATCACGGCGACGAAATTCATCCCGCCATTGAATGACGGTGCCCGCAGAGTCTCGAAACTGACCTGGGAGAGGCTGTAGACGATGTCGACAACCGTCGGAAAGCCCAACATCAGCAGCAGAAACAGCACCAGCGGTGTCGCGAGGATCCGGTTTTCCGACCGTATCGTCATGTGGTCATCCTGGAAGAAGACGCGCTGCCGGTGGGAGAGGCCGGCAGCGCGCCGCGAGCACGAGACCGTCTATTGCAGCAGTTCGGCCATGCCTTCCGCCGTCGCCGCCAACGCCTCGTCGAGGGACGTTGCGCCCGACAGGTATCCGGTGAACTCCTTGGCCTGCAACTCGTAGACCGACAGCGCCTTTGCCGACGTTCCGCCATTCATGACGAAGCCGTAATTCGCCGCATAGGTGCCGAGCGGGACAAGGTCCGGGCGCTCGTCGGCGACCTGCGCCACGACCTGCTCGGTAAGGCCGGGCGCGCCGCCCGCCTTGGCGTACGTGATCGCCGCTTCTGCGGTGGAAAGCCAGCGCACGAAGGCCTCTCCGCCCGCCACGTTCCGGCCGCCGGCATTCACTCCAAGCCCAAGGCCGTGAACATGGGTGAACCGCCCCTCCGGTCCGCTGGGAGGCGCCACGGTCGCGGTGCCTTCAGCCGATGCAGGATTTTTCTCAGGGTCAAGAAGGTCCGCAGCCGCCGCGTTCCACTGGACCATGGCTGCGACCTGGCCCGAACCGAATGCGGCATTCGCCTCGGCATACTCGTAGGAGAAGCTGTCGCCCGGCGTCGCCCCGGCGTCGACCAGCAACTTGACCAGTTCAAGCGCCGTCCGGTACGCGTCGGAGTCGACCGTGATGTTGCCGTCGGCGTCCATCCAGTCGGCGCCGTACGAACGCGGCAACGAATGGAAGACCATCATATTGAAGAGCAGGTTCTTGAGCTGGATGACGGTGCCGTAGCGCGTCGGACTGTCGGGGTTGATCGACCGGGTGAAATACAGCGCGTTGGCGGCGAAGTCGTCCCAGGTCCAGGTGTCGGGGTGCCCGGGCTCCCGGCGGACCCCGAGATACTGCTCGGAGATATCGCCGTATCTGGCCCGTGCCTCGTCGTCGCCGAGCAGCGCCTCGATCAGGTCTTCACGATAGTAGAGGAAATGCAGGGACAGGTCGGTCGGTACGCCGTATTGCCGTCCCTCGAACTGCATCGTCGTAAGAACGGAGTCGCCAAAGACCCCGGCGGCCTCTTCATCGAGGGTGACCGGCTTGAGATACGGCGCGTAGCGACCGATCGAATAGGTGGCAAGCAGGTTGACGTCGAACGCATCTGTGCCGGCGGCAAGGTCGGCCTGCAGCTTGTCGAAGAAGCCGTCACGGCTGAAGAAGATCAGTTCGACCTTGTCCTCCTCGGCCACGTCCGGGCGCGCGTTGTACTGCGCCGCCGCCGCCCGCAGGGCAACTTCCTCGGGGCCGCCGGGCCAGCCGAGTACGGTGACCTCGGCACAGGAAAGGGACGGTGCGAGTACAAGCGCCCCCGCTGCGATCGCTGCCATTGAGTGGATTCTGGCGTTCATGGTGACCTCCCTTGTTGATGAATTACCGGGGCTGCCCCAGCTCCTCACCGACATTGTGGACTCAACCCAGCGTGCCGCAAAGATGGAGGATCGCCACTGGAGAGACCCGCTGCAAAGTCACAACAAGCTGACAGGCGCGGAGATCAGCCCGAATGGTTACTCCTGATTGGATTGCCGTGAATGGTTGTGGTCCGCGGGTCGGGCCCGATGAAAGGCTGGCGACAGGATCGCGTGATACGGTGCTTGCATAAGGGCGCCTGTCCGCGGCCCGGTCCGCGGTTTGGCGACCCCAGAACAAGGCTGAAAGGCCGGATGTGAAAGGGAGCGCTTTGGGTGTGGCGATCGGCGCCTGTCTGGCGCTGGGCCTGCTTGCCGGATCGGCGGCGGCGGATGGCGTGTACGACTATCCGGCCCCGGATGCGGGCGCGGTGCCGTCCGGTCCCCTGGTCATCTTCAGCTCGGCCGACCAGCCGGCCTTCGATCCCGTCGTGACCGCGTTCCAGCGCGCCAATCCCGGCGTCGCCGTGACCTATCACGACATGAACACCATCGAGATCTACGACCGCTTCATCGAGGCGGCCGACGCCGGCCAGGCCTCCGCCGATCTGATCCTGAGCACGGCGCTCGACCTGCAGATCAAGCTGGTCAATGACGGCTACGCCGCCGCCTACAGCTCGCAGCAGACCCGGCGGCTGCCGCGCTGGGCCAACTGGCGCGACGAGGCGTTCGGCTTCACCTACGAGCCGATCGTCACCGTGTTCAACCGGGCCGAGATGGCGGCCGAGGACGTGCCGCGCACCCGCTACGCCCTGGCGCGGCTGCTCGACGAGCATCCGGTGCGGTTCTCCGGCCGGGTCGGCACCTACGATCTGGAGCGCAGCGGCGCGGGCTTCCTGTTCGCCACCCAGGATGCGCGGGAATCCGACGCCATCTGGTCGCTGGCGCGCAGCTTCGGGGCCAGCGGCGTCAAGCTCTACAGCAGCACCACCGCGATCCTCGACCGGGTGGCGAGCGGCCAGTTCCTGATCGGCTACAACGTCATGGGCTCCTATGCCATGGCGCGGGCCGACAGCGATCCTGCGATCGGCATCGTTCTGCCCGAGGACTACACGCTGGTCGCCTCGCGCATCGCGGTGCTGCCGACCACCGCCGAACGCCCGGACCTGGCGCGGCTGTTCCTGGATTTCCTGCTCTCCGAGCCGGGCCAGAGCAGCATCGCCGCGGCGCGGCTGTTCGCCATCCATCCGAATGTCGAGGGCGAGGCGACGGCGGCGGCCCTGCGCGCCGCGGCCGGGGACTCGCTGCGTCCGATCCAGGTGGGTCCCGGCCTGCTGGTCTATCTCGACCAGGCGAAACGGGAACGGTTCCTGGAGCGCTGGCAGCAGGCGCTGTCCGGCCGCGCGGTGGCAAGGGGTGGGCGCGGCAATGACGATTAGGGTTCGTCTAGAAGAAGAAACCCTTGCCGTAAACGATTGCGGGTCGTGTAGGCTTGCAGCAAATGAAAGACGCTTGGTATCAAATCACGCCGGCTAATGCCGGCCTAACAACAGGGAGGAAATCATGAAGCTTAGTTCGCCAAAGGCAGTCGTTGCCGGTATTGTCCTGAGCGTGTGCTCGACCACGGCGGCGAGCGCCGCCGAGTGCATTGCCCCGGCCAACCCGGGCGGTGGCTGGGACTTCACCTGCCGTCAGATCGGCAAGATCCTGTTTGACATCGGCGCCGTCGACAACCCGGTCCAGGTCACCAACATGGCCGGCGGCGGCGGCGGACTCGCCTACAGCCACGTCGTGACGGAGCGCAACGAGGACGCCGATCTGATCATCGCGGCCTCGTCGGCGACCACCACCCGCCTGGCGCAGAACGCCTATGCCGGCATGACCGCCGACCAGGTGCGCTTCGTCGGTGCCATCGGCATCGATCCGGGCGTCATCGCCGTTGCCGCGGACAGCCCGTATCAGTCGCTGAACGACCTGGTGGATGCGGCCCTGGCCGATCCGTCCTCGGTCGCCTTTGCCGGCGGCTCCGCGGTCGGCGGCTTCGACCACCTCAAGCCGCTGATGATCCTGAAGGACGCCGGGCTCGAGGACATCACCCAGATCAAGTATATCGGTCTCGACGGCGGCGCCGACGCGATCACCCAGACGGTCGGCGGCTTCACCCAGGCCATGACCGGCGACATCTCCGAAATCGTCGGCTTCCTGGAGAGCGGCGACGTTCGGGCGATTGCGGTGCTCACGGAAGAGCGCGTGCCGGGCTTCGAGGACATCCCGACCGCCCGGGAGCAGGGCTACGACGTGGTCGCCGGCAACTGGCGCGGCCTGTATGTCCCGCGCGGCATTTCCGACGAGCAGTTCAATGACTGGGCCCAGAAGCTGCAGGCGGTGGCCGAAAGCGATGCCTGGGCGCAGGCAATGGCCGACAACGGTCTGGCGCCGTTCACCATGGTCGGTGACGACTTCCAGGGCTACGTCGACGGGCTGGTCGCCGATATCCGTCAGATGTCGAGGGATATCGGAGTGATCCAGTAATGGCATCCGACCGGATCTTCGGTCTGGTCGTCACTCTGGTGGCGCTCGCCTACGCGGCGAGCGCCACCCAGATCCAGACGAGCTTCCTGACCGATCCGGTCGGGCCAAAGACCTTTCCCATTCTGGTCGGGGGCGTGGCCGCGCTGTGCGGGTTGATCATGGTCTTCCGGCCCGATCCCGACCCGGAATGGCCGGCGCTGCGGACGGTGGGTGCCCTGGCCTTGGCGGTCGGCGTCCTGGTGGCCTATGCCTACGCCCTCAGACCGCTCGGCTTTCTCATTCCCACCGCGATCGCGGCTTCGATCCTGAGCTATCAGATCAGCCCGCGACCGGTTCCGGCGGTGCTGTCGGGGATCAGCCTTTCCATCGGCCTGTTCGTGATCTTCCGCTATGCGCTGGGGCTCGGGCTCGTCGCGTTCTCGAGGGGCCTGACCGGCTAAGACCCATTCCATGGACCTGATCGCAAACCTGGCGCTGGGCTTCGATATCGCGCTCTCGCCCTACACCCTGATGCTGGCGGTCGTCGGCTGCTTCATCGGGACCATCATCGGCGCGCTGCCGGGGCTCGGCCCCTCCAACGGGGTCGCCATCCTGATCCCGCTCGCCTTCACGCTCGGGCTGGACGCGACCTCGGCCCTGGTGCTGATGACGGCGGTCTACTACGGCGCGATGTATGGCGGGCGGATCAGCTCGATCCTGCTCAACATCCCCGGCGACGAGCCGGCGCTGATGACCACGCTGGACGGCTATCCGATGGCCAAGGCCGGCCGGGCCGGGGACGCCCTGGTGCTGTCCGGCGTGGCCTCCTTCGTGGGCGCCTTCCTGGCGACCTTGGGCCTGATGCTGCTGGCGCCGCTGCTGGCCCGCGTCGCCTTCCTGTTCGGCCCGGCGGAGTATTTCGCGCTCTACCTGCTGGCCTTCGCCACCCTGGGCGGCCTCGCGTCGAACAACCAGGCGAAGTCGGCCATCGCGTCGTGCATCGGGCTCGGCATCGCGATGATCGGGGTCGACAACAATTCCGGCCTGCCGCGGCTCACCGGCGGCAACCTGCATCTCTACGACGGCATCGACTTCCTGGTCGCGATCGTCGGCCTGTTCGCCATCGCCGAGGTCTTCTTCTTCATCGAGAGCCACGGGAAGGGCAGTTCGATCGGCGTCAAGCTGGAGAAGGTCACGATCCCGGTGCGCGACATCATGGCGTCCGGATGGACCATGCTGCGCAGCTCGGTCATCGGATTCGTTGCCGGCGTCCTGCCCGGCGCCGGCGCGTCGCTCGGCTCGTTCCTCGCCTTCATGTCCGAGAAGTCCGTCTCTCGCGAGAAAGCCCGTTTCGGCACCGGCGTGCCGCAAGGCGTCGCGGCACCGGAGGCCGGCAACAACGCCGCGGCCGGCGGCGCGCTTGTCCCGATGCTGACCCTGGGCGTGCCGGGATCGGGCACCACCGCTGTGCTGCTGGCGCTGCTGGTGACGCTCAACATCACCCCGGGGCCGACTCTCTTCACGGAACGGCCCGAGGTGGTCTGGGGGCTGATGGCCTCGCTGTTGATCGCCAACTTCGTGCTGCTGGTGATGAACGTGCCGATGGTGCGGATCTTCGTCAGGGTCCTGTCGGTGCCGCCGTGGATCCTGCTGCCCGGCGTCACGATGGTCTGCTTCGTCGGCATCTTCTCGCTGTCCGGCAGCTATTTCGATCTGCTGCTGATGGTGGCGTTCGGGGTGCTGGGCTACGTGCTGCGCAAGCTCGACGTGCCGACCGTGCCGATCATCCTCGGCATCCTGCTGGGCGGGCATATGGAGGATGCGCTGCGCCGCGCGATGGTGCTGTCCGGCGGCGACTGGAAATTCCTGTTCTCCTCGGCGATCGCGATCGGCCTCTGGGCGGTGGCCATAATCGGCTTCGTCGCGCCGATGTTCCTGCGCAACGTCCTCAGAAAGCCCCAGCGGATCACCGACTGACGGCTCGATCAGCGGTGCGAGGGCGCGGCAGGATTAATGCCGCGTTAACGACCGCGCGACACGATCGGGCCGCGATGAAGAAGGTGCGCCGGCAACCTCCGTCTGCGAACGCGGCGGATGACGAAAATATCATTGCGTTCATCGCGGACCACCTGCCGGTCTGCATCGGCTATGTCGACGCCTCCCGCCGCTACAGATACGTCAATGCACGTTATCAGGAGCTGTTCGACCGGCCGCTCAACACCATACTGGGCCGCACCGTCGCCGAGGTGGTCGGGCTCCACAATTACCGCGCCGTGGAGCCGTATATATCCAATGCGCTGAAGGGTGAACCGAGCGAGTTCGACTTTTCCGCCCGCTACCCGCGCCTGGGTGTCCGGCACGCGCACTTCAAATACCTTCCCCACAAGCTCGAAGACGGTGTCGTCGCCGGCTATTTCGTCCTTGTCATCGACACGACAGAGCTGCGCGAGATGCGCCAGACCCTTGAGCGGCAGAATGTGAAACTGCTGCGCACACAACGGGAACTGGAACGGCTGGCGCACTACGATCCGCTGACCGGTCTCGGCAACAGACGGCTCTTCCAGCGGCAGTTGGACCACGCCCTGTCGCTGTCGAGACGCCAGGGGCATTCCATCGGGCTGCTGCTGATCGATCTGGACGGCTTCAAGAGTGTCAACGATTCGGCCGGCCACGAGGCCGGGGACGCCGTCCTCACGGAGGTCGCAGAGAGGCTCATGGACGTCTGTCGCAGCGCGGACACGATCGCGCGCCTGGGCGGCGACGAGTTCGTGGTGCTGATGGAGACCGGCGCAACCGTCGAGGGCGCCGAGATCCTGGCCGGCAGGATCGAGGACTCGCTGCTGCGCCCGATCCGCCACGACCGATCCTCCCTTCGGGTCGGCGTGAGCATCGGCGTCACGGTCACCGACCCTTCGGCGGCGGAAGCAGACGACATCTTGCGGACGGCGGATGCGGCGATGTACCGGGCCAAGGCCGCAGGCGGAGGCAGGCGGGTATCCGGAGCCTGAACCGCTGCGCGGTGAGCGCCGCTTCCTGGCGATGCGGCTCGAGCATCGGGCCAATCAGCCCGCCTGGTACTCCTTCAGGAACATGTCGACGGTGGTCTCGACGATGCGGGTCATCTCGCCCTTCGAGACCACCGCGCCGGAATGGATCATCGGCCAGAAGGCCTGCGACTTGATCAGCCCGAGGAATTGCTGCGCCGCCCGGTCGATGTCGGGAATCCTGAGCGCGCCCGAGCGGTCGGCCGCCTCCATGAACTCGCGGAACACGGCCATGCGCTCGAACTTCTCATTCATCTCGGCGGCGAGCGCCGGGTCGCGCATCGTCTCGCCCATGACCATGCGCGCCAGCCGCATGAAGTCGGGTTTGGTGAGCAGTCGTCCTTCCGCCCAGGCCAGCTCCAGCAGCTGCTCGCGAATCGGGCGCCCGGGTTCATAGGCAAGGTCGAGCGCCTGGTTCACCTCCGCCGCCATGATGTCGACGATGGCCCGGAACAGCGACTCCTTGCACTCGAAGTGATTGTAGACCGTGCGCTTGGATACCGCGGCGCGCAGGGCCACGCGATCCATGCTGGTGCCGTCGAAGCCGCTCTCCAGAAACTCCGACACCGCCGCTTCGATGATCTGGTCGCGCTTGCCTTCTGACAGGTTCATTGTACGTCCCTAGCGAAGGCCGCGGAGCCTACCGGCGGCGGCCGTTGGTGTAAACTTACCAGTTTACTTGCCCCGTCGGAATGCTAAACTGCACCGTGTAGTTTACCTCTTTTGTCTCATCCCCCTTTCATGCGCAGCGACAGGAGGCGGCTCATGGCGATCAATCTCAACGTGAACGGCAAACAGGTGAGCGTCCAGGCGCCGCCCGGGACGCCGCTTTTGTGGGTCCTGCGGGACGAGCTGGACATGACCGGAACCAAGTTCGGTTGCGGCGTGGCGTCCTGCGGCGCCTGCACCGTCCATGTCGACGGCGTACCGGTGCGCTCCTGCTCGACCTTCGTGGAGGATGCCGAGGGCGCCGAGATCACCACGATCGAGGGCGTCTCCGGACCGGCCGCGGAGGCGGTGCGGACCGCCTGGCAGAAGCTGGATGTCGTGCAGTGCGGCTATTGCCAGTCCGGCCAGATCATGTCGGCGATCGACCTGCTGTCGACGACGCCGAACCCGACCGATGAGGACATCGATGCCGCCATGTGGGGCAACGCCTGCCGCTGCGCCACCTATGTCCGTATCCGCGCGGCGATCCATCACGCCGCCGAGATCATGGAGGGCTGAGCCATGACCATCCAGTCTTCCCGTCGTTCCTTCCTAAAGGGCGCCGTCGCGACCGGCGCCGTGATGGTCGTCGGCATCCGCCCCGACGGCGCATTCGCCGCGGTTCCCGATACCGGCGGCGTCAACCCGTTCGTCCGCATCTCCGAGGACGGCACGGTGCAGGTGGTGCTGAAGCACTTCGAGACCGGCCAGGGCACCGCCACCGGCCTTGCCACCCTGGTCGCCGAGGAACTCGACGCCGATTGGGAGCGGGTCACGATCGAGTTCGCTCCGGCCAACAACGACCTCTACAAGAACCTGTTTTTCGGCATGCAGGGCACTGGCGGCTCGACCGCGATCGCCAACAGCTTCATGCAATACCGCAAGGCCGGCGCCGCCTGCCGCGAGGTTCTCGTCGCCGCCGCCGCGGCGACCTGGGGCGTGCCCGCATCGGCCGTATCGGTCGAGAAGGGCGTGCTCAGAGCCGGCAACCGTTCCGCCCATTTCGGCGAGATGATCGGCCGCGCCATGACCTTGACGCCGTCGGAGGACCCGCCGGTCAAGGACCCGTCGCAGTTCCGGCTGATCGGGGTGGACGGCCTGCCGCGCCAGGACACGCCGGGCAAGATCACCGGCACCGCCACCTACGCCATGGACGTGAAGATCCCGGGCATGGTCCACGCGGTGCTGCTGCGGTCGCCACGCTTCGGCGGCACTCTGG
>JAAUYH010083621.1_pt1 | contig 11732 bp, 3 predicted proteins | sample 7278061 | NCBI WGS metagenome assembly JAAUYH01 (sample SAMN14350203, study PRJNA611818) | marine sediment metagenome | isolation source: surface marine sediment (0.6m) | place: French Polynesia: Moorea | collected 2018-08 | reverse complement strand
TAGGCTATTTTCGGTAATCTATGAGCCTGTCACCAGAAGCAACTTTTTACAATGTTTCCATCGCATCGGGGAAAAAGATGAACAGGGAAAAGCTTTTAATAGCAAAACTCTTAAACCCCACCTAGAAAGTCTGTTAGAACAAGAACTATTGATCCAAGAGGTTGGTAAATCTCCACAATGTAATCCTTTAATTGCCGAAATTGCTACTCGTGACGCGATCAAAGCTGGTGTCTGGGAAAATATGCTGCGGGTGATTGAAATTTGTTTACCAATTCAGACTCGTTACAACAGTAGCAGTTCCAGAGTCTTTAAGAGCATCGAGCAACTACTTCGAGAAGTTCGCATTGGTATCTATCGGCAAGATTTAGAATTTATCTGTCAGCAGTTGGAATGTTACGAGAAATACGGCTATTACCCAGAACAAATTGAACTGGATGACATTCTGAGTTTTTTCTTCAATAATCCTTTCGATCCTGAATGGTTTAATCAACTACCTCAAGAGTTATACGAGTCAGGATTGGCTAGTATTTTGTCATATTCAGTGCTGAATTTGTCTCCGACAGAGGAACAGTTTGCCCTCCTGAAAGCTGAAGCTAATAGCCGTGATGGACGTGGTTCGGATCGTTTACTCTTATTGTTAGTAGAGCAGCTTATTTTACGAGATGATATCGAGGCAGCAAAATATTATTTAGAGCAAGTTAGCGACAACTTTGCCACATCCGCCGATGTTTATTGGGGATGGTTAGCCTTTTTATCAGGAGATTATCAACAGGCGATCGCTTTTTATACCTCTGCCTATCAATCGGTCAAGAAAAAGACGAAAAAAAAGAAACCATTCTTCTCTGGTATTGCGGGGATATTTTTTGTCTTGGCACTGTTGCAAGACGGTTCAGGATTAAAGCTCAAAGAAGCTGAAAGCTATGCCAAGATTATGGCTTCTCAGGATAATCATTGGTTAAGTTATCTCTATGGTTGGCTAGTAAAAGTCTTGCAAATTCAGCAGGGGGATCTGAGTCAAAAGGACTGGATCTACCACAACTCAATTTTTTCTGATCAGGAGAGTAATAGCCTAGAAACTTTGGTATGTTCTCTGTGTCTTTATTGGGTAGATGAAGCACAAGGGAGAAAACGTTTACCCAAAGTAATAAAATTACTCTCGGAACAAGCGGAAGCAGCTGGTTACTATTGGATAGCCGTAGAAGCCGCTGAATTACTATTTCGTCTCAAAACTAAGGAAAGTTTGGTCGCCGAAGTTAATGTCAAGGTTGATAAGCCGTCCCTGGTAGATTTAATCAAACCACAAAAACCGTGGGAAATATCTTTAAAAGCTTTGGCAAATCTGCAAAAACCAGAGGTGGAAATACGATTGGAATCAGAAAAACGCTTAGTCTGGTTTCTCACCTTGTACTCTACTAGCTTTGTCTTACAACCCCGCGAACAGAAAATGTCGGTCAAAGGAGGCTGGAGTAAAGGTCGAGCGATCGCCATTAAACGCCTTTACCAAAATCCAGGTCAATTTGATTATCTAACGACCCAAGATTTAAAAGTATGTAGTCAGATCGAAATTGATTATTATGGCTATTACCATCAGGTTGAATATAGCTTTAGCGATCGCGCTTTGGTAGAGTTGGTGGGACATCCTTTAGTATTTTGGGCAGATTCGACCACAACTCGCCTGGATATCGTTGCAGGAAAACCTGAATTAATCGTCAAGAAAGTTAAGGAGGAACGGTTAACCCTGGAATTTTCTCCCAAGCTATCCTCAGATCAAGAGATCATCCTGGTTAAGGAAACACCTACCAGACTTAAAGTAATCAAAATTACCCCCGAACATCAACGGATCGCCACTATTCTGGGTAAAAATAATTGTTTAAATGTTCCTGCTGCTGCCTCAGAACAGGTTTTAGCTGCCATCAGTGGTGTTTCACCCATCGTTACCGTTCATTCTGACATTGGTGGTGGTGTGGCAAGTGCCACGGAAGTCGAGGCTCAGGTTCTCCCCCATGTCCATCTTCTTCCTGCTGGAACAGGGTTAAAAGCGGCTTTACTTTGTCGTCCTTTTGGCGAGGTGGGTTCTTATTATCGCCCTGGCAAGGGTGGTTCAACGGTAATTGCCGAGATTGAAGGTCAACGGTTACAAACTACGCGACAGATGGCGCAGGAATCAGAACTTGCGGAAAATGTGATTACATCCTGTCCGATTCTCAGTCGCTATGAAGCAGAAGATGGGGAATGGTTAATTGATGATCCAGAAGACTGTTTATCTTTATTATTAGAACTCCAGGAATTAGGAGATAAAGTAATTATCGAGTGGCCAGAGGGAGAAAAACTACGAATTGCTCATCATGCCGACATGAGTAACTTTCAAATGCAGATTAAACGCCAGAATGACTGGTTTGCTGCCAGTGGCGAGTTACAACTGGATGAGAATCTGGTGCTAGATATGGAAAACTTACTGGCACTCTTAGAACAAACCCCAAGTCGTTTTATTCCTCTGGGAGAAGGTCAATTTATCGCCCTAACTCAGCAATTTCGGCAACGTTTGGATGAATTAAGAGCCTTTGGTAGCCAAAAAGGTAAAGGCTTACAGTTTCACCCCTTGACTTCCATGGTCTTAGAAGATGCGATCGCCGATGTTGGTCAGATTAAAGCGGATAAGCACTGGAAACAACAAGTCCGTAAATTGAAAGAAGTCAAAGATCTCCAGCCAGAATTACCTTCTACCCTGCAAGCTGAGTTAAGGGATTATCAAGTGGAAGGTTTTGATTGGTTATCTCGTTTAGCCCATTGGGGTGTGGGGGCTTGTTTGGCGGATCAAATGGGATTGGGGAAGACTTTGCAAGCCTTGGCTTTAATTCTGAATCACGCCCCCCAGGGAGCAACCCTAATTATTGCCCCTACTTCCGTCTGTATGAATTGGATTAGTGAGGCAGAGAAATTTGCCCCTACCCTTAATCCTGTGCAGTTTACTAGTGGCGATCGCCAGAAAACTTTAGACGCTTTGCAACCTTTTGATCTGTTTGTCTGTAGTTATGGTTTATTACAACAAGAAGAAGTAGGTTCAATGTTGGCAGAGGTATCATGGCAAACCATTGTCTTGGATGAAGCCCAGGCGATTAAAAACATGGCGACCAAGCGATCGCAAGCTGCGATGAAACTCCAGGGTAAGTTTAAGTTAATTACCACAGGTACGCCCATCGAAAACCATCTTGGTGAATTATGGAATCTGTTCCGCTTTATCAATCCAGGGCTACTGGGATCTTGGGAACAATTTAATCAACGCTTTGCTGTACCTATTGAAAGAAATCAAGATAAATCCCAACGCAAACAACTCAAAAAACTAATTCAACCCTTTATTCTTCGTCGTACCAAAACCCAAGTATTAGAAGAATTGCCTTCCCGCACCGAGATTACCCTGCAAGTGGAGATGTCTAAGGAGGAAACGGCATTTTATGAAGCTCTCCGACAAAGTGCGATCGCCAAGTTAGCGGATAGTGATGCCACTGCGGGAACCAAACATCTCCAGGTATTAGCGGAAATTATGAAACTGCGTCGCGCCTGTTGTAACTCTCGCTTAGTTATGTCTGATAGTAGTTTACCCAGCGCCAAGCTAGAATTATTTGGCGAAACAATAGCAGAATTATTAGAAAATCGTCATAAAGCCTTAGTTTTTAGTCAATTTGTTGATCATCTCCACATTCTACGGGATTACCTAGAGCAAAATAATATACCCTATCAATATCTTGATGGTAGTACCCCCGCTAAACAAAGAAAGGTTAGAGTCGATCAATTTCAGGGGGGCAAAGGTGATGTCTTCTTAATCTCCCTCAAGGCTGGAGGTACTGGACTTAATCTAACTGCTGCTGATTATGTGATCCACATGGACCCCTGGTGGAATCCCGCCGTTGAAGATCAAGCAAGCGATCGCGCTCACCGCATTGGACAACAACGTCCCGTCACTATCTATCGCCTAGTAACTAAAGGCACAATCGAAGAAAAGATTGTCCAATTACATCATCATAAACGAGATCTTGCCGATAGCCTACTGGAAGGTACGGAAGTTAGCGGGAAGATATCTACTGATGAACTCCTGCGTTTGATGACTCAGTAAGTTAATAGTTAGTCGTTCAACAAACAATCTTTATAGCGACAACATCAATTAAAGGAAGTGTTAAATTGAAGTATATTGTGCTTTATTACAAATAAAAATGTAAAGAAATATTAAAAATCGCAGAAAATGGGGAACTTATGAACATAGTTATAGATAGAGAGGGCATACAACCATAAGATCAGCTTAAACTTGACAACTACGAAAGCTTCTTCTTGTATTGTGCTTAGTTGTCTTACATTTTGCCTTCTTATAATATCAAGTTTGGCACCAATTATCCATGTCAGCTTCCAACTCAACAGCAAATAAGTTATTGAGTATTCTCAATGATTTGGCAGAAGACTCAATTAACCAGTCTCCAAAGGAATTTATGCAGGCGCTACCAGAAAGAGTCTGCCAATGTCTGTCTGTGCCTGTATGTATTCTCTGGATTAGAGATGATCACAGAGATGTATATAAGGTATTAGCTACTGCTGGTGAAGTAGATGATGAATACAAAAAAATTGAGATAAATGTAAATCATCCTGGAGTACAATTCCCATCTAATCAACAAGTTTTCTCTCTATCAGATATTACCCAAACAAATTACCGACTTGCAGATAAAGAGCAACTCATTAAGAGAGAATGGAAATCCTTACTGAGTTCTCCGCTCAAAATTCAACAAGAAGTTATTGGCATTCTAGATATATTCACTAAAGATATTCGTAGGTTTCAAGCTTGGGAAAAAGAGATATTTTTATCTATTGCTAATTATGCAACTTTATCTCTAGCAAAAATAAAATTGCTTGAAGAAAATATAGATCAAAAAAATAAGCTGGATAATCTAACAGAAAAGTTACGCAAGTTAACTAAAATAATGTTAGACATTACAAATGCAACTAAAATTGATCAGCTTTACCAATTACTTCTAGAAGGAGCACTAAAGCTAGTAACGCCAGCCAAAATAATGATTTTTCGGTTGGATTACCGAACTGGTAAACTTAATGTAGTTAAAACTAACAGCACATCATATCAAAAAAGAGTAGCAAAATATGGTGAAGGTGTGATCGGGAAAGCATTAGAAAGAAACCAACCAACTTTGATGAGCGATACAAATAAGCTACCATATAATAAAGATTATATAGCTTATTGGCAAGAAACTAAATCAGTATTAATTATCCCAATATTAATTGATAAAATTCAAGTTCGAGTAGGCACAAAGATTGAAGAAGGATCTAAAGCTATAGGAGTATTAAATCTTGAAAGTCCAGAAGTTAGTGGCTTTGATGAATCAGATCAAGATCTTTTATTATCTTTAGCTCGTCATGCAGCAATAGAAATTGAAAGAATTAGATCTGAAAAAAAAGTTTTGCATCTTCGTAAAATAGAACAGAAAATTGCCAATGAACAAAATTATGAAAAAATTATAGAAGCAGTATTACAAGGAATTACTGAAACTCTCAAATTTGAAATAGTAAATATCTCTCTAGTAAACCAAGAAAGAACCCATATTAAATCTGAATATGTACGTGGTATTTCAGAATCTCAAATATCAAAATTTAAAATTAAGGCTGACCACAGTTTATTAAGTAATGATATTCAAGCAGATATCGTAAGAACTAAAATAATAGAAGTTCCATCTAAAGATGATTGGCGTTTCGATCAAGTTATTTATCAAGAATTCGCTCATCAAAATCTTATCAGGGTTTTTATCCCGATGATAGAAGCAATAAGTAATTTAGTCATTGGAACAGTAGAAGCTGGTTATAACAGAAAATATCGCAAATATATTTATGAATGGGATGTACAAATTCTAGAAAGTTTTGTATACGTTGCAGTGCAAGCCTTAGAACGGAGAAAATCAGTTTGGTTGGATAGAATAACCCACGAACTCAAAGCTCCTACAGTTGGGATAAGAGCTAATGCAAGTTTTTTACAAAGACGTTTAAATCAGATTGATCAAAGTTTAATTTGTATAAAACTTAATGACATCATGGCAGATTCTAAAATGCTGATCTATCAAATTAAACAATTAGAAAGTTTTTGGCGTGGAAGTAATTATAAATCAGAAGAAATAGAACGAGTTCTGGTAATCAAAAATGTAGTTATAAAAACTATTAATCAGTTTAAATCTATAATCAATGAACGAGGATTACCTATTTTAAACATAAAAACTCCAAGGGATAATCGAGATATTCAACTTGCAATCTATACAGATAAAATATTATTAAATCAGGTTGTTTATAATCTTCTAATGAATTCAATTAAATATGCTGAAGAAGATCCAGAAAAATTCAAAATAGTTGTTGATATCAAAGAAAATCGTGGTAATTTCCTGAAACTTTCATTTAAAGATTGGGGAATTGGCATTCAAGATGAATATAAAGAAAAAATATTTGAAGAAGGATTTCGAGAATCAGCAGCAATGAGAAAAAATGTATCAGGTTCAGGACTAGGCTTATTTATTTCTAGAAAAATCATGCGAGGAATGAAAGGAGATTTACAACTCATTAATAATTATAAGCCCACAGAATTTCTTTTAACTATATATAACCATAAGTTCTAGAAAATACTAGGAGATTGATAATTGATGAAACCACTAATTATTTTTGTTGATGATGAACCTAGATTAATAGATGCTTACATTAGAGAATTAGAATTTGGCTATGAGGTTCAGCATCTTTCTAATATAAATAATCTGCTCAATCTTCTTAAACAAAAATCCAAGCAGATTAAATTATTAATCCTAGATATAATGATGCCACCTGGCAATATTTTAAGTCTTGAAAACACACAACATGGTTTGAAAACTGGATTGCTATTATATGAAACAATCAGAAAAGATAATTCTCAATTACCAATTATTATTTTTACTAACGTGACTAAAGATGAGCAAAATGAAATAGTCAAAAAAATCAATCAAGATAAAAAAGCCAAGTTTTTACAAAAAGAAGACTATCTTCCATTTGAGCTCTCAGATGAAATAAAAAGTTTCCTGTAAATTTTTATTAATGCTACTGATTCTTTTTATAAATTACAATGGAGATAGAATGATGATATTAAACACAATCAAAACAGAAGAACTATTAGATACAGAAAATTTACTTGAATCGACAAAATATGATTTAGCTAAAACATTTTTGAGATCAACTAATAAATTAGCTAAAGACTTAAATCTAAACCGTAATAATACAGGGTTAATGGATGTTGATATACGAGAAATGAGTTTTGGTAGTCATAATGTGACACTGCAAAGCTCAATAAGCACCCGTACTGCTATATTAGAAAAAGTAAAAGAAGACATATTAGTAAAAAAACAACCTGATATTGTTTTGAAGATAGAAAATAATATTTTACTTTCTGAAATGGATTTAATAGATAATATAACTACAGCAATTAATAAACATGAATATGATGATGTAGATATAGATATCAAAAGAAAGAATTATAATCCTTGGCGTGAATTAAGAAAGCAATATGAACATCAATATCGTAGAATATCTTTAACAAAACCATCTAATATAGAAGAGTTTGAGGCAAATTTGAGATGGATAGCTGTACAAGGTGAAGGAGAAGATTTAATTGCTATACAAAAAATCAAAGAGCAAAAAATCAAAGGGGAATTACCTTATAAATCAAAATCAATTGAAAATTTACTAGAAACTGCTGAAACAGAAATTATAAAACAAGAGCAAAAGAAAGGTACTATTTTCGGAAAATACCGAATTTTTGTAAATCAAGATGAACCATTGGACAAAATCTGTACAGCTATTAAAATAGAATCAGTTTATCCAGCTTTTAGTGTAATATTAGCAACAGAAACAACTGCTAAAGAACTACTAGAATTTTATCCCATCGAACAATTAGCTAGATTTGACAATCCTCAAGCAATTATAGGGCAATCGATTCAGCCAGAATTAAAAATAGATCCAATAATGAAACATTATAAAATAGATCCAAATAAAATAGATCCAATAATGCAACATTATTTAGTGGTAAAATTCGATACCCCAATTCCAAAAAATTGGAAAGAGCTTATCAAAGGTACACAGGCGGAAGTGGTGCAATCTATTGGACGTTCTGAAGTAATTGTGTCTGTTGATGATGAAGATATAGAAGGTATAGTAGACCGAATTACAAGTCTTGATGAAGTTAAAAAAGTAAGCAAACATGAACCGAAAATCCAAGTTCAAACCCAATATCTGCAAAAAAAATCAGAGCAACCAGTTACAAAAGAAGAAATAGCAGCAGCTAGGTTACAAGCAGCAAGAAGTCCACAAAGATCTCGAAATAAAATTATCCCCATTCCAGGTATTCTAATCGCTAGTTTCTTTACAGAAGCAGCTCGAAACAGTGCAGCTCATAATTTAGAATATGAAGGAATTCGTATTGCAGATAAACCTGGTAATACTAAATTAGTTTTAGACGTAAGTACTCATAGTAATCCTGTTGACACTATAGAAATTATTCGTCAGCAACCAGGAGTGAGATCTTTACAAGAGAAGATTGTTCCTACTTTATTCAATAACAAAGCTTGTAATGTTATTGGAGAAAAAGTTATTCCATCGAATCCTAAAGATACAAATCTTGGCTTAACAGGGGAAGGTGAAATCGTTGCTGTTGCTGACACAGGATTAGATACTGGTAATATTGAAACTCTACATCTTGACTTTCAGGGAAGAGTTGAGATGATTCAACCTTGTCCCATAACTGCCTTTAAAAAAGAACATATAGAAAACTTTGAAGAAGAAGATGCATCGGATAAATATTCAGGACATGGAACTCACGTAGCTGGAAGCATATTAGGAAACGGAGAGCAAGCAAAGTTATTTGATAAATCTTTTGCTCCAACTGGGATGGCACCGAAAGCGAAACTAATCTTTCAAGCAATTGAAAAAACTCTCAAATGGACATCAGAAGGAGAACAGTTTTATTGGCAAGAATATCAGAAAAATCCGCCTAGATCTGGTTTATTTGGTATTCCTGACGAGTTAAAAGACTTATTTGAAGTAGCATATAATCAAGGTGCAAGAATTCACTCTGACTCCTGGGGCGGAGGTATTCCAGGATACTACGATCAAAAATGTGTAGATTTAGATGAATTTATTTGGAATAATAAAGAGTTCTTAGTTATAGTCGCTGTAGGTAATGATGGAGAACATACTTCTTCTGGCATACCAGGAATCGATCAAGGAAGTATTACTTCTCCAGCCGTAGCTAAAAACTGTTTAACTGTTGGAGCATCCGAAAATAAACGCAAGGGACAATTCTCAGATACCTATGGATTACGCAAACCATATAATTTCCCTTATCCACCTTTCAACGATGACAATATGGTGGACTGTATAGATGATATTGCTGCTTTTAGTAGTCGTGGTCCTTGTGAGGATGGTCGTCGCAAACCAGATTTAGTAGCACCTGGGACTTTTATATTATCTACTCGTTCATCGCAAATTGCCAGCAATAATTTTGCAGAAGGTTATTATTCTCCTGCTAAAGACTACTATATGTACATGAGTGGTACTTCAATGGCAACTCCTTTAGTTGCTGGTAGTGCTGCTCTAGTGCGTCAATATCTTCGGGAAAAAAGAGATATTAAAAATCCTAGTGCTGCTTTAGTTAAAGCCACATTAATTCACTCAGCACAATACATGGGTTATCGTTATCGTCATCCCTGTTCTGCACCTTGGGCAGATAATGAACAAGGATGGGGTAGGGTTAATTTGTGTACGGTTTTAAATCCAACTTCCCCAAACAAGGTTATTTTTATTGATAACTCTGAAGGTTTAGCCACAGGTGATAAACATGAATACAAAGTAGAAATAACAGATGAGAAAGTGCCACTTCGGGCTACTCTTGTTTACACTGATTACCCAGGTGAAGAAGGAAGAATTGAACAACTTGTTAATAATCTTAATTTAACCTTGTATCCCCCCAATGATAAATATCGGGAAGCATCCGATTTTTCCACATTACATTTTTGTACATTACACTTTAAATTATGTCTTGAAAACCTAGCATTCCCCTTAGTTTCCTTAATACATTTACAAAAATGGGATGCGCCCAAATGTCGTAGATATTATCAAGGTAATGATTTTGAGAATACTGGTAAAATTGATAATTGCAACAATGTGGAAGGATGTATTATTAAACCTCCTCAAGTTATGACTGGAATCTGGACTGTTACAGTAGCTGGTTCAGATGTTCCCGAAGCTCCACAAGATTATGCCTTAGTAGTTTCTGGAGGGAATCTCAAACTTCTACAAAGTTAGCCAATAATCAAGCTAATTCTAAGACAGATAAGTCAAAGAAAACGATAAGCCTGCGACATAGCTTCGCAAGGCGCTCACCGCATTAGACAACAACGTCCCGTCACTATCTATCGCCTGGTAACTAAAGGCACAATCGAAGAAAAGATTGTCCAATTACATCATCATAAACGAGATCTTGCCGATAGCCTACTGGAAGGTACAGAAATGAGCGGTAAGATTTCTACTGATGAACTCTTGCGTTTGATGACGCAATAGGATTAGCTTTTCTGCAAAACTTAGGAGTGAATAACTTTATAACTTTCTTGCCAAAAAATGGTATTCATGCTCCAATAGGGCAAATACTGTGGGATTAGCTAGAATAATCATAGAACAACCCACGTTATGTTAATTTCAACAACTGTAAAACAATAACTTTGACAGCTTTTATGGCATTATTTTGAAACAAAGACTTAATCTGTTAGGGATTTAAAAAAACTATTATACAAACAGCGAGTGCAAGCAGTAGCTTACATTAACCAAACAGCAAAATGACAACTGAAAACATCCATCTACGCTCTGAATTTGTCAACACTCAAGTAATTGCCCGAAACAGTGGCAAGAGATTAGGGGTGGTAAAAGAGGTCTTGGTAGATATAGACCGCAGAGAAGTAGTAGCTTTAGGATTACGGGATAATCTACTTTCAGTCTCTGGAATACCAAAATATATGTATCTCGACAGCATCCGCCAAACTGGAGATGTAATTTTGGTAGACGATGAAAATGTAATCGAAGATATTGATATTGAAATATACAGCAAGCTGGTCAATTGCGAGGTTATTACTGAGGCGGGAGAGCCTTTGGGAAAAGTCAGAGATTTTCAGTTTGATGCTGAAAACGGCGCTTTAAACTCAATTGTGATTGCCTCTTTAGGAATTCCGCAAATTCCTGAGCAGTTTATCAGTACTTACGAGCTATCAATTGAGGAAGTTGTTAGTAGTGGACCAAATCGCTTGATCGTTTTTGAGGGGTCAGAAGAACGTATTGAACAGATATCTGTAGGGCTTTTGGAGCGTTTGGGTATTGGTCGTCCTCCCTGGGAAAGCGATCACGAGGAGTACTATCCTACTACCATTAAAGCAGAAAATCGGTTACCAACGGGAACTCCGATTCGCACACCAATCTCTACCCCAGTGGATACCAGAGAGCCTGTAATGGAAGAACGTTGGGATGAAGATGAATGGCAGGAAGCCCGTGTTGCCCCGCCACCGATGAGGCAACAAGCGGAAGCGATTCCCTATGAAGAAGAATATGAAGAAAACAATTGGGAGGATGCCGAACCCGAAGTTTATGATGCTCAGGTATATGAAGCACCACCAGCCAAAGAGTATGAATAT
>JAAUYH010211762.1_pt1 | contig 11735 bp, 2 predicted proteins | sample 7278061 | NCBI WGS metagenome assembly JAAUYH01 (sample SAMN14350203, study PRJNA611818) | marine sediment metagenome | isolation source: surface marine sediment (0.6m) | place: French Polynesia: Moorea | collected 2018-08 | reverse complement strand
TCCGAGTATCAAGCTCGTCCCCTCTCCAAGCTGAAAGAGGATTCCGAGCGCATTGATGCCTGGCTTGAATCGGTGGAAAAGGCTCAAGGAACTACCCCTTCGTTTTCTCTGGTTGAATCGGTGGTACGTCAGAAACTTACTGCTCCCTCAAAGTCGCGTATTGATGCTGCTGTTTCTCTTTCATCAGGAGACTTTTGCCTAGTAAGACGCAATCTGGCACAAGTTTTAGCTCAGACGAAAGATAATTACACAATAAAACTTTGGGATGGTACCGAAGCGGCAGTAGCTACTGGAGAGATTACGGCGCTTAAGTTTGATAAGCGCTTCCTTCCTCGCTTGAAGTCTTTCTTTGAAATGTTAGGTAAAGTAAAGAAGGTGTCGTCGGGACACCGGGAGAAGACTGCTGATGCAGTACTTACCCTGTTGGGTCAAATAGAAGGGCCTCCTACTGAGCTAGAAACGAAGCTGCTTAATCTTCTTGAACGGGAGTATAAGAGAGCCGAATAAAGCAACTGCTCGCTCCCGTTAAGACAGAAAAACAATTGTCGCTCTCGTCTTTAAATTAGTCTAAACTACAGTTAGAAAAAAAGGGCTGGAATTTCTCGTGGGGATAGCCAAAAATCGTTTAGTAAAGGTAGAAGGAGGTCAATATGTTCGGGTGGAGAATCTAGAGATTCCACCTGAGGGAAAGATCGTAACTCTCAAACAATTTGGACTCGTCAAAGTATTTAAAAGAACTTGCATGCATCGGAAGCACTCGATACTTGATTTGGTTCCAATTAGACGAGTCAACTAAGCCAGAAGTGACCCGACAAGATTTGAGGGAATTATTCTCAATTCATTGAGGAATTGAAACTTATCATCGAGCATTTCCCACAGCAATTACCTCAAACTGCATAAGTGGTTTTTCCTGTCAATGCGTAACTCCTGTCAGATTCGCGAATATCTTTCTTTTGTTAACTTCGCCAACAAAGTCTACCTTGATCAGAAATTACCTTATGCTCAGCGACCCGCTTCTCCTCTAGCAGCTCTTGCGGGATTGACTAGTTCTTCTCGGATAGCTCGGTCAATTCTTCTGACATTGAAAGTAATACTAACATCAACCTCTGTACCAGCTACTTGCTTATAGTAGAAAGGCTGAGTGTAAGAAACACTTGAGTTGGTTAATAAGGGACTAGCTGGTGACAGATTGCTCGTAGCACTTCTCAATGATAGAGATTGCACCAGTGGCGACCTTGACTCCCCAACTACTCCAGATTCACTATCTATCCTCCAGGCATCAGCAAGAGGAACATAGAAAACATAGGCATTGATCCAGGTTAGAACCGATGCCGCCAGAGCTGTCTGCATAGCAGGTGATAGTGATGAGGCCCCTAAGGTAGAAACAATGAACTCTTGAAATTCCTGATAATTTATTAGCTCCCCAGCTCCAATACTACCGAAAATACCTCCAGCAACTGCACCGACACCAAAGCCAATGGCTGCATTGATCAGTACGTCCTCAAAGGTACCAACACCACCAGAATATCCAAAAATTGCTCCAGCACCCAGTCCTTGAAAAGCACCAGACGCTGCGCTAGCTGCAACCCCTCCCCAAAAGCTACTTGTTCCAACCAGTGCTGCCATACCTGCACCCGCCGCATAACCTAAAGCACCTGCTGCACCACCAGCAATGACACCGAAGAGAAAGCCTTTTGCTGGGTCTCCACCTCGTGCAATTGCAGTTGAGACTCCTAATCCACCCCCCAAGACCGAACCGATTGAGGCAAAGAGGAGAATGCCAAAAGCAAATCCTGCTCCGCCAGTAAAAATGCCGACAATAATCGTGGCAGCAACCAGTGCTGCAATAATCAAACCGCCCACTAACCAGTGCCACCAATCTGGAGTTTGACCCGTGAGGTCTGTAAGTACCATAGGGTTGTTAACTACATAAACATAGAGATTTAAGGCTTGAGGGCTTTTTAACACACGTTCAGGTTCAAACAGTAGGAAATGATCTGGGGAAATAAAGCGTCCTAGTTTTGGGTCATACCACCGAGTACCGAGTTGAATCAATCCAATGGCAGCTTCAACTTCTACACCGAGAAATCCTAGCTCGGAGTCTTCCCCAGTTCGCCTATGCACAGCTCCAAAAGGACGATAGCTGGTAATTGTTACAGTCATTCCTGCTTCGTTGGTGACAGCTAAAACATCACCGCGATAATCGGCATGGTAGTAGCGCCGTCGCCCACCTGACTTGAGGCTGGCGATACGTTGTCCGTTAATCCCAACATGGAGCGTTGGCTCACCATTATATATCTCATAGTCAGGTTGTAAATGGAGGGTTGTCTGAGTTTCACCGTCCACTGTTTGTAATGTCCGGGCGCGTCTTCCATCATAGGTATAACTGAAGTCGAGCCGCAGTCCTGCATCGGTTTGCGCAGAAGTCAAACGCCCACGAGCATCGAATGTAAAGGTTCGGCCTGGGGCACTAGTGATCTGTCCCTCTAGGTTATAGGTGAACAAGGTTTCATCCGCACCGTCACTGTTCACGCCAGTGATTTGATTCGTCCCTGGAGTAGTGATTAAAGTACCGCTATGGAAACCATCGTTTCGTGTAAAATTGCCAGCGGCATCATAGGCAAAGGCTTCAGTGAATGGCTGTCCGTCTGCTGCGCCGTTGGTTACGGTCAGGCGATTAAAGGCGTCGTAAGCGTAGGTTTGAATCTCAGCGTTCTGATTCGTAATTCTCAGCGGATTCCCAATCCTGTCGTACTCATAAGCACGACTAACAACCGAATCGAGCTCACCCGGAAGTCGCACAGCCATCATGTTCACTCGAAGGCTCACGGGATCGTGTTCGTACTCCTGAACCACCCCATTGGCAAAGGAAATGCACTTTACTTGACCTAACGGGGCGTATTCAATGTTGTCAATCACCCCAGGAATTTGAACTAGCATCGAAGTGTCATATTCATATTGCACTGCCTCTCCGTGGGGATAGCGCACGGTGGTAAATCGATTAGCCGCGTCATATTCGTACTGAAATTCGTAAGTCTCACCATCCACAGAAATGCTCCTAGAGGTGATGCGACCGCGACTGTCATAGCTAAAGTCGGTGATACCCGAAGCATCCTCTACTTGAGCCAAGCGCATAATGAGATTTGAGCCACGGCCCGTATCATAGGTGAAGTGTTCAACAACGCTCCCATCAATTGCCACGTCCGTCACGCGACCGGTTGAATCGTAGCTAGTTTCAACTGTTTGATTGCGCGGCGAGATGCGCCTTACTCGCTGTCCAGATGCATCATAGAGGGCGCGATGTGTTCCAGCGTCGACGTGCTCGACAACTAACTTCCTGCCGTTGAAGTCATTAATATATTGGGCAACCACAAACCCACGAGGGTCTGTAATGCTGGTGAGGTTATCGTTATCATCGTAAGTGTATCGGGTAATCTGTTCACTGGATGCATCCCGCTCGATGACGGCAATCAGTCTCCCGCGAATGTCGTATTGCTCCGTTGTTGGCGTATTGAAATGTCCACGAGCAATATTTTCTGGACTGTCATCCGTATCATCAACGCTAAATTGATCGCTCTCACCTAGCTTGTAAACGGCTCGCGCTATGCCACCATCTGCTGCTATGGCTCGAATAACGCGACTCATTGCATCGTATTGAAATTCCAACGCACCGAGTGACCCGTCACCCTCGGCAGAAAATTCTAGTCCGCCCTCGCTCAGAAATGGGATTGGGCGCGTCTGTTCATAGCCGCGAGCGTTGTATCCAGGTGTGGGAACAACGCTAATCTTACCTCCTGGGACCTGGGTTCGTTGCTGTAGCAAGCGCCCTTCGCCATCGTAATAAGATGCTTGAGTGATCGTTTCTGCCTCACCAGCGATAACGCGGCTTCTGGAAATTACTCCGAGGGGTAAAGTGGTATCCAGGTACTCTAGGGTTACACTGGGAAACTCCTTGGTATCTCCTGGGCAGATCTGAGCTACTGTTCGACCAAGAGCATCAAAGCGAGTGATTACCACTGAGCCGTTAGGGTCCCTCATAGAAGTTGGGTATTCAGCAATCGGGTCGTACAATAACTGCGTTTCTTGATTGAGGGCATTGCGGGTGGCGACAGGATAAATGCCCTCGGCATCATAGTCAATCTGAGCTTCATGACCTAATGGATTGCGAGTGGCAATGAGATTGCCCCGACTGTCAAACCGCCGGCGGACGGCATCAACACCCCACCCCGTGCTGCCATCTGGTAATGACATTTCCTTATAACCCAGTGCGCTCCAATCTGGCTGGTCTACTCCATAGGCATCCAGGGCAATGGCTGACGTCAACACTAATTCTTCATTGTGGGTCACATTTCCCTTCTCTACCTGACCAGCTGGGAGTCCTTCAAAATCGGGTCCATCGTAATAGAACCGCTGTAGTCCGAGTAAATCACCTGCTTGATTGGTGCGAATTACCTCAGATTGGCGGTCTAAAAGCCAGCGCGCTTCATTAATTGCATAATTAATCTGTGTCCGAATTGTTTGAACATCGGCTCCCTCTCCAAATTGCTCCAGTTTTTCCGTAATATTGCCGAAGCTATTATACCGGAGTTGAGTAATGCGAACGTGCGACGTTGCTTCCCGCTCAAATTCCCGTATAACTGAGCGAACAAGCCGCCCGTGCAGAATTGGCCGACCGTCCAGAGCCGTAGCGACTGTCTCCACTTGCCACTCACTCTCTTCAATCCGAAAAGGATCTGCCTCCACACTGCTGCCATCTAATCCGTAGATTTCTAGACGAATGGGACGTCTAGCCAACACTGCTGCCTGGTTTGATGGCAAGCCAAGGCCTTGCTCAAAAATGGTCATTGTGCGTCGTGATGGGATAGTAGCATCCCCAACTTCAATTGTTTCAGCCTGCCCGAAACCAGTGAACCGTCGTTGCTCCCCGTCAAAATTGCCATCTCGGTAAACAAAATAGCGATGTCGGGTTGAACCAGTCAACTCATCTTGCTCAATGATGTCTGACACCACTTGGAGCGAAAACGGCAGCGCCGTATCCCACGGATTTCTGCTCTCTTCTGCCTCCCGTGCGTAGCTGGCTGACGAGCGGTAGTGGATCTCGGTAATTTTGCCTGTGCCGTGTTCGATTCGATTCAGTAGATAGGGCTTGACACCGCCCGTGAAATCGAGGTACTTGTAATTGTGCTGATTGACTCGCGAGAATGGGTAAGTCCACAGGACGCCGCGAGTGCCACTGCCATAAAGATCGGCGAGGCGAATCGAGGCACCAGCCGCGCTAGGTGTAAAGACCACCTCGATGCGGGGACTGACTGAGTTGCCGCCGCGATTGATCCAGAGGTAAACGCGGTCGAGCCCGACATAGATAAAATCCGCAACGCCATCGCCATTCACATCACTGATAAAGAAACGCTCTGGGTCTATATTCCGTTGAGGCATGTCAGGCAGAAAGAGGGTGTGGCGCTCGCCCCAGCGACCATTCCCAAAATAAGGCCAATAGTCAATCTGTCCAGCGTAGACCTGAGCAATATCAACCAGACCGTCCCCAGTCAAATCTGCCAATTGCACGCGCCGATCTGAAAAACTGACATCCGGCCAGATCCCTCGATCCCGGACGCGCGAGACAGCCGTTGCCGAAGTCCATTCACCGCCGCCTGACCCATTCTCGCCAAAGCGGTTGTAATACAGGTAAAAGAAGCGCCCGCCGCTACGGATGGCATCGACGCGCCCGTCCCCGTCCAAGTCCACCAACCGCAGTTCCCGATCGCTCAGGTCAAAGGGAGGACGGCGTCGGTAAACATGTCTTTTGGTCCAGCCTGACCCAGCTTTGTTTAGGTAAATGCCAAATGGAGCATCTTCAAGATTGAGTACATCCGCCGTCGCCGTCCCAGTCAAATCGGCAAAAGCGACATTGCGGGCCCCCAACTGAATCGGAGCAGGAAGATTGGGTAACGTGCGAGGGGCCGCCCAACGGCCGTCGCCTAGATTTTGCCACCAGAGACAGTCTCTGCCGCTTAACTCCACGACATCTGGCAGTCCGTCACCGAGCACATCGACGAGTTCCGTATCAGGCTGAGCGACGCTCAGCGGCGGCGGAGCTGCGCCAACGGTGTCAAAACTTTGGTAGCGGCGGGATGAGGGGTCGAACTCGGTGTAGGCAAACTGCAGTCGTGGGGCACTTTGACGCTCTTCACCATCTGGTGTAACTCGAAGGCCTGTCATTTCAACTGATGTCAGCAGGGAAATTTCTGAGTAGTTTTCCTGCTGATAATTGAGGGCATACACACGCACTGGAAGCACTTGCAAGCTGTCGATAAAATATTGAATCCTCTGGCACCGCAACGAGGTGGAAACCTCTGCTCCTCTGCGGGCATTGGCGATGATGTCAGGACGGGACTCGTATTCAAATTCAATCCGATAGATTCCGTATTGAATTTCTAATAAATACAATCGACCGCCATCCCTTAAATAATTGTATTGGATACGGTTCCCGTTGGCATCAAGAGCCTCTTCGATCATCCAGGCAAAAGTAGCTTCCCGTCCGCCAATGTTGACAGTTTCCCGTCCTTCAGGCGTTACGCCGAGTCGGTAAGTAAAACCGGCGCGAGTGCGGACGAGCCACCCCTCCCCCTGGCGCTCCGCTCTCAAAAAGCGCTCTTCCCGGAGGTGGCGATAGACACCAGGCTCTACCTCTGCCAATTCTTCATGTGCCAGGTAGAATCGGTCTTCGGCATCCCGATAAGTTGGGACGCCAAAATCCGAGTTTCGCGTCACTTTCAAGAGGTCTAGATTCCATCCCAAGCCGAACGCGTCGTTACCAAAACCAGTGCTGTAGGTCAGATTAATTTCAGGAGCGAATTGATTGGGGCCGCGCGGCGACCAGAGGGGAACCCGATAATTTCCCGTTCCCGTATTCAAATCTGGCTCAAAACTTTCTCCTAAACCTCGCATGCCACCCCCGCTAGTGGGTTGGGGGACTAAAGTTGGGTCAGTTCCTGGTGTTGCTTGTTGTGCCATTGCTTCCTCCTTGTGTTAATTGCGACAGCCAGCATTACTTACGGCAAGGTATATTCGTAGCTCAGGAAAAGAATCACATCCTGAATTTTCAGGAGATCCTGCTGTGACCCCTCGGGAAGATTTATCCTTAAAGCGTACTGTCCGACGGCTGAACCAGAAGCAACTGGTGCCAGAGGTCCGCTATCACGAGAGAGCGCACGCCCTGTCGCATTAGTTGTGGCATTAACACCACCTGTATGACTAGGAGTGGCAAAATTAATCTCAACCGCGCGCCTTTCTCCCTCTTCCCAGATAAGCTGTAGGGCAATCTCCTGAATCTGGGGGTTGAGCTGGTTGAGAGGGAAGTCGATATCCAGCAGATTCCACTCCAACAATCCCTCATTCTGGAAGGCAAAATACTGATCCGGAAAGCGACGGCGAAGGGGAAAGCTGATGTTACGCCGTAGATCTTCAGTTGGCACTGGAAGACTGCGTATCCATCGATCTAACTGAGGGTCATAGAAAGCTGTGTAGTAGAGCGTCATCCGCACATCGCTAATCAAGGCATAATCCAGGTCGTTGCTGCGAATGGGTAATTCCAACTCCCAGGTACTGGCTGCCCCTGCCCCTTCAAAGATGCCGCGCAATGTCCCGTCATTGCGGAAGACAAGACTGTCGTTGATGATGCGATAGTCTGACAACAGCAAAGTTTCAACCGGTTGTAAGCGCGTTTTCTGGATGAAGTTCCCTGCTCCGTCTCGTTCTAAGGTCCAAAATCGGGAAGCGCCCCCGATTGACAATATCCCGTGGATGCCACCGGGCGGTAGAATCCCGTCAACCGACACTTCAACGGCTTCTAAGCGGCGTCGGTACGTGCCTGGATACTGACGGTCGAATTCATCCAGCGTAGTTTGGAAGCGCATCAGTCCTTTGCGGAGCGGTGAATCTGGCTCATCGCTGCCAAAGTTGAAGCGGTAGAAGAGGAAAGGATAGTTTTCCGCTAGCGAAATAGTCTGCTTGAGCCGAATGGGTTTAGAACGGGCAGTGATGATGTGTTTGTAGGTAAAGGATTCAATGTCTGCTAACAAAACATCTCCAGCCAACATACCATCAGTGAGAATATTCAGAAACGCCCGCTCGACGGCATACTGATTCTTGATAATCTTCAGATTGGTGTCGTTCTCAAAGTTGTAGGCTTGCTCCATGCGCTTGGCGATTTCAACAGCAGAATTCAGGTAGCGCTCGGCAATGCTACGCATGACAATTGCCATCCTATGCCACAGTTCTGGCGTAAAAGTACGAGCTTGAAAAGCAGCCAGGTTTTCCTGTGCATGGTCCAGAGTCACTTCAGCTACCCGCCGCATCTGCCTGGCTACATCCACCTGCGCCTCGGCAGCCTCCCGTTGTTCGCGGGCAGCAACCTCAGCGTCCTGCATTTCCGCAACTGTGTTATTCAGGTTAATCTGCTCCCGTGCTTTGATAATGCGGGCACGTCGCTCGGCGTCTCGCGCAAGAACCTGATGAATTTTCATTCCTCCCGTGCCTGGAATTGGGTTTTTCAATTCCCATGGGTTCTGCGAGGAATACCAGGTCATCTCTTGTTGCAGCCTGACTTCTTCCTCAGCCGTGCGATTATATTCATCTCGTGCTCGTTGTGCATTTTCGCGACGCTGCTGTGCGACTGCCTCAGCGGCACCTGCTGCCTCCTCTTGACGTCGGGCAAGTTCTTCCCGTTCCTGTTGCAGCTCCACTTCTTCGCTCGCTCTTTCGACAGCCTGTTGCAGTTGGCGGCGGGTTGCCTCGTCATTTTCGGCGGAGACTGTGAACCGGATATATTCCCGCTCTGCTTGAATTGCCCGTTGGGCAAATAGGCGCGCTACATCTTGCAGATACCGGAAGGTGAAAATAGGGATGAGATTTAATTTCGCCCCAAAGAAATCCAGTCCTGCGGCAATTTGAGTGAGGCGGGCTCGAATTTCCAGTGTCGCGCTGCGAATTGCCGGATTTAGCGTGGTATCCTCAAAATTAGCGTAGAAAGTTCGGGCGCGGTCTGCAATTACTGCTAAATTAGCAATGGTAAAGAGTGGAGAGCCAGGAGGGGTGGTATCTTCAACGGTGATCACTTGAGTGTATCTGTCGAGAGCCTCTGGTATTTCTTCTTGTTTGTAGTGCTGATCTCCCCAAGCAAGATAGTTCTCAACTAGACGCAGCCAAACTGTTGCTGCTTCAATATTTCTGTTGAGGAAACGGTAGCGGGCTACCTGTAGATATCGAGTCTGGGCGTCTTCAAATCGCCCCAGATGATGGAAGCAATCGCCTATAGCTAGTGGAATGACAAAGTGAGCCAGATGAGGAAGTTGAGCAGCAAAATCGCTAACTTCCAGGCCTTTCCATTCCAGTTGGTCGAATCGGGTAGCTGAAACACGAGGTTCATAGAGTTGCTGGAGTAGGGCTTGACTTCCATCGACTTGGTCAGCCTCGAGCTTAAGGGTAGCGATTCTATCGCCCTGAATAAACCCAACTGTTTTATCAAAGTATTTAGCTTCCCTTTCTTTGCTGGCTAGGGCATTCGTAACGGCCCAACCTCCACCAGCACCAGGCTGGCGAAACGCAATATAGTCTGGGGTACCAAGAACGTTTAGAGTATCAAGGTTGGTACTTCTGAGTTGAACCGAAAGGGGTAAGTTGGTCACTGTGGAAAAATGGCTATCGGTTCGACTAGGCTGATTTAAATCACCAATTGTTCCCCCCACTTCCTCTATTAACTCTCTGGCAACCTGTAGATTTTCTCTTGAATTGCCTTCATCTCCTATTGCCTTGAAGAAAATACCGAGATTTTGGTGAACCTGGGCTAGCCCCAAACGATCTTCTTGGGAAGTATAGTATTCTCTTGCTTGTTCGAGATATTGAGATGCTTCCTGGAACCGTTTAGTTTGTAGAAGGGCTGCACCTGTATTTAAGAACAACGCTGCTGTTGTGTCCTGGTCATTAGGCGACAGTCTCAAAGCCTGTTCAAAAAATGCCGCAGCGTTCAGATATTGCCCATTTTGAGCATAACTGAAACCTAGATCTGAAGCGGTACGGGCCTCGACCGTTAATTGATCGACCCCTTTAACCCCGTAGCCATCATATTTATGAATCGCTTCCTCCACCTCACCTGGCAGAGGTTCAAAGGTAGCCAACTCAGTGTTGAGCCGATTCGGAATAAAGTTTTTGATGAGACTATAGGAAACAGTGGAAAGCTGCTTAGTTAGATCTGCATCTACAAGAACTCCCTTACTAATCAAGTCTCCCCAAGCACTCACAGTGGTCGAGGGGCGCAAGTATTCAAGGAGCAGTGCCAAAGTCCTTTCATAGATGTTAAGTGCTTTTTCATACCTCCTGCGATTAAAATGTTGGTGAGCTTGAGTCAGTAGTCGCTCGATTTGAAGAAGTTTTTCGTGGGCTTTCAGGTTACCCTTTTCGTCCTCATCGGGAATTCTCGCGATCGCTTCACCAAGAACTGCAATTTGTGAATCAAGCTGTGCTAACTCAAATCGCTGTTGTCGATACTTAAATGCTAGCTCTTGATAATGAAGTTCAGCCATCATCTTTCTCCTGGACCAAAATTGACAAAGTAAGGTGATTTCTGAGAAAAAAGATACGACCTTTAAAAAGGTAAAATTAATGGTGCGTAACTGTATCCATCTATGAAAGGTGATATCTTCTTTCCTGGAAAAGGCTTAAGAAGCTGGTTTAATTAAAAGATAGCGAATTGAGCTAACAAATCCTAAAAGCCTTATCCAGCATGAAATTGAGTTCTATCTTGCACTATTTCACACAGATATTAGGTCCTCCCCCTATGCCTTCAAATATAGCGCAGCTACTATTTATCACTAACTAAAATTAAATATTAATTTACACTATTAAAGTAGCTTAGTTTTCACGGGATCTTGGTTAGGCCTACTGTCCCGTCTTAAGTTGGTAGCCATAAGCCTTATAATTGATTAAACCACTTTTATTTTAATTTTTATTTGTTTTCCTAAATTTTTTCGGTTTTGATATTTTGTCTCTAATGCGAATTGGAATTAGAGATTCTATTGCTACAGCTATCCCTCCTAACCAATCATTAGCATTTTCAAGAGGTTTAACATAAACCAAAATTTGTTTGGGTTTTTCTCTAAAACAACTTGAATGATAATCATTTCTCAAAATTTCTACTTCAGTTTGAGAATCAATTGTTGAAAGTAAAGATTGTTTTTTTCCTTTACGCTCCACCAAGCCACTTATTCCATTCTCTACAGAACTTTGATAAACCAGTTCTAATCTCGGAATTCGCATTAAAGCTTTATAGTAAGCTCGCTGAAATATCTGGTACAAATTTCCAAGCAGCAGATGAGGCATCATACCCTTCATTATAGGCAAGGTCTGGACTGTTTTTCTCTGAGCTATACCCTGTCTACTTTCTGGCGTTTTTGTGGACTCTACTTTTTGGCATATTACATTACTGGGTGTGGACTGATCTTTGTGTTGCTCGTCAGATGCTTGTTTATCTTGTAGTTTTTTTTGTATTACAGGTTCTTCCGACTCCTCCTGTAATACATCACATCCCCTAGATCTTACTGGCTCGGCTTTTGGTTCAACTGTATTACTAAGGGGATTGGGTGAAGGTGGTGTTTCCTCAATGGGGATTACTACTGTTGTATCTTGTTCCTCTAGCTCTACATCTTCTTCTTCTGCTACTTCTTTTACATCTACCTCTT
>JAAUYH010071752.1_pt1 | contig 11735 bp, 5 predicted proteins | sample 7278061 | NCBI WGS metagenome assembly JAAUYH01 (sample SAMN14350203, study PRJNA611818) | marine sediment metagenome | isolation source: surface marine sediment (0.6m) | place: French Polynesia: Moorea | collected 2018-08 | reverse complement strand
TGTCGATCAGCGCAGGCGACCCGTGGCGGATCGTGGCGAGCGTAATTTACGGCGCGAGCCTGATTGCGCTGTTTCTTGCGTCGACGGTCTATCATGGAATGCATACGTCGACGCATCGCGAGCTCTTCAAGATGCTCGATCATTGCGCGATCTACCTGCTGATCGCCGGCACCTACACGCCGTTCCTGCTGGTCGCCATGCGCAACGGCACGGGCTGGTGGCTGTTTGGTACGATCTGGGCACTGGCCACGGCCGGCATCGTCAAGAAACTCTGGCTCAAGCACCGCTTCCCGAAGATAGCGCTGGCGAGTTACCTCGCGATGGGCTGGCTGGCCGTGATCGCGGCACCGCAGCTTGCCGCAGCGATCGGGCCCAATGGCATGGCGTGGCTCGTGGCCGGCGGGGTCAGTTATTCGGTTGGCGCCATCTTTTACGTCGCCGAGAGATTACCCTTCAACCATGCGGTGTGGCACGTGTTCGTGCTTGCCGGCGGCGTGTGCCATTTCATCAGCGTCATCCTGCACGTATTGCCCGCCTGAGAGTGACCTGGCCGGGCCGGCGCTCCGGCCATGGCGACGCCTCTCAGTGAAGTACGGACTCGAGCACGCGACCGAACGTCGCGTACGTCCCTGATGGGTTGCGCGCTGACTCGGGTAGCGCGTCCAGCGCATCGCGATCCAGCCACTGCCCGTTCGTTACGACCGTATCGGATTTACGAAATTCAAAGGTGCATCGGATAGCCGCCCATGTTGCGAACGCTCGTCACGCCATACGCGGCGTCGTCCAGCCGTCCGGAAGCGGTCCATTGTCGTGAATGATCTCGCGATGCGCGCTCCACGTCGTGACGATGGCTTCGGGTGTACCGATACCGGCGCCACGCGGGTCGCCGCTCGGACCGAACCAGTGGTTCTGCGGCGCGCCGGTGGTCCGTGCGCGCATACCGCAATACGTTGTGCCGTTGACGGTCGCCGCAAGTACCTTGTCGCGGAACAGGATGTCGGCACTTACGACCGCCGCCGTCAGGTGATGCGACATGCGCTCGAGGATCGACAAGACTGTGCCAATGTCTTCGTTGCCGTAGCGCACGACGATCTGGAACGGGCCGAACAGCTCGGTCGTCAACAGCTCGAAGTGCTCACCGCTGACCGCCTCCAGCGGCACACCGATCGCCGTCGGTTGCCATGCCCCGAAGCACTGCGGAATCGAGTGATTGGTCAACGGCTCGCCGCCGAACAGCAACTCCGCGCCGGGCACGGCTAGCACGGCATCGACGTGAGAACTGATCTGTGTATTCGTCCACGACAACACGGGTCCGATGGTCAGATCGTCCAGCTTGCGGCGCTTCGCAAGTTCCTCGAGCCGCGGCAGCAACGCATCCGCCCAGTTGTCGTGAACGAACAGCACGCTTTGTGCCGAGCATTTCTGACCGGACGCATTGTACGCGTCCTCGTCCGATTGCCACGCGACGTAGTCGAGCCAATCGGCATCGAAGTCCGGACCGATCACTTTCCAGTCGAAACCGGCGTCTTCGAGACGCACGCGTCCGTTGAGCGTATCCGCGATGCGTTCGGCGACGCCGCTCGAACCCGTGAACTGCGCCAGTCGTATGGTCGCAGACGCGTCCGCTATCAGTTTGCCCATGGTCTCGCCGCGGCAGTGAATCATGTCGACGTCGCCGGCCGGAAGACCGCAATGAATCAGCATTTTCAGGAATTGTTCGAAGACAACGCTGACTTTCGAGTCGACCTTGACCAGCGGACGGTTGCCCATGAACAGTGCACCCAGCGCCTGCAACGCCGGGATCTCGAGCGGGAAGTTGAATGGCGCCACGACGACGACCGGACCGAACGGCCAGCGGTAGCCGCGCGACTCCTGGCCGACATGATCGCCCGGGTTCGAGAACCCACGCGCGAGGAAACGTACGCCGTCGCCCGCGAAGTTTTCGAGGAAGACGCGCGTCACGATGACCTCGTTGAGGCACTGCTGCCAGCTCTTCGGCATGACGCGCTGCGTCAGCTTCGTGAAGTAGCCCTCGATGTCTGGCGTCGCGAGCAGCGCCGCTGCGCGCGCGCAGACCCGGCCGAGCTGTACGTAGCGATCGTTGTGCTTGAGCGGATTGTGCAGTCCCGATTTGGGACAACTCGCCAACCCCGCGATGAACGGCGACAGATCGCTTGTGTCGGGCACCTCGAGAAAGCGCTCGCCATTCAGCGGATCGACGATATCGTCGCGTGGCGTGCCGGGCGATTGCCATTGTCCGCCCGCGAGATTCTGTACGCGACCGGGATCGTCGCCGGTCATGCCCTCGAACGGGTCGACGGTCGCAAAAGACGTCCGTTGTTCATTCATGTTATCTGCACCCGGAATACGTTTGGGAATCCATGGCGTACAATACTCCTACTATGGAGATGATTCAGCTAGGCCGCAGTGGTACGACCGCGTCGCGGCTCGCATACGGATGCATGCGGATTGCGGGTGACGGCAGCCGCGATGACCGTGACAAGGGCAAGCGCGCCATCCTGGCTGCGTTCGAACGAGGCTACACACTGTTCGATCACGCCGACATCTACGGTGGCGGCGCGTGCGAGGCTCTTATGGGCGAGGTTCTTGCCGAAAACCCGGGCATGCGCGACCAGATCGTGCTCCTGAGCAAGTCCGGCATTCGCTTCGAGGGCGATCCCGGCGACGACGCGCCGGGGCGTTACGATTTTTCGGCCGAGTACCTGTCTGGCCAGGTCGAGGGATCGCTGCGCAGGCTCGGTGTCGAGCAGCTCGATTTCCTGCTCCTGCACCGACCCGACTACCTCATGGATGCGACCGAAGTCGCGTCCGTGTTCGATGCACTGAGCGCATCGGGCAAGGTCGCACACTTCGGAGTCAGCAATTTCTCGACATCGCAGGTGGAGTTGCTGCGGTCGGCCGCCAACGTGCCTCTGCACATCAACCAGGTGCAGATCAACATCCACGAAACCGGCGCCCTTACAAACGGTGTGCTCGATCAGTGCCAGCGGCTCGGCATGACGCCCCAGGCCTGGTGCCCGATAGCCGGTGTCGCTTACGAGGCGTGGGGTAATACCTTCAGCGACGCGGACAAAGCGCGGATCAGCGACGAACTGCAGCGGCAAGCGCATCGCTACGAGGCGGAACCATGGGTCGTCGTGCTCGCCTGGCTCATGAAGCACCCGGCGCAGGTCTCTCCCATCATCGGTTCGACGACGCCGGAGCGTATCGCGGCTGCAATCGCATCTCTCGATATCGACTACAGCCGCGAGGACTGGTACCGCCTGCTCGAGGCGCGAAACGGCGCCCCGGTCGACTAGAACCTGAGCAGGTCCCGGACTCAGTCGTCGGCGACGAACACCGCCGTTGTCCGTGCGGGCACGTAGAACGACTGCTCGTCCTCGTCGAAGTGCGCGCGTCTCACGACCCGATCCCAGGACCAGCGCTGTACGGGGTGCAAATCGAACTCGGCGTCCTCGCCGGTCTGCAATACGAATTCCTGGTTTTCCGTTGACGCGTTGAAGACGACGACGATCTCGATGTCGTTACGACCCCTGAGGCTCATGACAACGAGTCCCGGCACCTGCCCGGGTCCGGTGTTGTGGAATTCGACACGCTCACGAACGTCCTGGCCGGTTCGCAGCCGGAACAGCTTCGAGCTCTTGCGTACCTTAAGCATCTCGCGCATGTGCCGGTTGGCGCGCCACATGTCGTAGCTGCCCACCGCGAGATCCGGATTGCCGAGCAATGGCGAGATTTCTGCCCAGCTGTTCTGGTTGTCGCCAAAAGGCGGCATGCCGCGGCCCCAGCCGTTCGTCCGGTAGCTGAAGTCGAGCACGTTGAACCAGTCGCCGGAGTTGTAGCTGTTGCGGTCCAGCGACTTGGAACGCAGCATGTCCTGTCCCGCATGGAACAACGGCACGCCCTGGCTCAGTGCGATGATGCTGTTGCCGAGGTTCTGAACGCGCACGCGGTCGCTGGTGCTGGTGTCGAGCGGCAGCTTGTACTGGCTGATGTCGAACAACGTTTCGTTGTCGTGCGCGGCCGCGTAGTTGATGATCTCCTGCGGATCGCTCGTGTATCCTGTCTGCTGACCGTTGTAGTCGACGTTCATCGCCTGCACGAGGTTGCCAAGGCGGTCGACAAACTGGTAGTCGGCGATGCTGCCGGCGAGTCCCACGCGGATCCAGTCGGTCAGGCGCAGCAGCGCGTCTTTCTCCGCGATCGATCCGCTGTTCGCCGCGTTCGGATCGTAGTACATGCCGTTGATGAAGCCCTGGTTCGCGATGTGCGCCGCGCCGGAATCGAACGGGCCGCCGCCGCGCACACCGTCGCGCATGCGATCGTTGAACGAACCGACGCCGGTGCCGTCACCCATGTTCACCTGCGTTGCCTGCTCGAAACGAGCATTATTGGCAACTTCACCGAAGTTCCAGCCTTCGCCGTACAGGTAGATGTCCCGGCCGTCGACGCCGTCGTGCCGCCGCGTCAGCGACTGCAGCATGTCGCGGGCATTCTCGATGTTGGTCTTGGTGTGATGGCCCATGAGGTCGAACCGGAAGCCGTCGACTTTGTAAGCCGTTGCCCAGGTGCGCAGCGAATCGAGCATGAGTTTTTCCATCATGTTGTGCTCGGTCGCCGTGTTTGCGCAGCAGGTGCTGGTCTCGAGCGAGCCTGCGCTGTTCAGCCGGTGGTAGTAGTCCGGCACGATACGGTCGAGTACGGACTTCTCGCCCTGGCCGCTGCCGCTGGTGTGGTTGTAGACCACGTCCATGACAACGCGCAGTCCGAGGCGATTCAGGCCCGCAACCATCTGCCGGAACTCGTATATGCGCTGCGGCCCGTCGGCCTCGGTGGCATAGCTGCCCTCGGGCGCCGTGTAATGAAACGGGTCGTAGCACCAGTTGAAGCCGTCGAGGTCGCGTATAGGTTCGATCGCCGCCTGCTGTTCTTCTCCGTTCGGCGCATACATCGACAGGTCACCCGGCGTCGCATGCGACGCGCGGTCTTCCGGGATCGATGCACAGTCGAATGCCGGCAGCAGGTGCACGTGCGAAAGCCCCGCGCGGGACAGTTGCCACAGGCGGAACGTGCCCCACGAGAACGGCCACGCAAATGCTTTGAACGTGCCACGCATGAATTCGGGTACGCTGTCATCGTTAATGCTGAAATCGCGGACGTGCAACTCGTAGATCGCGATATCTTCAGGCGCGCGAAGCCTGGGCTTGCGCAGGCGATCCCAGCGCCACGGCTTGAGGTCACGATCGTCGAGGTCGACGATCTGGGTGCGCTTGCTGTCCATCGACAGGCTCAGTGAGTAGGGGTCGGTGACAAGATTGGTCTCGACCTGCCCGGTCGCCCGAACGAACACCTCGACTTCGTAAAGGTAGTACTTGCGATCCCAGCTCGGGTCGCCCTGGATGAACCAGGTGCCCGTGTCGGCATCGGCCGTCATCGGCAGTACTGCCGTTGCAACGCTCATCTCGTCGGCGTCGTCGAATACATGCAGCTTGACCGACTTCGCCGTCGGGGCCCAGACGCGAATCGTCGGTGTTCCGCGATCGAACGTGACGCCGAGGTCGCCGTGCCAGGTGTACAGGTCGTCGAGTACGCCCGGCGGTTGCAGCGCAGTCGCGTCGATCGGCTCGCCGCCGCTGTCCGTCGCCGCTACGGCGAACTGGCCCTTGAGGATTTGCGGCACCATTCCGACGTCGGCGCCGGCGATGCGATAGACGGGCAGGCCGGCCAGGTGCCGGAACTTGTCGGCAATCGCGCCGTCGACGACGCCGTCACGCGTGAGCTCAATCGAGTTGCCGCCTTCAAGGCCGGCCGGTGTCACCGCGAGTCCGGCGTCCGCGCTGTAGTGCAGTGACACGTTGCTGTCGACGGGTACGTCCCAGGCGATCGTGTCTTCGGCGAGCCAGTAAGCACGCGCCTCGCCGATATTGCCCGACGGCAACTCACCGCCGATCTCCAGCAGGTGCGTCACGGCGTCGTAGGAGAACGCCACGAGATCGCCGTCATTGGGAACGGTGAACGGAATGTTGCCGCCGCCCGGCACGCCGCCCTCGCCGTAGTTCTCGTTCCAGGACTCGTTGATCGCGACCTTGGTCTCGTAGTTTCCGGCCGGGATGTCACGCGTTGCGAAGCTGTAAATACCGTCGCCGTCGATGTCCTGCAGCCAGCTGCGCAGGCAATCGGGCTGCCAGTCGCCCGGGCAGCCCAGCTCGGACTGGAAGCTGCCTGGCAGCGTGGCAATGACCGAGTTCTGGTTGCTCGTAACCCAGTTCGTCGCATGGTCATAGAAGAATTTGACGTCGGTATCGTCGCCGATGTCGAATGGGATGTTGGCGCCGCCGGGCTGCGCATTGGCGCCGTAGTTCTCGTCCCAGCTGCCATTGAGCGCGGCTTTGTATTGCCAGCTTCCGGCTGGCACGTTGAATACACCCTGCCAGACCGTGTCACTGTCATCGTAAGTCAGGAACGTTGCCGAACATTCGGGCTGCCAGTCGCCCGGGCAGCCGAGTTCAGACTGCAAATCGCCCGCGATCGTCACCGATGCCGGTTGCACGAGCGGGCTGTCGTCACTGATCTCGTGGCTTACGTGATCGTAGGTAAACGTGACCATCGTATCCGCTGGCAAAGTGAGCGGGATATTGTTGCCATTCGCGCCGTAGCTCTCGTCCCACGTGTCGTTGAGCGCGATTTTGTATTCCCAGTTGCCGGCCGGGACGCTGAACATCGCGGTCCAGCGCGATCCGTCGAAGATCAGCTCCGTGGCAGCACACTCGGGCTGCCAGTCGCCCGGGCAACCGAGCTCCGACTGCAGGCTGCCGACGAGTGCGACGCCGGCGGGAACCGGTGTGTGATCTGCGGCGACGGGCAGGCTAATAAGCCCCGCGAGGCCAGTTAAGACGACAAATTGAACGTAGTACGAACACGATCGGACGTGGGTGTGTGACACGGCGAGATCCCCCCTCGATTCCATGGTCCGGTGATTGATTACTCTGTACTAACCGTAGGTCCCGCGCGGGCCGCAGTCAAAGGAATGCATTCGTATTCATCGGCGCCAGGCCGATCTGGATTACAATATCGCCGTGAGCAGCGACTATTTCGATATCGTTATCGTCGGCGCAGGCCTGTCGGGTATCGGCGCTGCCTGCCACCTGCAACGCGAGTGTCCCGGCAAGACCTACACGATGCTCGAATCGCGCGATGCGATCGGCGGCACCTGGGACCTGTTTCGCTACCCGGGCATCCGCTCCGACAGCGACATGCACACGCTCGGCTACAATTTCAAGCCCTGGACGGCAGACAAGGCGATCGCCGACGGGCCCGCGATCCTCGAGTATCTCGAAGAAACAGTCGAAGAAAACGGCGTCGGGCCGCACATTCGATTCGGCCATCGCGTCGTCAGCGCGAGCTGGTCGAGCGACGATGCAAGCTGGACGGTGGAGGCGCGGCGCGGCGGCAGCAACGAGGTTGTGACGATACGATGCAGCTTCCTGCTGATGTGTTCGGGCTACTACCGCTACGAGCAAGGCTTCACGCCCGAGTTTCCCGGTCGTGAGCGCTTCGCCGGCGATGTCATTCACCCGCAGCACTGGCCGGAGGACTACGATTACAAGGGCAAACGCGTCGTCATCATCGGCTCCGGCGCCACGGCGATGACGCTGGTGCCGTCAATGGCGCCCGAAGCAGGCCATGTCGTGATGCTGCAACGATCGCCGACCTACGTCATCTCGATGCCGGATACGGATGTCATCAACAGGGTCCTGCGCTGGTTCCTGCCGGACCGCTGGGCTTATGCGATTACCCGATGGAAAAACATCGGCTTCCAGCAGTGGATCTACCGCCGTACGCGAAAGACGCCCGGCTGGGTGAAAAAAGCGCTGTTGCGCCGGGTACGCAAGGAGCTCGGACCGGACTACGACGTCGAGAAGCATTTCACCCCGTCCTACAATCCCTGGGACCAGCGCTTGTGTCTCGTGCCGAACAGCGACCTGTTTGCCGCGATTCGCTCCGGCAAGGCGTCGGTCGTGACCGATCACATCGAGACCTTCACCGAGACCGGCATCCGGCTGAAGTCCGGTCAGCACCTCGAAGCCGATCTCATCGTCACCGCGACGGGCCTCGACCTCATCGTGCTCGGCGACGTTCGTTTCGACGTTGACGGCGAGCAGGTCGCGTTTCCCGACACCTGGTCGTACAAAGGCATCATGTACTCGGGCGTACCGAACCTGGTGTCCACGTTCGGTTACATCAACGCGTCGTGGACGTTGCGCGCCGACCTGACAGCGGAATACGCGTGCCGCGTGATCAACTACATGGACGCACACGGCCACCGGCAGTGCACGCCGCGCCTCCGGTCGACCGATGCCGACATGGTCGCGCGTCCCTGGATTGCCGAGTTTTCAGCCGGCTATATCCAGCGCGTCGTCGGCAAGATGCCTAAGCAGGGTGACCGGGAGCCCTGGCTGAATCCCCAGAATTATCGCAGCGATAAGACAATGTTCCGCGAAGGTAGGATTGCAGACGACGTGCTGACGTTTTCGAATGCAGCCAGCGATACACGGCCGGCGTAAACAACAGTGACAGCGTCACCGAAAAGCCAACGCCGCCAGCGATGACGATGGCCAGCGGTGGCCAGAAATCGCCGCCCGTGAACAATAGCAACGGCACGAAACCGCCGACTGTCGTCAGTGTCGTCGAGACGATGTGGCGCGTCGCACCGGCGGTTTCGGTGACGATGGCGTCGACGCCGCCGTCGCGGGCCTGCGGATTTGAGCGAATAGCGGCCAATACGACGATCGTGCCGTTGATGGCCACACCAATCAGGCCGACGCTGCCGATGATCGCATTGAAGCCGCGCGCGTATCCGCCGATCCAGAGCGACAGCATGCCGAGCCCGACCGAAAGCACAGCGACCACGCCGATCAGCAGCGCAAGACGGTTGCTGCGAAAAGACAGGACGATTGTCGCAATCATCAGCATCAGCAGGATGGGGAGGTATGTCGTAAGGTCGCCGAGCGCATCCGACTGGTTCGCGCTGTCACCGTCGACGACAAGCTCGTAGCCGGGCGGCATCAGGAAACCTTCGGCCTCGACAAGACGCAGCACGTCATTCGTCACGTCGATCGCGAGTGCGTCGCGGGTGATGTATGCGAGCACGTTGTTGCTGCGCACGCCGTCCTGGCGCGAAATGCTACCGGCTTCGGGCACGAGCTCGACTTCGCCGATCGAACTCGCGGGTACCCAGTCGCCATTACGTTGCCCGTTGACGAACGACAGCGACGCGATCGACTGTGCCGAGTTCCGATCTTCACTGTCGACTCGCACGCGAACGGGCAGTTCTTCGAGGTCCTCGAGCATCGACCCGCCTACCTGGCCCTCGAGGTCGGTCTGCATCTGCGAAGCGATCTGCGTCAGCGATAGTCCCGCCTGGGATGCGGCGATTTCGTCGGCAACGAAGTTCAATTTCGGCTGGCCACCCGAGATGCTTGCGCGCGTCTGCACGATGTCGGGCAGGTAGTGCATGATGCGACGTAGCTCGTCGCCGAGGTCTTTGAGGACGGCTGCACTCGGCCCTTCGATACGAAATGCGACGGGCGCGTCGGCCGGTGGGCCCTGCGCGAACGGGCTGACGACGATCTGCGCGTCCGGAAACCTGTCGCCCAGATCGCGAGGCAGCGTTGTCGTTAGCTGTTTCGCGTCGCCGACAGAGTCGGTGTAGACCATGGCGTGCGCGTAGGCGCTGTTGCCGCGCTGCCGCATGATGCGATTGTAGTAAATCGTCGGGAAGCTGCCGCCAATGCGCCAGTGCACTTCGGTCACTTCGTCGTGCAGGCGTACCTCGCGCTCGATGTCGCGCGTCAGTTGTTCCGTGCTGCTTATCGACGAGCCCGCGGGCATCCATACCTCGATCTCGAACTGGTCGCGATCGGCGGGCGGGAAGAACTGTTGGCCCAGCGTGCCGGCGAGAATGAACCCGGAAACCGGCAGCACGAGCATCGCCGGAATCGTTACGGCCGGCCGCGATACGGCCGCCGTCAACAGCCGACGGTACAGCCCGGACAGGCGTTCGCTGCAGAAGCCATCGACCCACCAGGCGCGCCGTTCACCGGTCTCGTTGCGGCGCAGGAACAGTCCGGCCACGGCCGGGATGATGCTGACGGCAACAAAGAACGACGCTGTCAGCGCCAGTACGACGGATATCGCGATGGGGCCCACAAAATCGCCCATGGCACCCGGCAACAGGAACACGGGCATGAATCCGAGGATCGTCGTCAATGTCGAAGCCAGCAGCGGCACGAACAGGTGCGACAGGGCGAGTCGCACGGCCTCGGTTCGCTCGGCGCCCGCATCGAGCTTCTTCTTCACCTCGTCGGTCATGACAATGGCATTGTCGATGAGCAGGCCGATCGCAATGATCATGCCGAAGATCGACATCTGGTGAATCTGCTGCCCGGCGACGGACAGGCCGAAGACGGTCAGCGAGGCGGACAGCGGCAGGGCAGTGCCAACGATGATCGCCGCACGCCAGCCCATACCGACAAAGACGATCAGCATGACGAGCGCTGCGCCCATCAGCAGATTGCTGCTGAGTGTCGACAGACGCTCCTCGGTGTAGGTGCTCTGGTCGAATACGACGCTGACGTCGACACCGGCCGCGGACGCCGAGGAAAAGTCGGCGATCATGTCGTGCGCACGGGCAGCCCATTCGTCGATGCGGATGTCGCGGCGTGTCTGTGCCGCGACCAGGATGCTGCGCTTACCGTCACGGTACGCGATGTCCGCCGGCGGGTCCTGCCAGTCCTTGCGAACCTCGGCGATATCGCCCACGGTGACGACCTTGCCGTCCGTAGAGTTCAGCACGGGGATCTGCCGCAGCCGCTCGACTGTCCTCAGTTCGCCTTCCACCTCGATGAAGAGATCGCTGTTGGCGTTGCGCAGCGCGCCCGCGGGCAGCTTCGTGTCGGCGCGCGCAATACTGTCCGCAACCTGCGCCGCTGACAGTCCCAGCGAGGAGAGTTCGGCGGCGTTGACGGTAACGGATACCTCTTCGTCCGGCGCGCCGTAGACGCGCACGTTGTCGGTACCGTTCAGCGCGCGGAATTCGTCGGCCAGGTCGCTGGCGATCCGGTTCATGACGCTGAATGCCGGTGTTCCGTCCTGCTGCCACGAAATCGACGCGACCATGCTGAACGCCACGGCGCTGGTCTTGTCATTGAAGTCCGGCGCCGACGCGCCTGGCGGAAGATCGGGCAGTACGTCGTTGAGGTTGTTGCGCATCTTCGAGAACACGCGTTCGTTTTCGCCCTCACCGATATAGTCCTCGAGTTCGACGGCGATAATGGAAATGCCGGCTCGCGAGGTTGACTGGATCTTCTTGATCTCCGACAGCTCGCGCAGGCTGTCTTCGATCGGGTCGGTAACGAGCGCTTCCACGCGTTCCGCCGATGCGCCGGGCAGTATCGTGACGATCTGCGGATAGCGATTGGTGATACGCGGGTCTTCGATTCGCGGCATGTTGCTGAGCGCAGAGTACCCGGCGAGGAAGATGATCGTCAGGCCCAGCACGAGCAGGTAGCGGTTCTGGAAGAACCGCAGTGCCAGCGAGCTGACGGCGCTGCGGTTCTTCCAGAACCGCTACCTGCTCGTGCTGGGCCTGACGATCATCTTCCTCGCCGGGTACTCTGCGCTCAGCAACATGCCGCGAATCGAAGACCCGCGTA
>JAAUYH010174483.1_pt1 | contig 11736 bp, 10 predicted proteins | sample 7278061 | NCBI WGS metagenome assembly JAAUYH01 (sample SAMN14350203, study PRJNA611818) | marine sediment metagenome | isolation source: surface marine sediment (0.6m) | place: French Polynesia: Moorea | collected 2018-08 | reverse complement strand
GGAGTGCTGCGGCGGCGGTGGTGATTCCGTCTTATTTGAACTGGTTTTAGATTCATGATCTTTGTGTTTTTATTGGTCGTTCGAGACGTAAATTTATAGATAAAATTTGGGAATTCCTTACTTTTAGACCGTCACAGCTAATGAACGGGCTTAGAAGCTCGCACCATTTTCCTTAGTATAGAGGGGGTAGAGAATATTGGGATTACTGTCATTTTGCGCTAACAAAACATTGTATGAAATATTTGGTGACCTAGTTAGGGAAATTTCCGTAGGCATTTCAGAAGTTGAAAGTACTTTTCCGAACATACTATTTTAACCTCACACTTCTATTATTCGTTTGAGTTCGTTCTCATTAGCAGAATATTCCCAAACAGATGGGCCACGAATCATTATGCCGACTAATTTTAAAGAACAAGTTTTTCAAAATATGAACACTGGTCTGATAGGAAGCAGGGATGTTTGTGAGATAGTTACACGTTCGAAAGAGAAGTCCGAAATACGAACTTGATGAATACGAAATACTTTGTAAAATATAATCATGCAAACGACTCACTAATCAACAGAAAAGAAGATAGATATTTTTTGGGTGGTTCTGTCAGCCATGTTTTATTGTTCTCGAGAAACTTTACAAGACCTTTTATCGAAGGAAACAATCTCAATTCAAACGGTAGTGAGATTCAAAGGAGAAAACTTTTGCAACATTTCCGGATGAGCAAGATTTTTATTAGCTGAATCTTGCTCTGCGGGAAGTTCGGGGTGCCAGTGAAGGACGCGGACTATATCCTCTAGCTTGTTTTTATGTCGTATTAAATGTTAAGCAAAGATTTCTACGTTGGTCCAAGTACAGTCATAAGATGAGACAATCGACTAATAAGAGAAAACTCTGCTAGCGAATCTACTATCAGACGAGCTAAAAAAATGGGCAGCAGAATAACGAGATCGCCTGATACATAATAATCGCGCTAAATATCTTTGGATACGCGCATGAGATCGTGATTGCATTGCCTCACTTCCGCTGTGAAAAGCAAAACACGTTGGACGAAGTGCTGGCTGCTGTTAATCTTGTTCATGTGTAACCTATTGTGAACCGAAAATGAGAAACTATGTGCAGGTCACTTAGACACTTTCATTTCAACACAGCGCACTATCGAGAAAGTGTATAAACCAAATTGCACACCTAGTTAGAGAAAGCAGCCGGCGTACCCCCCTCTGTCTAGATTTCCTTGTTTCTTTTCTCTATATGGGTCCCATGACCCAGGTACAATAAATGGAGTTCAGCTGATTCGTGTCTCTTTAGTAGAGTATTATTGTACTGTTAGCTACACACATGGAGAATGAGATTGTTGCGTCTTCATCGCCTTGTTTCACGATAAAACACTAGAAGACTGCTTGGATCATGGGAATATAGAGAAATGTGACAAGTGAATCTGGACAGAGGGGTACTTCACCGGTACCAAGTTGAGCATATTCATTTGACTACTGCACTGTACCGGTGCCGTGGTTCATTTGTGACGAATGCTGCAGCGGGAATGACAAAAAGGAGAAAACAAAACGGGCAATTTCAATGTGAAGTTGTTGTCAGCAAGTGGGCGAGTGCACTAAAAAGCGAGGAACATGGAACAATGTAGAAGTGTCGGTGTATCTCACGAGTACCGAAACAATGAAAAAAGCTGGCGTAGGAAATGGCGCAATCGTACTGGATGGTGGAAGATCGCACCATGTGATAAGTGAGATGTGGTTCGCTGGCAACGGGGGAAAGAATCTTGCAGTAGATTGCGAGATATTTCACCATACACGATGCGGTACAGAAAAGCAGGGGAAAACTGTTCGGGTGCGGAGAGTGGAGTGGATGTTGCGCAGCCGAAAAAACGAGATCGAACGAGCAGGTTAACGGGGAGAGCAATTTCGTAAGGTGCAAGTACAGTATAGTACAGTGGTATAAAAAGAAACCCTCAATTTACGTCATGCAAGGTGGACGGAATAATACGTCGATGACAGTGCACAATAGTGGGCCGTGCTGTACAGCCGAATCGTGGTGCGCGGTGCGTCAATGTGTGGTGGAAGTGCGAGGCGCTGGGAAGTGGGCGGCTGCCCAAACTATTTGCGCCAACGAGCGCGTGGACCTACCACCTGCGCGCCGCTGTTCGCTCGCTCCACTCAACAGACGCGCCAGCGTGCTGATACAATATCACGTAATGTATCTCAGCCGTAGCAACAACCAATCCGTCAGGAGTGCGAGTCCGAGCGCCATTTATCAACCAATCTTTCACTTCACGCCGCCCCTGTTTACGCCACCCACACCGCTTTGCTACTGAACAACAACTGCTACCACCACCACCACCTTTCCTACCACCGTCACTGCTTTTGTGTCATGGCCAACCACAACGTGCTCAACGTTTGTGTTACCGGGGCGGCGGGTCAGATATCTTACTCATTGCTACCACTGCTCGTGTCTGGCAATGTATTCGGCAGCAACACCAAGGTACGACTGCAATTGCTCGAATTGCCCCGTGCACTCCCCGCCCTCCATGGCGTGGTCATGGAACTGCAGGACCTCGCGGCGCCGCTGCTGCACAGCACGCTCGAGACGTCGGATATGGGGGAGGCGTTCCATGACGCCGACGTCGTGATTCTCGTCGGCGCGATTCCACGCGGCAAGGGGCAGGCACGCGCCGACCTGCTGGCACGAAACGCGCCCATCTTCCGCGCGCAAGGCGCGGCGCTCGCGAAGCACGCCAAGCCCAGCGTGCGCGTGTTGGTGGTGGGCAATCCCGCCAACACCAACGCCTTCATAATTTCCGCCGCTGGTAATATTCCACCCAGCCAAATCACCGCGCTCACGCAGCTCGACGCCAACCGCGCACGCGCCCTCGTCGCGCGCGAGCTCGACCTGTCCGTGGCCGACGTGCACGGCGTGTGCATCTGGGGCAACCACAGCGACACGCAGTATCCCGACGTGACGCACGCCGAGGCGGGCGGGCGCAACGTGCTGGCCGCGCTCGGTGGCCACGTGAGGATCGCCGAGACCTTCATCCCCACCATTCAGAAGCGCGGCAAGGCCGTCATCGAGGCGCGCGGCCTCTCCTCTGCCGCCTCCGCTGCCAAGGCCATCGCCGACCACGTCCGCGCCTGGGCCCTCGGCTGCGGCGAAATGGTCTCCATGGCCGTCCGCGCCGACGGCAGCTACGGCGTCGACCCTGGCGTCTGGTTCAGCTTCCCCGTCCGCTGTAAGGGCGACTTCAAGTACGAGATCGTGCAAAGCCTCCAGATTGACGACTTCTCTCGCTCCTACTTGGATGTCACCGCTGCCGAATTGCACGCTGAGCGTGCGACTGCAAAGAATTTGCTAGACTAAATAAATGCCTCCCCCTTTTTCGGTGTATTGTGGGTTTTATGTCTTTCTCCCCTACGGTACTCGCACGTGTTGAACTTGAAAATTTGCATAACTATGAACACAAGTATGGTCGTTCTGAAATTAGTGACTCTGGAGCCTCGAATTCTGACTTCTATCAACTTCAGCTATGTTGCGTATACTGACTGTGAAAAGCAGGGTAAAGCGAGCAGGTGCAGGAATTGAAGAATTGGTACTTCACAGTCAGTACTGTACAGTACCTGGTATTGGCCAGCAATAGCGCCAACCATCGTCGCCACAAATATTCATCCTCGCGTACAGTACCCACCCATGATGTTCGATCTTCAAATAGTCGCCCTTGTTCGTGTACAGTACAGAGCACACCCTTTCGCTTCGATTAGACAATCTTCACTGCTGGACACCTGAATGCCTTGATACAACGGTGAACTTAACTTGTGGAATGGTCTTGATCGTAGAAAGTTTGGTCGCTTAATCTCATGGATGGATGCCCATTTGTCGTACCTTACCAGGTACGGTGAAACGTGAACGCGGTGATGTCGAGAAAAAGGTTGTGGGTTTACTTGATAATCTCTCTCTCGGATTAAATAGTGGTCGAAGGTGTCTTCTTCACTTTGAAGCCAGTCATGAGTTCATATTGGAAGGAAAGTGATGTGTCCAGTGGCCAACTGATATCACAACGTTCTAGTCAGAATCGTACTCCCAACAAAAACCGATCAGTATCACTTGGTTTTGTTTCGTAAGGGACGCGAGCGACATTACAGTCGGCTGTACCACTACGAACGTGGTAGATCAATGGTGAACTATTCGGTTAGCCGCTATTCCCCATTCCCCATGGCAGAGAAGAGTCTCGAGTTTCCCTAACCAAAGTGCCACAACCACGTCATTTTCTGTAGTTTGTCGATGTTTTATATACTTCTCGCCACCACTCTCCAATTTCCCACCCTGTAGTTCGAGATGCTCCCACAACTCCTGCTCTCTGCCATCGGCTTCGTCAATCTTTTGGCTCTGTCCGTCGCTAACGACACGTTCGTCGGCACTTGGGATGCAGTTACGCAACAGTGCATCTGCTCGCGGCGTTCTGTCCGTATCGATCGAGCTACCGTAACTCAGACTCCGGACTTCATCGAGACCCCAGCCTATTCGCCTCTTGTATCCTCTGGTCCTGGTATCAGCCCTGGTGTAGCGGAAACGACTGACACTATTGATAGTGAAACGCCAACTGTGAGCGAGTCGCTGTTCACTTATCCTCCAAGTACAGTTTCTGTTCAACCTGAGCCAAGTGATGCACTCGCTTCCCCATCGTCTGAAATCTTCGAAGTCGACAAGTCTATTCTTCCTACAACTCATGTGGAAATCCCTCTCGATATAGGTTACACTCCGTCCCTTGCTTCTGTGACGCTGGACTTTTCCGTGATTGCATCAAGTGAACCCGGTGTCATGATTGAACCAACTATTTCCTTGTTCCCGACTCCGTTTTCAGAGGAAGATCTCACCCCTACTTCTAGCACTCTAGCTCCTGATACAGAGTATTCGGATGCACCCGCTACTTCGATCGATACCTCAAGTCCCCCAACGTCAGCGTTTGCATCCCCCGATATTCCTGATGCATCGCAAGAGCTGTACGAAAGCGAATCTCCTACTTACTCTGCAGATGAAACGTACAGCGTATTCGAGACACCTCAACCATCTGTTTATCCTACCTCTGAACTTCCTGTAACATCATTTAGTGCAAGCCGTGACGCATCCCTGGCTGCTGAATCCCTGGAAGCAACTGCTGTATCTACTTCTGAGGTCGACTACAAACTGTTGCCTGCTTATGAGACGCTGGATACATCGAGTGAACCCGAAATTACGACAACAGCGACTATTTCTGTGCTCCCAACTCCGCTTTCAGAGAAACCTATCGCCCCTACTTCTGATTCTGAAGACTTGGAAAGGGCTACTGGCATTCCATTGGACAGTTTAAGCGTTGAAGCTCCTACCCCTAGCAGTGGTACAGATTTCTCGGACATGCCTGGATCTTCAATTGAGATCTCTAGTGTGCCAATGTCGCAGATGCCTTCATACACAAGTATTCCTATTGAGTCATTAGAGGCGAGTGGAACCACTCCCCCAGATCGCTCTCCTGTCGACACCTTCACACCATTTGAGACAGTTCTAACCCCTGTTTTTGAGACCCCAGCAGCGTCTGATGCACTAGAGGGAGCTTTCCTTGAAGTATCTGCAGCTGCTGAATCTCCAGAAGTGACACATTATTTACAGGACAAACAGGAAGGAGGGTTGGGTGTTTCCGTCATCTCAAGCGTTAGCCCTACCGTCACTCCGAAGACGTGCCGTCCGAGGATCTTTGCGTATCCTGTGATTATCGTCAAGAAGCATGGTGTGTTCCAGTTTCGCATGTTTCTGACTTGTGTGTACCCTTATTACAAGTATTGTCGCATTGGGAAGCGTCTCGAGCAGGGTGAACTAAAGACGATCAAGTATGATTGTCTGTACCACTGTATCACTTACGAGATTGAAGGCAAGTTTGAGCTTGATTCACGAAAGACGTTCTACCTCGGCGGAAGGTTCAGTGGATGGACTGCTCATGCACCTGTGCAGAATATTTAGTGGTCGTTTGGTGTGGTTCCGACTTGGCTACATTTCAAGAACTCTGCGTAGATAAAGCCTTTGTGCGCAATAACAGAATAAGATGGCAATCCAAAGTACTACGCCGTAATGAGAATGAAAACAATAATGAGAAGATGGTTAACTCGATGAAATAGAAATATGGAAATCATTGGATTCAATTATCTGCCTTCCTAACAGAAAATGCTGTACCAATTAGCGTAATAGTGGAAGGCCCACAAAGATTTACATTCCACTCTCTTCCTATTTAGTGCATTTCACATGCTTGCATGCTGTTTGTTATAAATTTGGTTCGATTCTGTTTGCTAATAATCTCGTCAGAATTATGTGACGTTATGTATCCCGTACTTCAGAACGATTTGTTTGTGTACTAAGAGAGTGTTGAATATGCGACAACAAAAGAACTTGTTGTCTATTTAATATTGGTAACCGCAATTGTCCTCGTGTTGTCACATTAGAAACGTTACGATTGGTCAAAGATGGCACATCATATATTCGGTTAATTATTGGTGCATGGGTTTCGTTTCAGATTCACGTTGCGCTGTGGAGCAGCACCAAGATGGAGACAGCACTCTACTCGGATGACTTTATCGTTGTGACGGAGTCTACGCTAACGATAAAACGGTACTACTTTCCACTGTGCACGGCGAAGCTGGTGGACACATCGATGATAGAGTGCGTTTGGCGCGGGGAAGACGAGCAGCTGGGGCTGAACGCGTTCAAGAAGAAGACGATGGGCGTGGCGCTGAGCGACGTGTGGTGGGCGTGGAAAGGGGGGCGCGAATGGAACGACGACAGGTACAACATGGTGATTCGTGTGCGCGGCGACCGCTTCCGCCACGGCTTCAGCGTGGAGCGCCCCGACGAGGCGTACACCGCCATCATGCGCGTCGCTGCTCTGGCCAGCCGCGGCGAGGCGATGGACGCCGAGCTGCAGAGCATCGGGCACGCGGTGGTGGAAGAATAGCGCGGCGTAGGGGCGAATTGGCGCGATGCATAGCAACCCTGGGCCCGCGTGCATAGTCGCGGCGTGCCGTACCGCCCTACTGCCGTAGGTGCGATGGCGTGCGCGCCCTATGCAACGTGCGCGTGGCTGGCCGTCGTCACAGCGAGTCATGTTTTGCGTGCTCCCCCAATTCCCACTTTGGTGTGCTTGTACTAGCGTTTCTGTAGGTGCACGTGGCGAACGGACTTTTCAATATTCGGCCGTAGGTGCCTGCACTTCTTCGCGCGTGCCTCTCTATTTCTGTGCCCCGTGTTCGTTTCGCACAACACAACCCACAACTCTACTAATATCCTTTTCGTTTTTCGTTCACTCCTTTCTCGTTGTTGTCCTCTTCTTCTACTTCCCGTTGCCCTTGTACCCCTTTCGTGTCACCGCACCAAATTCCTATGGTCGTCCACGTTGACCTGAGGTACGAGCAAAATTTGAGCTCGTTAGAGTTGAGTTGCAAGCGGTACTCCAGCGATGGCATGTTGCTGCTGCTGGACTGGGACGACACCATCTTCCCGACGACGTACCTCAACTCGCGCGGCATCCGTTCGCCAGGTGAGGCCAGCAAGCGGCTGCGCGGCGTGATGGCGACCGTGGAGCGCCGCGCGATACGCCTGGTGTGCTGCGGCATGGTCGACCGCGTGGGCATCGTCACCACGGCCAGCGAGGCATGGGTGCGCGACTGCCTGCGCCGGTGGATGCCGCGCCTGCGCACTACGCTCAAGAGTCTGGGCGTGCGCGTCACCAGTGCCGACGAGCAGTACTGCGAGGGCGACGGCTACGACCGCAAGTACCGCGCGTTCCGCAACCTCTACCGCGACGAGGACGAGGTCGTCATCGTCGGCGACGGCCCCTACGAGAAGTGGGCCGCCAAGGCGCTGCGCAGTGTCGCGGAAAACGTGTCCTTCGTGGGCTTCGTGGGGGAGCCCACGCCCGAGCAGATTGCCGATCAAATCGAATTCGCGCATCGCTGCTTGCGCCCCCTCAAGCTGCGCTACAAGCCATACGACTTCCAGTGCGCATTTGGCGATATGTCAGACGACGAGGAATAGACCTTCTCGCTTCATCGGATGCTCTGGGTTTCCATGAGATCAATAAATTTGCACCTCAAAACTATCACACGTACTTTTATCGTGTCCACGAATCCTCGCATGCCGCGTACTTCTGCTTTTTGTACTCTGCCTGCGCCGGTGCAACGCATCAGGCTAACGCCGTCATGTAGCGCCGTCAGTAGGCGCGCTGTGGTCACCAGACTGTTGGCGCTGTGCACCCTACCGGGAGTGAGTGCACAAGCAGCTGGAATCGGTAATACGCCCAACGCTAGGACCGTGCTCAACGGGGTGCTGTCGGCGTACGGATTGCCGCAGTTTCGCGACGTCGCTGGTTTTGTGGTCGTGCGCGAGCAATACGATGACAATATCGTCGTCGAGTTCGAGGTCCCTGCTGCTTGGGTGGTGCGCCGCGCGGCTGACAGACGCGGCGCGCAACGCGGGAGGGTGAGCGGCCTCACTGCCGGTGACTACCGCCTCGCGGAGGGCGTGGCGCTGTACGTCGATGAGGGACAGTGGGAACTGAAGGAACTGGTCACTCCTGGCGATGCCGTCGTGGGGCGTCCCGTCGTGGACATCGTCAGTGTGGTGAGCGCGGACGATGGATCTAGGATTATGCAGACGAAGTTTGAAAGCACCACCAACTCGGGATACGTTGTGCAACGAAGAGCTATCACGCGCGCTCTGAGGGCAAGTGATGGCGCTACTTACGCACTATGCGCGACCACGAGTGCGGCTAGGTGGAAGAAGATGCTACCTGCGTTCTCACACACGTTGGACTCGTTCCAGGTGTACCGTATTTAGGGCATGCCACCGTAGATGGCGAGTTATTCGTTATAGTGCAGAAGGTTGAGTGCTTCATAGTCAACGGCTTGAGTTGTCAGAGTCAAAGACGGTTCGATTCGAATTTTTGATACGGTACTGTAGTTGTTGCACTTGGGGTCAACGAACTCATGGGGTACTAAACTCAATTCTGCGGACGTGTACTGTACTTGTTGCTTCTTGGTAAACAGTAAACGAGGATGCACTGTACGGAAAATGGTGCCGTTCACCACTTGACGCACCTTTCTTGCGACACAAGTCGCAGATACGGTGTATTGGTTCTGGGGATGACTTTGACGAATTTTGGTTCACGCTAACCGGTGACATCAGGAGTGCTAATACTGAGTACGACATGTGCACATTTGCCAGGTGTTATTGTGCAATTCGCTGATTTTTTTCGCGCGGAGAAAGTGCTATCCGTAACGTATGCTATAGGAATGCAACCAAACGGCCTGTATGACCCCGCTGTCAAAATCTAGTACTAATACTGCACGGATCGACGACTACGGTCGATTTTATCGTCAATCTCCCGAACCGAAACCAACAAGCTCCACTACCATCTTACGCTAAGCAAGTATGTCGTCGCAGGATCAATCCGCGATTGGAAGTCAGTCGAGCACTGGCAGCACAGAGAAGAAGACTACGCCGAAGAAGCCGCTGCATTCCTTCTTCAAGCCCAGGACGAACCCGAAGAAGCAGAGCACTGCGCTGTCGCCGACTGGCGTGGCCGCCATCAAGGAGGCTGTGCTACCCTCGGACGTGCAGGAACGCATTGCGCGGAATCGTGCGGCCGCACGGGCGAAGTTGCTCGCACGTGCCGCGGCGAACAACGCTTCCGACACAGACCTGGCCGCGGGGTTGGAACCGTCGTGGAAGACAGCACTGTCGAAGACTCTTTCCTTGCCGTTCTGTACCGACCTCGCCAAGTTTGTTGCGGAGGAGCGTAAGAAGGCTACCGTGTATCCTTCGCCTGGCTGCGTGTTCAGTGCGTTCAACCACAGTTCGTTCAAGCGCACCAAGGTGGTTATCATTGGGCAGGACCCCTACCATGGACCGAGGCAAGCACATGGAATGTCGTTCTCAGTGTTGCCTGGAGTGGCGCATCCGCCTTCTCTGAAAAACATCTTCAAGGAAGTGGCCGATGATATCGACGGATTCAAGGTGCCTTCCTCGGGCTGTTTGGAGCAGTGGGCCAACCAAGGTGTGCTCCTGTTAAACTCGGTGCTCACTGTTCGCGCCCATGAACCTTTCTCTCACCAAGGCAGAGGTTGGGAGCGAATCACGAGCGCCGTGGTGGAGGCGTTGAACAAGAGACCTGGGAAAGGCATCGTGTTCATGTTGTGGGGTGGCGCGGCAAAGAAGAAGGGGGCGAGGGTGGACAAGAAGAGACACTGTGTACTGACCGCGGCACATCCGAGCCCGCTTTCTGCGCATCGTGGTTGGTTTGGATCGAAACACTTTTCGGAGGCCAACATGTTCTTGGTGAAGACAGGGCAAACGCCTGTCGACTGGGCGCTAGACGAATGAAAGTCGCGGACAATGGCTCTTTTGTAACAGTAAACTTTTCACTTTGTGTTTTTACACCTTTACAATCCTACTTGCCCCAGACCGTCGCAGCGCGGACATGCCACTATTTTCTTGCCACTGCACGCGCTACACGGCGTCGGTTTCGCGCCCTTTGCGATATCCGCGAGAGTCGTCCAGCCCCCCGTCCAGAGGCCTCTGTTCCGCAGTTCGGAAACTGGCACGTCGATAGCTAGTCGGTCGGCGCGTGGCCCGCATGTGGAGCTCAGCTGCGCGGTGGCGGTGCGTGTGGTGCGGCCTTTTCGACCAACGCAGATAAAGTGGCGCCACTTCCCACCGATTGCAGTGGTGCTCGTCCACTTTGAACCTACCAAGGAATCGAGACTTCGGATTGGATTGCGACGCGCAAATCCACCCTTTTCTAGAACACCGCGACCTGCGCAGGTGGTACACGCGCGACGCCCTGTGCCACCACAGAGTCGACAGGGTAATGGACCGCTGTACTCGCGGAAGGCTTCGATGCCCCGTAACCGTCGCGCCTTGGCAAGAAAAAGCACCAGCAGAGGTGGCAACACCGATGGTGCCTGTGCAATGCGCGCTTGCAATGACATTATCGGGATGAGGGCTGAAATGGCGCCGTCGAGATAGCTTTGACGTCAAATGTCATCGAGGTTTGGCCAGAATTGGCCGGTGCACAGGTGAATATTTGTACAAGTGTGTACAGTTGATTTGTTGTGTTTTTGGTTTGTTTATGATCTGTGGCTGTGTCAACCATGAATTTGGCAACATGGTGACCTCGAAAAACGATGGTGTGTATGGATCAGAACTTCGATGATTTTTAGTTGAGCGGACTGTTCAACGGCATTTCGAATCATCACGAGACCGAAGATTCATTATGTTATTACTATTAAAAGAATAAACTTTTGTTTCCTTAAAGTTTCTTAAATTAACTTTGGGAAAAAACAAGATAATTTAAAATGACTCTTTTTCTGCCACACAGTCTCTCAATTTAGACTAACACAACCGTAATGTGCGTACCTTGACTCCCTAGCTCAGAATAATCCGGATTATATCTCAGATTCGTCGAGGAAAACCGGTAAGATTTACATGACATGAGTTTTGTACTTTCCGCTTTCCCTTCTAAACGGCGAAATTCCTTGCACAGCTCCTATTCCTTTTAGATATACAACCTCTGACAAATCAAGTTCACTCGCTATTTAATATACAACATTGATACTTCGAATAAAGGTTGTCGCCTCCCTAGCTCAGTCGGTTTTCGACGGCACAGAGCGACAGACTCTTAATCTGTTGGTCGCGGGTTCGAGCCCCGCGGGAGGTGTTTTTTT
>JAAUYH010075083.1_pt1 | contig 11736 bp, 5 predicted proteins | sample 7278061 | NCBI WGS metagenome assembly JAAUYH01 (sample SAMN14350203, study PRJNA611818) | marine sediment metagenome | isolation source: surface marine sediment (0.6m) | place: French Polynesia: Moorea | collected 2018-08 | reverse complement strand
AGTTTAGGCACAAAGCGCAGTCTGGCCGATGGCCAAAGCATTTTTACTAGTGATTTCACTACTTGTAGCTCTGGTTGAAATATTTAGCTACAAATTATTGTGGAATTTTTTTGAAATTGCACCCCAACGTAGTGCTTTTTGCACTTAACGAGCCTTTGAATAATAACTGTTCTTGTGAAGAACACGAAAAAGATAAGCATTCTACAGCTAAGGATCTAATACATACACTGGGTCATTATGTAAGCAGTACAGTGTCTCATTCCAAGTTCACTAATGGTTCAGTACATTTTCAACTTGAACTAACAGGACAGGAAAGCATGGAATTTGTGTTTCTCAAGAGTTCCAAAGAAGGGTAGTATGAGACTATCAGGTCCAGTGCGTTGTTAAATGTTATAAACCGTGCCACTAATTTCATAATTTTTACACACCAGGATGTGCATTCCTTATCTTTAATACTTCAATAAAGTTAACAAAATTAGTCGACATACTGCAACAACTCGTGTATGCACAATATCTCCTTCTTTAACGGGCTTTGTTTGAAATTTCGAAGCCAAATATTCGTCTTTATACACAAAAGTAAGTGCAAGGGGATTTCGTCACCGATTTTTTGTAGTTCGGCAATGCGGTAGAACTGCAACACCTTGTTCCGTTAGCAAGCAGAAACCGATGTCATAGTATAGAACAGACGATTTTGTGCACAGATCCGTTCTAATACATGATAGTTTTTTATTCTTACCAATACTCGGAACTCGTAGAACTTCACATGGTGACTCAACTGCAGAGTAATTATAAAATTATTTGCCTGATTTCCTAAATATGTTATTATCACTAACGGACACGAGTTTGCATACTTGCTAACGTTATACATTTTCTTTGTATCTGATTATTATTATTTTCACAATTAAGAAATGCATCGCCAATGATGATTTGTTGAATTTAGTTAACTTTTGTGTGCTATAAAATAGCTTTTCTTTAACCCCCCCTCCCCCCCTGATTGAAGTCGAATCGATTGTTTTTACTCGTTGTACACAAAAGAATTTTTGGATACATTTGCTAATCAGTGCAAAGTAAAATCACTAATTTTTTGGTTTTAGGGCAACAATGATATTCTCAGCAGACAGGCACACGACTCATCTCCACAAGATCGCTCGAGGAGTTGTTCACCAACTCAAAGTGATCCAAAAAGCAAGTAGCCACTTCCTCAATTAAAGCCTAGGCAATGAAACGGCCAGGACAAAATTGTTCCCCCGACCCAAACCAGAATGGCATCCCCGACATGTCACTGTTAGCGAAAGGGTAACCACGGGAATCTTGAAATTTTCCATTCCATCGTTGTGGAACGAACGAGTCGGCTTTCGCCAACATCGATTCGTCACGATTAGCATGTCGATCCGACCACCGAACCCGATGTCGTTTGGGAACGTTCTTCCTGGCGATGCACATTCCATCTTGTTTCCCCGTCGTTCGCATTCCGCCCAACATTGGGTGATGTAGTCGCAACGTTTCCACGATTGCGCACCTCAAATCGACGCCGTCCCAGTTGGTATGCGACGATTGCGCGAACAAGGAACAGAGTGTGCTGGCCATGATTTTCGGGAATGCTGCGGACAATAGTAGCAAGGTGTGATTGCAAATCACATGCTCATCCTCTGTCCCCTACGAGCCATAAACCAGTTTTCGCAACATTGACCCATCGTTGTCTTCATAACTACAGTACTCCACAGGTAATTGATACGACTTTGTATCGATCTGAGCAATTGTTTTTGCGCATCTGTCGCGCGAGCGCGTGCCGACCTGGGTCCCATCACGCGCTCAGATACGGGCGTCGCAACGATACCGTCAAAATGTGCTGTGGCAAGGAGGCGTAACACCGCCGCATGTTCCAGCGTGTAGTGTGTTCCAAGGACTAATGCGAACGCGATTAATTCGCACAACTTCTTAAAAGTCATGTACAGTGGTAGTTTCAGTGAGAAGTGTATCGAGCTTAATACAGGTTGTCAACGTACGCACGACAGGCCGGAATTCATCGGCAGCTATCTCGCTCAGCAACGAATAGAATAGACCTTTCAGGCGCGAACACTGCGCGGAGTGAACTGGCAACAGGAGTACGATCGGCGGTGGAAACAAATGGTCCACGAATTCCGCACACGCCTCAGCCGCATCAAGCGCGGCATCAGAGGAGCGCAGAACTCAGCGAACCCTATCGTAGCCACACACGAACACGGTGGGTGCGCCAATAATCTATGAGACGACCACAGGGCCGTCTCTTTCTTTTACGAATCGACGAGATGCACCGGATCACGCACGAAAGGGAGTGGTACGGAGGTGTGTGCTGAAGGGATGCGCCAATGTTCCTACCCTACGTAACACATTTATATAATATGCTGTTTTTCATTAAGAAACTAACCGTTCCGTGCTCATAAATAAGCACGGGATGGCTACCCTCTTAATGAAAATATCTGCATCAAACGTCAGGATAGACAACTAGATGATGTCGGTCAGTGTCGGCGCCAGTAGTCAACCATACTGAAATAGATAGCGTAGCAAATCACTATTCGGATACCAACCTGTAGAACGATCGTAGATTGTGTATCTTCGTTATCAGTGTGCAACGAAACAGAAGGAATTCCTGCGGGGAGGCTCGGTCGGAAGGGACACCTTACCGTCTCGGCAGGTATACTGCGTGAGAACACAGTACACCCACCAGAGCTCGGTACGGCGTCCCCCCGCCTGCCACTCCTATTATTTTTCCCAGCCAGTTGTTTCATCTGCGTTAGTTGTATCGTTAGTCGTCGTGTCAGTTCGCGTCTCTCCATATTGTAAGCGGTTTTCGCGGTTTTCATTTGCGGATGTTCGGTTTCGCGTCGTTTGTGTGTTGCCTGAGTTCAGTTGAGTTCATGTTGTGCTGGTTAGTTTCGTCTCTCATCGGATGTGTGCAATATTTCGGGTTCGGCGTGCAGTGGGCGGCTGCATGTTTCGTTCGATGTTCGTGGCTGTGGATGGGGATGTGGCGTTCGTTTGTTCGTTCTGTGCGTGAGTTCATTGTGCATGCGTTCGCGGCGGTGTTCTCGTTGGCAGACTGGCTGTTGCCCGGAGTGCCAGGCGAGGGGGCCGAGAACGGCGGTGTGTGAAGAGCGAGTTCGATTCGGCCTTTGTAGCGTTCTACCGCTAGGTGTAAGGTTCCCATAAGCATAGACGAATTGACAGCCCATGGTTACATTATGCACCACGACACGAATTGGCAATTCGTGCTCGAGATGGTGGAGTGGCCACGACACATTTCGATAGAATATGAACATGGTTTGGAATTGTCTATCAGAGGGTCTACTTTAGTTAGAATGTGGGTGCTTTATTCATTAGAAGGAATCGATTCTGTGATCCGCTTCGGTCACCAGTAAGATTCCTCACTATGGTGTGGTTTACCGGAGCAACGAAACAACTCTTGCACAGCGATGACAAAAAATTACCAGCACGGCAATGCATCAGAACGAAATGGAAATGCTGAATTACCAAATTTCTTGTCATTACCATAGCTACACGTGCATGATTGAAATCAACGTATTACATCGATCCTCACTTGCGCATCCCCCTGCTATGAATGTTCGGGCGTGGTCGCGGGTCATAGGGAAGGGCGCGAGTAGCGCGTCCATCGCGGGGCGGCTGCCCGCGGAAGCGGCGCCACAGCTTGGCGCGGGGGACTGCTTCCGGGCGCGGTATCAGCGTCTGCTGGGAGACGGGTTTCGGGACGACGTGGCGCAAAACGCGACCGCCGCCGTGCTGGCGAGTGTGGGCGACAACGTCGAGGAGCACCAATCGCGCGGCACGTTCGGGCGCTTCCTGTCCACGTTCAGCCGCGAGCCGGCGGTTCGCGGCGCCTACATCTGCGGCGGCGTCGGCAGCGGGAAAACCGTTCTGGCCACCACGCTGTTCGAATGCATCCCGCCCAGCGTGCCGAAGGAGGCGCACCACTTCCAGTCGTTCATGCTGGACGTGCACGCGCGGCTGCACTCGAAGCGCGGCGACGCGAAGAAGGTGCTGCAAGTCGCCGTGGACATCGCGCACAGCACGCGGTTTCTGATGCTAGACGAGGTGCAGGTGACGGATGTGGCCGACGCACTGGTCGTGTATTCGCTGTTCGATCATTTATTTAATCAAGGAGTCACGCTACTCGCAACATCGAACCGCACGCCCGAGAAGCTGTATGAAAACGGGCTGAATTACGAATGCTTCGCACCGGTAGTGCCGTTGATACGGAAACATTGCAAGGTGCACGAGATGGACGCGACGAACGACTATCGCTTGCTGAACAAGAAGTCGCAGAAGCGCACCGTGTATTTCGTGGATGCGAATGGTGGCGCCACCGGATTGCAAGAGGCGTTCGACGAGCTGGCGGATGGCTTTCCTGTGCGCGGCGCGAGCGCGTCGGTCGGCTTTAACCGATCGCTGGACGTGCCGATGGCGGTGGCGGACAAGGGCATCTGCTACTTCACGTTCGGGCAGTTGTGCGAGGCGCCGCTCAGCAAGGCGGATTATGCGGCGCTGTTCCGCCACTACCACACGGTGTTCCTCGCGAACGTGCCGCAGGTCGACCCGATCATGAACCGCAACGTGTCGCGACGCGTGTGCTGGCTTATTGACCTGGCGTACATGAGCGGCGCGAAGGTGATCATGAACGCGGCGGTGGGGCTGGACGAGCTGTTCATCCAGCCCCCGGCGGAGAACGTGACGGAGGAGGCGTTCGAGAGCAGGCGCATCGTGTCGAGGATGAAGGAAATGCAGACCGAGAAGTATCTGGAGAAGAAGTGGGACCCGGCGATGCTGCACGAGCTACACCACTAACTGATTCGTATCGATGATTGCAAGCAGACGGCATTCTACTTTATTGGAGCACCCTCTCTACGAATAGCAATTTTGGATCGACTGCTACTTGCGCAAAACCTCGCGGCTACAGGCGGCTTGCGCTTCTTCTATTGTTACAGTGTGAGCGAGAGTGTGCGTGCTACATAGGACTGGTACTCGTTAATTTTGGTCCCGGCGCCGAATCTCGGTGACCGCCACCTTGGAGGCGGGCACATGTTCCGGGATGCGGCTGTACTTCGTGGTGGCGGCGGGGTCGAGCTTGACCGATGAATAGGTGCGCAACATTTGCGCTAACGTGGCCTTGATCAACATGAAAGACAGGTGACTGCCGAGGCAGTAGTGCGGTGTGCCGGGAGGCCCGAAGGTGAGGATGCGAGGCGGGGGCGATTTCCCCGGCTGCGCCAAGAAGCGATCCATTTTCAATACCTCGGGGTCGGGATAGACCGTTTCGTCGAGCATGGCCGCGGCGTAATAGAAGTACAAGAACGAGCCCTTCTCGATGTGGCGCCCGAACAGCTCGACGTCGCGGATACATTTGCGGAACGCGCCGGGCGCGGCGGGGAACAGGCGCATGATCTCGGAGATGTACGAGTGCAGCAGCGTCATTTGCGACAATTGCGAATACTCGACGTCGCGAGAATCGCACTCCCCGATAATGGTCTCCTGTTCCTGCTGTAGCCGCGCCCATATGTCGTCGTCCTTGAACATTTCAAACGCCGCGCATGTGGTTGTTGCGGCGGAGGTGGCGTAACCCGCGAACCACAGCGCGACGATGTCCATAGCGATGGCGCGAAAGATAGCGGGATCGTTCTCCACGCCCGGTCGGATGTCCTCATTGGCGGCTAGGAGCATGACGAGAATATTAACTTGGGACTTGCCAATCTCACGCGTGCCTACCTGATAAAGCTTGTCGCCATACGAACGTAACTTGTCGATAGTAGCGGCGTGCTCGACGGACGTGCGCTGAATCGTGTCGGTGACTAGTTGCAGCAACTGCCGCTTCGCATCCATCGCGTCGTCGTATATGGGGCCGTAGGACGGCGACGAGAAGGCGCGTAGCAAGCGTGCGCTGAGACGGCGGATGTTGGCGTAGTATTGGTGATTACATTCCATGCCCGTCGTCATTTCCACGATTACAGCCAGGAACAACTCGCGGAACGTAGGGTCGAAGTACACGGTGTCGCCTTGTGCGCTTTTGTGGGCGAGTTCCGCGCACGTCGTCTCGACGCGGCGCTGCACGAGCTGGAAGTAGAACGGGAACAGCTTGGGCGAGAACGCACTGGACAGCGCGACGCGCTTGCGCAGGTGCGGCTCGCCGTCCAGCACGCCGATGTTCTGATCGCCCAGCACGGCGGTGAGCGCCCCGAACGAGCCGCGACTCACGAACGTGTCGCTGTCGGCCATCATCTCACAGATGGCGGTGTAGTCGGTGACGAAGTGGCGCCGTTTGAACAGGCCGTTCGACGTGTACACACCGCCAAAGCGGAAATGCTTCTCGCGCACAGAGGGCTTGTTGAAGATCAGGTCGAGGAAGAATCCGATGACGGGCACGGTGTAGTGGATGGCGGGCGGTGGGGGTGGGGTGGCGCCATCGGGTAGTACATGATAGGTGGTAGGCTGGTGCGATTGTGTCGAGAACGACTTGTTGCGCTTATTCTTGTTGGTCGTGATGATTGCCTGGATTGGTGTCGACACGGCATGGCCGCGCTCGTTCGCCACACATAGCGGCGGGTGCCCGCGAAGGTGCGGGAGATTGGCGGACTTGCGACGATTGAAGGTAGAGATGGGTGTGAGGAAGCAAACAGAAGTGGAAAGCATGATGAGGATGTCTAACACACGGGCGGCAAGTGAAGCAGAAGAGAAGCATTTGTAGCGTCGAGCATCACGCTCACCGGCGCATTGCCATTACGAAAACGGATAAACTTCCAGCGGCTTAGGGGTAGAGTTGAATGGAAACGGCGAGGTTGTCGGTGCCGGCGACACGACATTGCAACCAGGGAGAGAGGACTGGCATCGGTATCATACGATAAATGCGATGGCACAGTGGTGTTGCAAGTAGAGAGGAAGTGGAAACAGGAAGACACACACAAACGATCGAGAAAGTACAGTTAACGACGTGTGAGTGGATGTCGAAGAGTCGGATCAAGTAGGAGTGGAACCGTTGAAGCAAGACCGGAAACAGTTACCGGAGTGGGCACCCGTGTTCTGCACGGAACAGCAACAGATCAGACGTTACCGGCCGATGCATAGCGCCGCCCGAACGCTTCCTCATTTCGCGACTGGCCTTGCGTGACACCGCCCCAGCCTGCCTGTCCTGATCACTGTGCTCGGATGTGGAACGAACACGTGGAGCTGCGCGTCGCAGCAGCCCCGTGCATTGAGCAAACACGTGATGGCACTTGTTGTCGTTGGTCGATCAGCGATGTGCGCTGCACCACGCGCTGCATAGCATTGGCACACTTGGTTGTTTCATCTCCCCCGCTTTTCGATAGGCTTTCACCCTCCCTCTTTTCGTGCACCTTCATTCAATCTTATCCTTTCTTTTCTCTATTTCACGATTGCCTTGCAACACTGCGAATCTGTTTTTCAACCATCACCCTCTCCCTCGCGCCCTCTACCTCCCTCTCACCCGCTCTCTCTCTCCCCCTACCGACCTAGAGTATCTGACGAAATTTGGTGATGTGTCTCCATCGGCTCATCTTCATCTCGTTTAATCATTGACGTGTTTAAATCTTACTTATTATTCATGCCCCATCAACTTTAACGCTGCCTTGATTCGAAGATCTGTGCGTGATAGACAATCACACTTTAGAGTAGGTCGAGCTCACTGTGGGAAACGAATGTCTGTCTATGCAGCTTGTTCCCCACCCCCACACCCACCCCCGTAATGCTTTGATACTGTATCACTTTTGGCTCACGGTTCCTGAATGCGCCGTATGATCGCTTCAGCTGCGGGAGTGAACCCAACTTCATGTTCGCAATGAGGTTATCTGTTGAATAATCTCCTTTGTTTATTCATTCCTGTCTTCTCTCAACTTCACAAGCAACGCTAGGAGCCGCTACAATGCTGTATCCCCTGATCCGCGTCTACTGCCATTTCTTTCTTCCCCTGTTAACTCCTTCACTTTCGAATGCTGATCTTCTAACTCTACCGTAGCAATTTTCTCGCCACCTCGATACGTCTTATCGATCAACCAGGACGATCGTCGTCATTCGTTCCTCTTGGGCCTCACCTCGCTCTGCCCATCTTTCTCCATAAACTCTGTTCTCTTCTCAGTCTGCCTTTCTAAGCCCACTTTTCGGCAGTTCGCTATACGTCAAGTAAATCACACCTATCTTCAATATTCAGGTCTAGAAGTCGTCCGGACCTTCACGCGACTCCTGATCTTGCACCAATGAACCTGTTCCCACGTCTCATCGCTGCTACTGCTGCGCTATCTGTGTACTGAAAATGAACTGCTTGTTACTTCAACTTTTCGTGCAAGAATCTTAGCAATGTTCCTTAACAGTAGAAGCACACCCGTCCAAGTGCCCGTAGTTCAGAAGTGTCGATCAGATGCTCTGTGTGACGTTGGGACAGTACCGTGATAGCATCACATCCCGACTCCACAAATCACGCCAAAATGAATACACTAACTGAGTGTCGCCCACGACTGATACTCATATTTAGTCGAGCATCAAAACTCGGATATCATTCTCAGTCTCGTCAACTCTGTGCTTGCTGTGCGGTCGCTCGTGAACGTCCAGCGAACATGCGTGAAAGTGCACACTCACTTTCGTACGGCACTGTCGTCAATTTCGCGTTTCTACACCTAACACCACCAAAATACGAATCTTGTGTCCCGATATCTCAACGAAGATAGGATAGAAATCCTGGCCATATTCTTCGCGATTCGTGCTGTGTATCTTGGCGTCTATGCTACCATGCACTTCCGCTGCGTCTTGCTGTACTTTGCTGTTTCCAAACATGATCGCAACCATACGTCGTTACCTCTCACGACAGCCTTCCCCGACGCCAGAGTTGTGACGGCTGGAACATTGGGATGACACTTCTTCGCAACTGCCAAAAGCAACGAAGCAGTAGCATCGTTGGGATCTACCGGATTCGAGCAATCAGGTCGTGCCACGGATGCACGAGTTCGGGCGGTCATGGTTGTAGCCACGTGCCCAGCGGCATGGAATTAGAAAGTTACTGTTTCATTTCCGGCACCTAAGATCGCCTCTCCTTCACACTTGCAGTACAAGAACGCGAAAGGCGGCAATCCGCGCGGTAGCTTGGACCTCGTCAAGATGAGCGCGCCACCACCACCAGAGGAAGAGAACCCGAATGAGGCGCTCGGGCGGCTCGGTGCGATGGAGGAGCGGTGTCGCGGGCTGATTCGGCAAACGAGCAACTGGCCACGCGAGGGCGTTAGCTTTTTAGATGCGAGCCCGCTGTACTGCGACGCGGCGGCGCTGCGCGCGTGCGTGGACGCGTTGGCGGAGCGCTACCGCACGGCAGACGTGACCCACTTCGCGGGTGTGGACGCGCGCGGCTTCGGGCTGGCGTGCACGGTGGCGTACGCGCTCGGCGCGGGCTTCGTGATGGTGCGCAAGCAGGGCAAGCTGCCGCCGCGCTTCGACAAAAGTAACGCGAAGCTGCTGCGCAGTGAGTACCAGCTGGAGTACGGCGCCGACGCGCTCGAGGTCTCCAGCGACATCTTCGACGAGTCGGGCGCCGTTAACAAGGTCGTCATCATCGACGACCTCGCCGCCACCGGCGGCACCGCCATCGCCGCCGCCAACCTACTCCGCGATGTGGGCGCCGTGGTGCACGAGGTCGCCGTGCTCGTCGAGCTCGCCGGCAGCTTGCAGCCGCGTCAACGCATCAAGAACGAGGCGTTCGTACGGCTGCACTCGTTGCTCGTTTTCGAGGTGTAGCTCGGCGCCATGTGTACGTTCGTGTGCTTCGTAGCTCCTGCACAGCTCAGTTTTAGTCCCAAGGCAGTAAAACACAGACCTTTTTCGTTTGGATGGGACTGCGAATTCGCGCAGTTGCGCTCATATTTACGTGTGTGGATTTATGCCGCCCAATTTGCCACCCTGTCCCTCCGACACCGACGTGTACCCGGATTCTACCACCGTTCACCACCGTTTCCGTCATGACTGACCTGAGCGGGGACGTCGGGTTACCGCTTGTGGGCGAGACACTCCCTTTCGTGCGTGATCCGGTGCAGTTCGTCGATTCGCACCAGGAAAGACACGGCCCTGTGTTCGTCTCACAGATTATTGGCGCACCCACCGTGTTCGTGTGTAGCTACGCGGGGGTTCGTCAAGTTTTGTGCTCCTCTGACGCCGCGCTCGATGCGGCTCAGGCGTATGCGGAATTCGTGGACCATTTGTTTCCATCCCCGAACGTACTTCTGTTGCCTGTTCACTCCCCGCAGCGTTCGCGTTTGAAGGGGTTATTCTATTCGTTATTGAGTGAGACGGCTGCCGATGAATTTCGGCCTGTCGTACGTACGTTGACGCAACCCGTAATAGACTCGCTACACTCATCACTGAAACTGCCGCTGTACACGACGTTCAAGCCGTTGTGCGAATTAATCGCGTTCGCTTTCGTGCTTGGAACACAGTACGCTCTGGAACATGCTGGGGTGTTAAGCCGCCTTGCCACTGCACATTTTAACGGCATCGTCGCGACGCCCGTATCCCTGCGCGTGATGGGGCGCAGGTCGGCACGCGCACGCGCGACAGATGCGCAAAAACACTTGCTCGGATTGATACAAAGTCGTATCAATTACTTGCGCAGTAGCAATGACGAGAAGGATGAGTCAATGTTGCGCAAACTGGTGGATGCTTCAGAGGGAACGGAGGATGACGAGGTGATTTGTAATCACATTTTGTTACTACTGTCTGCAGCAATCCCGAAAACCATGGCCAGCACGCTCTGTTCCCTGTTCGCGCAATTGTCGCGTACCAACAGGGACGGCGTCGATTTGAGATGCACAATCGTGGAAACGTTGCGACTACATCCCCCGCTGTTGGGCGGAATGCGAACGACGGGGAAACAAGAAGGAACTTGCATCGCGGGGAAGAGCGTTCCCAAACGGCATCGGGTTTGGTGGTCGGCTCGGCACGCTAATCGTGACGAATCAGTGTTTGCGAGAGCCGACTCGTTCATCCCACTACGATGGAATGGAAAACTTAATGATTCCCATGGTTGCCCTTTCGCTAACAGTGATATATTAGGAATGCCGTTTTCGTTTGGGTCGGGTGAACGATTTTGCCCCGGCCGTTTCGTTGCTTGGGCGGCGATTGATGAAGTGGCTACTTGCTTGTTGGATCACTTCGAGCTGGTGAACAACTCCTCGAGCGATGTTGTGGAGATGCGTTACGTGCCCGTTTGCCGTTCTGTTGAGGATATCATTGTTGCTCTGAAACCAAAGACTTAATACTTTGCACTGATTCACAAATGTGCTAATGAATTCTTTTTGTCAACTTGAAATAGAAGGACTAAGGAAAACCTATTCTAGTGTAACTAGAAGATGACTACCGAATATCGCCTGGTCGTATACCCCCCTCTACAGAGTGCGATGCTGCACACGTGCACTGCATTACACTAATTCAAAATTCAGACCGCCGTAATATAGTCGTTGGCATCATACGTTGTATTCGTATGACATCACAAAAATGGTGTGTACGATGAGTCGCTTATACTCGGATACAGAGAACTTCCAAACTCTGTGAACTTGAAAACCAGAATTCATGGTTTTCTAATTGCCTTGCAAGTAAAGAGAGTATTTTCCAATTAAACGCACGGCAATCTCACGAACACGTGTAACTGAAAATCTAGAGAGAGATACAGTATTAATGGAAATTTTACTATTCTCAATT
>JAAUYH010172531.1_pt1 | contig 11737 bp, 11 predicted proteins | sample 7278061 | NCBI WGS metagenome assembly JAAUYH01 (sample SAMN14350203, study PRJNA611818) | marine sediment metagenome | isolation source: surface marine sediment (0.6m) | place: French Polynesia: Moorea | collected 2018-08 | reverse complement strand
CTCATGCCGTTATGGCCTCCAGCCGATCCTGACAATCGCAATCTCAGTTTACCTAATGGTAGATCCATATCGTCGTAAATGACCAATATCGATTGCGGCTCGATTTTATACCAATCTAATACAGCTCTAACCGACTGACCGGATCGATTCATGTAAGTTAGCGGTTTGAGTAAATAGATCTTTTGTCGACCAAATATTCCTTCTGAGAAAAATCCCTGAAAACGGCGATTTTCTTGCCAAGACATTTGCCATTTTGTAGCTAGGGTATCTACTGCTGCAAAGCCTATATTATGGCGGGTTTTGTCGTATTTAGGTTCTGGATTGCCTAAACCGACTATTAGCTTGGGAATGACTAATTTGACCTTCTCGTTTGTCTTTGGTTGCGCCATCGCAGTTGGTTCGATCGCCGATATTGAACAAGGGACACCCTTTAATATAACGTCCCTTGCCTGGTGATTTTAATTATATTGGTCGAAAATTGTCTCTAAGTAGACTCGAGCGCAAGCTTGATAATTGCGATCGGATTTCTTGGCAATTTCAGCCCTATTTTGCTGAAGTAAAAATAGCGACAAAGCTGCTGCAAATACTCGATCTTGATCCCAATTAGGGTGAGTGTCTAGATAGCTTTTGAGAGATTGATGTAATTCTTCGGGTATTTCGGTCAATATGCTAATAGGGGTATCCATAATTACCTCATTATTGGTCAAATTGGTAAACAAAAATTTAAGAGTTGTTAGATGACTAGATTTACAAAAGGTGCTTCAAAAAGATAATTTTGCTTTTAGTTTGAAGTTGGCTACAACTAAAATTATTTATCGGTCGCACTATTGTCATCTGAAAGGGGGTAGGTTTGTCAATGCTACGAAACATTACAGAAAAATTGAAAAATAATCCAAACCTACGAAGTAATAAGAGTTTAACCCATTTTTTTGTTATAAAACTTTATTATTTGCCGAGAAAAATCCAATTGAGAAGGAAAAAAAAACAATCCCCGACCGATCCCGAAACACTGGCTTTGACTTCGATCGCTTGTGGAAAAGCCTGGGTAAATTGTGGAAAAAAAGATTTAGCTTGTGGAAATTATGGGGAATAAATGGGGGAAAAAACCGAGAAAAAATAAGATTTGCAAACAGGAAAATCCCCGGCAGAAAAAATCTAGAACGGTTAAAATCTAAATTTATTGATTGTCAAGATCGAGAAAAATGTTATTGAAAATCTTGCCAAGAGTTGGCTATTTAGCAGCGATCGCCAGCATGGGCTTTGTCTTATTAGGTTGCGATCGCATTTCTATTTCGCTAGATTCAAATCCGCTCTTTGCTAAACAGTCTCAGCAGGTCGATAAAACTAAAGGTCAAAGATTATGGTCTGACAGCTTTGAAGGCGACGATTGGCAAGAAAATTGGCACTTTAGAGACCATGATTTGTGGGGAATAGGAAATACTCAAATTATTGACGATCCGAGTGGCAAATTTAAAAAAGTGCTGCGCGTTTTCTACCCCAAAGGATCTGTAAGCCCTTCGTACAGTCGCAAAACTAAAGCACCTCTCGGTGGAGTTCAATTTTATTCAGACTTAGGAATAGAGCCTGCTGATGCTTTACATTTAACTTATTATTTGCGCTTTTCAAATAATTTTAATTTTGTTAAAGGCGGTAAATTGCCAGGATTATACGGAGGTAAGGGCAATACTGGCGGTAAAATCCCCGATGGCACTGATGGCTTTTCTACCCGCTTAATGTGGCGCAGAAATGGGAATGGAGAAGTTTACGCTTATTTACCTAATAGCGTTAAATACGGTACTTCGATCGATCGGGGGAGTTGGCGATTTAAACCTGATATCTGGTATCGCATCGACCAGCAAGTTTTACTCAACGATCCGAATCGAAACAACGGTATTATCAAGCTTTGGGTCAATGGAGTTCAAGTAATAAACCGCCGCAATCTTAATTTCCGCAGCGTCGAGACTTTAAAAATAGACGGGATTCTATTTTCTACTTTTTTTGGTGGTAGTAATTCTTCTTGGGCTACTCCAAGAGACGTTCATATCGATTTTGCCGGTTTCTCAGTTTTTGAAGTTGACTGATTCGATATGTTTATACCAATTCTGTTTAAAGTTGCTAAACTTTGGTGACTCATGGCAAGAGGCAAGAGATTCCTAAAATCTATCTGTAGCCTTATTTTAGGGAATTGGCATTACATAATCGTTCGGAGAATATAGCTAACTAATATTCAATTATTACTATTTATTAATTCTTAAAAGGCGATTTTGCAGGAATCCCAGTAACGCGGGGGGCGCGATTGGATAAAATACTAATATGAAAAAAAGATTGACTCTCAAACTAACAGTATTTCTACTATTATTTAGCGGCGGTTGTCAACTTCTAGCCCCGCCAACCAATCCCCATTTATTATTAGGTAATCCCAGCGATGCGAACGAATCGGCCAATAATTTCCTGATTGAAAAGCCTCAATATAGCTTATCTTACAATCGCGATCGCGGCACTCCTAACTGGGTAGCTTGGCAACTTAATAATAAATGGTTCGGAGAGGTGGAACGACAAAACGATTTCGATCCCGATGAATCTTTGCCCGCTACTTGGTATCGAGTCAGGCCTACCGATTATACTAATAGCGGTTACGATCGCGGACACATGACCCCTTCGGCAGATCGCACTGCGACAATTGAGGACAATCAAGCTACTTTTTTGATGACGAATATAGTTCCTCAAACCCCGAAAAACAATCGCGGTGCTTGGAAAAATCTCGAAGAGTATTGTCGAGAATTAGTCAAAGCAGGAAAAGAACTTTATATTTATGCTGGAGTTGATGGAGATAAAGAAAAAATCGGCTCTAACAAGCAAGTTGTTGCTCCAAGTTACACTTGGAAGATCGTTGTCGTCTTCGATCGCCCCGGAATGGGATTGAGAGACATTTCTGAAAATACCCGTATTATTGCCGTAGATGTCCCGAATCGAAAGAATACTAGTTCGGATTGGGAAAGATATTTAGTAAGTGTCGATGCGATCGAAAATAAGACAGGATACGATTTTTTAGATCGGGTTTCTCCGGCAATTCAAAAAGCGATCGAAAGCAAAATTGACTCGGGCGAATCTCAATAAGTTAAGTTTCAATTGCTTTAGTAAATAAGACACCCCAATCCCGATCGCTCAATTCGCCAATTATATAAATTTTTATTTCAACTTCATCGACTAAATACACTTTTGTGTTTTTCAAATTCTGTTCGATCGTCGCCAGCAAATGGCGGTATTTTTGAACTATTTCTTTATCGCCCTCGTCGTGCCAATCGCGATCGCGAATTGCCGGGGCAAAAAAATCTTCGATCTGCCTTGTTTTAACGGGAGTATTTAGGGGAAGATCGATGCGAGCGAGTAAATTTTCGGCTGCGATCGTTTCTCGATCTTTTTTAGGCCAAGAAAACACTTCAAAAGGAAAATCAGATTCGCTCGTCCACAATAATCCAGCAGCAGCTTGACGAATTATTTTGAGGCGATCTCTAGCAGTTTCGCTATCCATCATATCTTAAAAATAAAAATAAGTTGCTATTACTCTAATAAATTAAATTAGCTAGTTTATAATTTCTAAACTACAATTAAAAAATATTTTATGACATTGCAAATCAAAAAAATCTCTTCTTTCCTATTAATATTTTTTCTAAGTTTATTAACTGTAATAACAATAGCAAGTTGCAGCAGCACGATCGCAGACGATTATCAAGCAAAAGCGAAAACAACTTTAACCTGGCGAGTGTTTTACAGTATAGATCCCCACGAAGCAGAAAAGGGTAGATATCAAGAATTTGAGTCTAATTCTCTAACTATTATTAACGGTCAAAGACCAAAATTAGCCTATAGCGGGCCCGACGACGAAGGTTTATGGTGGCCGGCCATTCCTCCGAAACCGAGTTTAGACGAAATTGAAGCCGCAGCTAAAAATTACGAAAAATTCGATCGCCCTGAATTGTTGAGAACGGTCAAATATCGCGTCATCTTTACTCAAGACGGAGAAAGACTCAATCTACCGACTAACTATTCAGCTTACCGCCAAATCGTCAAAGCTAGCCAAGAAAACAAACGATTGCGATTTACTTTAGGGATTAATAACGGTTCGGTAGAAAAAGCCGCAGCGATCGATTAGAGAAGGCAAAAGGCAGAAGGCAAAAGGCAGAAGGCAAAAGGCAAAAGGCAGAAGGCAGAAGGCAAAAGGCAAAAGGCAAAAGGCAAAAGGCAGAAGGCAAAAGGCAGAAGGCAGAAGGCAAAAGGCAAAAGGCAAAAGGCAAAAGGCAGAAGATTCTGAATACTTTTAAATCATGCCGGAAGTTAGAAAAAGTTATTTAAAAAAGTTTAAATTAGCTGAGATTCGTGGTAAAACAGACTCTAGCTAGCTGCTAGGTTTAAAAAAATTTATGAGTATGGAATCGGCGATCGCTGAAGCGAGCATTAAACAAAATTTAGAACAATTTTTATTAGTCTTATCAGTATCTTTAACAGTTGCGACAATTTCGCGGCTTTTTAGTTGGTTTCGCCAAATCCCCTATACCTTGTTGCTGGTAATAGTCGGTTTGGGTTTAGCTTTTATCGATATTAGACTGGTCAACCTTTCTCCAGAACTAATTTTAGAAATATTTTTACCACCATTACTATTTGAAGCGGCTTGGAACATTCGCTGGCGAGATTTAAAACAAAATTGGTTTCCAGTAATTTTATTTGCAATCTTTGGCGTAGTTATTTCCGTCGTGGGAATCGCTTTTGCTTTAAGTAAGTTTACCATCTTACCCTTATCTACCGCTCTACTCGTCGGTGCATCTCTTTCGGCTACCGATCCGGTTTCTGTGGTCGCTTTATTTAGGGAATTAGGGGCTAGCAAGCGTCTGACAACTTTAATGGAAGGAGAAAGTCTATTTAACGATGGGGTTGCTGTAGTTGCTTTTACCTTGCTATTGGGAATACCTTTAGGTACGCAGACTTTTTCTTTACCGAATACGATCGCCAGTTTTTTCGCTTTTGTCGGTATTGGAGTCGGTTTGGGTTGTATTATCGGTTTCGGTATTTCTTATTTAACGCAACGTTTTGATATCCCTTTAGTCGAACAATCTTTAACTTTAGTTTCTGCTTACGGAACTTATTTAGTAACCGAAGAATTGGGCGGATCTGGTGTAATAGGTGTGGTTACTGTCGGCATAATTTTAGGCAATTTTGGCTCTAGAATCGGCATGAATCCCCGAACTAGATTGTTAGTCTCGGAATTTTGGGAATTTTTAGCCTTTTTTGTCAATTCGATCGTCTTTTTATTAATTGGCGATCAAATTCAGTTTTCTAATTTAGATCGAGACTTTATCGATGATGTCAATTTAATTTTAGTTGCGATCGCTGCTGTTGTCGTAACTAGAATTGTGGTTATCTTCGGTTTGGGTGCGATAAGCAATATATTCATTAAAAATAAAATTAATTTGCGCGAACAAACTATTCTTTGGTGGGGTGGTTTGAGGGGATCTGTTTCGATCGCCTTGGCTTTGAGCGTACCGGTTGCTATCTCTGGTAGAATTGAAGTTATTGAAATCGTTTTTGGTGTGGTTTTATTTACCCTCTTAATTCAGGGTTTAACTACTAAATCGTTTCTACAAACATTAGATTTAATTGGCGACCAACCTTTGCGTCAAGAATATTCTGAATTATTAGCTCGTCGAGTTGCCCTTAAAAGAGTAATCGATTATTTAATTAAATTAGATGATTCTCCTGAAATTGATTCGGAATTTTATCGTTATGAAAAAGAATTAGTTAAAGGACAGCTTAAAAGCGTTGAAGAAGCAATTACAAAAATGCAACAAGAAAATCCTCCCCTGCGATCGCTCGATATGGAACAATTGCGCGAACAACTTTTAGATATCGAAGCTGATACTTATGCTGAATTAATTCGCTCGGGCCGTTTGAGTAATAATCTTTCTCCTTTGCTAACGGAAATTATTGCTAAAGCTTCAGAAAATTAATCATTAAACACTTTAGCGCGATACGACAGAATTTCCCGATTGAATCTGTTCGGAAGGATATAAAATAACCGTTTCTCCTGGTTGCAAGCCACTTTCGACCACTGCTTCAAAATTATTGCGCTTTTCGATTTCTATTTTTCGTTTGATAGCCTTATTTCCTTCAACTACGAAAGTACACCAAACTTTGTCGCAGCGAAAAATAGCACTTAAAGGAATGACTAAAACATTCTCACCAGAGTAAACAACAATCCGACTATCGACTCTGTATCCGTCTCCTAGGGTAGCTGGAGGATTAATTATTTCGGCGATAACATTTACTCTTTGTTCTTCTACTCCTAAAGCAGATACTTCTGTAAATGCAGCAGGTTCAATATACTTTACTTCACCAATTAATTCTTTTTCTCCACCCCAATGCTCGATAAAGAGTTTGTCTTCAGGTTGGATTTTTACTGCATCGGTAGAAAGTACATCGATAACTAATTCGATATTTTGGCGATCGCCTAATTCTACGATCGGCGTACCTTCTCGAATATATTTTTCACTTTCTTCTAAGACTCTTAAAACATCGCCGTTTACTGGGGCGTAAATTGTCGTCCTCGCAGCATCATCAGCTAGTTTAGCTAGTTCCGATCGCACTCGGTTAATTTGAGCGTCGTACACCGATAGCATATAATCTGGATCTTTCCTTTCGGCTTCGATGACCTTAAGTTCCTGTTTTGTGGCGACTAATTGAGCTTTTTTACCATCTAAAGTTCTTTTAACTGCTTCTAACTCTCTGCTGCGAGTTGTTTCTAACAATTGGGCCATTTCGAGTTCTTGAGTGGAAATAACTCCTTGCGCTAGTAATGTTTCTAGCCTTTCGCGATCGCGGGTTGCTTGGTTTAAGGCTGCTTCAGCTCTCAATACATTTGCACTAGCTTCTTGCAATTCTGCTTCCGCACTACTTATATCTGCTCGAGCTTTGGCGATTGCTTCTCGTTTGGGGCGTAAGGTTTCAACACCGATCTTTTGTGCTTCTAATTCTTGCAATCGGTGTCTTGCTTCCCGTACTTTAGTATCTTGGGGGAGGGGATCGATCTGGGCGATCGGCATTCCTTTGACAACGCGATCGCCTTCATCTAATTTAATTCGCGTCAGTCTTCCTTCTACTGGTGCGGAAACTACATAGCGAGATTTTACTCTGGTTTTTCCTTCGGCATCTACTGTAACGTAAAAATCTTTGCGATTGAGTTTTTGGGTATCGACTTCGAGGGGAGAAGGACGCATTGCTAATACTATCAAAGTCAGAGTTCCCAATCCTGCAAAAGTATAAATAAGTTTTTGTTTTAAATTTTTAATTTGTTGCGATTTTTTTGGCTTTTTTTGTTCTGAAGATATACCTTCTCTATATTCACTTTTTCCTTGAATTTGTGTCATTCCATTACACTCCTTGATTTTTCGAGCGTCTGCTTCTATTTTCAAAGCTGCGATCGATTCTAGCTATATTTCTATATATTTTTGTAATAAAATCCTTTTCTCAATCGACCTTTTTGAGTAAAACTTAAGTAACTTGCGATCGCTAACGAGCAGAAAATTAGTTTCGCATTATCCGATCGATTACATTTTTAATTAAGCAAATAACGATCTTTATCTAACCAATCGATCTTGTAGATGATTAGATTTATTTAGGCAGATTTAAGATTATCTTCTTTTAAATTTTACTGCTAACAAACTCAGATCTGCTTTTACTTTTATTAAGTTTTTTTTAGTAGTATTTCTGTTAAGATGTATAGCTAACTAACAGGCTAAAATATAGATTTGCAATCACAGCGATCGCAATACAAAGAAGTTTGATTATCTACAAGCAAAATTGGCTCAGAAATTAAGCAGAAATTTTAATTTCACCTCGACCTAATTTTTCTAAAAATTCTGAAACGCTAGAACAGCCCAATTTTTTGATAATTGGTTTGACACCTTCCCAACCAGCATCAGTAACAGTTAAGTTTCTTCGCTTTTTCTCTTGCGATAAATAACCTTTAGGTCTACCACCACCTCTACCAGGATATAAATTAGCTAGGCTATTAGGATGTTTGCCTTGAGGATATTTTTTCTTTTCAGTTGCCATTGTTTTGCTTATTTTCACTAGATCTTAACTATAAAATAACATCCCCGATAGTTTTTAAAATTTTATAGTTTATTTTTAGATTTTATCCTGTATAATACTGGCATTGATAAACAAAAGCGATCGCCAATACCTAAATAAAGCGATCGCTTCAAAAATCAAAAACGTTAACAGATATGATACCAAACCGAGCAGAAAAAACACAAGTCAATTCCAACTCCAAGATTTCGTATAATTTTCGCAAAGCCCATCCCCTGCTTAGATTCGTCACCGAGGAAACAGTTGCATTTCTATTTGCGATCGAAGTAGAACAGATTTATCGGATCGAATGTTGGCAACACGTTGTTTACGTCCATGCAGAGGGAGTAAGTAGATTTGTCAGCTATGCCGATTTTCCGCCCGTAATCGCCACCCAAAAGCCGCAAAAGAAAGATTTTATCTATTGGCGCAAACGCTGGGTTAAGAAAACTAAAACAAGAAAAGCACCCGAATTTTGGGTCAAATTTTACACGCAAAAGTTTGTTGAAGCTAGATCGATCGAGCAACTCAAGGAATGGGGCAATTTAATTGCTATTGTTAAATTTGTCTTTGAACAAGTTAATATAGAGCGTCTGCGAGAAAATTATGCTTATCAACAATTTTTGAAATCAAAATCCCAATAAATCCAACGATTTGCAATCAATTTTATTGTAAACTAGCTAAAGTTAAAACATTTTTTCGTTTTTGTTAACTCTCGACGGAATCCATTCTAATTAAGCGAGTACAATCTCTAGCAAACCATTCTGCATAACGTTCAGCAGATTTATTATCTCGACTCCACACTCTTTTGTCTGTGTGATGACCTAGTTCGTGAAGCAGAACATCAAACAGGTAAAATCGTCTCAGACTCAATCGATCGAACTCTAACCACCAACCTCCTGACTCGTCCTGCTTCCATTTAGCTCCCATCGACTCGTATTCTTTAACAGTTGTTGGTTTCGGAAGTGTTCCCCAATATTCTCCTAGCATCCAGCGAGGGAATGCGTAAAGATAAATTCTTCCAGACTGATAACAACCATATTGGAAATGCTTTTTAGATGCTTTAAGCTGTTTTGAAGTCCCACCTAAAAGATAAATCCCCTCTAAAGAATTTAGCAGCTTTGAGGAAACTTTACTTAATATTTTTTTCACATCTTCTGGACTAACAGGATGAATAAATTCAGAATGCAAATTGCGAACGTAAATAGGAATTAATACTGAGCCTATTTCAATCTTAAGTTCAGACCTTAAGCGATCGGGAAGTGTAGAAATTTCTAGATCGAAGGGATCGTACTCAGACCAATTTGTATATTTAGATTCAGAATAAATATTGGATCTTCGGCCACTACTACGCTTTAAACCTGACATCTCTCTGCTTTGTATCTTATCTCATTATATTTCAATCATAATACGTCGTATTGGCAAAGTCGGGAGCTTGGTTTTCAATCTATATAAATAAAACTATTCTCTAGTTTTCAAAACAGCAATTAAATCTAAATGATTGAGCTGCCGACGAATAATAAAACCGGAAATAAAAGCGGTAATTAAAGTAACTAAAAAAGTAAAAGCATAGGCAGATTTTGTGACAATTAAAGGCAGCCTGAAAAGCTCTTGATTGTATGCCGCAGACATAAAAGCAGCAAAACTATATCCTAAAGCAAAGCCGATCGGAATTGCTAATAAAATGAGTATTGCTTGTTCGCCTAATAAAATAAAAGCAATTTCAGCTTTAGTAAAACCCAAAATTCTTAAACTAGCTAATTCGCGACTTCTTTCCGATAAAGCAATTCTCGCCGAATTATAAACAACACTAAAAGTAATAATTGAAGCAAATGTTACTAAAACAAACGTCATGATTCGCATATTTTGGCCGCTCATTTCATTAAAACTATCCAAAGCTGCTTGACGAGTAGTAAAAGCGGCGATCGCGGGGATTTCTTTGAGACGAGTATATAATTTGTCAGCTAAATTAGCATCTACACTTAAATAAGCCCCGGAAATAGTTTGTCCTTCGCGCATTAATCTATTGAGGGCATTAATTTCCATATAAGCAGATAAACCCATCAATTCATCTACTAATCCGACAACGGGAATCGATCGCACCGGGCGATCGGCTTCTAAGACTTCTACTGTTAAAAGATCTCCAGGTTCAACGTGCAATATTTCGGCTAATTTTTTGGTTAAAACTACTCCATCGGGAGGTAAATTAACTCTATTGAGATCTCGATCGATCGGACGTAATAATTCCCCGTTTGCTTGAATGCCCGTCAACCCGATACGATGTTGGTAGTGTTCGTAACGCAGTTTAGCCGGTACGGAGCGAAACACCTCCGATCGCATTACTCCAGGTAATTGTGCCACTTCGTAACGAGTTCTTGCCGGCCTGGGTTCGTTAAATACAATAGTGAGATCTTCTCTTTGCACGTGGCGAAATTGTACCTCAACTAAATGGGTAATCGCATCTTCAAAATACCTTCCGGTGAGTAAAATAGCTACAGCTAAAGCAATTCCTAAAATAGAAAGACTTGCTTGAATTGGTTTTCTTTCTAAATTTCGTAATATAATCCTTCCTGCAGGAGAAAATAACTTTTGCAAGCCCCATCTTTCAACTAAAGTTGGTTTAAATTCCGGTGGAGGTTCGGGGCGCATCGCCACCGCAGGAGGCAAGGAAACGGCTTTATAAACGCTTTTTAAACCGCCAACTACCCCCCCGAGGATACTTATACAGATTGCACTAAATACCACCCGCCAATCGGCATTGTAGCGAAACAGGGGAAAACTGAACAAATCGGCATATAATCCGGTTAGACCGTTACCCATCCACAAGCCTAAAATAGTTCCTAATGTCGCCCCGACTAAAACGATCGCCATGACAAATTTAAGATAATGAAAGCCGATCGCTGCTTTTGTGTAACCGAATGCTTTCAAAATTGCTATTTGTTCTCTTTGCGTCGCAATTAAACGAGAAAGTACCACATTAAGTAAAAAAGCTGCGATCGCCAAAAATAAGGTCGGTATCACTGTCGCCATATTTTCTAACTCTTTTATTTCATTAGAAACAATATAGTTAGATAGCTGATCTTCTCTCGGATAAGCACCCAATCCGCCGTAAGGTTCTATAATGCGATCGAGGCGATCGATAACATGCTCTTCCTTAGCATCCCGACTCAGGGTGAGAGTAACATTATTAAAAGCCCCATCCATATTGAAAGCATTTGCTAAAGCTTCCCTTTCGATCCAGAGAATGCCAAATCTTTCGTTATCGGGAGATAAAGATCCTCCCCCTCTAATTTCGTAGACGTATTCTGGAGAAATAGCAATGCCGACGATGTGTAATTTTTGCCAACGACCGTTAATTACTGCTCCTAGTGTATCCCCCAGATCGAGATGATTAGCTTCTGCAAAAGCTTCGCTTATTAATACTTCATCTGCTTTACCAGCTTCAATATATCTACCGCGACGAATGTAAATATCGTTTAACATCGGATTTTGTACCGAAGGTAAAGATATCATCCTTCCTGTCGCTGGTTGTACTTTTTCGGGGATACTTACGATAACATCTACGACTATTCTGGTTTGAGTTTGGGCTACTCCGGGTATTTCCGCAATGCGATCG
>JAAUYH010045592.1_pt1 | contig 11737 bp, 12 predicted proteins | sample 7278061 | NCBI WGS metagenome assembly JAAUYH01 (sample SAMN14350203, study PRJNA611818) | marine sediment metagenome | isolation source: surface marine sediment (0.6m) | place: French Polynesia: Moorea | collected 2018-08 | reverse complement strand
CGAAACGGCAGAGCTGACCCGGGCCCAGATCCTGCAGCAGGCCGGTCTGTCTGTCCTCAGCCAGGCTAACCTGAACCCGCAGAGCGTACTGTCTCTGCTGCAGTAAGCCTCCAGCGAGGGGGGTCCCACATGGGGCCCCCCAACTGAGGTGGGTGGGGAACGATAGACAACGGTGACGTGAGATGCAGATCACAGCAACAGATATGGATCGCACACTGCTGTCTCAGGCAACCGCTAAACCGGTACCAAAGGAGCAGCAGGTTCTTGCCGACACCGGCAAGAATGTTCCGGCGGAGCCAAAAGAAAAGGCTACCCGACAGGACATCGAAAAAGCGATTGAAACCGTCAATCGCCAGTTCGAGGTTTCCAACCGAAGCGTCCGCATCGTAGCCAGGCCCGACGCCAGCGACACCATTATCGAAGTCGTAGACGTCGAAACCGACGAAGTCATCCGGCAGATACCAGAGGAAAGGCTGCTCAAGCTGTCCGACTGGTGGAGCGAGAACGGGCTGCAGGCCAACGCTGCACCCCCAGGCTTCACCTTCGACGAAACGGCATGAGAATTGCATTCTATTCTGAGACTGAAAGAAAGGAAGAATCGTCGTGGCCATCACTTCCCTGGGAGCCGGATCGGGACTGGACCTGCAAACCCTGGTCGACCAGCTGGTGGCTGCCGAAAGGCAGCCCACGCTGCAAAGACTGGCGGTTAAGGAAGCCGGCCTTCAGGCCGAGCTTTCGGCGTTCGGATCCCTCACCAGCGCGGTTGACAAGCTTCGCGGGGCCATGGAGGCCCTCAAGGAGCTGGATCCCGGCAAATCCGCCGTAGTCTCCGGCGCGGTCGCGGCCCTCAGGGCAACCGCATCGGACGATGCCGCCCTGGGCAGCTACAACCTGACGGTAGGCCAGCTGGCCCAGTCCAATGCCCTGTATCGCTCATTCACCTCCGCCAGCGACGTGGTGGGTGGCGGCACCCTGACCTTCGATTTCGGCACTACCGTCTACGACCCGGACACCGACAACTACACCAGCTTCACCGCCAACGGCAGCGGCCCGGTGGAGGTTGAAATTGCCGCGGACTCCACCGTTGCGGAAGTCCGTGACCAGATCAACGCTGCCGGCGTGGGTGTGACCGCCGCCATCATCAGCGACGCCACCGGCGCCCGCCTGGTCATCACATCGGATGACACCGGCACAGACAACAGCATGGAAGTTACCGTCACCGACCTCGATGGCCTGGACGATGACGCCGGCTTGTCCCAGCTGGCCTTCAACAGCGGCAACACGCGACTGGAGCAGGCCGCAGCCGGCCTCAACGCACAGTTTACGGTCAACGGCCTCACCGTGGAGAGCAGCCGCAACGACGGCATCACCGCCATCGACGGGCTCACCATTGACCTGCTGACCACGACGGCTGTGGGCGAAACCGCAGTGCTGAAAGTGGCCAACCGCAGCAGCAGCGTGACCACGGCGCTGAATGATTTCGCCTCGGCCTACAACGAACTGGTCGACCTCCAGGCCCAGGTGGCCAGCTTCGACCCTGAAAGCGGACAGGCGGGCATACTGTTTGGCGACACCACCCTGCGCGGGCTGATGCGCAACCTGCGCTCGTCGTTCTCCGCGACGCAGTCCACGGTCCCCGGACAGATTTCGTCCCTGGTGGACGCCGGCTTCTCCGTCGACGACGGCGGCAAGCTCACGGTGGACTCCTCCAGGCTGGACAGCTTCCTGGACAGCGACTTTTCAGCCACAGTCGAATTTCTCAATGAGGTCGGTTCAGATTATGTGGATCTGGCCGATCAATATACTGGCAGCGACGGATTGCTGCAGGTTCGAACCGACGGTATCCAGACACGACTGGATGATATTTCTGAACAGAGAGTTGACCTGGATGAACGAACTGAACGGCTTCAGGCCCGGCTGCAGCAACGCTACGCCAACCTGGACACCCTGCTGGCGGGACTGCAGTCCACCAGCCAGTTCATCAGCGCCCAGCTGGCCAACCTGAGCGTCAACAGAAACAGCGACAGCTAAGTCAAATAACAGAGAGCACATAGGACATCATGAACGCGCAACTGGCACTTGATTCATACCGTCGAGCCGGAGTCATCAGCGAAGTCGAGAATGCCAGCCCCCACCGGCTGGTCCAGATCCTGATGGAAAAGGCGCTGGAAAACCTGAACCTGGCAGTGGCCCGGTTCGCCGCCAACCAGCTGGTCGAACGACGCAAGTCGGTCAGTGAAGCAGTGGCATTTATCGACGCCCTGCGTCAGGCCCTCACCCCCGCTGACGAGTCCGCCGTATCGGCCAACCTGGAAGCGCTGTACAGCCATATGATCGAGCGACTGCTGGCGTCCAATATCAGCAACGATCCCTCGGACATCCGGCACAGCGCGGAAATGATGGAAATGATCAAGTCGGCATGGGACGAACTCCCCGACGCCGTAAGCGCTGAGCAAGCCAACCAGCTGAGGGAATACTTCGATGTCGTTTGAACAGCAGCAGGAAATGCTGAACCACCTGGGTCAGCAGATGATCGACGAAGCCGACAGCGACAACTGGGACCAGGTTGCCCGGCTGCACCAGCAGCTACAGCAGGGGCTGGTATCCCTGTTTCGCAGCCCCGGCCTCCCCGAAGATGGTCGTGCCACAACACTGCTGGAGCACATCCAGGCGGTTAATGAAACCATCTCAGCCCGGGCCAGTGTGGAACGGGACAAGGCCGCCAAGGACATCAAGGCACACCGGCGGCACGCCACCGCCCGGCAATCCTACACGGAGTGTTTCCTGGCCTGACACGTCTTTGCGAGGCGCCATGCGGGCGGCGGGGCCAGATTCTGAAGTCCCGCGTGACAAAGCGCCACGATCCCTTTGAAATACCTCGTTTTTGTCTTGCTCCACCCCGGGCAATATCGTAAATTAGAGCTGCCTAGGGACTAATTCCCGAAGATCAGTCGAATAATAAGCCTTCAGCCGAAGTAAGGACCAGGGAAACCGAGCAACCATGGGTCAGGACCAGGTTTTGATCTGCGACCGCAACCCGGAGCGAGCGGACGAGTTTGCCCAGACCGCGGACGCCATGGGCTACCAGGCCCACATGTGGCCGGAAGGCCCTGACGAGCCCGCGGGCGGGCACACTCCGCAGCTCATCCTTCTGGCCTGCGACCAGTCCAACCCGGACTGGTCGGAAATCCAGGAAAGGCTGCAGCAGACTTATCCCGACAGCCGAATCGTGCACATCGCCAGTCCGGAGCCCGGCGCCGAGTCAGTGTCGGATCCCGATGAGCTCAAAAGCCTGCTCAATGCCGCCGCGACCGACCCGGGCGGGACGGCACTGGCTGAAGCTGCCAATCCGGATATGTGTGCACTGTGGGCCGCGGTGCACCAGGTTGCGCCATCCAATGTCACGGTGCTGATTACGGGCGAAACCGGCAGCGGAAAAGAGGTGGTGGCGCGCCGCGTCCATGAGCAGTCAAGTCGCGCCCACAAGCCGTTCGTAGCGATCAACTGCGCAGCCATCCCGCCGGAACTCCTGGAAAGCGAGCTGTTTGGCCACGAAAAAGGCGCATTTACCGGTGCCTTGAAGCGACGAATCGGCCGGTTCGAACGGGCCAACCATGGCACCCTTTTCCTGGATGAAATTGGCGACATGCCCCTGCCCATGCAGGTCAAGCTGTTGCGTGCCCTGCAGGACCGGCGCATCGAACGGGTTGGCGGCAGCGGAGAAATCGAGGTAGACGTCCGCATCATCGCGGCCACCCACTGCGATCTCACCCAGGCCATCCGCAAGGGAGAATTCCGGGAAGACCTTTTCTACCGGCTCAACGTGTTTCCACTGGCGGTGCCGCCCCTGCGGCAGCGGCCCGAAGATATTGAAAACCTGGTCAGCTGCCTGACGGCGAGAATCGAGCAGGACTCTTCCCGCGCCGTGCAGCTGTCGGCAGGCGCCCTGGCACGGCTGCAGAAGTACAGCTGGCCCGGCAACGTCCGGGAGCTGGCCAACCTTCTGGAACACCTCAGCGTGCTTTACCCGGGCCAGGTCATCGAAGCCGAGGACCTGCCACCGCAGTTTGGCAACTATGCCCGTGACCCGGTCCCTGCCCGGGATCGCCTGCCCAATGAAATCCTGCGCTCCTCCGACGGCCTTTGCCTGGACCAGGACCCCGTGCTCCCCCAGCACGGTGTCGATCTGCCCGACTACCTGGCGCAAAGGGAGATGGCGATGATCCGCCAGTCCCTCAACCTGACCGACGGAGTCGTGGCCAAAGCCGCCAAGCTGCTCAACCTGCGGCGTACAACGCTGGTTGAGAAGATGCGGAAGTACGATATTAAGAAAGAATAGGGAACGCGCCCGTTGGGCGCTGGGGAACGCTCGCTACGCGAGCTGGGGAACGCGCCCTGCGGGCGCTGGGGAACGCACGCTCCGCGTGCTAGGAATCCTATCGCACTTGTATTGAGTCAAAACCTGCACTCGGCATCGACCCCGGAACTATTCAGCGATGCGAAGCGAGCAACCGTCCCCAGCACGCGAAGCGTGCGTTCCCCAGGACGCGCAGCGGCCGTTTCCCAGCACCCGCAGGGTGCGTTCCCCAGCGCCCAAAGGGCGCGTTCCCACAACTCAGAGCACCGCCAACAGCGTGTTCCGAGACCCAGCCCGAGAATCGATCAGCACGCCCAATCTCGAACGTCATGAATTTGACCGCCCCTTGACGGCATTCTGACGGGGCGGCGGAAAAAACTGACCGATTTCCGCCACCGCTTGCCTTAATCACCGCCAAATCATTAAAAAATAACCCATTTATTCCGGTGGCAATGTTTTGCCGGGGGGTGGCACGCTTCTTGCTCCAGTTGGGCGCAGGAGAAAAAAACTGTGCCCATGACCATAAAAACACTGCTGATTTCACTCGATTCGACCACCTGCCAGCGCATCCAGCAACGGCTGGCGGAGCTTAATGTTGACCTTCTGGTCGCTGAACACACCGAGCAGGCCCTGGACTGCCTGTCCAACCAGGCCTGGCACCTGGTGATTGTGGCGGCCGGCCCCAACGCCAACGCGGCCCGGAGCGTCCTGCTGGAATTGCCGGTTCTCCCCAGTATCGTTGTTGCGGATTCCTGCAGTGAATTCGCCGGTCACTGCAATCTGACCAGCAGCTATTTGCGATTTTTTGTCAGCGACCTGGAAAAACTGGTGGACCTGGTGGACCACTTCGCCCAGGGGCTCAACGGACCGGTGCGCATGGTGGCCCACGACCGCCGCAGCCGCGACCTGGTGGAGCTTGCCGACCGGGTGGCAACGACCCAGGCAACGGTCCTGCTGGCCGGCGAATCCGGCGTGGGCAAGGAAGTGTTTGCCCGACATATTCACTGCCGCTCCAATCGGGCCACTGGTCCCTTTGTGGCGCTCAACTGTGCGGCCATTCCCGAGACCATGCTGGAAGCCCAGTTGTTCGGGCATGAAAAAGGGGCCTACACCGGCGCCCATACCAGTCGCCCGGGCAAGTTTGAACTGGCCAACGGCGGCACCCTGCTGCTGGACGAAATCTCCGAGATGGACCTCGGCCTGCAGGCCAAGCTGCTGCGGGTCCTGCAGGAAAACGAAGTCGAGCGCATCGGTGCCGCCTCCGCCATTCCGCTGAACGTCCGCGTTCTGGCCACCACCAACCGCGACCTGGTGGGGGAAGTCGAGGCGGGCCGCTTCCGCCAGGACCTGTTCTACCGCCTGAGCGTGTTTCCCATCGAAATTCCGCCCCTGCGCGAACGTCCTGAAGACATTCTGCCCATTGCCTACCGACTGCTGGCGCTGCAGACCACGGATCAGCCCCGCCGGCGGCTGACCGGGGACGCCCTGGACGCGCTGACCAGCTACGAGTGGCCGGGCAACATCCGTGAACTGAACAACGTCATCCAGCGAGCCCTGATCCTGAGCACGGAAACGGTGATCAACGGTGACACCATCCGCGGCGCCCAGCACCCCTGCCCCGGTTTCGGTACCGAGATCATCACCGACCGCAAGCTGGTGCCGGCGCTGCGGCATGCGGAAAACGAAATGATCATCGAGGCCCTGGCAGCGGACAACGGCAATCGCCGTCGCGCTGCGGAGAAGCTGGGAATCAGCACCCGCACCCTGCGCTACAAGCTGGCGCGGATGCGCGAAGCCGGAATCCCGGTACCGGGCTGACCGACGGGCTGACGACCGATGAGCGACATGGAAATCCGCAGCGTGCTGAGCCAGATGAGGGAGATTGCCCAATCCGGCGCCATGCCCTCGGGGCCGGCTGCGACCGGTGCCGCCGAAGCCGCACGCGGGGCATCGCCGGTGGAAAATTTCGCCTCGGTAATGGAAGCCTCCATCGACCGGGTAAACACCCTTCAGTCCGAGTCCCGGTACCTGGCGGAACAGTTCGAAATGGGCAACAAGGACGTCAGCCTGCCCCAGGTCATGATCGCGCTGGAAAAATCCAGCGTGTCATTCGAAGCGGTGAAACAGGTACGCAACAAGATGGTCCAGGCGTACCAGGAAATCATGAATATGCAGATTTGACCTGAACCATGGCAACCACAAGTACAGACCTTATTCAAAGTACACCCCAAGCCGCCGAGTCCGCCGGACTGGTGTCGGCGTTCAAGGGATTCGACCGTCTGCCGGCAGCCCGCCAGTTCGGCCTGCTGGTGGCCCTGGCCGGCGCTATCGCCATTGCGGTAGCCGCCGGCATGTGGTCCCAGTCCCCGGACTACACCATGCTCTACGGCCGTATGAGCGACACCGAGGCGATGGAAGTTATCGACGCCCTGAACCGGCACCAGATCAAACACCGGGTGGACGTGCACAGCGGCACCATCATGGTGCCCCAGGACCAGGTTCACTCGGCGCGGCTGCAGCTGGCCGGCGACGGGCTGCCCCGGGGCAACAGCCAGGCCATGGGGTATGAAATACTGGACCAGCAGTCCGGCTTCACCACCACCCAGCGGGCCGAGGACAGCCGCCACCAGCGCGCCCTGGAGGGTGAGCTGGCCAAGTCCATCTCCCTGCTCAGCCTGGTGCGATCCGCGCGGGTGCACATGGCCCTGGCCCGGCCGTCGGCGTTTCTGCGGGAAAACCGCCAGTCCAGCGCCTCGGTTATTGTTCACCTGGCCCAGGGCAAGAAACTCAGCGACAACGACGTCAGCGGGATCGTGCACCTGGTGGCCTCCAGCGTGGCCGACCTGGAGCCCGAGCGGGTTACCGTTGTGGATCAGAACGGTCGGCTGCTGACCCAGCGCGGCAACGTCGATGACCTGGGCTTCGACGAATCCCGTTTCGAGTTCACCCGGCGCATCGAGCAGAGCTACGTCGATCGCATCCTCGACATTGTCACCCCCGTAGTGGGCCACGACGGCGTCCGCGCCCAGGTGGTTGCCAGCGTGGATTTCACTCAGAGCGAGAGCACCGAGGAAATCTGGGAACCCGACGATACCGCCATCCGCAGCGAAATTGTGGACGAAGAAAACTCGGTCCAGGAGTCAGCCGGCGGTGTTCCCGGCGCACTGACCAACCAGCCGCCGCCGGCGGGAACCGTGGAACCGGAGGCCGGCACCGAAGCCCAGGCCCAGCCCGTGCGCAGCAGCCGTGAGTTGAGACGCAACTACGAGCTTGATCGCCGGGTCAGCCACACACGTCTGGCACCCGGGCAGGTGACCCGGATTTCCGTCGCCGTGGTGATTGACCACCTGCGCAGCGTGGATGAAGAGGGCAATATGCAGCTCACCCCGCGCACCGAGGAAGAGATCGCCCACGTCCGCAGCCTGGTGGAGAAAACCGTCGGTTACACGCCCGAGCGCGGCGACTCGGTGGAAGTCGTCAATACGGCCTTCTTTACGCCGCCGCCGGCCCCCGAGGTGGCAGAACCGCCGATCTGGGAGCAGCCCTGGCTGTGGCAAATCGCCAAGCAGGTCGTGGCGCCCCTGGCCTTGATCGTCATGCTGATGATGATCCTGAAACCCACCTTCCGCAATCTTTCAACGCACCCCGGAGTGGCGGCCGTTGGCGGTCAGGCTGCTGGCGGCGCCATGGCGCTGCCCCCGGGGTCCGTCAACGAGGCCGACCTGATCCCGGTACCGCCGGATGAGGCTGAAATCAAACAGGCCATGAGCAGCACACGCCAGCTGGTGGCCGACGATCCCGCCCGGGCCGCCCAGGTGGTTCGGGAGTGGATGGCTGACGATTCATGAGCGATCTGTCTGGCCCACAACGCGTAGCGGTGTTCCTGATGTCTCTGGGAGAAGACGCCGCCGCATCGATTCTGCAGCACATCGACAGCAAAGAGGTGCAGCAGGTGAGCCAGGCCATGTCCGATCTGAAGAAAATCTCCTGGGAACAGGTGGACGAGGTCATTGACCAGTTCAACGAGGAAGTGAAAAACGAAACAGCTTTCGGCATCAAGGCACCGGATTTCACCCGCAAGATGCTGACGTCATCCCTGGGCGAAAAACAGGCCCAGGCCATGATGGACCGGATCGGCACACCCCAGGCCCGGCCCAGCCTGGAGTCCCTGCATTGGATGGACCCCCGGGAACTGACGGAACTGGTCAAGAACGAAAACCCACAGGTCATCGCGACGGTACTGGCCCTGCTGGATGCGGATGCATCCGGGGCACTGCTGGAGCGGCTGGACGAAAGCCTGGCCCAGAATGTCCTGATGCGCCTGGCCCGGATCAGCGAAATCCCGCCCGCCGCCATCGCGGAACTGGAAGAGCTGCTCAACACACGCGGCATCAGTGAAGACAGCGGCGACTCCGGCGCGCCGATACAGCTCAAGGGAACCGGTCAGGCTGCGGACGTGGTCAATGCGATTCCGGCCGAACTGGAAGAGAAGCTGATGGACGCCATGCGCGAAGAGGACCCCGACCTGGCCCAGCAGGTAGAAGACCTGATGTTCGTCTTCGACAACCTGTCGGCGCTGGATGACCGCGGTCTGCAGCGGCTCATGCGGGAGATCCCGCAGGATCTGCTGGTGCCCGCGCTGAAAGGCACGGACGTGGCCATGCAGAACCGGTTTTTCAACAACATGTCCAAGCGCGCCGCTGAGATGCTGCGTGACGACCTGGAGGTATCAGGTCCAATCCGGTTGTCCGAGGTGGAGGAAGCCCACAAGGAAATCCTGGCCATTGCACGGCGCCTGTCCGATGAAGGCACCATCAGCCTGGGCAGCAAGGGCGGGGACGAATATGTCTGATCGATGTCATGGAGGACAGCGTGAGCGACGGTAAGACCAGAATACTGCGGGCCAGCGAGTATGCGACAGACAAGCTGTCCTATGTGACGCTGACCCAGGTGGAGCCGGCCAACGATTTCACGCCGGTACAGCTGGGGCGTACGCCCTGGCCATCCGATGACGAACTGGCCCAGGTGCGGGAACAGGCAATCCAGGAAGGCTATGAAATTGGCAAGAAACTGGCCCGGAAAGAGCTGCAAACCCATCTGCGGCAGCGCGGTGAGGAACTTGAAAACCTGCTGCGGGGACTGACTGAACCCTACGCCGATTTGAATGATGCGGTGGCCCGGGAGATTGCCGTGCTGGCGCTCAATGTAGGATCCGCCCTGTTCCGCCGCGCCATTGACATGGAACCCGAGCAGGTACTGCACATCGTGCGCAGTGCCGTGGCCGCCCTGCCCAGCAGCAAGCGCAAGGTCACCATCGTGCTGCATCCCGAAGACCTGGACCTGTGCGCCCAGATGCTGTCCCTGGAGGAAACGGATTTTGAATTGAAGCCCGACCCGTCCCTGCGCCGCGGCGGCTGCAAGGTCATGGCGGGGGCGGCAGTGGTGGACGCCACCCTGAACAAGCGACTGCAATCCATCGCCGAAGCCATGCTCGACCAGGCTGACAAGGAATCAGACGATGCTGCAGACTGAGACCAGCGAAGGCTGGGCCCAGCAGCTGAAACGCTATTCCCGGCGAATTCGCCGCGGCAACGTTCTGCTGGCCAACGGCCGGCTGCGGCGCCTGATCGGCATGACCCTGGAAGCCGAGGGTTGCCAGGTTCCGGTGGGCCAGCGCTGCATGATCGTCAATGCGCACCGCCAGATCGAAGCCGAAGTTGTGGGCTTCGACAGCGAAAAGACCTTTCTTATCCCACTGGACGACTTTCACGGCATCACTCCGGGAGCCCACGTCATACCCAAACCCAAGGCGGCAGACGTCCAGGTCGGTGACGCTCTGCTGGGGCGGGTCATCGACGGCCTGGGTAACCCGCTGGACGGAAAAGGACCCGTGGAAAGCGACGAGCGCGTGCCCCTGTATGACCGTCCCCTGAACCCCCTGCACCGCAAGCCCGTCACCGAATCGCTGGATGTCGGGGTTCGGGCGATCAACGCATTTACCACTATCGGCCAGGGCCAGCGAATCGGGCTGTTCGCCGGCAGCGGCATCGGCAAGAGCGTCCTGCTCGGCATGATGACCAGGTTCACCGAGGCGGACGTCATCGTGGTCGGCCTGATCGGCGAGCGCGGACGGGAAGTCCAGGAGTTTGTGGACCATACCCTGGGTGAACAGGCCATGCGGCGCGCCGTGGTAGTTGCCAGCCCGGCTGATACCTCACCCATTCACCGTATCCACGCGGCCGAACGGGCTACGGTCATAGCTCGCCACTTTCGCGATCGCGGCCAGCGCGTGCTGCTGCTGATGGATTCGCTGACCCGCTACGCCCAGGCCGAGCGGGAAATAGCGCTGGCCGTGGGAGAGCCTCCGGCCACCAAGGGTTACACGGCATCGGTGTTCTCCAAGCTGTCAGACCTGGTGGAACGCTCCGGCAACGGGGCCGGAACCGGCTCCATGACCAGCGTCTACACCGTACTGGTGGAAGGCGACGACCATAACGACCCGGTGGCGGACGCCGCCCGGTCATTCCTGGACGGGCACATCGTGCTCAGCCGGGAACTGGCCGAGGCCGGCATCTACCCGGCCGTGGACGTGGAGTCGTCCATCAGCCGCGTGATGAGCGGTCTGATCACGCCGCGCCACCGGGAACTGGTCGGCGACTTCATCCGGGTGTACGCCGCCTATCAGCAGAACCGTGACCTGATTACCGTAGGCGCTTATGCCCCGGGCAGCGACCCCCTGATCGACGAGGCCATCGCCCGGCGCCCGGCCATGCTGGACTGTATCCGCCAGCAGCAGGGCCATTGCGTCTCTTTAGCCGAAAGCATCGAAGCTTTGGCATCAGTCTTGCAACACGATGGGGAAACAGCATCGGGCTGAAATGAACCGTACCCAGAGAATCAAGCGAATATGCCAGCTGCAGCGCCTTTGTGAGAACGGCGCCGTCGCCAGCATGAAAAATGCCCGGCAAAAGCTTTCCGGTGCCCGGCAGCTCCATGCCGAGCTTGAGAAACATCACAACGACTACTGGGTCCGCCTGCTCGAAAAGGAACAGAAAGGGCTAAACAGCCTGCTATGGCGCGGCCAGCGCCAGTTTATCCGGGCCCTGGAGAACGCCATTGAACAGCAAACGGCCCAGGTCAAGATGGACCACCGGGAGTTCGACCTCAGTGAAACCGAATGGCGCCAGAAACACGCGGAAACCCTCGCCAGCGAAGCCTTCCTCCAGCGTGTTCTCCAGCGGGAGCTGCGCAGGGAAGAAAAGCGGGAATCTTCAGCCATCGATGACCTGGTGGCTTCACGGCATGGAGGCGGCTCACGATGAGCGAGCAACTCGCCGGACTGCCGTTCGATCTCTCCGGACTGCCGGGCCTTGCCCCGTT
>JAAUYH010002153.1_pt1 | contig 11737 bp, 13 predicted proteins | sample 7278061 | NCBI WGS metagenome assembly JAAUYH01 (sample SAMN14350203, study PRJNA611818) | marine sediment metagenome | isolation source: surface marine sediment (0.6m) | place: French Polynesia: Moorea | collected 2018-08 | reverse complement strand
GCCTGCCGGACGCTACGCCTCCGGCATCGTCGCAGGTTCGTTCAAAGGCACCGTTTGCCGAAGTCACCGGGCTTCGGCTTCACGTGCCGACCGCGGATCCGTCGTCGGTGCTCGAGACGGTCGCGCAAGTCGAGGGGATCCGGATTCAGACTGGCAGTCCCCATTTCCTCGAAATCGCTTTCGGCCACGAGGCCAAAGGGGAACGGCGTGATTTTCGCCCGGCGTTGCCGCTGGCGATTTGCTGGTAGGCCACCGCGGCCGCTATCGACCGTGCTTCGCCTCCCCTGCCTGGATTTTGCGATTGCGCGAAGTTGCGCTCAGAAGGTCGGCTTGGCCACCCCGAAGTAGGCGACCGTCGCGATCCCGATCCAGTAGATGTAGGCGAGCCCCCGGCCGATGGCGAGCGACCGCGACAGCTTGTTCTCCACCTCGGGCGTCGAACCGTCGGCGGCAAGGCTGCGGAACAGCACGACCCAGTCGCGCATGATGAACCTCAGCGCCAGGCCGATGCACAGCAGCAGGCCGTACACGAACACCTTGGCCGCATACCAGTCGTAGGCCAGCGGGCCGCCGGTGAACAAGGTCATGCCGCCGACGATCAGAAGCGCAGGAATCACGACGTACCGGAACGACTCGTCGATCTTGGTCAGCTTCAACCCGGTGTCGGTGCCGCGCTTGAAAAAGGCGCTGAACGTGATGGTCAGCCAGCCGGCCACGAAGATCCACATGCCCGTGATCCACGCACCGTCCAGCGGATGCGCATTGAGCACGGCGCCCATGTGCAGGCCCAGGGGCAGCAGCAGGATGATGCCGGTGCGCGGCAGAATATCGATGCGATAGGCCGTTTCCATGTGCCGCTGGCGCTCTTCCAGCGAGAGCTTGGGATCGACGACACAGCGCGACGCGTTGAACACACCCCACTCGCCACCCAGCCAGTACGCCATCGCGATGATGTGCGCCCACTTGAGAAACAGATACGTGCCCATCGCGCCTCTCCGGGAGCAAATGACCTAATGCTATAACGATATTACATTTTGGCGGAACTCGCCAGTTGCGCCAGCGCTTTCTTGTCGGTTTTGCCCGATGGGGCCCGCGGCAACGCATCCAGCAGAATGAACGCCGCCGGCACCTTGTAGGCCGCCAGGGCAGCCCGCGCGTGGGCCTCGAGGACATCCGCGTCGAGGCCCGGCTCGGCAACGACGAACGCCACCAGTTCCTCGCCGTGGCTGGCGGACGATCGGCCGATCACAGACACTTCGCGCACGTCTGCATGGGTCAGCAGCGCGCGCTCGACTTCGGCCGGATAGATGTTGACGCCGGCGCGGACGACCACGTCTTTCTCGCGCCCACGCAGGCGAAGAAAGCCCTCTTCGTCGATGCTGGCCAGGTCCCCGGGGCGGAACCAGCCGTCGACATCGCCCGCGACCGTGTTGCCGTTCTCATCGACGGTGCGGGTCGTTACACCGGGCCCGCGATAGCGCAGCGTGCCCGTCTCCCCGTCGCCCACGGTCTTTCCGTGCTCGTCCACGACTTCGACCTCGACACCGAAGGCCGCCTGCCCGACCGTGTCGCCATGGGCCTGGAAGTCCGCCGGCTGCAGCACCGACACCCCGCCGCCTTCGCTGGACGCGTAGTAGCCGATGAGATTTGGGGTGAGCGCCTCGCGAAACGCGGCCACCTCGTTTTCGTGATATGGCTCGCCCGACACGACCAGGCGACGGAGACCGTCCAGCAAGGGCGGCTGACCGCTGGTGTGCAACGACAGCAGGCGCCGCATCATGGTGGGAACGAGAAACGTCACCGTGCATGCAGTGTCGCGCACGGTCGCCACGATGTCTTCGGGCGACAGCGGCGGCGGCGCCAGCACCAGCGTACCGCCGGCGGCGAGGCACGACATGGCGAACGAGCGTCCGGCGCCGAAATACAGCGGGGTGACCAGCGCGAAGCGGTCGGCAGTGCCGAAGCCGAGTGTCACCCATTGCGTGACGAAGCGCTCGGACATCTGCCGGTGCGTCACGAGCGCGCCCTTGGGACGACCGGTGGTACCGGAAGACAGCGACACCAGCCAGTCGGCGTCGGGGTCTTCAGGCAGCGCCGCCGTCGGTTCGGTCAGGGTAGCCCGCCGCGCATCCGTCAGCTCGAGCATCGGCACCGCCTCGGGCGCCGCCGCGGCCTCGTCCACCACCAGCAGGCGAAGACCGAACGCCGACGCGGCACGCGCTTTCTCGCCCGTCGCCCACCGGTGATCGATGGGCACCAGCACCGCGCCCAGGCGAGCCACCGCGTAATGCGCAACGACGTGATCGATCGACTCGGACAGGCTCAGGCCGACATGGTCGCCGGCGCCGACGCCCCGCGCTTCGAACCAGGCCGCCATCGCTTCCACCGCGGTCCAGAACGCGGCGTAGGTCAGCACCTCGCCTCGACACTCGACCGCCGGCTTGTCCGGCCGCGCAGCCGCCTGTCGCTGTATCAGCGCGGCGAGGGTCATGCCGCTCAGAGCCCCGTGTCGGGGTCGAGGTCGTACACGCGGATGAGGTTGTCGCGCAGCAGCGCCGCGCGCGATTCGGGCCTCAAGCCCAGGTCGTCAATCTCGCTCATGGTGCGCGCGAAATCGAGCACCGGGAAATCGGTGCCGAAGAGCACCTTGTTGCGTCCGTAGCTGTCGATGTAGCGCACGAAGCTGTCGGGCCAGTACTTCGGGCTGTGCGCGTCGCTGCCGATGAACACGTTCTCGTGCTTCCACGCCATGGCGATCATCTCGTCGGTCCACGGTATGCCGACGTGAATGCCGATGATCTTCAGCTCGGGAAAATCGCAGGCCACGGCGTCGAGGGCGATCGGCCGGCCGACGCTGCGGCACCGGTAGTCCTTCGAGTAGATCATCGACTGGCCCACCTGCAGCTGCACGGGCACGCCGAGTTCGACGCACTTGGCGTAGAACGGGTAGTACTTCGCGTGGTCCGGCGGCAACTCGTACCAGTGCGGGTAGATGTGCGCGCCGATGAAACCGAGCTCGCTGACACAGTCCTCCAGCTGGCGCACACCGTCCATGCCGGTGTACGGATCGATGCCGACCAGCCCGGAGAAGCGGCCCGGGTGCGTGTCCACGGCGTCGGCCACGACCGCCGGTGGCATGTGATAACAGCCCGGCAGCCCCACGCGCCCCGCCTTGGCCGCGATGAGAAACCCGTGACCGATGTTGGCGCCTTCCATGCGGTCGATCATCTCGTCCAGCGACAGGCCCGCCATCAGGCTGTTCTTCGCACGCATCTTCCCGGCGAAGAATTCGTCCTTCCAGTCGGGCCGGTGCGACAGCGCCTCGGGTGTCCAGATGTTGACGACCGCGTCGATGGCACGAACGGATGCGGGCTGGTTCATCGCGATGCTCCCCTTGCGGCGGTTTCAAAGCCCAGTGGCAGACCGGCGTCTGGCGTAAACCCGTGCAGCGGCTCGCCGGGCAACCCGTCGCGCACGATCGCGCGCACCTCGAGCAGGGCGTCCAGGTCGATGCCGGTGTCGAGACCCATCGCCTCGAGCATGAACACGAGGTCTTCGGTAACGATGTTGCCGCTTGCACCGGGTGCGAAGGGGCAACCGCCGAGCCCGCCGAGCGAGCTATCGAGCGTGGTCATGCCCGCCTCGATGGCGGCCAGCGCATTGGCCAGGCCCAGACCACGCGTGTTGTGCAGGTGCACGCCTGTCAGGGCCTCGTCGCCGACCGCCTCGCGCACGCGCCCGATCAGGCGCCGAACCTGCGCAGGATCGGCATAACCGGTCGTGTCCGACAGGCCGACCTCGTCGCAGCCGGCCTCCATCAGGGCGACCGCGCAGCGCACGACCGTGTCCTCGGGCACGATCCCTTCCAGCGTGCAGCCGAAGGCCGTCGACAGGCTGCCCTCGAAATGCGGGCGCCGGTCTGCGGGTTCGGCGTCGATGAGCGTGCGGATGCGCCGCACCTCGTCGAACATCTGCTCGTGGGTGCGTCGCACGTTGCGCAGGCTGTGCGTCTCGCTGACGGACAGCGGAATGGTCAGCTTATGGACGCCGGTGGCCAGCGCGTTCTCGGCACCCTTTGCGTTGGGCACCAGCACCGCCACCGTCAGCCCGTCGATCGCCGTCGCGCCGCGCACGACCTCGGCCGTGTCGGCCAGCTGCGGCAACAGCTTCGGCGGAACGAACGACCCCACTTCGATCTCGCGCACACCGCAGGCCGCCTCGGCACGGATCCAGGCGAGCTTGGCCTCGGTGGCCATGACCGCGTCGCAATTCTGCAGCCCGTCGCGCGGGCCGACCTCGCTGATGAGTATGTCGGGGACGTTCATCGTCGATGGCTTTCCTTCGGATCGCGGCCGGTACCCGGCACGTCTGCTGCTGGCGGTGAGATGTTATAATATTATAACATTTGGTGTAAGAGCCGCGATGCAACCGCGGGCTTGCTTATATCCGCGCAACCGGACGACCGGCCATGACTGATGCCAAGCTTCCCTTAAGCGGAATTCGGGTGATCGAGTTGTCGCACATGGTCATGGGACCATCCGTGGGGCTGATCCTCGGCGATCTCGGTGCCGATGTCATCAAGATCGAACCGCCGGGCGGCGACAAGACCCGGCGCCTCAAGGGCTCCGGCGCCGGCTACTTCACGATGTACAACCGCAACAAGCGCAGCCTGTGCATCGACCTCAAGAGCGAGGACGGCGCGGCGCTGGTGCGCCGGCTCGTCGCCCGCGCCGACGTGCTCGTGGAGAACTTCCGCTCGGGCACGATGGACCGGCTGGGCTTCGGCTACGGGCCCATGTCCAAGCTCAACCCGCGCCTCATCTATTGTTCGTCCCGCGGCTTCCTGAAAGGGCCCTACGAGCATCGCACGGCGCTCGACGAAGTGGCCCAGATGATGGGAGGCCTGGCCTACATGACCGGTCCGCCGGGACGCCCGCTGCGCGCCGGCGCGTCGGTCATCGACGTCACGGGCGGCATGTTCGGGGTCATCGGCGTCCTGGCCGCGCTGGAAGAGCGACACCGCACGAACCGGGGCACGCAGGTGACGACCGCGCTCTACGAGACCACGGCCTTTCTCGTCGGCCAGCACATGGCACAGTACGCGGCGCTGGGCGAACCGGCCAAGCCGATGCCCGTGCGGATTTCCGCCTGGGCCATCTACGACGTATTCGACACCGCCGATGACGAGAAGGTGTTCGTCGCGGTTGTCAGCGACACACAGTGGCCGAAGTTCTGTGCAAGCTTCGGGCTGGACGACCTGGCGGCGGACGAGACCCTGGCCGTGAACGCCGGCCGCGTTAAAGCGCGCGAGACGCTCATACCGCGCGTCGCCGAGGTGTTCCGCGGCATGCCCAAGGACGAACTGATGGGACGCCTGGAGCAGTGCGGCCTGCCCTACGCGCCCATCGCCAAACCGGAGGATCTGTTCGACGACCCGCACCTGAACAGCGCCGGCGGGCTGGTGGACGTGACCGTGCCCGGCGGCGCGTCGACGAAGCTGCCGGCCCTGCCGATCTCGCTGGCCGGCGAACGCCTCGGGGCCCGCCGCGACGTGCCGCAACCGGGCGCGGATGCGCGCGACGTGCTACGCGACGCCGGCTATGGCGACGACGATATCGACCGGCTCATCGCCGACGGAGTCGTGGACGCCGGCTGAGCGACAACTACTCTTCGATACCGCGGGCGCGGGCGCGTATCGCGTCGGCGGATTCCCAGATCACACCGCCGCCGAGGGCCGTACCGGCCGCCACGCCCACCTCGCTGATCTCGAGATCGCGGTACAGGCCCGCGCGCACGTACGGGTCGCCGGACACCAGGTCGCGGGCGGCGGCCTCGTCGTCGGCCATCACCAGGAAATAGCTGCCGATGAAGTCGCTCTTGCCGGGCTCGCGCATGGGTCCGCAGGCCACGTACCGGTCGACATTCTTTTCGATGTACTCCAGGTGACCGTCGAGGGCCGTGTCGCGGATGTCGCCGGCATCGGGCACGTCCCGGCCGATAACGAGAAAGACCGGACAGTCGATGCGGTCCACGGTGGGTGCAAATCTGGCCATGGTGTCGTCTCCTGCCGCCAGGGTGTCGGTAACGCTCGTCGCGCCCGTCGCGCAGCGGCGCCACGCCGGCGGGACGGTAGATGGCATAATGTTATAACAAACGGACCGCCACAGGAGCCGCTACCCATGTCCACGCATCCTCGCCCTGCCCTCCGGACCGCCCTGTTTGCCATCGCCGTGTCGCTGTGCGCGGCGGCGACCGCCGCACCGGTGCCCGAAGACGACCGTGTGCCCATCGACGTTCGCCGGACGACCCTGGTGGTGCGCGATATCGACGCGTCACTCGCCTTCTACCGCGACGCCCTCGGCCTCGAGGTCATCTACGACAACCTCATCCGCACGCCGCGCGACGCCGAGTCCGACGAAGCCGCAGACCGGTCGCTGCGCCTGGTGTTCCTGCGGGCCAACGACGACTACGTGGGCATCATCGGGCTGCTGCAATATCGCAAGCCGAAAAAGCCCGCGCCGAACCAGGGCGCCGAGCCCTTCAGCACCGGCAGCATCGTGTTGTTGTTCAATGCCGAGGATCTCGACGGCACCTTCGCCCGCGCCCGGGCCGTGTCCGGCGTGCGGGTCCTGAGCGAACCGACCCGCACCGAGTACCCGTCCTACGACGGCAAGAGCACGATACCGGTGATGGTCAGCGTGCTCACCGATCCGGACGGGTTCGTCATCGAGCTCAACCAGCTGCTGATCGACAAGCTGCGCTGATCGACCCGGGCCGCCGCGCGGCGCCAGCGTCCCTGGCCTTTAGCGACCGGCGCGGCGGTGAACGGCCGGGCGGACGCCCGGCGACGGGGTCAGGCGTACGCGTACGGGCACGCTGTCGCCGGGGTGCTCGCGCATACGACGAACCCAGCGTTCGCCGCCGTAGGACAGGGTGACGTCGTAGCCGACGATGCGCCGCTCGGTGTACGGCGCACACGCCGGCACCTCGGGCCGTTCGGCCGCTTCGCGCAGCACCTCGCCCAGGCCGATGCCCGGACGCGAGGAACGCACGTCGCCCAGCGTCGTCGCGCGATCGGCGGCATCGTCGCCGCGCGCGCAGTGGCCGTTGCGAACGACTTCGGTGACGTACACCGGGTCGGCCGACACCACGCGCGCCCGGTCGACGTACGACTCGTCGGCGACGGCCGCTGCGGTCACGAAACCGAGGCTCGCCACGACCAGACCAAAAACTCGCCGCCGCGCGCTCACAGGGCGTCCTCGTCGATGGCCGTCACGGGGAACCCGGCGGCGCGCAGCTGCGAGACACTGCGCCGGAAGTCGTCGCGGTCGCTGTACAGCAGGCGCACCTGGTACTCGCCGACGTCGCGGCGGAACCACTCGAGCCTCAGGTCCGGCGCCGCTGCCGACAGGGTGTCGACAAAGGCTTCCGCGCGGTACGGTTCGCCGAACAGGATGAGGGCGACGCGACCCTCGTCGCTGTAGCGCAGACCGGAACCGCGTACGAGGCCCTTCGGCCGGTTTCGTTCGCCCATCACGTAGGCCAGGTGCTGGTAGATGTAGCCGCTGTACCACTCGGCGCCGCGCGGAATGGGCACGCCGGCGCGGATGCGACCGGGTCCGTAGTTGTAGGCCGCCAGCGCCAGGTGGAGATCGCCGTTGTAGCGCGCCAGCAGCTTCTTGAGGTAGCGCGCGCCCGCGTCCACGTTCGGGCACGGCTCGTACAGCTGGGACATGCGCGTGAAGCCCAGTTCCTTCGCCGTATCCGGCCACAGGATCTGCATGAGCCCGTGCGCGTTGGCGTGCGACACCGCGCGCGGGTCGAAATCGCTTTCACCGCGCGCAACCGCCAGCAGCAGCACCAGCGGCAGGTCGTGGGCGCGGGCGGCACGACGGAAACAGTGCTCGTGGGGAAAACTCATCACCGGCTCGCTGACCGCATCGCGGCGGAGGAACTGCGCCCAGGCGACACCGAGGTCGCGCTTGCCCGTGTACACGCGGGCGGTTGCCGACGCGGTCGCGGGCACCACGATTGACGCTGCCACCAGCGCAATGATCAGGCGGCGCATCACGGCCGTGTCTCCGCCAGGCTCAGGCCGGTGGCCTTCTCGATGGCAGCGATACCCGTGGCCCGATCGCCGGCGTCGGCGTGGGCGAAGGCGACCTGGTACAGACCCGGGCCGACCTTCGACACGCGGTAGCTCAGGTCAGTCAGTCGTTCGAGGCGCTGCATGAAACCACGCGCCGACAGCTCGCTGCGAAACGGCGCCCACACCGGGTGCCAGGCCGCCATTGGTGCTTCGACAGGACCGGGCTGCGGGCCGAACAGATCCGCGACCGACGCATCGATCGGCGTCTCCGGTGTCGCCAGGTCCTGGTCGACGACGCCGGCGTCATCGACGCTCGCGGGCGTCGACAGCGCATCGTCCAGGGTATCGGTGTTGCCGGGAACACTGTTCGCGCCGCCGACGATCTCCTCCCGGTCGCTCGGCTCCGGCGCGGATTCCGCCGGCGTCGCCGGCACGGCAGGTGCCGCAACGGGTGCCGGAGCGACACCGTTACTGGCGAGCAGATACTCCGGCGCGGGTGCGTCGACGACGTCGGCGTCTTCGACCGACCGCATCATCGGTTCGTCCGGCCCCGCCGGGTGTGCCTCTGCCGGTGCCGACGGTGGTGGAGTTGTCGTATCCATCACAGCCCGCGCCGGAACGACCGGCGCGACCGGTGTCGGATCGGCGGGCGGCCGCGTGCGCGCCTGTTCATTCGTCGATGCGTGCCAGTCGACGCCCGCGACGCGCGGAACGCCCGTCACCGCCAGCATGCCGGCGGCCGCTGCCAGCGCGCCAGTCACCAGGCCCAGTACTTTCAACATGCCCATTGCCTCCCCCTCGCGGTACGCACGGCCGGCACTCAGCGAGCCCGGCGGATGCGCACCGCCTGCCACCCGGCGCCGTCGCCCAGCGTGGCCATCAATCGTTCCGTGTCGTCGATCCAGCGCCCGACATCGATATCGCCCGCGCCTCGCCGCGGGGCACAGGCCGACGGCAGCTCGCCGACCCGATCGGCCAGGACTGCCGCGTCCGCATCGCCCGCAGCCGCCAGCAGGATCAGCGTCTGCGACTGGTTCTCGTCGCCAGTCCCGCCCAGTACCGGATAGCGCAGCAGCCCCGATCCGCGCAGCGGCACGGCGCGTCGTGTGGCCGTGCGGTCGCAGTGCACCGGCGGCAGGTGCATCAGCCCGCCGCCGGGCGCCGACGTCACCGCGAACAGCTGAACCGGTCGGTCGGCAGACACTTCCACCGCGTAGCAACTCGACGCATCCAGCTCGCCGCCGGCGCGTGCCGCGACGGCACCGCGTCGCCAGGGATTGCCCGTGCGACACAACCCCGGGTGCCTGGGCACGACCACGCGTGGCTCGAGCAGCAGCGGCGCACGGGCCGCAACCGGCCGGGGTAACGTGTCGACCCGGTCGTCCTGCCGGGCCACGGCCGCCGTGGGAGCGACCAGCGCGTCGGGCCGCAGGTAGACGCTTGCGGATGCCTGCGGCGTACCGCCATCGGCGACGACCGGCGTCAACTGCACCCACAGCTGCGTGAGCGAGCGGTCGATGGTGTGTGTGCGAGTTTCGAGCACGAGATCCGCCCCGTCGGCATCGTCAACGATGCGAACGCCGCGCTGCCCGGCCAGGTAGCTGAGCATCAGCGTCAGATCCGGCTCGCCCGCTTGCGCGTCCGGCGCATGCACGCGCACGTCGCCGGCGCGGCGGGCACTGAGTTCGCAGACGAGATCTCGCGCCAGCCTGGCGGCCAGGAAATCGCTCTCGCCGGCTTCGAAGGGCCGTGCGCGGCTTCCGGCGGATGCGCGCCCTGAGGGGCGACCCACGCTCCGTTGCTGCGAGGCCGACAGGCGCCCGCTCCATTGCTGCGACGATCCGCTCACGAAGGCGCGTTCGGCCAGGTCGAGCACCCGCAAGCTGACGCGGTGGCGCCCGCCGCCGAGCGCAACGCTTTCGACGCCGAGGTAGTAGGCGATGTCCGCGTCCGCAAGACAGTCGAAGCCGCCGTCGCCGGCGACCGGCGGCCGCGTCGTTGCGCCGTCGTCCCAGGCCAGGCGCACGCCGGGCCGGTCGAGCAGTTCTGCCGCCAGCCGCGACTGGATATCGACGATGAGCTGATCGGGCGCGTCGACGACGCGTTCGCCGTCCAGCGCCACGAGGCGAATTCGTTCCCCCTTGAAGCGCGGATGCGTCGCCAGCCGTTGCGCGTAATACGGTCCGGCTTCGGCCTCGAGCCATCGATCGAGGGACAGCTCCTGCGCCATGGCGACACCGCCCACCATCGCCAGCCAGGCGACGGCCAGGAAACGAAGTCGCAGGCGTGCTGGGACAGTCACGAGCCGGACTCCAGCCGGACGCCGCCGCTCGCTTCGATGACGATGTCACCGCCGCTGTGGCGACGCAGGATGGCGTCCAGCCCCGCTCGCGTGGCCGGCGGCAGCGTTACGCCGATCTGCGATTCGCTCACGCCGGCGCTGACGCTCAGGCTGAGCGCGTCGAGCACCGCGTCGGGTATCGTTCCCGCGCTCATCATGCGCAGCGATGCCGGTTTGCCCGTGGGCGCGAACAGCAGTCCATTGCCGCGTGGCTGCAGCCGCCATGCGCGATCGTCGTGCAGCGCGTACAGACCAACCGAGCCGGCACGGACCAGGTCGAGCAAGGCCTCGTCGGTGGCGAAGCGCAGCGAGAAGCCCACGCGCGGCGCCGGCGGTGCGGCCGGCTCGGCCACGGGCGTCGGCTGCGTCGATCGCGGTGCGCTGTCCGTTACCGGCGGTTCGGCGGGAACCGGTTCGGACACCGGTGGCGGCACAACGCTCGGGACCGGTTGACGAGCGACTGGCGCGACCGGCTCGGGAACGACGGCTGGCGGCTCTCGCCTGACCGGTTCCCGTGGCGGCACCGGTGTCGGCTCAATAGGCGGTGCCTCGACGGCAACCGGCGGCGGCGTCTTCGGCTCGGCGTCCACCGCCACCGGCGGCGCCTCCACAACCGGTATGGGTGCGGGCAGCGCGGGGTCCGTCGCCAGCCTCAGCGGCGGCGGATGCATCGGCATGCTCTGCACCAGGGCGAACACCGCGACCAGGCAAAACGCGAGGATGGCCATGAACCGCATGACATCGGTCTGCAGTTCCTCCAGGCCGCCGCCGTCGGCAACACCGATGCCCTGCCACGGCCCGTTAGTCATCGTCTGCCCCGGGGCGGGCGCTGCCCAGGTCTGCCACGCGTCGCTCGATGGCATCGAGGGACGCGCGCATAGCGACGTCGGGTTCGCGTCGGGCGCGTTCGTAGTAGCGCTTGAGATCGGCGCCGGCGACCAGCATTTTCACGACACGCAGGCCATAGCCCACGGCACCGCCGAAGATGGTGGTGGACAGGGCTGTCAGGATGCCGCCGTCCACCATCCGCTGGAGCACGGCGAAGGCGCCGTCGGCGAGCGTTTCGCCGGGGTCGCCGAGGGCGTACAGCAGCGCGCCGCGCATGCCCACCGCCGTCCAGATAACCCCGACGCCGAAGAACAGGCTGATCCAGATGTCGCTCAGGTGCTCGGCCTGCGCCACGCGATCGGCCGAGGCGTTCGTCTCGAGCCGATCGCGTGGCGCAGGCCGAGCACCTGAGCGACATCTGGATCAGCCTGTTCTTCGGCGTCGGCGTCATCTGGACGGCGGTGGGCATGCGCGGTGCG
>JAAUYH010175486.1_pt1 | contig 11738 bp, 7 predicted proteins | sample 7278061 | NCBI WGS metagenome assembly JAAUYH01 (sample SAMN14350203, study PRJNA611818) | marine sediment metagenome | isolation source: surface marine sediment (0.6m) | place: French Polynesia: Moorea | collected 2018-08 | reverse complement strand
TTTTTTCACAGAGGATTTGATTAATTTCTACTTATAAGTGTCATGATAAATATTTCATACTGATGCCTGTAGTCTAGAATTGCTAACAATAGACTAAGCCATTTCGTGAAGTTCATCTGAATACAACTCACACAAAACCCTTTCAGGTGTAAGTGGAGATATAAACGCGCACTCCATCTTGGGTTGAAAAGCTTTCATTGCCTGACGTATGGCAAAAAAGACCCCAATCCCGTACATAAATGGTGGTTCGCCAACAGCTTTCGACCCATAGGGTGCAAGAGAATTACCGTCATTTTCTAAAAACTTGATGTCAATGATATCCGGCATGAAATAGATATCAGGAATTTTATAATTTGCCAGATTATTAGATACTAATTCTCCTTTTTCATTGAACTGTAAATCTTCAATGGTCATCCAACCTAAACCTTGTGCTAGTCCCCCTTCTACTTGCCCAATATCTACTAATTCGTTAACCGATCGCCCTAGATCGTGGACTATTTTTACAGCATCTATCTCATAAATTCCCCGCAGACAATCCAGGGTAACTTCCACAATTGCCGTACCGCAGACGTGATAGGCGAAAGGATGTCCATGCTCTAGCTCTCGATCAAATCCCAGTCCAGGGGTCGCATAGAAAGCATGAGCCGAAAGATTTACCCGAGCAAGATTGGCCGCTTTCGCTAAATGCTCCCAGGTTAAATCGGTTTCTTTTCCCCCATAAACAACTTTCTCATTGGCGATCTCAATATTCTCTAGATCGCTAACCCCTAATTCTTTTCCTGCTAAAACTTTGAGCCGCTCTAAAATTTGCGCGATCGCGAGTAAGGTAGCATTACCATTTAAATCGGTTGTTACACTAGCAGCACTAGCAGACATATTAGCGATGCGGGTGGTATTGGTACTCTCAATTTTGATGCGCTGCAAGCCAATGCCCAAAGCTTTAGCTGCGATTGCGGCAATCTTGGTATTCAACCCTTGTCCCATTTCGACGCCACCAGTAGTAACGCTCACGCTACCATCGGTGTAAACGTGAACCAAAGCACTGGCTTGATTGAGGAAGGTGGCGGTAAAGGAAATACCAAAGCAGATCGGCATCACCGCATAACCTTTTTTAGTTTCAAAATGATTGGCATTGTAATGGTTAATGCGATCTCCGATAGCTGCCAAATTGTAAGTCTCTTCTGCTTCTAACCAAGTGCGACCTAGACTGTTGGTTTGCATTTCTTGTCCGTAGGGAAACAACTCCCCTGGTTGGAGCAGGTTTTTTCTTTGGATTTCTTCGCGAGTCATGCCTAAAGTTTCTGCTACTTTAGCGATCGCACTTTCGATGACAAACATAGCTTGGGGACCACCAAAGCCTCGCATTGCCGTACTGGGAGGCAGGTTAGTGCGACAGGAAACAGCGAAGATACGGGCATTGGGAATGAAATAAGCATTAGTGCTGTGAAACAGGCTGCGTTCTAAAACCGCTGTTGAAAGATCGGCATAAGCACCCGCATTTTGATAGTGTTTGACTTCGTAGGCAAGAATCTTACCTTCCCTAGTTACCCCAATCTTAAAATCAGAGGAGTAGGGATGGCGTTTTCCCGTCATCATAAGATCGTCTGAGCGCGATAAGACCAATTCCACAGGTTTTCTAGTCTGCCAAGCGGCTAAAGCTGCCAGAGCTGCCCAATGGGTTGCTTGTTCTTCTTTGCCACCAAAACCACCTCCTAAACGTTTGACATCTACTTCCACTGCATGACAGGGCAAACCTAACATCTGGGCAATGGTTTTCTGGGTGAGAGTGGGGTTTTGAGTGGCTGAGTATACCCGCAGATTATTGCCTTCTAGGGGAATGGCCCGCGATCGCTGGGTTTCTAGATACAGATGTTCTTGTCCGCCAATTTCACAACTTCCCTCCACAATTAAGTCGCATTGTGACCAAGCACGATCTACATCTCCTAAGACAAATGTTCTAGGCGTGCCAATTATTTGCCCTTGACTAAAAGCTTCTCGCGGCTCAACGATGATAAGAAGTTTCTCGACTCCTAGGCGAATTAGTTTTGTCGCTTTTTGAGCGATCGCTTTTGTTTGTCCCACAACTACAGCAATTGGTTGTCCTATATACTGCACCTCATCCTTTGCCAAGATGGGACAATCAGTAATAATTGTTCCCCATTGGTTGCTTTCTGGAATATCATCGGCAGTAAAGACAGCGACAATGCCCTCTAATGCTAGAGCATCTTGAATCTCTAACGATAAAATTTTGCCATGAGCCACAGGTGAAGCAAAGACGGCTGCATAAAGCATTTCAGCGGGGAGGGGCAGATCGTCAACGTATTCAGCTTCTCCCCTAACGTGATAAATAGCGTCAATTCGTTTAGCGTCAATTCGTTTCATAGAAGTCTTTTAGGTTGATAAATTCGGAAAACAGTTTGGTAAAGTGAGCAATTAAGAGTTGACGGGCTAAGAGTCGCTTGTAACGAGCAGATCCATGAATATCGCTAATCGGAGAGATTTCTCCTTGCAGAATGGGAAAAGCACCTGCAATGTTTTTTGGAGTTATCTGTTTGCCAATCAAGTAATTACTGGTTTGTTTGAGAAATAGGGGAATAGGGGCGACTCCTCCCATAGAAATTGAGAATTCCTGAATGGTATCTCCTGCAAAACGAATGGCGATCGCACTATTGACCGCAGCACAATCTAGATACTGACGTTTGGAAACTTTTTCAAAATTAAATTTTGTAGCGGCAGAAGGAAGCGAAATAATAATCTCTGTCAAAATTTCGCCTGGTTTCTTACCTGTTTTTTTATATCCTTGGAAAAAGTCTCTCAAAGGAACATTACGAATATTATCTCCTGCTTGTAAAAGCAGATTGGCATTTAAAGCCAACAACATCACGCAGACATCTCCGATAGGGGAAGCAGTAATAATATTTCCGCCCACAGTGGCACGCTGGCGAATTAACACCGAAGCTATTCTCTGAATGTATGCTTGAATATCGGGAATCAGGTTAATAATAGCAGGATGATTAGCCAAGTCAGCAAAGGTTGTCAGTGCGCCAATACGAATACTATTGCCATCAATTGAAATTCTCTTCATCTGGGGAGATTGGTTTAAAAACCTTATCGAAGACTCTGCCAGGATATCTGCTTGCTCCACGTAAAGATCGGTTCCTCCAGCAACAGTAAATTGAGGCGATACTTTATTATTTTGTGTTTCTGTTATTAGCTGGGATAACTGATGCAGGCGATCGCTAATATGGCGGAAATATTCGGGAATAATCCCCTTATCAATGCAAGTTTCCAAGTTGTGAAATCCTCCATCATCCAGAAGAGATTGTACTAAGGCACTAGCAGCACGTTTAATCGCACCATAGCCCGTACAGCGACAGAGATTGTTGTGGAGGGCAGTTTTAATTCCTGCTTCATCGATGTCTGTTTCAGTGGACAAAAGATATCCTGTTAGGGACATTACAATGCCTGGAGTACAGAAACCACATTGCGTCGCGCCGAAATCTACAAAAGCTTGCTGAATCGGAGAAAGTTGTTTTCGATTTAATCCTTCGATGGTGACCAGATGCTTTCCTGATAATTCCCCCAGAGGTAGCAAACAGGAGAGAAGAGGTTTATAAACCAGTTTTTCCCCTTGTAATTCTCCTAAAAGTACCGTACAAGCACCACATCCTCCTTCTTTGCAACCTTCTTTAGTTCCCGTGAGCCTTTCTCCCTGGCGCAGGTAGTCCAATACTGTAACTCCAGGAGGTTGAGAGGTGTCAACAGTGCGATCGTTGAGGATGAAGTGGATTTGATCGATCATAGATAAAGCGATCGAGCTTTTATGCTTCTCTTAACTTGCTCTTAACTATTATTGTCAATTAAGGTGCATGGCGATTAGGGCAAAACTTAGAGAAAATTTACACAAGCAGGGAAAATACTGGATTTTATTAAGTTTCGTTGAAATATTATGCTCAACTCTCAATTGAAGCATCAAGGTAAGTTTTATGAATCCTTTAAAGAAGCGATCGCAATTGATGTATTGTTTTTCGTTTAGGGTACAATCTCAAACGATTGATTTCCAGACAATCGATAAATGTAAAAATCGCGATCTAATTTGAATATTTGTCTTTGATTCAGTACTTCAGCGATCGCTACCATCGAAGCATCTGCTAAATCCATTGGAACATCTTGATATCGATTTATTAAGATTTTTATTCTAACTAGTTTATCTAAATTACGATGGTATATTACTAATATTTCATCAGCTACATAACCCCATAATTCTTGTTGTGCTAACCAACCTCCATAGCGACCCAATAAATACATAGCTTCGGTAAAACAAGCACAAGTAGTGATAAGCGGGGCTGAGAGAGAAGGTAAAATATCAACGCTGAATTGATGGTTGTCATCACCTTGGTTGATTAGGGCAATTAGAGGAGAAGCATCGCAAAGGGTCATTGATTTGATGCTGATGAGTCTTCAGCTTCTAAAAACTCTGTAAAGGCTTCTCCTACTCGCTCAGATAAGTTTGATGGCTGAAAGTTGACTCGTCTAACTCTTCCTTTTAATCTTTGGTCTAGGGTTTGCATAGAGGGGGACTTTGAAGATTGATGGGGTACAATGGTCAATCTGACTCGCTGACCTGCTAATTCAGCACTATGTTGCAGAATTTCTTCCCAAGTTCCCTCTAGCGTTTGTTGTTCCATCTATTGTACTGTTAACTCGTCTTGTCTTAGTGTAGCAAGAGGGATGATGCATTACCTTCCGTTAATTTTGATTGATAATTCCATGCATCATAAAGCTACAGCAGGCGACGTATTCCAAAGCGGTGAACTTCTTTTTGCCCAATCCGAACACGTCAAATTTGAGCATTAGGGTATCGTTCAAGTAATCGCTCGCAAATAGTAATAGTATAATCAGCAACCTCTTGAAACAGAAAAAGACAGAGAAGGTTCTTTACAATGCACTTTACGTGATCGGCGATCGCTGGGATGGCAGAATTGGTTAAGATTTTGAGTGGAAAATGTTGGGTTGACACGAGGAAACCCAACCTTGTATCTTGAAAATTAGGTAACCCGTCCCAACCTGGGTGAGAAAACACCGCCTTGTAGCTTGGGTGCCTTTATTGTAAAAGAAGGGCGCGGTAAACCAGTCCAACCAGGGTGCTACAAGATCCGCGATCGCACTGAGTTAATTTTAAGAAGTATGAGTCAATTGAGCATTCAGGATTTAATTCAGAATATCCTTGAAAAAGAAACATAGGGTAATATCCAGAAAGATTCTAGATATCCTCCCAATGAGGATTTTGGAGACTTCTTCGCCATAAATAAATAAAGAATAAGGGTAATTGCTAATCTTGTCGGATGGTAAAAAATTAGAATGGACGTTTTAATAACCTTCAAAAAGCTAGCCGTTTTTTGTATTCTCAGCCTTCTAATTTGGAGTTTATCATTCCAAACAGCAATTGCTGCTTGGGAAATAAATACAGACCGACCAGGAATGGACTATAGAAATTTCTGGATAGATGGAGAAGCTTTTACTGGAACACAGAAGTGTGAGAATGCCTGTAAAAGTGACTCTAAATGCAAATCTTTTACATATGTAAAGCCTGGTGTACAAGGAAGTCAAGGTCGTTGCTACTTGAAGGAAGGAATACCTTCACCTATCACGAACAAAGACTGTTGTGTATCAGGTGTGGTTAGACCTGAATCAAAATCAGATAAGTGTCAAAATTATGCAATTACTGCTGTCCAACAAAATAAAAATAATCTTAATTTTAACTGTGGTTATTCAGGGTCTAGGTGGGGAGAGAATTTAAAAGCTCATTTTAATTGGTGTATGAGAGTGCCTGAATCCGCTTCTGAAGCTGAGACAGCAGAACGGGAGAAATTAATTCGTCAGTGTTGGCAACCATCACTTACTGGAGATTTAGCTGCTAATTGGTGTTATCGTATCGATAAGACTCCAGGCAAGAAGCAGGAAATCTCATTTTTCCCGATTATCAAAAATGTTGGTAAAAGTTCTTGGAAGAGTGCTAAGGAGGGTTACTGGATAGTAGGTGTTAGTCTTGGCTCTTCTCATAAAGAAAAGAGATATATCTTTAAAGTCTTCTCCTCATTTGTATCTAGATGTCAGTCAGGTTTCTCGACTAGAAGGCTTTAAAGTTCCTTATCATCCAGATAACTCATATTTATTTGATTGGTTCTTCCGTCATGAAGAGGATATAAATCAGAATAATAATGATGTATTAGTGACTGCTAAAGGACAAGAATTTGAGAGTTCTTGTAAACTTAAAAAAAATCATATGTGCGATTTTTTTACGTACCAATATAATAAGTACCATGAATTTATTGAAGACTCTATCTACGAGCAGCTTAACCCAGCTATTGGGGAAAGAAAAGTTCTTGTAATACTATGGGATCCAGGAAGACAAGAACACAAGAGGACACTGACAAAGCGAGATATCCAAAAACTCATTTTTGGGGAAGATACTAGTGTAAAAGACTATTTCTTGGAAAACTCGGGTCAGTCTCTGGAGTTAAAGAATGTAGGTATTCTAGGATGGTACGATGCCAATGAGTCAGCAGAAACCTTTTGGGGGCATTGGGATCAAGAGGACTTACCAGAAGATAGGAATCAAAATGGGCAATTAGATCCAGGTGAAGACTTAAATGGAAATGGACGATTAGATGGACCTGATGGAATACTTCAGAGTGACGAAGATATTAATAAAAATGGGAAACTGGATTATGATTTAAATAATGATGGATGGATTAGGGGACATCGTCAAAAGTGGGCTGAGGCAATACGAAAAGCTTCTCGTGACTTTGATTTCAATTCGTTTGATCTGAATCATGATAAGTATCTCAGCAAAGATGAGCTTATCACTGTAATGGTGATTCCACAGTCGAATAGTTATGGAACATTTCGAGATACTGTAGTAGGTAAAGAATATCCTAAAGAGGAACCTTTAATAGTAGATGGTGTGACAATCAAAAATATTGTAGAAGTCTATACAGGAGCTAATAATAATAATAATAATGATATTGGGGTTTTTGCACATGAGTTAGCACATATTCTAATTGGAGCAGGTGATATGTATTTTGTGCGACCTAAAGATGCAAAGAAAGACTCAAAAGTTACTTTTCCAACGTTTATGGCTCAAGGCTACTCATTAATGTATAATCATCCAGCTAATCCACCTCATTTAGATCCATACCATAAGCTAAAAGCAGGTTGGTTATGCCCAGAGATTGTCACTTCAAGCGGTTGGTATGAACTTTCTGACGTGGAGACTAGTGATTCAGTTTTGATACTTCACGATCCTAAGCGAGATAAATTAGGTTTTCCAGATAAGATTAATAAGGAATATTTCATTGTCGAAAATCGTTGGAGTGGTAACTCATATGATGCGAGAGCAAATATTTCTGATAATGGTTTAGCTATTTGGCACATAATTGAGGCACCAGGTCAAGTGCTTAGGAAACTGCCAAAAACATCTGAAGTAAAACAAAAATATTGGGATTCTGAAGCATGGCAAGGATGGGGAAGAAAGGGAGTCCGAATGATCAGACCTATTATGGATACACCTTATAATGCTTCTCTTTGGAGAGGAGGAGATCCACAAATTGCTGATAATTTAACTTTGAAATGGATTGATGGTACTTCCAGTGGTTTCTCAATTCGAGATATATCTCCTTCCCGTCAAACTATGAGAATGAGGATAGAAATACAATAAAAATGACTACTATTTGCATTCAAGACCTAGTAAACAGGGAAGTAATACCAATTCTCTAAATACCAGCTACACTTAATGCGTCTGTACCTTTGAACCCCACAGAATAGTTTTATTATTTGTAGTCTTTATTTTGTGAATTGGTATAATATATTGCGTCAGTTCCCTTGTTTATACACTTGTTTCCTTTACTTAAAAAATCTGGAAATCTGACGTTAGTGCTATCTCACTTTGCTCGCAGTATTGCTTTGTCATTATATTTTAATGACAATTAATGTTCTGAGATCAATCTTTAAGTCATCATTTTTTCTGGCTAGCGCTTAGTGATGATGAAATTAACACCCCCAATTACTTGGCGATCGATAAAAGCTGTCAACGCAAATTCAGCTTGCTGACCTTTTGGAACATTGGCAGGAGGTTCAACGATCGCCCATGCCTCCATACTTCGACCAGGAAATATTATCTGCGGATCTGGATGCTCAATCTTGGTTGGCCAAAGTAGCTCCTCCTCTGGTTGATCGGGCTTAATCAACTGGCGTAGTTCCAGATACACGGCAGCCGCTTTATCGGTCGGATTATGGACAACAAAACGCACCCGAGCAGGAGAAGACGATGGTCCAATATGGCAGTTCTCCTGTCCTACGTTTCCTAGGTTTTCTTTCGTTTTTTTATCCTCTACATGATAGATTTGAGCGATCAGGCATATATGACCAGTGCGGGGTGGTGTCCATTTTTGCAGCTCTGCCTCCTTCTCGCCTTCAGTCTCGCCTTTTTTAGCAGGAACATCCAGTGAGACCGTATCTATGTAATTCCAAATGGCCTGACCGACGCCAAAAGGAGCCCACTTGAATGTCACTTTGACATTCTCAGCAGGATATGGAGAATCGTTGTAAATATTGGCTTTAATTGTATAAGTTCCACCTGTGTTGAGGTTGTTCGACTCAACAGGCTTGTTCCCTTCGTATAGCTGGATCGCTGGGTTATTCCAGGTAGGATTGTCTCCTTTATGTAGCTTCCATGTTTTGTCATACCGTTGATCGTAGGTATAAAAGTCAACTGGTTTCTCAGACCGTACTTGAAAAACATCAACAGCATAAAGACCTGAACTCTCCTCATGGGCAAGGATGTTGACGAGACCTAACGGAGAAGGTGGTACTAGAAATGTTATGTCCCCAGTTTGAGAGAGACTGCCCATAGACTTCTCGTCAAAGAAGATAGTCACCTTCTCGTTGTCTTTGAAGCTATTTCCGCTAATTTTGACAGGCATGTTTACTGCTCCGTCCTGAGTGAGCAGATTTAGTACTGCGCCACCTTGGGTGACTTTAATCTCGTTTTCAAAAGGTCTGTAGTTGCGAGCGGTGACAGTAATGTCCAACTTTCCATGCTTCGGTGACTCCAGCGTGAAACGCACAATACCTCCAAAATCGGTCTGCTTAGAGCCTATAATTCGATCGCCTTGAGTGAGGACAACTACCGCACTCTGCACTGGTTTATTGTTGGTCCGATCCGTTACCTTAACCACGAAGTCTTGCTGTCCTTTAGAACCAATGCCCTTGGGATATTGAACCTTCAACGTTGAAGGCTCCTTAGTCCAAACTGGCATTTCGGGATCACCCAAGAGATGCATTACTTCAAAATCTATTTTCCGTTTTTCAACTAACTCCTTCTGCTTAGGCTTAATATAATTAGCCATATAAACTTTACTAAACGTAAGTATCTGTCCCATTCTCACCAAGGGACCCATCATCACATTGGGGAGGTCTCCAGTTGCCCCTTGAGCGCGTGAAATTGGCGGATTAGGTTTGAACTCGGGCCAAAGTGCTTCGAATGCACCTAATGTCATATAGCTATGGAAATAACTAGATCGAGTCGCGCCAATAACCGCCACTCCACCACCCTTGTTCGACCCATCCTTGTCATGTCTCAGCTTGTCAAGTCTCAAAAAGTCTTCGCTAAAGCTCTCTGTTTTGTTATCTGTTCTCCATTGTTTTTGGTTTTCTGGTCTAAGTTGATCTTCTTCTATGTCCGTTTCGTTATCGAACCAGGCAACTGCGCAGCTATGGGCAAATATAATCGGGGTTAAAGCACCATTTTCCACTGCCTTTGCATCACTCTCGCGAAACCGAGGAGCGGCAATCCCAGCTCTCCAGCCATGAGTTAGAAATTCGACGAGAAAGGCTCCCTTCTCAATAGAGTCTGTGATCTGCTTTGCATTGCCATTCCAAGAGAACTGGGGCTTCTTCAGGTCATCGGGGAGTTGAGTTCCATTCTCATACTTCTGCGGTCCATCTTTATATGTGCTGCTTGTATGATAGATACGCTGGGGGTTGTATCCTTTGTTTTTAAGAAACTTCCGAACATCTTCTAATACTTCGATAAAGTCAAAAGACTGATCCTCTTGACCGTCAGATACTTTGTTTAGTTTTGGATCAGTCGGATCTTCAAAAGTACTTACCAAGGCAAGATTTTTGTAAAAGCCAGGATTATTGCTCGGTGGTTTGCGTTCGTAATCGAGTATTTTATCGATCACGACCCTGGCTTGATCTATCGTATCGACTGGCAACCTGCCGATATATATATCAGGGAAATAATCATCCCCATCCACGGTAGCATAGTAGAGATCTGTCGGGATTTTAGCCTCACGATGAAATTCTTTTTCAAAATGCGGGGTCTTGTAATTGGTGGGAATCAGGTCTTTCCCATTGTCGTCTCCAGCATCTCCTACCAATAAAACATAAGTTGGAGCAGGGTTCCAGGTTTCGTAAGCTGTCTTGATAAAGTTCTGGATTTTATCTGCTGCTTGTTGACGTTTTATGGGCTTTTTATCATCAGCAACATTAGCAATATCATCAACATCCACCACTTTAGTTTTTATACCCTTGCGTCGCTTCCAGTTACTCAGTCGGACAACTGGGTTTTCAGGGTTGTTCTTGTCGTAAAACCTGCTGTGGGTGATGATCAAATACTCACATCCTTCCCCCCAGTCAGGCGATCCCTGACCAAGCCCTTGGATCATGCGCTCGGGAGCTTTATAGTTTAGGACTGCTGACTTTAACATTTCCTCAAAGTCAGGAGATTTGATTCTCTCATCGATACGCTGAACCTGCGCTGGGCGATCGTATTTCAGACGAACTTCGATATTAGAGAAAGCCGTCATCCTGCGGGTAAGAGGTTTGTATTGGATTGGGTTGACTTTTAAGAAAACTAGTCGATGGCCGCGGATTATGCCGACATCTTCAGCTTCAATCGTAGCTAGTTCTGCTGGGTAATTGGCATTTGCCAGATAGACCGCTGTATCTTTTACAAAAGGTTTTTCCTTCAGAGGAAGGATTTTCCCATCGAATTCACCAGGTCGTATTTCCTGTTCCTGAGCAGGATAGACGTTGTAGCCATGTAATGAGATGGACTTAGATTTAACAATCTCAATGTCGAAATGGACTCCATAGGGAACTTCTACGGTTTGTCCTAAAAGAGGCAGCTCTGGTTTACCCACATCGAGAAGTGTTGCATGGTCTGGGATAGACAGACGGTGGTATTTTACTCCTTCCACCTTAACTTCCTGGACGAACATCCCTGGGACATCAAAGTTGATCATCATGCCCGAGGTCGTTTCGTCTTTCATGTAGGAAACAGGTGTCTCGCCTTCCTTAGATACTTTATCGAAAGAAATCCACCCCAAATCGGGGTTAATTCGCCATCTAGCTAAAAGGGCAATCAAAACCCCAGCACCAAAAATAATCGCCAATAAAATCAAAACTGTCTTCATTTTCTTTCTCCATTGGGTGTAACTAGATTGTTAGACTACCTTTGCTATTTTGACCTTCTAGAATTTCTGATATAGCCTCATACCTCACCGTTGCTGCCCGATCTGCCAAGCGTTCTTCAAGTTCAAGAAATTCTTGCTCTCCTATCGGGACTTAAACAAAAATCAAGCCCAAACAAAGCCACAACTGGCTTTGTAAGCTGCAAATACGTGCCGATTTTCGTTGAGCCATTCGACAAAACGATAAGATATAGCTGT
>JAAUYH010089424.1_pt1 | contig 11738 bp, 9 predicted proteins | sample 7278061 | NCBI WGS metagenome assembly JAAUYH01 (sample SAMN14350203, study PRJNA611818) | marine sediment metagenome | isolation source: surface marine sediment (0.6m) | place: French Polynesia: Moorea | collected 2018-08 | reverse complement strand
GTGCCGCCGGAACGCTCCGTATAAAAAGGTTCGAATATTCTGTCAGCAGTCGCCGGGTCGACGCCGAGACCGCTGTCAAGGATTTCGAGAAAAGGCCTGCCCTGCTGACCCTGCAGCCGACCCGCCTGCAATTCGACGAAGATGCCGCCAGTCTCGCTGGCATACTTGACGGCGTTGTCGCAAAGGTTCCACATGACCTGGCGGAGGTGGCCAGGGTCCATGCGCACCTGGAGGTCGACCGGGAAATCGTTGATCGTCAGCTCACCCTCCTGCAGTTCGTGCGTACGTTCGAACTCCAGTGCAAAGTCCTCGAGCCACGGCCGCAGCGTCAGGCGCTCCGGATGGCTGGATTCGCGCCTGGAGATTTGCAGCACGTTGTCGATGATGTGGCTGACGCGGCTGGAATGCGTCTGGATGATCTCGGTCAGGCGCAGATCGTCCTCGGTCATGCCGTCGGATTCGGCCAGCAACTGTGCCGCATGGCTCATGGCCCCGACCGGGTTGCGAATCTCGTGCGCGATGCTGGCGGACAAGCGGCCCAACGATGCGAGCTTCGACTGTTGCACGCGCGCGTTCATCTCGCTGGCATCTTCGAGAAAGATCAACACCGGACCGTCGCGCCGGTCGTCTTTGCCGAGAGGCGCCAGGTGCGCCTTGATCTGCGCATTACTACCGGCGGTTGCCATTGCAAACTCCGGGTGCGAAGACAGGTCCGGATCGGTGCGCCAGCGATCGATGTAGTCGCCGACGGCCTCGCTGGCGGCGTCGATGGGCTGACCGCGGCTGGGGTTGGCAAGATCGAGCAGCTGCATGGCCGAGCTGTTGATCAGGCGAATCGTGTTGCTCGTGTCGATGACGACGATGCTCTCGCGCAGGTGCTGGACGATGTAGTCGTTGAGTTCGGACAGGTTCTTGAGGTCGATGCCGAACTGGCGCGCCAGCGCTTCACTTGCCTGGATACGCCGCGCCAGCGGCCGGGCGGCGAGGGCGAGGCCGAAGATGATCGCGCTGAGTACCCCGGCCGCGGGGTAGTTGCTCGTCTGGCCGCTCAGGCCGAAAAAGACCTGCTCGCCGAGGATTGCCAGCGTCGCGGCGGCCGCGAGAATCGCCGGGTAGCGAATGGGCAGCGTCAGGCTGACGGCACCGATGAACACGACCAGCAACCCGCCGAGTCCGCTCGAGATACCACCGCTCGTATGCATGAGGATGACGACCGCAGCGATGTCGATGATCGTTTGCGAGACGGCGAGCGCGCCCAGCGGAATCGAGCGCTTGCCAATGATGTAGCTCCAGGCAAGCGAGAACATCAGGTACAGCGTAACCGTCGTCGCGAAGGTCTTCGGAAACGCGTCGCCAAAAATGCGAAGGTCGCCGCCGCCGAAGAACTGCACGAGCAGCGCGAGGCAGACCAACATGCGGAAGACGTTTAGCGTGGAAAGGACTCGCCAGGTGAGGTCCGGTTCCTCGACCGCCCTTTGCAGCAGTGCGTCGCGGCTGCCGCGGAAAGTCCGCCTGCCGAGGCTGTCGATACTTGACTGATTCATGCCCGAGCCGTTGCAAATACGAGGTCCGGGGACCGCGTTCCGCCGATTGTAGACGAACGGCCCGGGCTTTGCTTCCGGCCCGCCTTTGCTCCACAATACGCCGGTTTTTACGGCCAAAAAACAAGCAAAGGCTGGATCCCGATCATGAATCTCCACGAATACCAATCGAAACGGCTGTTTGCCGACTATGGCATACCGGTGCCGCGGGGTATCCCGGCGCGGTCGGGCGACGAGGCTGTGAAAGCGGCGGAAGAACTTGGCGGGAAACTCTGGGTCGTCAAGGCGCAGGTGCATGCCGGCGGTCGCGGCAAGGCGGGCGGCGTGAAGCTCGCCAGAACGCTCGACGAGGTTCGCGAGTACACGGAGGGCATGCTCGGACAGACGCTCGTGACGCACCAGACGGGAGCCGAAGGTCTGCCGATCAATACGGTTTACATCGAAGAAGGCTCGGGCATCGAACGGGAGCTGTACCTGTCGATGCTGGTCGACCGTGAGGTCAGCCGTGTCTCTTTCATCGCTTCGGCGGCCGGCGGCATGGATATCGAAGCCGTAGCCGCAGAGACGCCCGAGAAGATCTTCTCTATCGCGATAGCACCTGATGCAGGGTTGCAGGACTACCAGGCCCGGCAGCTGGCTTTCGGACTCGAGCTCGACAAGACGCAGATGCGCCAGTTCGGTGCCATCATCAAGCAGATGTACCAGCTGTATCTCGACTGCGACGCCAGTCTCGTCGAGGTGAACCCGCTGATCACGACGACCGACGGCGACGTGGTTGCGCTCGACGCCAAAATCAACATCGAGAGCAACGCGCTGTTCCGGCAACCGAAGCTTCTCGAGCTGCGGGACGAATCGCAGGAGGATGCCGCGGAGAACGAAGCGGCCGAGCACGATCTCAACTACGTCTCGCTCGATGGCAACATTGCCTGCATGGTCAACGGCGCCGGTCTCGCGATGGCCACAATGGACGTCATCAAGCTATTCGGCGGCGACCCCGCGAACTTCCTCGACGTCGGTGGCGGTGCGACGGCGGAGCGTGTTGCTGCCGCGTTCAAACTCATCCTGGGGAATGCCGACGTCAAGGCGATTCTGGTCAACATCTTCGGCGGCATCGTACGCTGCGACCTGATCGCCGAGGGCATTATCACGGCCGTCAAGGAGGTCGGCGTCGAGGTGCCTGTCGTCGTTCGGCTCGAAGGCACGAATGTCGAAAAAGGCCGCACGTTGCTCGCCGACAGCGGGCTCGACATCATCGCGGCCGAAGATCTCACCGACGCAGCGAAGAAAGCCATCGCTGCTGCAGCCTGACGGAATACACCATGAGCGTTCTTGTAAACAAAGACAGCAAGATCATCTGCCAGGGCATCACGGGCAACCAGGGCTCCTTCCATACCGAGCAGTGCATCGAGTATGGCACCCGGGTTGTAGCCGGCGTGACGCCGGGCCGCGGCGGTTCAGAGCACCTCGGTGTGCCCGTCTACGACACGATGCGTGAAGCCGTCGACCAGACCGGCGCCGACGTCAGCATGATCTACGTACCGGCGCCGTTTGCGGCGGACGCAATTCTCGAGGCCGCTGATTCCGGCGTCAAAGTGGTGGCCTGCATCACCGAGGGCATCCCGGTCAACGATATGGTCAAGGTCAAGTCGGCGCTGCGCGATCACGACTGTCACCTGATCGGCCCGAACTGTCCGGGCATCATCACCTCAGAGGAGTGCAAGATCGGCATCATGCCGGGCTTCATTCACAAGAAAGGACGCATCGGCATCGTATCGCGCTCGGGCACGCTGACTTACGAAGCCGTCTATCAAACTACGCTGAACGGTCTCGGCCAAAGCACCGTCATCGGCATCGGCGGTGACCCGGTGCGCGGTATGAACTTCATCGACTGTCTCGAGCTCTTCGAAGCCGACCCCGAAACCCACGGCGTGGTAATGGTTGGCGAAATCGGCGGTACCGACGAAGAGGCGGCGGCCGAGTTCATCCAGTCGAACGTCTCCAAACCGGTCGTGGCTTACATCGCCGGCGTCACGGCGCCGCCCGGCAAGCGAATGGGCCATGCCGGCGCCATTATTGCCGGCGGCAAGGGAACGGCCGAGGACAAATTCAAAGCGCTCGAGGCCGCGGGCGTCGCCACCGTTCGCTCTCCGGCCGATCTCGGCTCGAAGATGCAGGAGATCATCGGCGGGTAGACGGCGATGAGCAGCGTCACCGTCGCGATTGCTCAGCTCGATATGGTCGTCGGTGCCGTAGCCGATAACACGCGCAAAATTCTCGACTACGCCACGCGAGCTCGCGACGAGCTCGACGCCGATCTCGTCGTGTTCCCGGAACTGTGTATCTGTGGCTATCCGCCCGAAGACCTGCTGCTGCACTCGGGCCTGAGGAAAAGTGTGCAGCGGTCGCTCGAGGAGATACGCGAATCGGTTCGCGGCATCGCGGTACTCGTCGGATTTCCCGAGTATGACGGCGATGACACCTATAACTCGGCCGCCGTTTTCAGTAACGGCAAGGTGCTCTGCCGCTATCGCAAGCAGCTGCTGCCGAACTACGCCGTCTTCGATGAGAAACGTTACTTCGAGCCCGGTAAGGATGCCGCCGTGTTCGCACTCAACGGCATTCGCATCGGGCTGAACATCTGCGAGGACGTCTGGCAATCGGGGCCGATGGCGGCGAGCCGCGCCGCGGGCGCCGAGTGCATCATTGCAATCAACGGATCGCCCTACGAACTCGAAAGCCAGCCAAAACGGGAAAAGGTCGTCGCCAGACGCGTGGCCGAGACGAGAGTACCGGTCGTTTACCTGAACATGGTCGGCGGCCAGGACGAGCTCGTCTTCGACGGCGGCTCGTTCGTCATGCAGGCGGATCGGTCGATCGCAATGCGCGCGCCGGCGTTCGACGCGGGCCTGCATCGGGTGGTGCTGCGCGCGACCCCGAAGGGTGTGCAGGCGGAGCAGGGAGAGATCGCCGATTACCTGCCGACAGAACAGAGCGTCTACCGGGCGCTCGTGACCGGGACGAGAGACTACGTCGAGAAACACGGATTCCCCGGCGTCGTCATTGGTCTGTCGGGCGGCATCGATTCGGCGCTCGTGCTCGCCGTTGCCGTCGATGCGCTGGGTCCCGAGCGAGTGCGCGTCGTGCAGATGCCGTTCCGCTATACCTCGAACATGAGCCAGGAGGATGCGGCAAAACAGGCCGCCAACCTGGACGTTCGCTACGACGTGTTACCGATTGCGCCGATCTACGATGCAACCGTGCAACAGCTCCAGACCGTATTCGAAGGCCGCGAGGTCGACGTCACCGAGGAGAATATCCAGGCGCGCTGCCGCGGTCTGCTGCTGATGGCAATTTCGAACAAGACCGGCCGTATGCTGCTGACGACGGGTAACAAGAGCGAGATGGCGGTCGGCTATGCGACCCTGTACGGCGACATGGCCGGCGGTTTCGCGCCGATCAAGGATTGCAGCAAATCACTGGTGTACCGCCTGGCGCGCTACCGCAACTCGCTGGGCAAGGTGATCCCGGAGCGCGTGATAACGCGCGAACCGTCGGCGGAACTGCGGCCCGACCAGAAAGACAGCGACTCGCTGCCGGCCTACGACATCCTCGACCCGATCCTCGAGGCCTTCATCGAGGAGGACCTGTCAGTCGAGGAAATCACGGAGCGCGGTTTCGACCGCGACACGGTCATCCGCGTGCTGGAGATGGTGAAGCGTAACGAGTACAAGCGCCGCCAGGCGCCGCCGGGCATTCGCATCAGCCGCCGTGCTTTCGGCCGCGACTGGCGTTACCCGATCACCTCGGGCTACCGCTTCCCCGGATAGCAGCAGACTGTGGGAGCGGCGTCTCGCCGCGATTCGGGCCGGGACGGCCCTCCCACGCCAATACTAAGAGTCCGGGAAGTTTTCTTCCAGCACCCTGCGCGTATCCGCAGCAAGGTCATCCATGCCGAGCTTCTCGTAGGCCTGCGCCATGATCGACAGTGAGGTCGCATTGCCGTCGGCGCCGTTGTACTGCTCGAGCGCGGATTTCGCGCGATTGAGCGCGGCGACGTACGCGCCGCGCCGCAGATAATAGTCGGCGACGTGGTTTTCGTACTTCGCGAGTCGGTTCATCAGGTAGATCATGCGCTGTTCGGCATCGGGTGCATATTCGCTCGCCGGATATCGCTCCACCAGGCGCCGCAGTGACGAGTACGCGAGATCGACGTCTTCGGGCGGGCGCTTCGTCGTGTCTTTCCTGAACCAGCGTTCGAGCAAGTTGTCGCCGAGCTCGAAGTAGGCGAGTCCCTTGATGTACAGGGCGTAGTCGACTCGCGGGTCGATCGGGTTCTCCCGCATGAACGTATCCGCCGCTTCGACAGCCTGTTCGCGCTGGCCGCCTTTGTAGTACGCGTACATCAGTTCGAGCTGAATCTGTCGCGACAATTCGCTGAACGGGTAGCGTGCCTGGATAGCCTCGAAGATCTGGATGCCGCGGCGGTAGTTCGAGCGAGCAATCGCCTTCTGCGCCTCTTCGTACGCCTCGGTGACGCTCGTAACTTCGTCCTGGACTTCGTCGTTACCGGCACAGCCCACGGCGAACGCCGCCACGAGGGCGAGCAGTATTGACGATGAGGTACGAGGCGTGAATCGCATGATGTTGTTGCTTCGAATCGGATTTTCTGCGGCCCGGGGGCCCGCGAAGTCGGCGAGTATACCGTAAACTCGCGGAATCGATGAGCTCCAATACCCAGACAAAACGCGTGCCCCACGAGCTTGCCGGCCAACGTTTGGACCAGGCGCTGGCGCAGATGTTTCCCGACTATTCCCGCAGCCGGCTCAAAGCCTGGCTGCTGGGCGGGTCGATCACCGTCGACGGCGCGAGTCCCCGGCCTCGCGACGCCGTGCTCGGCGGCGAGCAGGTCGAGCTGCGCGTTGCAGCGGAGGCAAGCGTCGAAGCTGCGCCGGAGCCGATTCCCCTCGATATCGCCTACGAGGATGATGCGTTGCTCGTCGTCAACAAGCCAGCCGGGCTCGTGGTCCATCCGGGTGCGGGCAACGCTGGCGGCACCCTGATGAACGCGTTGCTGCACCACGCGGCGCAACTCGCCGAGCTGCCGCGCGCCGGTATCGTGCACCGGCTGGACAAGGACACGAGTGGCCTGCTACTCGTCGGCAAGACATTGCCCGCACACACCGCGCTGACGCGTCTCCTGTCAGAGCGCAAAATTTCGCGACGGTACCTTGCCGTCTGTTGCGGGGTTCTGACGGGCGGCGGCACGATCGACGCGCCGATCGGCCGACATCCCACTGACCGTACCCGCATGAGCGTGCAGGACCGCGGCCGGGACGCGATCACGCATTACACGGTTCGACGTCGCTTTCGCGCACACACTTATATAGAAGCTTCGCTCGAAACGGGGCGTACCCACCAGATCCGGGTCCACTTCGCCTATCGCCGGCACGCATTGGTCGGCGACCCCACCTACGGTGGTCGACTGGCGCTGCCAAAGGGAGCCACGCCTGGCCTGGTCGAGGCACTACGCGGCTTCAAGCGGCAAGCCCTGCACGCGACGAAGCTGGAGTTCGTACATCCGGATTCGGGAGAGACACTCTCCGTCGAGGCGCCGCCGCCTGCCGATTTCCAGGCGCTGCTGGAGGCGCTCGAGAAAGATGCCCGAGGAATATGAACATGGACAGTGAGTTCATCGTCCCCGACTGGCCCGCACCGGACGCCATCGTCGCGGGCACGACGACGCGGAGTGTCGCCGCCAATCGGCTGCCGCAGGGGATTCGTTTCTTGAACCAGGTGCACGGCGCGACGGCCATCGCGATGCAGGACCTGCGTCGGGCAGACACCGCGCCCGACGCCGACGCGGTTTTCGGCGATTCGCCGGGCGACATATGCGCGGTCCGCACGGCCGATTGCGTACCCCTGTTGCTGTGTGCAAGAGACGGCAGTGAAATTGCTGCCGTGCACGGCGGCTGGCGCGGTGTGCTGGCCGGCGTCATCGAAAACACGGTCGCGGCAATGCGTGCGGACGGCAAGGAGCTGCTCGCCTGGCTCGGCCCCGCGATCTCCCGGGAAGCGTTTGAAGTTGGCGACGAGGTACGCGAAGCGTTCGTTGCGGAGGACGCCGCTGACGCCGCGCAGTTCGAGGCCAATGCACGCGGACGCTGGCAGGCGGATCTCTACGGGCTATCGCGCAAACGCCTCGCGAACGCCGGCATCCGGGACGTGTACGGCGGCGAGTTTTGTACTTTCGGAGACCCTGAACGATTCTGGTCGTACCGGCGTAATCCGGAGTGCGGGAGGATGGTGAGTTTTGTTTCGATCAGGCTCCTGTAGGAGCGGTTGAGCGCAGCGAAACCGCGATCGCGGTCTCACGACCGCTCCTAAAACGGCTCCTACAACGGCTCCTACAAGCTTGAAATCGCGACATAAACCGCTAAATCAGGGGGAGTTTACGGTTTCGGGGCGGCAGCCCAGGGGTACTCCATGCGAATGGACAAACTGACAAGCAAGTTCCAGATGGCGATTGCCGATGCGCAGTCGCTGGCTGTGGGCCAGGATCACCAGTTCATCGAACCGGTGCACGTCATGGTTGCGCTGCTGGACCAGCAGGGCGGTACCGTGCGCGGTTTGCTGACCAAGGCGGGCGTCAATGTGAACCTGCTGCGTTCGCAGCTCGGTGACGTGATCGATCGCCTCCCCAAGGTCGAAGGCACGGGCGGCGAGGTCCACCTTAGCAACGAGCTCGGCAAGCTCTTCAACATCACCGACAAGATTGCGCAGAAGCGCAACGACCAGTACATCTCCAGTGAGTTGTTCGTACTTGCGGCGATCGACGACGCCTCGACGTTGAAGCCCATCTTCGAGCGGGCAGGTGGCGTCAAGGGCGCCATCGAGAAAGCGATCGACGATCTTCGTGGCGGCCAGCAGGTCGACGACCCGAATGCCGAGGATACGCGCCAGGCGCTGGAGCGTTTCACGATCGACCTGACCGAGAGCGCCGAGCAGGGCAAGCTCGACCCGATCGTCGGACGCGACGACGAGATTCGCCGCACGATCCAGATATTGCAGCGCCGCACGAAGAACAACCCGGTGCTGATCGGCGAGCCCGGTGTCGGCAAGACCGCGATCATAGAAGGTCTCGCGCAACGCATCGTCAATAACGAAGTGCCCGAAGGCCTGCGCGGCAAGCGCATCCTCTCGCTCGACATGGGCGCCCTGATCGCCGGCGCGAAATTTCGCGGCGAGTTCGAGGAGCGCTTGAAGGGCGTGCTAAACGACCTCGCGAAGCAGGAAGGCCAGGTCATCCTGTTCATCGACGAGCTACACACGATGGTCGGCGCCGGCAAGGCGGAGGGCTCGATGGACGCCGGCAACATGCTCAAGCCGGCCCTCGCGCGCGGCGAGCTTCACTGCGTTGGCGCGACGACGCTCGACGAGTACCGGAAATACGTCGAGAAGGACGCGGCGCTGGAGCGCCGATTCCAGAAAGTCCTCGTCGAGGAACCGACAGTCGAGGACACGATCGCAATCCTGCGCGGCCTGAAAGAACGCTACGAAGTACACCACGGCGTCGAGATCACGGATCCCGCGATCGTCGCAGCGGCCACCCTGTCGCATCGTTACATCAGCGACCGGCAGCTGCCCGACAAGGCCATCGACCTGATCGACGAAGCCGCCTCGCGCATCCGTATCGAGATCGATTCCAAGCCCGAGGAGATGGATCGACTCGAGCGGCGCATCATCCAGCTCAAGATCGAGCGTGAGGCACTCAACAAGGAGTCCGATGACGCGTCCCGCAAGCGTCTGGAGGATCTCGAGACTCAGCTCGACGGTCTCGAGAAGGAATTCGCCGACCTCGAAGACGTCTGGAAGGCCGAGAAGGCCGCGATGCAGGGCACGACCCACATCAAGGAAGCGCTGGAACGGGCGCGACTCGAACTCGAGACCGCGCACCGCGCCAACGACCTCGCACGCATGTCGGAGCTGCAGTACGGCCGTATCCCCGAACTGGAGAAACAGCTCGAGCAGGCGGTACAGGCGGAGTCGACCGAGAATACCCTGCTGCGAAACAACGTAACCGACGAGGAGGTTGCCGAGATCGTTTCCAAGTGGACGGGTATTCCCGTCTCGAAGATGCTCGAGGGCGAAAAGGAGAAACTCCTGCAGATGGAGTCGGTCGTTCAGCAGCGCGTCGTCGGGCAGGACGAGGCCGTCACGGTGGTTGCGAACGCGATTCGCCGATCGCGCGCCGGCCTGTCGGACCCGCGCCGTCCCATTGGCTCGTTCCTGTTCCTTGGTCCGACCGGCGTCGGCAAGACCGAGCTGACGAAGGCGCTCGCCAACTTCCTGTTCGATACCGACGAAGCCATGGTGCGGCTCGACATGTCCGAGTTCATGGAGAAGCACTCGGTTGCGCGCCTGATCGGTGCGCCGCCCGGATACGTCGGCTACGACGAGGGCGGCTACCTGACCGAGGCGGTGCGGCGACGCCCCTACTCGGTGATTCTGCTCGACGAGGTCGAGAAAGCGCACCCCGACGTCTTCAACGTGCTCTTGCAGGTACTCGACGACGGGCGACTGACGGACGGCCAGGGTCGCACGGTCGACTTCCGCAACACGGTCATCGTCATGACCTCGAACCTCGGCTCGCACCTGATCCAGGAAATGGCCGGCGAAGATAAATACGAGGAGATGAAAGCCTCGCTGATGGAAGTCGTCGGCAGCCACTTCCGGCCCGAGTTCATCAACCGTATCGACGACGTCGTCGTGTTCCACCCGCTGGGCCGCGACCACATTCGCAAGATCGTGGACATCCAGCTCGGCTATCTGCACGAGCGGCTCGCGGAACGCGAGATTCGTATCGAGCTGTCGGACGCGGCGCGTGACAAGCTTGCCGAAGCGGGATTCGATCCCGTTTACGGCGCACGCCCTTTGAAGCGCGCGATACAGCAGCAGGTCGAGAACCCGCTGGCGCAGGAAATCCTGCAGGGCAAGTTCAAGCCCGGGGATGTCATCGAGGTGGGCGTCGCGGACGATCGGCTGGCGTTCGAGAACGCCGCATGATCGTGGGAGCGGCGTCTCGCCGCGATCGGGCCGACCCTCCAGAAACACAGCGCCAATCGTCTGGATGTCTGTCCCTGATTGAGTTGGCCCTCCCACCAAACCGGTTTGTGGGAGCGGCGTCTCGCCGCGATGAAGGGAAGGTATAATCCGCGGGATTTTTTCCAGAGATCGACGAAGTGCCAATCTACGAATACGAGTGCAAAAGCTGCGGCCATATCCTCGACGCGCTGCAGAAGATGTCTGAGGATCCGCTCAAGTTCTGTCCCGAGTGCGGCGAACCGCAGCTCAAAAAGCTGCTGTCGGCACCCCGTTTTCGCCTCAAGGGCAGCGGTTGGTACGAGACCGATTTCAAGACCGGCAGCAAGCGCAACCTGCACGGCGACGACAAGTCTTCTTCGGACTCGAAGACTGACAAGAAGACCGAATCGAAGTCGGCCAGCAAGAAGGCCGACAGCGCCTGAGTAACCCGAATTGAAACTGCGCCGCTATCTCGTTGCGGGCATCCTCGTCTGGGTGCCGCTCGCCGTCACGTTCCTGTTGCTTCGGGCTGCCGTCGGCCTGATGGACCGGACATTGTTGCTGATACCGGCCGATTACCGGCCCGAGGTCGTGCTGCAGCAACTGTTCGGTACCGAGAACCCGGTCTACATCCCCGGCCTCGGTGTCATACTGACGTTTGTGGTCCTGTTCCTGACGGGTGTGCTCGCCGCAAATTTCGTCGGTCGGGCCTTCGTCGGCGGCTGGGAAGCGCTCATGGACCGGATCCCGGTCGTGCGTTCGGTGTACTCGGCGGCGAAGAATTTCGCCGAAATCGTCTTCTCGGACTCGAGTGAATCGTTCAAGCGCGTTTTGCTCATCGAGTATCCGCGCAAGGGGCTATTCAGCCTGGCCTTCCAGACGTCGACCGATCTGGGTGAGGTGCAAGGACGCACAGGCGAAGATGTCGTCTGCTGTTTTGTGCCGACGACGCCGAACCCGACCTCGGGCTTCGTGATCATGGTGCCGAGGCGAGACATCACGGTGCTCGACATGGACGTCGACGAGGCACTGAAGATGACCATCTCCCTCGGCGTCGTCGTGCCGCAGTGGCGGAACGACAGGACCCCCGACCTGCCGTTCGAAAAAGAAACGTAG
>JAAUYH010036081.1_pt1 | contig 11739 bp, 8 predicted proteins | sample 7278061 | NCBI WGS metagenome assembly JAAUYH01 (sample SAMN14350203, study PRJNA611818) | marine sediment metagenome | isolation source: surface marine sediment (0.6m) | place: French Polynesia: Moorea | collected 2018-08 | reverse complement strand
TTCAGAATTTTGCGGCTGATAAGAATCAAAATTTGTTAGTCGTTGGGAAACATTACCTACACAGTAGCTAGATCCTTCTCCAAAATCTGTATATCGGCCGATTTTGAACCTGAGGCCAGCGATACTTTTTAATAGGCAGGTTATGCACGAAATGTTTGAATCCTGTAGATTTAATCAATAATGAACTTTGCAAAAGGATCCAAACCTTTCTCACCACGTCTCTCGTTGCTTCCGCGGCTTTCTGTTAATTTTCATAGAACTACTGGGTCGTTCTAATATCGTACAATGTTGTTCTTGTGTCCTAACTTCGATGTTTGCTTTCATCTCGCCTGCTCTCCGTGACTGAAGGGATTCTACCGCTCGTGAAACATTCTTTTCTTTTCACTACTTCCGCACGAAGAATACCAATGGATCTGAGCACAAATGTATTTCCGCTCGAGGACTTTTCCGTTGATGACACAAATGCAAATCCATCAATTCCCGACGGTTTGTTGATTTTGATCAGCACAATGACAATGTTTATGTATCCATTGATATTCACGGCCTTACCCACATGCAGTTTAGAAAAGACATCGAAATAATTTGGAATTACCGTTATTTTAGTGGGTAAATATTTCCAAATAAATCGGGTTTTACGCTTTTTATTGGACACTGGTTGCGCAGTACACTTTCAGGCAGTCATGCCGATGAATGGAACCTTACTTTTCAATAAATTCTGCCCATTCATTTGTAACTTTGTCTAGTTTAAATCAATTATCGGTGCCGCTTTAGCTTGTAGCCTGCTCTTTTATTTCATCGATAAGAAATCGTTATATTCTTTAAGAGCAGAAGGATAGGCTGGAATAAGAATAATAGGGTTTTTCAAAATAATTTTCCTTTTCCAAAGGCTAAAACAGCAGGGTACATGCTTACAAGGAAAACAATTATTTCTGTAATAGAATTATATCGAATGCAACTTATTTTATATCCCAATATTGCACATACAAGGAAATATTCAAAATAGCTATAGCATTTCTAGGATAGGAAGCATGGATGAACGTACATACGTTAAATGCGATAAAACGTTTGAATTAATGCATGCTCTTATTTGTTTGGCTTCGGTACACGTTTGTCCCATCCGAAAATGCAGCTAAAAATAAGGTACCGAGCGGGGCCCATTTAACTAACCCTAAAATGCATTACCGGGAAATAGCCAAACAAAAAATCTTGTTGTAATACTGTTTCACGCGTGTGACTCAAGCACCATGGCACGACTACAGCCCGAAAATACATCAGGTATCACTCCCGAAGCATATCGACGCGCACATGAAGAAGGACAGGTTCCTACTACGCCACCACCAGGATATCCCAACTCATACCCATCTGGTGCACAAGAGGAATCAAATCGAGGGATAGAGACTGGCTACACCAGGTATTGGGGCCACTTTGCCACAGGTTTCCTTGTCGCGTCATTCTTCGGACTGTTCAGTTTATTCGGTCTGTTTGCGGTGACGGATACTCGTAAGCGGAAGTACTATCTTCTTGGTTGCGCTACTGGTGTCGCTGTATGGATTATAGTGTCCATCATTTTGTATTTTGTATTCGCGGCCAGGTACAGGGATGCTGCCGTTTACTTGAGTACATTAGCTCATAGGTAAGCAAAACCCATTGATTACTGTTTCCATAATATTTCGATTTGCACAATGACAATCGCATGTATTAAAATTATTGCTGATATCGATTGAAGTTGATAGCGCAAGGAATAACAAAGTAATTAAAATTAGCGAGTGAGCGTTTATGAAATTATGAATCTGGTTCTATACTTTACTGTTGGCAAAAATAGCAATGTCTCATTTTCCAGGTACTTAGTGCGAAATCAGCAAATGAGACAGTTTTTCAGGTAGAAGTATGACTGATTTACGTTGCCTTTGTACATTCACGTATTACTCGTGAATTTCTGTGAAAGATCTAGATAAATTATTAGGACCAATTTAAACGGACATCGAAAAGGCCCACCTGGAATCCATTTTTTGAAGCAAAGTATTGGACAAAATACATATGACACTGTACTGTAACTTTTTAGTACTACAAAAGGGATTGATTCGCTAGATCTAAGTGGATTCATTTGCTTTTAATCGGTTTTTTCGTAAATGATTGGAAAGCTGTGAGACAGTCAATTACTATTCTTGAAAGGCTATTGTCAGGTTATTTACAGAAAAAAGATTGATATAGTACGTAAAATTTCATCCAGTCACTTTACTGTATAAAACGTCCCAGATTTGGGGGTGAGCATTTTTTATGTCGGACTGAAATTAACGTTTTTATCATTCAATTATAGATAATGATTTATTAAGTGCACCACTATTTTTAGAGCAATAAATAGCATGTTCAGTTAAAGTTCAGGATACAGGGGACGGAATGTAAGCTATAGAATGGATAAAGCGTACTCAATTCGATGATACGAGGATCTTGATGCTTCTAAAACCCAATTACCAAACCGCTTTTAAATTACAAATCGCTATGTGTTGTCAATTCTTATTTATTCTAGCTGAGGATTATACTACTTCGAGGTGAGTGGTATGACTGAATCAACATTCAAATCAAGTGCGCCTGGTTAGTTTCCTGTAAATCGAAAATGAAATACTTTAAACTGTTATGACCGCATTCGTATCACTAGGTAGCCAAGTCACCACCAACGGTGTGTTGGCTTTCATTATTTAAGGAGGCGTAGGATGCTTTTCCATTAAAGTGAGCCAAACTGGAAGCTACGCCGAATCAGACATTGCGGCCCATAAGCAAAACATTAAATTCGTTTGGAACAGTCCGGGAGCCCAGATGGACGCAACAAAATTACCGTTGCATTAGATGAAAGAGCCTGGAGCTTGCTTCATTTAACCGAGAAAAAGTTCAGATGAAGATTGGTAGTGCCAAGCAGTACGTGCTTTTTACTTTCATGTGATCCATATTCGCGAACCTGTTTAAGTAAAACGCACTGTACAATTGAAGAATCTCTTCTTTTTCCACTGCCACAAGCAGCATTCATCCAAGCGAATTCGAAACCCCAGGGTTCCTTACCTGAACTTGACAATCCAGAGCATTATTGATGGCAACTTAATTCTCATTTCTTTATTTCTGCAGCGACTATTAACTTCGGAAATAATTGCTGTAATTTGCTCCACCTTATGAACGCTTTCTTTGAATTTTCTTTACATATTTTATACTCAGTAGTGAATGGTATTACATATCATCTGAATTGCAGTGAAACTTATGGCAGAAATTCTCGTACGATAATACACCTATTCCGAATTATATCGGCAAATTCACAGCCTCTCATCCCAATTCCTTTCGGCTACTCCAGGCTATTAACCATTCAAGAAAAGTCTAGATATTCGTATATTCATTGAAGACTAGTTCTCTAACTTTCTTAAGTCTAAGACAAGCTGCTTCGACTGAGAGACTGACTATTGGATGTATCTCTTGCTCCTGAATTCTCGCAGTGGGTATCCTTCATGAATCCCAATTTAACAGCCATCTGTTTCTTCAGTTCTATAAAACTAATTTTCATCGGGATCTCTTTATTCTCGTATCGATGATCAACTCCACGCCTTTAGATTGCTCCTTTTTGCGCTGTCGCTAAATATCCCTCACTACTAATTTCGAGTGCTGGTGCTGGCGTACCTACACTCTCCTGAAGTGCAACCAGCGTCGAAGTGAGCAAGAAATTCAAAATTTCTTAGGTGTCATGCAAGTTGATGTATGAGTGCATTGAGCTATAAAATAAGTAGTTCTTGACAGATTAACCAAACCCAGAAAAGTAATGATCGCATACAAACTTTCCAAGTATGTTTCTCTGTTCTTATTTTGAGGACGGAATGATGTCAGTGACCGGCAAGATTTGCGTTTTCCGATGTTTTTTACCCGTTTCTCACTTGCATAACTCTTTCCTGTGACCAGATTAAGTCGAACACTCATGCTATCGCCGGAGTATTCTATGACTTCAACAAAAGGATAGGAAAAACACTGCAGTGACAAACTTGTTTCGTATATTGCCTGACAATCCTTCATGCACGTTCTGTAAACTTTTGCCTGTGCCGTCCAACTTGTATAAAACCTACAGAAGACGGGAATGAAGCAGGCGACGAACTAGTAATGAATTTTTTTGAGGTCTATGAATAAGTATTAGTCTAGAATTCTTCCGTACATACTGGACGATCTGAAAAGTTACTGTGTGTTTTCGGCTCGCTGCGATGCAACTATTCGACAAACTGTAACATAACCATAAAACACCAAATTTGCGTGTATGGCGTCAATTCACTTTTCTAGTAAAAAAGTCTAATCTAAAATGCCAGGTTTGCGCTACTGCACTGTAACCCGCTCTTGATAGGGGTTTATCGCCAAATGAGTGACTAGAAATAATAACGAATAAATTCTGTAATTCAAATAAAATTTCGAAAATCCCGCGAAATCATTCGTATTCCAAAACTGCTATTTGCAGCTGTATGCAGGTGTACTTCGCGGCCGAACGGATCACCCGCACTTCGGGGGCGACGAACGCGGGCTTCAGTTAGCCGGAGAGCGTGGGAGGGCGCTGCGAGAGGGGATACTCGATAGCGCGGGTAAAGCGGGCGTGCATCCGAATGCGAAAAACTTACAGGACCCAGAAGCAGTGCACAATTCGACAGGCGGCTGCGGTTGGAATACGCGATGGGAAAGGGGTCCCGGAAAATGGGCGCCAGGCGCCCGGCCGTCAACAACGCGCCGGCCACGCGCGCGTCGCGACGGTCTCTGCCGAAGTGCGATGTGGGCGAGAAGCAGGGCGAGGTGCGTGACATCTGTCGGTAAGTGCTTGCGTCCCCGCGGCGATGAGCCTGCATCGCGTGCACTAACGCAACAGCCGTGTCTTGGCGCGCGCAGGAACATCGTGCGCGAATACGTGACGGAGAAGGCGGAGAGCGCGGTGGCCGCCATCAGGACTGGCGTGGCGCAGGAGACGCAATCCGTGCGCGGCGAGGCGGAGGAACGCGTGCAGTACCTGCGCCACCTGACGTATTCTGGGGAGAGCGACCACGCCATCGACAGCCTGTTCGACATCCTCGGCGCCGCGGAGAAGACGCGACTTGAGAACGACGGCACCATCCCAGCGGTGCGGATGCCCAGCGTGGAGCAAATCCCGAAACTCGATGCGTGGGTGCCCATGAACCGCAACCTCTGGATGGGCCGCGACTTCGACCGCGAGCCGTACTTCCCGTTCCTCGGCGAACACGACGACGGGAAGGAGACCGCGCAGGAGGTGTACAAGAAGATGAAGGAGGCGGTCAGCGTGGACGAGTACAGCGGCAATTCCGACGACACCGACGACTACGAGCTGTTCAACACGGGCAAGGCGAGTGCGTCGGGGAACGTGTGCCTGTCGCTGACGGAAAAGCGCACGCGCGAGGGGTGTCGGAAGGCAATTGCGCGAATCTTGGGCTCCAGCTCGTACGTTTCCCAGGCGGTCTGGGAAGGCATCAGCGAGGGCCTCCAGCTCCCCCTAGAGAAAGTGCGGGAGTACGGCGAAACCGCGATACTCGAGCACAAGGCGAGGGACGAGAAGCGGAAGCGGAAGGCGAAGCGCCTCCAGCTGAAGAGCGAGATACGGGAGGCGTTACTGAATCCACTTCACGACCAGGTCACTTCCCCGCCCGGCCAGATGACAGCGGAGGCTATGCGTTTCTTTTGTCGTACATGCCAAATTTTTGATTGCGAGCAGCATGTGCTGGGGTACGCAGACATGGTGCGAGACATACGCGACTTCTCCTTGGAGAGCAGGAGGAAAGTGCTCGCGTCGAACAAGGCGAACAAATGTCTCAAGGCATGCGCGCACGCGGCGGAAACATTCCCGTTGTGGTCGGAGGAAGAGCTCCTGATCTTGCGCGAGACGTACCCGGTGTTCGGGCCGGACCCCTGCGCACTGGCGATCACAATCGGGTCGAAGACGTGCGAGCAGGTGACGGAGATGCTGGAGAACGAGGAGGAAATCGAGCAACTGGAGAGAATGGGTGGGTTGAGTAATCTGAAAACGGCACTGAGGAAAATGGAATCGAAAGGCAGCAAAAAGAAAAAGAAGCGCGAGCTGCACGACGATGAGAGCTTCGAAGACTTCACGCCGTGCTTTCATCCGGGAACCGAATGTACCCCGCGCACGTGCACGTGCATGCAACGAGGGCACCGATGTGAAGACACATGCGGCTGTGCGTACGTGCGATACGGCGTTGGGAGGCAGAGGAAAGGGATGGCACGAATCCTGGATATTGCGAAAATGGGCCATGGGTTGACGGGGACATGCTTGAACGCGGCGGAATGCTGTGCTTGCACAGTGGGAGATTGCACGACGAGCGCATGTCCGTGTTGGGCGAATGAACGCACGTGTAACCCGGATTTATGCGAAGATTGCGAATGCGCGCTGTTGCCCACCAAGGCGGGTGGGAGGAGATGTGCAAACATCCCGCTATCTGGGTCGCGACGAGTCCGAACGCTGGTGGGTCAGAGCCAAATCCATGGCATGGGCTTGTACGCGGGCGTGAAAGTGAAGCGAAACCAGATGGTGGGCGAGTATATCGGCAGACTGCTGGAGTCGGGCACGGCGGACATCGTGGGGCTGCAGTGCGACGCGAGGGACCACACGTTCTTCTTCGACCTGACGGAGAACGTGGTGGCGGACGCGGGCGTGACGGGGTCGAAGATGAAGTTCATGAACCACGCGCCGAAGGGGAGCGAGCGTGAGAACTGCTACTTCAGACATGTGACGACGAGGGGTGACACAGCGGTGGCGTTGTACAGTACGAGAGACATCGAGGTGGGCGAGGAGATGATGTTCAATTACAGGATTTCGGAATGTGTGCCCGATTGGATGAAGGAGGACGCCGTGGATGAGGGGAACACGAAGAGTGTGAAGAACAAGAAGAGCAAGAAAGGAAGAAAGTGAGAAGAAGTGGCACGAGGCGGTGCGAAAAGAAGGAAGTGTAGTAAAAGTGTAGACTAACTTGGCATGTTGGTGATCATCGTCCTTCAGCTCCTCTGCGACACGTCGGACGTGTTTGAATTATTGCTAATCATTGCTGAAGTGGCGGACACCACTGTGTACGAGAGCGGTAGCAGTTCAGTCGGTATCGAAGGCTTATCGACACCGTGTCGGACCCAGTTTTATCAGGCAGGTAGCGAAGCAGTGATACAGTACGATACGTGCGAGTATCAAGTGTTCGAACGTTGTGAATTCGAACGTTCAATAAAATATGCAGCGTGGCGCCATGTGTTCGATGCCGCAGTGAGCTTCTAGCCTCAGTTCAATATCGTTCGCTCGATCTGCGGCGTGTTCGCGCAGCTCGCAAGCACGGGAAGGCGAGAAGAAACGCTAGTAAATTGGGTTCAAATTGGGGCATGGAAATACACGTGGTGTTCCGGCGGCGATCGCAGATGGGCGCGATCTCGCACGAGGGCAGCGTGACGTACGGGGTGCAGGGCGCCGACGCGCTGGACAGCGGGCCGCTGGAGACGCTGTACGCGTGCGCGCAGAGCGGGCAGCTGTTCGCGCTGTGGCAGGCGCGCCTGGTGGAGCGCGCGGCGAAGCAGGAGCCGGCGACGCTGCGCCAGTTCTACTGCCCCGTGTGCCCCGCGTCCGTGCTGCGCCTCGGCGCACAGCCCGTGGCCAAGTGCGGGCTGTGCGGCTGGACGTCCGAGTGCGCCAGCGAGCTGGTCACCTTGTCCGACTTGTTCGTCCGTGACGCCGAGCCCTGGCCCCGCGTGTTGACCGCCGTGCAGGACGCGGTGCTGAGGGCACGCGAGCGACGCGGTGGCGACGAGGCGAAGGGTGTGGACCCGCTGTTGGAAGATGGTGAAATGTTGGTCAGTAGCAATAACACCATCGTGTTGCAGGAGGGTGTGCACAATGTGATGCAATTACCCCCGCGCAGGAGGATGGGACAGAAGAGAGTGGACGTGGTGTCGCCGTATTCGGGCGTGGTCGTGGGTGAGGCGGTGGTGGCGCCGAGGGGCGGCGACAACGCGGCGAGATTTTTGCCCCACGTCACGGCTGCCGTGGTGAGCCATGAGTGCGGTTATGGCGGCGATGGGGCGGAGCTGTGGTTACGCATTTTGAACTCGTCGGAATTAGACATGGTGGTGTGGGTGGGGTCGAAGACAGTGGCGTTGCGGGCTGGCACGAAGAGCGTTATCAACATGAAAACCACGCTGCAGCGCGTGATACATGGCAAGTTAGGTGTCTCCGAGTTTGTGGCCGAGTTGGATGTGGGCGTGCAGTTGGATCACCCTGAATTGAGGCGGCATCGCTGGCGGTATGTCATGTTTGTGTGGCACTCGCGTGCGAGGATGAGGAATGACCAAATGTGGCATTTGGCCATGAACTGAAATGGCGGGCAGGCGGGGAGTGGACGGGGGACTGGCGCAATTGTATCCTCTCACCCTCATCGTCGGGTGAAGGGTGTGTACTGTACTGTACGACTGTACCGGTTGAATTGGATTTCGGGAGACCCTTACGAAATCGTGCGATGCTATTCGGTTTCATTCGATTCAAGGTGAACTCGCAACAATCAGACGTGTTGCTGGAAGATTCTGACCGGTGTAAAACCGTGCTACAGTGCTGTACAGCAGATTCACTGTATCTCAAGTGCAGTGCAATCGCTGATTCACGTGGGATCCGTTTGTTGTGAGCATGGCCGAACTTATTGTAGTGCAAAGTGATAGGGCGATGGAGATTCATGCAGTAACAATCGAGAGTGGACGATAAGGAATGAGATCCGCGCGATAACCTCCCAAGCGTACAATGCCAGATCGGCCGAATCTCAAAGAACACATGCCGTATGTTCCCGCGCCGATATCTCGGAAGGCCGATGAGAACTTCACAAATGGAAACACTTTCTTCTTTGGAGAACACATTCATGCCGTGGCTGATGTTGACGTGTAAATGTCGCCGGATTGTGTTGGACGAGAAGACGACGAGCGAACCCTATAACGGACGAATTACCGAACGGTACAGTACGGGTACGGTACGGTTAGAAGAAATGAATCGATTAAGAAACGACCAAAAGTAAAAGCGAGATTGAGCCGAGAGGGTAATGTAGCGAAAGAGATTTGGCGATGTGATAGGGAAGCGGCGATTGGGCGCGATACAAATCGGGACGATTTTCGACGATATTAACACGACAGCTATGCTGGCGTTGCGACACGCGCCGCTAAATCTTGAGCGCGAGCACGACCGTGGGATTTGGGTCTGCACTCAGATACCGTACTGGAATTCTCGGCAGTTGATGCATAGGTTAAGACGAGATCGAGCTGTGGTGGGTTCGAATGCATGACGGCGGTGGTAATTGTCGTGCCCACTACAGCGTGCCGACAATGCGGGTAGGGACAAGAATAGAAAGTGGAAGAGTAGGCAAGGACTCGTGGCTGCAGGTGCAGTTGACGACAGTGCGGCGGCAATGGCTTGCGGCGGGTTGTCAGTTGTGAGGAGAAACGAATTGTGTACGGGTGTGCGAATTTGAGGACACGCGGCGGGGGACTTTGTACAGTATCTGGACGGCGCAGATTTCGGAAGACACGCTGTAATACAATCGCCCACACACCGTCCGTTCACTCGCTCGCGCATGCACACGCAACCACTCGCGCTTCCATCAGAGTGAATTAGGCAGTACGCAGGCGCGCATAAATCAAAATATTGGAACAGGGAAAGTACAGTACAGTACAGTACCGTAATGAGTTGCGCCATAGGATCGACCTGCACGGATTTTGCAGGCCAAGGAGCCGCGACCTTCCTGGCTTACTGTAGCAATCATCCGAACTGGACTGCCGCACTCGCAGTTGCGAAACAAACAGGGATTCCGTACCTCGGCTTGCAACATCAACCGAGTTGGCGCTTCTCGTCTTCGTCCATTGCGTAATGCATCGGTGTTGTTGCGCGCTCGAGCGCGTGCGGGTGCACGTGCGTGTGCGTCTTCACACGGAGGAACGTACAGTCGTGTGCCGGTGCAGCACTCACTCACACACGCAGCGCACTTACCTGCACACCCATCATTGGCATCGGGAATGGACATGTCAGAGCAGTAGAAAAGAAAAGATGCCAACAAAAACGAAAGATGGCTGGTGGAATGGGTAAGAGAGAACCCAAGCTTGTGGGAATGGGTGCGATGGGGGCTATGAGATACAATCTGCATCCGCGTATCAGTGATTGCTCTCAACAGCATCGCGAAGTGTTGGAGATTGGTGCGGTGGCGCAAGAGCGAGACCCGCCTGGGGTTGCGGTACACTGCGTGCTACACACGCGTATACAGAAGGCGTTGCTACAAAGTTGTACAGACGCAACTCGAATTGCACGATGCTTGTCATCAGGTTATTTTCGTGTGCGTGTCTGCCGCTTGCATATTCGGAGAATCGCAGATTGCAGTCGGCTTGTGCATGGTAGCGATTACAAACTCGACTTCTATTCGTGAATGTTCAACCCGTGCACCGCGATTCCCTTGCGCACGTCCTCGTTTCAAAACGATCTACGGTGGGATGTTGATGGGTAGAGGTTGGGGTGGTGCTAGTGTTTTGGATATCGAATGTAGAATGCAGCGCATCCATAGTTGAGAACAAGAACATACAATACGGAGGACAATAAAAGAGGAACAGTGGAACCAACAGTAAGTAGGAATCGTGGTTTCGATTTTTCGAAACACGGCGCTTGCACTTGCAGAGGACGGCGTTGCGAGGGTTGAGCGTCGTGCAAAGCGGTGGTGGTGCGTCAGAGCGGAAAAGGGGTTTTTAGTGCAGTGCGCAGGTTTGCTAGAAGGTGTATCTAGTGGTCATCGATGCGATTGCGAGATAGCGGAAGATTCATAATAGGGGGCTTGTCTGACACTAGATTTTTTCTTATTTTTTTCCACTCCCTGGCCCACCAACCGTATCCCTTCATCTGTGGTTCCTTGATTCGTACGCAAGCGCCTCAGCTGCTGCCTCGCACACACTCTCACTTTTCTGCGTGGCTTCCGTGCTCATTCAACTTTTTTTTACTGAGCGAGCGTGTGCGTAAGCGAACTCTACACTCTCCTTCTTTCTGCGTCTGCGTCTGCTCCGCCCGTCGCTCGTTACACCTCGCGCTCCCCGTTACCGCGCCAACTCTCGTGCCCCTGCTTCCGCTTCTTCTTCTCCTTCCCACACACACGACTGCCGGCTTCATCCGTGGCAATGTACGCCATTTAGAACGTTTACTAACTTCCACCTATCGGCTTCACCATCCGCACCACCATCGTTCACACGTTCGCAGTCGCCAACGCCACCACTACACTACCGCTGCCCGCCTGCACCCACATAACATAGCAACATGCACGCGGGACGCGCCTTCATCTCGCCCCTCCCGCCCGAAGTCAACATTCGCCATTTCGAACTGTATCGTGAAAGCGTGGTCGACGACCGACCCATCGTCGAGCTCGAGGCGCGCCGAGATCAATCCTTCGTACTCACCGTCATCGGGCGCGAACGCCATGGCCTTCTCGCCGACCTGACCAACTATCTCGAGAGTGTACGACTGAATGTTGTGCAAGCACGAATCTTTTCCTTGCCCAACGACTCCATCATGGACATGTTCCATCTCACCGATCCTCACCGAGTCCTGCAGAACAACGATGCGGTGAAAGAATTACATGATTCGCTGTTTCGACTTATCGGTGTTCGCGAACAGGCGACTGCCACCACTCGGCCACCGCCGACGATGGACGAGATGAGCACGGG
>JAAUYH010214620.1_pt1 | contig 11740 bp, 9 predicted proteins | sample 7278061 | NCBI WGS metagenome assembly JAAUYH01 (sample SAMN14350203, study PRJNA611818) | marine sediment metagenome | isolation source: surface marine sediment (0.6m) | place: French Polynesia: Moorea | collected 2018-08 | reverse complement strand
TCGGTGGCGGTACGGGAAGCGGTTGCCCTGGCCCATGTCCGGCTGCAGGACTATCCGGCGGCAATCTCGGAACTCCAGGACGCCACCCGCCGCGTCGGCGACGCCCGTCTCTGGTACCTGCTGGCCCTGGCCCTGGAACGGGTCGAGCAGCGAGTAGAAGCGGTTGCCGCCCTGGAACAGGCGCTTGACCAGCGGCCGGACAACCTGGATGGGCTGGTGCTGATGGTGACCCTGCTGCGGGATATGGGGCAGCGGGACAGGGCCCTGGGGTTTGCCCAGCGGCTGCAGCAGCTGCGGCCCAATAATCCCGGCATTCGACAACTGCTCCAGTCGGTGCAGCCCTGAGTTGACCCTCGACGCTACTGACGCCAGGCGCGGCGGACTTCAGCCGTTGCGTTGTCCAGGTTGCTTCGAAACGGGTTGATGTCGATGCCGCCCCTCCGGGTATAAAGCCCCTGCACGGACAGCTCCCGGGGCGCGCATTCCCGCAGCAGGTCCATGAAAATGTGCTCGATGCAGTTTTCATGAAAACCATCGTGGCTGCGGAACGACACCAGGTAGCGCAGCAGCGCGGAGTGATGGACGCGCGGACCAGCGTAGCTGATCACCACGCTGCCCCAGTCGGGCTGGCCGGTTACCGGGCAGTTGGTCTTGAGCAGGTGGGAGTGCAGGGTTTCTCTGGCTTCGCGGGGACCGGATTTCAGCAGGCCGGGATCAGGCCGGTAGTCCTCCACCGACAACTCCAGCTGGTCAATGCACATCCCCGGCAGCGCCTGGATCGGCCGCCAGTCGGCGGCCCCGCACAGGCGCACCCCGACAGGGGCCCCGGCAGCGTGGCTCAGGTCCCTGATCAGCAGTTCCGCCACGGCCTCCGGGGAGTCGTAACGGCACTGGTTGAGGGAATTGAGGTAGAGCTTGAGGGATTTGGATTCGATGATGTTGGGCGAAGTGGCGGGTACCTCGAACTCTCCCACGGCCACCCGGGGCTTGCCGCCGGGCTCCAGCCATGACAGCTCGTATGCGTTCCACCAGTCCGAGCCGGCAAAGGGCAGGCTGCCGGTGATACCCACAGAGCGGCGGGCGTCATCCCGGGACACTGGAAACAGCAGACCGGGATCGTAGCGATCCGGGTAGCTGGCATTTTGTCCCAGAGGTGATTCGATGCTCATGACTGCGTTTACCTGCTGCCGTTGGTTCCGCCAACCGCTGGTCTACAATGCGGGCAGCTTATGCAAAAACAATCCCTGACGCGGCTGATCCCGGCCGAACCTCGGCACGTAGCAGAGCTGCGTTGCTGGTTCACGGACCGGCAATCGCTGCAAAGCTGGGGTGGTCCCCACTTTCGATTCCCGTTTGACGCCGAGTCGTTTGCGCATGATGCCGCCCTGGATCGGATGGACTCTTTTGCACTGCTGGACGAGCACGACGCCATGCTGGGCTTTGGACAGTATTACGCCAAGCTCAGCCGGGTGCACCTGAGCCGGGTGGGTGTCCACCCTGACCGGCGCGGCGCCGGTCTGGGGCAGACCCTGGTGCGGAAGCTGATGCAGGCCGGCCGCCAGAAGTTCGGGTTTGACGAGTTCTCCCTCTACGTCATGGCGGACAATCCCGCAGCCATTGCCTGCTATCGGCGCAGCGGATTCCAGCCAGCCGATCTGCCGCTGGGAGAGTCCCACGGGCCGGGGATCCTGTTCATGATTTGCCGGCCCGGCTAGCGAATGCGCCGACTCTTCCCGCGCGGAAATGCCCAGAGTTTAACGCGTTCGGCCGCGCCGGGATGGTCTCAACTGACGGGCGAGGGCGGGATCACCCGCATCACTTCCTCGATGGTGGTCAGCCCGGCCGCCACCTTGCGAGCGGCAGACACGCGCAACGGCCGCATGCCGCGCTTGTAGGCCAGCTGGGTAATGGCGGCATGGTTGATATCGGGCTGGATCGCATCCGCCACCGCCTCGTCGATGGGCAGCATTTCGTAGATCGCGGTGCGGCCCCGGTAGCCCGTGCGCCGACACTCGGTGCAGCCGCCAGGGGTACTGATCTTTTGCGGACGCGGTATTTTCCAGTTCTGCACCAGGGCGGCCCATCGATCTTCACTGATGTCACTGTCCTTCTTGCAGTGTGGGCACAGGGTGCGCACCAGGCGCTGGGCCACCAGCCCGGTGAGGGTGCCGCGCAGCAGGTAGTGGGGAAGGCCCAGGTCCATCAGCCGGATGATGGCCGAGGGGGCGTCGTTGGTGTGCAGGGTAGACAGCACCAGGTGTCCTGTCAGCGAGGCCTGGATAGCCATCTGGGCGGTATCCAGATCGCGAATCTCCCCCACCATGATGATGTCGGGGTCCTGGCGCAGCAGGGTGCGCACGCCGGCGGCGAAGTCCACACCGATGGTCCGCTGCACCTGCATCTGGTTGAGCTCCGGTGACACCATCTCGATGGGGTCTTCCACGGTGCAGACGTTGATGTCCGGCCGGGCCAGGTACTTGAGGGTGGAATACAGGGTGGTGGTCTTGCCGGAACCGGTGGGGCCGGTCAACAGGACGATGCCGTGGGGCCGCTCCACCAGGTTGCGCCAGATGCCCACTTCGCGCTTGGAAAAGCCCAGCTTGTCGAATCCCCGGGCCACCACATCCGGGTCGAATATCCGCATGACGCATTTTTCGCCAAAGGCTGTGGGCATGGTGGACAGGCGCAGTTCAATTTCCTGGCCGGTGGGTGCCCGGGTCTTGATACGCCCATCCTGGGGGCGCCGCTTTTCGGCCACGTCCATGCGCCCGAGAATCTTGATCCGGGAAGTGACCGCGGCGATGACCGATGTGGGCATCTGGTACACCTCGTGCAGTCGGCCGTCGATGCGAAACCGGACTTTGCTGCGCTCCCGACGGGGCTCCAGGTGGATATCCGAGGCGCGCTGTTCGAAGGCAAACTGCAAAAGCCAGTCCACAATGTGGACCACGTGCTGGTCATCGGCACTGAGCTGCCCGGCTTCCCCCAGCTCCAGCAGCTGCTCGAAATTGAGGACCCGCTCGGACTCGCTGCGCAGCTTGGAGTCCTCAGCGCCGCGGATGGAGCGCGACACACCGTAAAACTCCAGCATGTAGCGGTTGATGTCCAGCGGGTTGGAGATCACCACCTTGATGTCGCGCTTGAGGATCTGGCTGAGATCCCGCATCCAGGACAGGTCGAAGGGCTCCGAGGTGGCGATGACCACCACCGACTCCCGCACCTCCACCGGCAGGATGCGGTATTGGCGGGCGTAGGCCTGGGACACGATCTGGGTCACCTTGTCCACGTCCACCTTCATGGCGTCGATATGGAAGTAAGGCAGGCCGGCCTGTTCGGCAATCCACCGTGTCAGGGACTCCAGGGTCAGCGGCAGCTGGGGCTCGGTGGCATGCTGCAGCTTCTGGTTGGCCACCATGACCAGCGGGTGCAGCGTCACCCGGGTATCCTGGCTGGCCGCGCCGTGGATCATGTTGGCGTCGCCCTGGTCCATCCAGCCGTCGGCCACCAGGCCGGCCAGAACGGCATCCAGCTCCAGCCGTTCGCCCGGCTCAAACCTGGGGCGCTTTTTTTTCGGGGGAACGGTATCCGCGGTAGTGGCCAAGTTATGTTTCCTGTACTGCGCTCGCCACAGTATACGCGCTGCCGGCGCGGGCACTGTCGGACAGGTCGCATTTTCTCGTCACCAGGGCAGCCAGTAGCTATACTGGGCCGTTTATCTGCAGCAGGATACTGGCGCATGGAAACGCCGCTGACCTTCCAGGATTTTATCGCCCGGCTGGACCAGTACTGGGCCGAACAGGGTTGCGTGTTGATGCAGCCCCTGGACACCGAGGTAGGTGCCGGGACTTTTCACCCGGCCACCTTCCTGCGGGCCATTGGCCCGGAGCCGTGGTCTTCGGCCTATGTCCAGCCATGCCGACGGCCTACGGACGGACGCTACGGGGACAACCCCAACCGCCTGCAGCACTACTACCAGTACCAGGTGGTGCTGAAACCTTCACCCCTGGATATCCAGGAGCTGTACCTGGCTTCCCTGGCCGCGGTGGGCATCGATCCTCTGGAGCACGACATCCGGTTCGTGGAGGACAACTGGGAATCCCCCACACTGGGCGCCTGGGGTATCGGCTGGGAGGTGTGGCTCAACGGAATGGAGGTGACCCAGTTCACTTACTTCCAGCAGGCCGGCGGCCTGGACTGCCGGCCGGTTACCGGCGAAATCACCTACGGGCTCGAGCGCCTGGCCATGTACCTTCAAAACGTCGACAGCGTGTTTGACCTGGTGTGGACGGACCGGGGTCAACGCACCGTGACCTACGGCGAGGTTTACCACCAGAACGAGGTCGAGATGTCGGCCTTCAACTTCGAGCACGCCGACACCGATGCGCTGTTCGGGTGGTTTGACCACTGCGAAGCTGAGTGCCACAAGCTGCTGGAGCTGGGCCTGGCGCTGCCGGCCTATGATCACGTGCTGAAAGCGTCACACACGTTTAACCTGCTGGATGCCCGCTCGGTGATCTCCGTAACCGAACGACAGCGGTTTATCCTGCGGGTGCGGGATCTGGCCAAGTCCGTGGCGGAGGCCTACTTTGCCAGCCGCGAGTCCCTGGGCTTTCCCATGCTGGCCCAGGGCCAGGCCACCGGGGAGGTGCCGGCATGAGTGATCGCGCCCATCTGCTGATAGAGATCGGTACCGAAGAGCTGCCGCCTAAGAGCCTGGATCGCCTGGGTGAGTCCCTGTTCAGAGAACTGACGGGCGAGCTGGAGGGAGCCGGACTGGATTTCGACCGGGACGCCGCGGTCTGGTATGCCACCCCGAGACGGCTGGCGGTCAGCCTGCCCGGGCTGGCCCGGCAACAGGCCGACCGCAATGAGGAGCGGCTGGGTCCGGCGGTTGCCGCCGCATTCGACGAAGACGGCTCGCCGCGGCCCGCGGCGGAAGGGTTTGCCCGCTCCTGCGGCGTATCCGTGTCAGAGCTCAAGCGAGTGGACACCGACAAGGGTGTTCGGCTGGCTTACAGCCGCAACATTCCCGGCGCCCTGACCCTGGAGCTGCTGCCGGAGATGATCCAGGCCGCGGCCGGCCGCCTGCCGGTGGCGCGGCCCATGCGGTGGGGCGAACGTGACGATGCCTTCGTGCGACCGGTGCACTGGGTGGTGGCGCTGCTGGACAGCCAGGTCATCTCCGGCGCCTTGTACGGCTGCAACTTTGACCGGGTGAGCCAGGGTCACCGCTTCCATCACGACGGCGGCGTCTCCATCGACCATGCCTCGAGTTACCTGGCGGCCCTGGAGCAGGCCCGGGTGATCGCCGATCCGGCCAGGCGCCGGGAAATGATCCGCCTGGGCGTGGAGCGCGCCGTGGCCGAGGCCGGCGGCAACGCGGTGATTCACGATGCGCTGTTGTCGGAAGTGGCCAATCTGACGGAATGGCCGGTTCCTCTGCTGGGATCCTTCGACGAGGAATTCCTGGAGGTGCCCGCGGAAGCCCTGATCAGCAGCATGGAGAGTCACCAGAAGTTTTTTTCCGTGGTGGACGACCAGCAGCAGCTGATGGCCCTGTTCGTTGGCGTGGCCAACCTGGACAGCACCAACCCGACATCCGTCCGGGACGGGTTCGAGCGGGTAATCCGCCCGCGGCTGGCAGACGCCCGGTTTTTCTGGGAAAAAGACCTCAAGACCCCGCTGGAACAGCACCGCCATGGGCTGGCCCAGGCTGTGTACCAGAGAGACCTGGGTTCCCTGTGGGATAAGGTCGAACGGGTCGCTCGCATGGCTCAGTTGCTGGCACCGGCCCTGGGGGTCGATCCAGAGCAGGCGAAGCGGGCCGCCCGCCTGTCGAAATGCGACCTGATGACAGAGATGGTGGGCGAGTTTCCCGAGCTGCAGGGCACCATGGGGCGTCATTACGCCCTGGCCCAGGACGAATCCCAGGTGGTGGCCGCCGCCATCGAGGAGCACTATCAACCACGTCAGGCGGGTACGGCACTGCCGGCCTCTCCGCTGGGTCAGGTGCTGGCCCTGGCGGACCGCATCGACTCCCTTTGCGGCATCTTCAGCGCTGGCCTCAAGCCTACCGGCAATCGCGACCCGTTTGCCCTGCGCCGGGCCGGGCTGGGACTGATCCGCATCCTGGTGGAAAAGGAGATCGACCTGGACCTGGAGACCCTGATTACTCAGGCCCTGGACGGTGTAGCGGGACAAATCGATTCGGCGTCTGAACATGGGGGAGAAATTCTGGAGTTCATCATGGATCGACTCCGCGCCTGGTACCTGGACCAGGGCATTGGCGCTGATGTATTCGAGGCCGTGTGGGCACGGCGGCCGACCCGGCCCCTGGATTTTCATCGGCGGGTGCTTGCGCTGACGGACTTCAAGGCACTGGAACCGGCGGCTGCCCTCGCCGCTGCCAACAAGCGCATTGGCAACATCCTGAAGAAATCCACCGATGGCGGTGCGGCGGTCCCCGCCGTCAATGCCGACGGCCTGGTTGAAGCCCAGGAGAAAGCGCTGTTCGCGGACCTCACCCTGGCCAGCGAGGACGCCCTGCCCATGATCCAATCCGGCCAGTATGGTCCCGCCCTGGTGCGCCTTTCAGACCTCCGGCCCAGCGTGGATGCCTTTTTTGACCACGTGATGGTGATGTGCGAAGACGAGGACCTGAAGAATAACCGTTTGGCGCTTTTGTCGAAAATTAAGAGCATTTTCGACGACGTTGCCGACATTTCGAGGCTAGTCGTGTCTTGAATCGCGGCTGCGCCATGTCCGGGCTGATGGGGTTCACCGCATGAAGCTGGTGGTGCTGGGCCGGGACGGCGTCATCAACGAGGAACAGGGCGAGGGAGTCATTCGGGCGGACAACTGGAAGCCCGTACCCGGCAGCCTGGAGGCCATCGCACGGCTGTGCCGTTCGGGTTTCCGGGTGGTGGTTGCGACCAACCAGCAGCAAATTTCTGCCGGCACTCTTGGGGTGGAGGAGTTGCACGACGTCCACCGCAAGATGTTGAGCCTGGTGCATGAAACCGGCGGCACTATCGATGCGGTATTTTTTGCCCCTTCCGGCAACCCGGACGGACACGGCAAGCGTCAGCCCAAGGTAGCCCTGCTGCGACAGATTGAAAACCGTTACGGCGTGGATCTGGCCGAAGTGGTGGTTATTGGCGACTCCCGGGAAGACCTGGAGGCGGCCAAAAGTGTCGGTGCCCGGGCGGTACTGGTGCGAACCGGGCACGGTGTCGATATGCTCGGCGCCCTGACCGATTTCGAAGGAGTCACCATATTCAAGGACCTGGCTGGCGCCGTGGACCAGTTGGTGGCCGAGGCGCAGCACTCCTGATGGGCCTGCTCTATAGCTTACGGTCCCTGCTGTTTGTCGTCATCGTGGCAGTGTCGCTGGTCATTTTTGTGCCGTTTCTGTTGCTGTTCTTCCGCACGTCCCTTGAAACCCGCAACCGGGTCGCCCGCTGGTGGATGTACTTTCACCGGGCGCTGGTGCAACACCTGGGAGGCATCGACTTCCGGGTGGAGGGCCTGGATGCCCTGCCCGGCAGCGCGGTCATTTACTTCGCCAAGCACCAATCCACCTGGGAAACCCTGGTCCTGCAAACGCTGTTGCCCCACTACGTCTGGATTCTGAAAAAAGAAGCCCTGAGAATCCCGTTTTTCGGCTGGGGCCTGGCGCTGCTGGAGCCTATCGCCATCGATCGCAGCTCCGGTCGCAAAGCGGTGGACCAGATCGTTGACCAAGGCAAAGTATGGATCGAACGAGGAAGCGGAATCCTGATTTTTCCCGAAGGCACCCGTCGGGAGCCGGGTGCGGAGCCTGACTACAAGATCGGTGGCGGTATCCTGGCCGTGGCCACCGGTGCGCCGGTGGTCCCGGTCGCGTTGAACTCGGGAATGTTCTGGCCGCCCAAGAGCCTGTTCCTTAAGCGCCCCGGAACCATCGACCTGCGCTTTGGACCGGCCTTTGACCCGTCCGGGATGACACCGGAGCAGGTGGTTGCCAAGGCCCAGGACTGGATCGAGCCGACCTGCCGCGAACTCATGCAGCAGGCGGAATTTAGAAATCGCTAAACGTCTAAGTTACTGACATTTAAGGCATTTTTCTCGATGAACTCCCGGCGTGGCTCAACCACGTCACCCATCAGCGTGGAGAACACCTCGTCTGCGGCCACCGCGTCTTCGATGGTTACCCGTAGCAGGCGCCGAGTTTCAGGGTTCACGGTGGTGTCCCACAGCTGATCGGGATTCATTTCGCCCAGGCCTTTAAAACGCTGTACGGTGCGGCCTTTGCGTCCCTGGGCCATCAGCCAGTATTCTGCTTCAGAAAAGCTGCTGACGGCCTCCCGGGTCTGACCGCGAACGACTTCCGCACCGGGTTGGATCAAACCGGACAGTTTTTCGCCCAGGGCACTGATGGCCTGGTAGTCAGCGCCGGTGAAGAACTCCTTGGGAAACCACTTTTCCTGGTCGACGCCATGGATGAAGTGTCGAACCCGCAGGCCGTCACTCTGCACCTCAACCTGGTAACGCTGTCCCGAGGTCAGCCCCGCATTAAGCGACGCTTCCAGCTCCGAGGCCCAGGAACCCAGGTCGTCCAGCCGGTCGAAAGACTCGGCTCCGATGGTGGGCTGTCCCAGCATCGCTGCCAGAACAGTTCCGTCGTACATGCCAGCCAGGCGGTCCATGGTGGCGCGCACGCTCTGGTATTGTTTGATCAGGTCTTCCAGACCCGGCCCCTGCAGGGGCGGCGCCTCCGGGTCATAGACCAGTGCCGCACCATCCAGTGCCCTGGCCAGCAGGTACTCGTTCAGTTCCGCATCGTCTTTGAGGTACTGCTCCTGGTTACCTTTCTTGATTTTGTACAGGGGCGGCTGAGCGATGTAGATGTGTCCCCTTTCCACCAGTTCCGGCATCTGCCGGTAGAAAAAGGTCAGCAGCAAGGTGCGAATATGAGAGCCGTCCACGTCAGCGTCAGTCATGATGATGATGCGGTGGTAACGCAGTTTCTCGACGTCGAACTCTTCTTTGCCGATACCGCAGCCCAGCGCAGTAATCAGGGTGCCAACTTCCGCGGACCCAAGCATCTTATCGAATCGCGCTTTCTCCACGTTCAGGATTTTGCCCTTCAGAGGCAGCACAGCCTGGGTTTTTCGGTTCCGGCCCTGCTTGGCGGAACCACCGGCTGAATCACCCTCTACCAGGAAAAGCTCACACAGCGCGGGGTCTTTTTCCTGGCAGTCCGCCAGCTTCCCGGGCAAACCAGCAATGTCCAGCGCACCTTTGCGCCGGGTCATTTCGCGGGCCTTACGGGCAGCCTCCCTGGCTCGCGCCGCTTCTACCACCTTGGCCGTAATGGCTTTGGCCTCCTGGGGGTGCTCCAGCAGGAACTCAGACAGCTTCTCGCTGACGGCTGACTCCACGATGCCTTTGACCTCCGAGGACACCAGCTTGTCCTTGGTCTGGGAGGAAAATTTGGGATCAGGCACCTTTACGGACAATACCGCGATCAGGCCTTCCCGACAGTCATCGCCGGACAGCTGGACCTTGGTGTTCTTGGCCACACCGCTGCTCTCGATGTACTGATTCGTGGTCCGGGTCAACGCCGCGCGGAATCCGGCCAGGTGAGTACCGCCATCTTTCTGGGGGATGTTGTTGGTGAAACAGAATACGCTTTCCTGATAAGCATCCGTCCACTGCAGCGCGGCTTCAACGGTAACGTCCTGATTTTCAGTTGAAAAATAGAACACCGTCGGGTGCAACTGGGTTTTCTTTCGGCTCAGGTGATCAACGAATGACCGAATGCCGCCCTCGTACTCGAACAGGTCCTGGCGGCAGGTTCGCTCGTCGCTCAAGGCTATGCGGACGCCCGAGTTCAGGAATGACAGCTCGCGCAAGCGCTTGGCCAGGATGTCGTAGTGATATTCCGAGTCCGAGAAGATATCGCCGCTGGGATGAAAATTGATGGTCGTGCCCGTTACATCCGTCTTCCCCGTGACTGACAACGGCGAGTCCGGTTCACCCAGGCTGTAGGTTTGCTCGTGGATCTCGCCGTCCCGGTGAATGACCAAAGTCAATCGATCCGACAGGGCGTTGACCACAGACACACCCACGCCGTGGAGCCCGCCGGAGACCTTGTAAGAGTTGTCGTCGAATTTCCCGCCCGCGTGAAGCACCGTCATGATAACTTCAGCCGCCGAGCGCCCCTCCTCTTCATGAATATCCGTGGGGATCCCCCGGCCGTTGTCTCTGACGGTCACGGAATTATCCGAATGGATGATGACTTCGATGGTGTCGCAGTAACCCGCCAGAGCCTCGTCGATGGAGTTGTCCACCACCTCGAACACCATATGGTGCAGGCCGGTGCCATCGTCGGTATCCCCGATATACATTCCGGGGCGCTTGCGAACCGCTTCCAGGCCCTTGAGGACCTTGATGTTGGTGGAGTCGTATTGTTGTTGGTCGCTCATAAAATATTCGCGCGGACAAAGACGACCAATTATACCATTTCTGACACCCTGCCCTGTTCCACGTGGAACATTCGCGTATTGTCCGGCCATCGGTCCACATCGGGGCGTTCCGTCCCTGTTACCCACAATTGCGCCCCGGAATCCAGCAGCAGATCGGTCACCTTTCGCTGATGAGTTCGATCCAGCTCCGAGGGCAGATCATCAAAACCAATCACCGGCTGCTCCCCCGATTTCTTACCGATGACCTTTACCTGGGCCAGCAGCAACGACATGGCGACCATTTTCTGTTGGCCCCGGGACAGCCGGCCCGCCACCCGCCCCGATTTGTCCCGAATGCCGATATCGGCCCGGTGAGGCCCTCGCCGGGTGAATCCGGCTTCCCGGTCGCTGGACATTCGTTCACGAAGGCAGGTCACCAGGTCTTCGTCCGGCGGCCAGCCGCGATTGAATTCCAGGCTCAGCTCGGCCACCTCAGGTGCCATCTGCTCCAGGATGACGGCAAAGGCACCGGCCAGGTCTGCCATGTGCTGTTCCCGGGACCCGGTCACAGCCAGGCCCGACGTCACCAACCCGTGGTCCCAGCTGCCCAGGACGTCTTGCGCAGCCCGAGCGCGCAGTGCGGCGTTGCGCTGATTCAGAAAACGTCTGTAGTGTCGCCAGTGCTGTAAAAAGCCATGTTCCACGTGGAACACACCAAAATCCAGGAAACGCCGGCGTTCCTCCGGTGGTCCCTCGATCAACTGGTGCAGTTCGGGGTGAAACACCGAAAAAGCCAGGGCGCCCGCCAACTGGCCCAGTTGCTTGAGATCCTGGCCGTCTACCCGGGCCCGCCATCCGGTGCTATCCCTTTCAAAGCCTACGCGGCGGGTTCGCCCGTGGGCTTCCACATCAGCAACCACGATGCTTTTGCGGCGGGTCCGACTGATGTATTCGTGCCGTCCACCGCCACGGAAAGACCGCCCGCGGCTCAGGCAGTGGAGGGCTTCGAGAACGCTGGTTTTGCCGGCGCCGTTGTCGCCGGTGAGAAGATTCAGACCTGGCCCCGGCTCGATGACCACATCGCGGAGATTGCGCAGGCCATCAATCCGAAGCTTTTTTATCAGCACGAGTCAGGCTCGGGGTCCACCGACAACAGATCAATCCGGGTGGCGAAAGGGCAAAAACTGCCGCTACAGTCGCAGCGGCATCACCACGTGGCGGGACCGGTCAGTATCCGGGGCCTTGGCCAGGCAGCTGGAGTTGGTGTCTTTGAAACACAGGCTCACGTCGTC
>JAAUYH010207837.1_pt1 | contig 11740 bp, 11 predicted proteins | sample 7278061 | NCBI WGS metagenome assembly JAAUYH01 (sample SAMN14350203, study PRJNA611818) | marine sediment metagenome | isolation source: surface marine sediment (0.6m) | place: French Polynesia: Moorea | collected 2018-08 | reverse complement strand
TATGCCGTAGGCTTTACGCAGGATTTTTGCGATTACGTCGCTGTCGTTCGTCCGTTCCGGACATGCTACGCAAACGTAATGACGCAGTGACGTTACTTTTGCGTAAGTCCTGGTAATATCCAGCACAAATAAATGACCCATTTATAATCAACCAAACCATTGCTCTATAAAAGCTACATAACTTAATGGTTACTGGAGGAGGACTGAAGAGAGAAATGCTATACCAGCACCAGAAATAGTAAACCCTGCATAACGTAACATTAGGGAAGGCTGTTCTGTCACCTTTTTCAAGGTCAATTTACCCAACTGAAAGCAGATAAGTGCGATTATTAGCTGAATGCTAGCAAAGCCTGTCAAGTAAGCCACAAGTGGATTCATTTGCGCTCCCACAATTGCTTCACCATAAGCATAGCCATGAAAAATTCCAGCTATCCCTGCTGCTCCAATTAACCATCCCAGGTTAGGAGCATCTTTCATCGCCAACATGATCCCAAATAGAAGTACAGATGCAGAGATGACTGCCTCTGGATATGGTAGATCAATACTTTGTAAGTGAATTGCTGTACCTGCCATAGTTGCCAGGATAAAGCTGATAGGGATAAATATACCTTTTCTGGCTTTCAATGCAGCCAGTAATCCCACAGCGATGACAAAGATCAAATGATCGATGCCAATAACCGGATGCCCTAAACCAGACAAAAAACCTTCAAACAAGTTTTTGGGAGTTTGACCACCGAAGGGATGGTGAGCATTAGCTGGTTGATTGGCAAAGAGGAGAAATACAGAGAATATCCCCAGATAAACCAGGGATTTTATTTGATTTTTACGTAAATAGGCAGAGGGAACCAAAGGAATTGCAATCGGTAATTTTTTCATATGCTAGGTGAGGTAGACGAATTGCAAACACTAGAAAAAAGTTGATATTTGAAGGAAGCAGTCCCGTAGACGCGCTATGCGCGGCTTCTCGTAGAGATGAAAAAACTTTTCACCACCAAGGATGAAAATACCTCTTCCCGACTCCCCACTTCCTATTTTCAAGTTAGGAGAAAGGCAGGAGCCTCGGTCAAATAATCAGCAAGAAAAAAATAACAGGTGTTTTAGCAATGGGAACTATTGTATCTTGCCAAGACCAGAAGCAGATTAGACCCCTTGCAAAAATATAAGGAGGGAAGGCTCACAAGGGTAGGTTTTGAATATTTGGGTGAGGGTGAGACTTGGGAGATTAGAAGACAGGTAGACAAGGAAGATTGTTTAATGGAAAAATAGGCTTTTGAGCCAGTTTGTATTTTTGGGAACCAGACCTTTTTGGCTCGGTTTTCCTCCCTTGTCTACTTTCCCTCCTTATCTGCTCAATACTCAATTGTAAAAAGCCTACCCCTGTGAGAGGAGGGAAGGAGAGAAAGTCGATGTGTTTGTTTTTGATTGGTGTACTTATCAATTTATAGTGGAGAAGTCTGTCAATGCTTAAATAATTGTGAAAGCGATTACTCTTCTTGGTTCCACTGGCTCCATTGGAACTCAGACTTTAGATATTGTGGCGCAGTACCCCGATCAATTCCAGATTGTGGGATTAGCCGCAGGAAATAACGTAGAAATGTTAGCTGCTCAAGTGAGTCAGTTCCGACCCAGTATAGTAGCCATTCGTGCAGAAGAAAAGCTACCAGCACTAAAAGCTGCGATCGCTGATATCGTTCCCCAGCCAATTATCCTGGCTGGAGAGGCGGGTATTGTGGAAGTTGCTGGCTATGGTAATGCTGAAACTGTGGTCACTGGTATTGTGGGCTGTGCTGGTTTATTACCTACTATTGCTGCCATTGAAGCTGGTAAAGATATTGCCCTAGCCAATAAAGAAACTTTAATTGCTGGGGGACCAGTGGTTTTACCATTGGTAGAAAAACATGGAGTAAAATTGTTACCAGCCGACTCCGAGCATTCCGCCATCTTTCAGTGTTTGCAAGGTGTGCCAACAGGGGGTTTGCGACGCATTTTACTCACAGCTTCCGGTGGTGCTTTTCGGGACTGGGACACAGCAAAATTAGCTGAAGTCACCGTTGCCGATGCTTTAAAGCATCCCAATTGGTCTATGGGGCGGAAAATTACTGTAGATTCTGCCAGTTTAATGAATAAGGGTTTGGAGGTAATTGAAGCCCATTTCCTATTTGGGGTAGATTACGATCGCATTGATATTGTCATCCATCCCCAAAGTATTATTCACTCGTTAATTGAATTACAAGATACCTCTGTGTTAGCCCAATTGGGTTGGCCAGATATGCGTCTGCCTTTACTGTATGCTTTATCTTGGCCAGACCGTATTTATACTGATTGGCAACCATTAGACTTAGTTAAATCTGGAGACTTAACCTTTCGGGAACCTGATGGTCAAAAATATCCTTGTATGCAATTAGCTTATACCGCAGGCAAAGCAGGTGGCTCAATGCCAGCTGTATTAAATGCTGCCAATGAGCAAGCTGTAGCCTTATTTTTAGAAGAGAAAATTAAATTCTTAGATATTCCTCGGTGTATTGAATGGGTATGCGATCGCCATCAAGATCACAACCATGTAAATCCGACTTTAGATGACATTTTAGCAGCTGATATCTGGGCTAGAAAGGAAGTTTTAACAGCTATGGAATATTTAGCAGCTCGTCCCCAAACTATTTCTTTAGCGTGAATAAAACTCAGTTTTACAGATGCTGGGATAGTTCTAACTAAAGATGGTGCATTTGTATTATCCTCATTTTGAATAGAACGAGGTATGTTACAAATGCACCTGTCAAAAAATAATGAAGAATCTTCGCCCTTGTAGGGCGCAGAGTGTCAAAACATACTTGGTATATTGGAGTTTCCATGGTTTCAGTTGCTAATTCATCCCGCAACTATGCAACACCATATTTTGAATTGGTATAAGCCACCTAATACCATGCTAAAAGCATTACTGATAAATGATAACTGTTAACTGTTAACTGAAACGCGGTATATTCGGTGAAAGCAACGTCGGAAATAATCAGTGGCCAAAATAATTGCTATTCTCAATGGTAAAGGGGGAGTTGGTAAAACCACTACTGCCATCAATTTGGCTGCAACCTTTGCCCAAGAACACAAAGTTCTACTTGTGGATACAGATATTCAAGGTTCAGCTAGTTGGTGGTTTGGGCGAAGCGAGAATCAAATGGGATTCGATTTAGCTCCAGAGACAGATGCCAAACTTTTAAGTAATTTACAAAAAATAACAGGTTACGATTTAGTTATAGTAGATACACCTCCGGCGTTGCACTCAGAAGCATTAGCTGCGGTATTGGCAATTGCAGATTATCTAGTTTTGCCCACGCCTCCAGCACCGATGGATTTAGCTGCCTTGATTGAGACAGTTACAACAGCTGTCATGCCTGTGGGAACTCCCCATCGGGTACTACTCACAAAAGTAGATCCCCGGAGTTTAACAGAAGTCAAAGAAGCACAAAATACCCTAATACAGTTAGGTATTCCCGCTTGCCATACTGTGATTCGTGCCTACAAGGCTCATGAGCGAGCAGCACTTGATGGTGTAGCTATCCATCAATGGCGGGGTAGAAATGCTCGGGAGGCGGAATCTGACTATCGCTGTGTCGCAGCAGAAATCAAACGTGATTGGAGGAAATAGTAACCATGCCCAGAAAACGTCTGTCCAATTTAATTAAGGAAGAAGCACAAGCTCAAAAGCTGACACCGAATCAAACAGATGAATCGACAATTGATGTGGAAGCCAAAGCTGTAGATAATCAGGATACTGAAAGTTCAACATCCACTGATACGGATTCCCCAACTGAAATGCAAGCAAATACAACCCCAACCTCTGCGCCAAAATCACCTAATTCCAAACCTATGGCTATCACCAAAGCAGACTTAGAAATTACAGTCAAAGAATTAAAACAAGACTTAGAACAAGCAGATAAGACAGAGGCAGAACTTAGGGAACAAGTTGCTAAATTGCAATCAGATTTATCCGCAGGAAAATCATTGACAGAAAAGTTGAATCAAGAATTGGCAGAAGGAAAATCATTGACAGAAAAGCTAAATCAAGAATTAGCGGCACAAAAATCATTGACAGAAAAGCTAGGTCAAGAATTAGCGGCACAAAAATCATTGATAGAGAAGGTGAATACAGAGCTGAATGCGACTAAAAAAGATGCCCTCCAATTAGCTGAAACTAATACACAATTAACAGATGAAATAGGGGCGATAAAGCAAGGAAATATCAGACCAGGGGCAATTCAACGGAGAAAAATGCAACCAGAAAGTAGTATTATTCATAAGTCAACTAAATATCCTAAAAGAACTCCTCGTCCAATAGTTTCTAAGAATCGTTCCCAAGAAGAAGGAGCTGAAAATTCAACGCAAATGTGGTTACTCGATTAAATTCACACTCCTGTAAGGGTTGGATCTCCCCCACCTGAAAAATCTAATATTTTCTCAGCAGTAATTTGTGGCTTTTCTAAATGGGGAATATGACCACTATTTTCTATCCAAAAAAGCTGACTATGGGGAATCGCTCTTTTAAATCTTGGAGCATCTTTTGTACCCAAAATTTTATCATTATCACCCCATAAAACGAGGGTCGGTTGGGTAATGTTTCCTAGCTGTTTAAACTTGAATGGTTGATAACCGCCACTTTTCGTAAAAGCAATTAATGCTTTATGCCAATCGGGCATTTCTAAATGTAAAGCTGCACATAATAGAGCATCCTCTGAAGCAAACTTTTTGTCTTTATACGCAGTACGACTAATACTTTGACGAACCTTAGAATTACGTAAAAACTCTGTAGCTAAATAATCTAAAGGTGGAAACATGAACTTACCCAAGGGAGAACTACCTGTTAAACCTGCACTATCAATTAGTACTAGCTTTTTCACCACCTGGGGATAAGTCAGAGTAAAGTCTATTGCTGCTGCACCACCCATAGAAGCACCCACCAAAATTACCGGCTGGTTAATCAGAGTTTGCCAGAAATGGTAGAGATGGGTTTTGATATCTGTGGGGGTGAACTTTATACCTGGGATTCTCTCTGTAAACCCAAAACCCAACAAATCCACCATCCAAGTTTCTTGTTGTGCTGCTAGTAAGGGTAACAGACGGCGGAACTCCAATACAGAACTATCAAAACCATGAAGTAAAAGTAAAGGCGTATTACCACTACCTTGATTGACATAAGTAGTAGCGATCGCATTATCCCTTAAATGAGTGGCGATCGCTATACGTTCAATACTTTGAACTAATGCAATGGAAGTTGATTCTGTCAGATTAGTCGCTGAGTCAGGGAGAAAATTAGGAAACATAAATTTGATTGTGTCTTTGGGGAATACTTAATGACCACGGTAAATCGGTCACAAACCCGCGTAAAATTAATAAAGAAAGCTATTTTGCTACAAGCTGGAATTATCACATCTAACCGTTGGAGAGTAAAGCCATGCCCATGGCAGTTGGAGTAATTGAGACTTTGGGTTTTCCGGCAATTTTAGCCGCAGCAGATGCCATGGTTAAATCTGCTGCAGTGACCATTGTCTATAATGATAAAGCCGAAAGCGGTCGTTTTGTAGTCGCAGTTCGAGGACAGGTTTCGGAAGTGAACCGTTCAGTTGAAGCTGGAATTATAGCAGGAGAAGAAACCTATGGTGGTGAGGTAATCACCCACTATATTGTCCCCAATCCACCAGAAAATGTAGAATCAGTCCTACCAATACATTTCACGGAAAAAACTGAACCTTTCCGTATTTTCTGATAACTAGCTAGAAAATGGGGAGTGGGGAATCGGGAGTCGGGAGTCGGTCAGAGGTATTTTCATTCTTGGTTGTGGGCAAAATTGCCCGTGGGGGACTGAAATGATATTCTCCCCACACCTAAAATTCAGGAACTTTCCAGGGAAGACTTTGGGAAAAAAATATCTAAAAAATGCCAGAACATTCGTACAATGAATGTTTAGGGGCACAATCGTTTATTGATAGAGGAGATATAACCAATGCCACTACAGGCAGTTGGATCGATTGAAACAAAGGGTTTTCCTGCTGTATTAGCCGCAGCTGACGCTATGGTGAAAGCTGGTCGAGTCACCCTTGTAGGCTATATCAGGGTTGGTAGTGCCCGTTTTACCGTAAATATCCGGGGGGATGTTTCTGAGGTGAAAACCGCTATGGATGCGGGTATTGATGCAGTAGAGAACGTTCACGGCGGAACTTTGGAATCATGGGTAATCATTCCCCGCCCCCATGAGAACGTGGAATGTGTACTACCAATTGGCTACACAGATCAAGTGGAACAGTATCGAGTAGCAGTGGAAAATCCAGTAGTTGCTTCTGGTAATAGACAACTACCTCGTCGTTGAGGAAATATTAAATCCACAAGATCAACTGAAAACTCGAATTGATTATCCTGCTATCGTTACAAGGCAACGCCTTGTAGCGTATTTGTGGGAATAATCCCATATTTATATAGAAGTTTTTTTGATTAAAGCTAAATTTTTATAACCCCAAAGAAAATTAACTAGGATTACGTAATAGTATAAAAAAGCTTTAGAAAATAAATTGATCTGGGGATATCAACTCATTTGTTTATTTTCTCCCTGTACTATTTGAGCACAACTTACATTATTCTTGAGCCGATGGATGAATGGAGTACATAATCTAGAAGGTCACAATATATCAGTTTGCTCAACGGAGCAGGTAGTCGCTTACATAATATTTACAAAAGTAAATATTCGCGAAAATTGAGCAAAGCCGCTTACAGACTGGTTTATTTATAATTTCTGGAGATAAACGACCTCTGATTTCCAACTTTCTGCATAAATTGAGTGAGTCCAGACGTAAACAAAGAAAGGTAGGCAAAACTAAATCTTCATGACCAAACAAACATGGGGAAAAATGCCAGCTAACACACAGGAGTAGGAAAAACGGGGGTTGTGATGCAAACTTTAAAAGAGGGTTTAGAGGAGCGCAATCTCATAATGACATCAGAGGCAGAAAAACTGACTCAATATTGGCGCAAGCGTCTGGTTATGGAATGTCCAGAACAAAGTGTATCAAATCATGAAAGCATTATTCGTTGGTTTCTAGGAGCTGACGAGAAACGCCTTGATTCACTAAAGTCACAAGAACTGGATATTGCTAAACAAGCAATGGAATATCGTTGGAGAATTTTAAGTCAACGTTACTTGGGAGTAGGTAGAGATCGGGCTTATCGTAACTTGATTACCAGATTAGGAAGCTTGGTCACATTGCGTAATAAAATCCAGACTTGGATTGCTCTCAGTCGCGATCGCCAGCAGAAAGTGTTAGATGTGTTACAAGAGGTCTTGCAAGAGTTACTGCAAAGTGATAACTATATGCAGCAACAAATGGCCTTCATCTCTGAATTTACAACGGATCCCAGACTCAGAGACGGCTTATTATTCGCTAGTGTTGAAGAGTATTGTTTGCGACCAGTACGTAACCAACCTCTATTGGTATATCGCTTTATTAATTACCTACGACGTAGTCAGCGTGGTGGCTTAACTCAAGTACCCAGCAAAGATATGGTTCGACTAGTATCTGAAGAAGTACTGGGGGATGATAGTGAAAATAGTATCAATTTGGTTGATACCCAAGCCTTAGCTGAGTATGAAGCAGCTCAAGCGGTAGAAGAGCAAAAATTGCAGCGTCAGATAGTGAAACAGGAATTTGCCAAGTATTTACAGGAAAATTTGGGACAAGAGGCTGTAGACTGGCTAAATCTTTACCTACAAGGCAAAACTCAGGATGTAATCGCTAAACACTTAAACAAGCCAATCAGAGAAATATATAGACTGCGAGAAAAAATTAGCTACCATGCTGTACGGGTATTTGCCATCAAAGATAAGCCAGAATTAGTTGAGGGTTGGCTAGAAATATCTTTAGAAGAGCATAATTTGGGGTTAACACTGGCACAACTACAGTTGCTAGATGAAAAAATTACTCCTAAGCAACGCCACATACTTAAATTACTGAAATCAGGGAAAAATCTCGCCCAGATAGCAGAACAACTCAAGCTCAAAAGTCATCAAATTATGGGTGAGTGGAGCAAAATATACCTTGCAGCTCAGGCTATTAGGAGTCAATAGAGCGAATAATCTGCTGATGATTTATTTGCAGTGAAGTTAAAATTAATTTACTGCAAAATTATCATTTTTAGCTGATTTAATACGGAGGTGCAGAATAGAGTGTAAAAATACATCTATCACCAGCAAGTATATATATGTCGTCTTCAGAGGGCAATTTTACTGATACCCCTGGGTTCAGTGAGCCAGTGCTACATACTACCACCGCTGATGGGGAGCAATCTCTAGATAGCAAACAAATATTCGACCTCTTGGAAAGTCTTTTACCCTTGGAAATTTGCCTACACTACCAAGTCTTACCCTTAGAATTAGAGCGTCAAAGGCTTGTGTTGGGTATGGTATATCCAGAAGATGATGACGCTTTGGAGTATGTCAACCGCATTATCTCTTATCTTAACTACACCATAGATATACGAGCGATCGCGGTTAATACCCATCAAGAAATTCTTTCAGCTTATCTACGCTACAAAAATACAAATACGGATAATTGCCAAATCCAGGAACCAGAGATAGTTGAAGAAACAGAGTACCCATCTTTATTTACTCATATAGAAGCCCATCACCATAATAGTCAACAAGAGCCTATACAAACTGATGATTATCAACAGGTGGATTCCGAGGAAGAGATGGGTTCTATAGAATCCATTGACAATGAACATCCGACGTTCACACCGACAATAGAAGTAGAAACAGAAGCAACTCATCTGCAAGGTAATACGACTGTATTACAATCATCAACTATTGATAAAACGAGAGAAAAGTTAACTCAAAAATTACCCGTTTTATCACTACCACCTGCGGAAGAATTACATCCCCTTGATGTTTTACCAACCCTAGCACCCAAACAATTACTTACAGAATTATTGAGTAGAGTGCTTACAAGTGGCATTGGTCGCTTATATTTGAAGAGAAAACCTTACGAAGGTCAAATCATCTGGAGCAATAATGGAATTCCACAATATGTAATAGAAAAATTGCCCCTCTCCCAATACCAAGGAGTATTAAATGAATTAAAGCGGTTTGGTTCATTCAGTTTAACTACAATTGATGAACTCCAACAAGTAGAGAAAGAATACTTACATCAAAACAATAGTTTATTAATTCGCTTACGTATTATGCCGGGGAAATGCGGCGAAGAAGCAACATTACAAGTATTAAAAGGAACAGCATTAAAATTTTACCGTCAAAAACAAATAGAACGTCTGAGTAATGATAGTTTGAGAATCACTCAAAATCTTAGTCACAAATTACATAATCTCCAAGAAAGACTCCTACTCAACAGTAATCATAATGCGGAAAAATTAACAGCTTTACATCAACTAGATAAACTGATAAATAGTTTAGATTATCAAATCAAAATATTAACTATCCCCTCAGAAGGATAAATTTAATCATATTCATACCTCTGTCAGTAAAAGTGCTGATTTCGTTACCCCAGTTATTATGTTGTAATAGAAACCTAGACAAAACAACTTGACTGTTATTAGTCAAGTTAGTCTATGTATATTTACAATCGTCTTCTTAAATCAGAAAACGGTATTCTTAAAGATTTTAATAAACGAAATTTTCTCTCTTTATTTATTGCAAATATTTCATGCAGACAGAGGTTGTTAGCAAAAATTTCCCGTTAATGAGTACAGCCAACCCCGAGTCGTTGGAATGGTTACTCAGTGTATCTACCGAACACCGATATCCTGGTGGAAGAGCCGTTTTGATGGAAGATGCTTGGGGTAATGCAGTTTACTTCATTGTTTCTGGTTGGGTTAAAGTCCGACGTACTCTCGGAAAAGGCTCAGTTGCTTTGGCAATTTTAGGTCAAGGTGATTTTTTTGGAGAAATGGCTATTCTAGATGAATCTCCCCGTTCAACAGATGTCATTGCTCTTTCTCGAGTTAATTTACTGAGTATTTCTAGGGAACACTTTATTCAAATCTTGTTTAAAGATTCCCAGGTACATCATCGAATGTTGCAATTAATGGTGCGACGTTTGCGACAAACTAATTTACGTTTGCAAATGCGAAATGCTCCACCAGCAGTCAAACTGGCTCATACTCTAGTTAGTTTGGGCGAAAGCTATGGTCAAGAATCTGCACCTGGGAAAGAAATTTTTAATATCCCATTTCAAGATTTGGCTGATGTTACGGAAATAACTGTAGAAGAAACTACTAAAATTATGGAAAAACTAGATGAAAAAGGATGGATAAAAATCGATTCTAGCAATTCTGTAATTAATTTAATCAACTTTAAACAATTGATTAATTTGGCTAGTAGAGCTTAATATTGGGGAATTTTAACATACTCACCGTGGTTGAAGTCTGGTGAGTATGTCAAATTTTTCGTCGCTACGCTCTTTAGGTGTTGGGGGATAGGTGTTGGGGGATAGGGAAATATGGGCGATCTTGCTCCAAACACTGTAAGGAGTAATTGGGTTTAAAACCCTATTGTCTGTACGGTGTCCACAATTGCTTGGGGTTTGAATCTCCATCCGATTGACCCTAACCCCTAACCCCTAAAACCTAACCCCTGTTCAACGTGCGTACTGCTAACCAACATCTGGGGTTAAAGCACCACCACAACTTGAGCCACTACCAGCAGTACAGCCATAACAGTAAGCAGCAGTTTCCACATTGGCGATCGCATCTAGGCTACCATATTTCAGTAATTTACTAACTGTGATTGGTTCTCCCGAGGAATTTTTGGCAGGTAAATTCATCATTTGGTTGAAATCACAATCATAAACGTTACCCAGATAATCAATGGAAAGTTGATCACGACACATTAAATTTTCCACTGTACTGGAGTTGAAATTAGACTCTAAAAACTGTAAGTAAGGAGTATATAGTTGCTTTCTTTCTAAATAAAATTTAGTTCTACCAACAGGAATATTGGTAATGGTAAATAGATTATTAAAGACAATGGCAAACTTGTCTTGTAGGAAGGCTTTGTAATCTTGTTCTAATTTGGCTTGTTGGGGGGTTAAAGTAAATTTATCCCTTGTAGGTAACTGTGGATTGTATACCAAATCTACAATTAAATCTGGATGTTTGCCATAACCTAGTTGATTTAGCCATTGCAAAGCTTTAATGGAGTTATTAAACACGCCATTACCCCGCATTTTGTCAACATTATCGGCGAGGTAACAAGGGAGAGAAGCAACTACCCGAATTTTGTGTTTAGCAAAGTATTCTGGTAAATATCCAAATCCATCTTCATAGTAAATTGTTAAATTAGACCGGACAATTACCTGTTTTCCTGTAGCTTTAGCCGCTTCTGTTAGTGGTTGAAATCCATAATTCATCTCTGGTGCTCCACCAGTCAAATCGACAATTTTAATTTGAGGAAATCGATGAATTAATTCAATTAATTGTGTGCAAATTTCAGGAGAAAGTTCTTCTGTGCGTTTTGGTCCTGCTTCTACATGACAATGGTTGCAAGCTAAATTACACCGTTTGCCAAGATTAATTTGCAGAACTTGAATTTTTTGTTTAGTTAAAGGTGATTCTAGCTTATGTTTAAATGGTGTGATTGTGGGATTAATTGATTCTGCTTGCATGGTTCATAAATTCCTAGTAAATGCAAAGTCTTGCACGCCATGATTATTGTGAGAATTATCGCCTGTAACCCTTATAATTGTGTAGG
>JAAUYH010216861.1_pt1 | contig 11741 bp, 7 predicted proteins | sample 7278061 | NCBI WGS metagenome assembly JAAUYH01 (sample SAMN14350203, study PRJNA611818) | marine sediment metagenome | isolation source: surface marine sediment (0.6m) | place: French Polynesia: Moorea | collected 2018-08 | reverse complement strand
GGTCTGCACGCCGCTTCGCTTGACTCGAGCGAATACTTCAATGATATGACTATGTATCTGCTGCTCATTCTCGCTATTGAAAAGGCCTACTGGCCGAACCACCTTTCTACAGAAACACATAGCATAATGGTTGACTTTGAGTCCTCCAAACTCCCTGACATTGCTCCTTGTGTGGTAGTGTCGACATCATCGGTTTCCCTCCACACTGAAACTGCAACATAAGCAGTACGCCGTATGGGCATGCGAAAGGATTTTCTGTTCCTCCAACTTGGGGAACGCCGTCGCGAGAATAAGTGGGCTCCTTTGTTCTCGTCTATGCCAAACTAGAGCATTTCTGAAGCTATGAGAGATGTTAAACGCCCGAAGCTGTGAAATATCGATGAAATCATGTCTCATGCCAGGTACCTTGTCCAATGGCAGACGGACTTTCCTGAGTAATGATTTGGGATGGGCTAGTTGGAGCGCCTCTTTCAGCTTTGTATGATTCGCCGCACACTTGGTCGCTTTTAGTAGGTGAGATAGCCGCCGAACTTCTTAGAACTCTCGAGGGGCTGCTTCTTTAGTTTCGTGTAACTTGTGGTCGCTCGTTCTGCTTTTCGTTTCTGCATTGGAATGCTACATGATTATTCTCCTCATGCAAGAGCGAGGTTCAAGTGAACAATTGGATCGCCTTTACTGCGCCAACAGTGCGATATTCCGCGTAATTCACTTTGAATTCAACACCTTGCCCCCAGAACCGTGCCCCAGGCTAGGCTGCCACTACGACCACCACCACCACTACCACCGATACTTTACCTTTGTAATTTCGTAGCTTTCGGGGCAGGTTAGTGGTTTGAAGTATCCTCTTCTTGCGACGTGTATCACTGAAGATAGAAGCTTTCACACTAGGCAGTGAAGAGCGCGCGATTACTGAACGTCTCATGCAGGAGCACAACTGTGAAATATGTGTATGAAGACCAATTCGATCTGGCCAAAGTTTCTAACTCTGTGAACGGCGGCTGAGGTATTTTTCTTACAAGTTTTGATCTCATTTGTGTCGATCCGATACATTTTTACGATGCCTAAATCCATTGTTTATAGCACTTGTTCTCCTTCACTGCTTAGAACAGCTACTTCGAGAATCGATCCGAGCCATGATTACTGTATGTTGCTACACATTTGTCCACACGCAGCACGTTGGAGCGAATGACTATCACAAATCATCGAATTAACTCAGCTATGACAATCAGTACTAATTTAGTACTTGATACATGGCATTTCATTGTAGCACTGTATCATCAGTGTACTGTACAAGGCTCAAAATCCTTAGCAATCGCCAAGACTCATTGCTTTACAATCATATTCTGCGGCCTGGAAATCACGGTTTTGGCCGCATATTAATGAATTTGCGAGGAGGGTTTGACATTGCTTGTATCTCATTGGCGTTGAGCAGAGAAAACAGAAAAACCAAGGGCGTGATGGTATAAACATCGCCGCATATGCTGCACACCTAAGCCGAAAACCTGAGCCGCTTTGCAATGACTCCAACGTAAGCAAGCCGTAGTGACAATGCTTAGATCCTTCATTCTCCTGTTTTCGTTATTAGTCTATTTCAGGAACTGTGAGCAACATGTAATCACCCGAACCTATTATATTTTGATGTTGTAGTGCATCGTGATATACACCTATGTACCTCATGCCTATTACAGCTTCCAACAACCAAAATCACTCACCTGAAGAACAATTTGGGATGCGTTTGTTTGCTTGCTTCCCATCGATTCACCTTCAGTACGCGGTATGGGCACCGAATTTAGTTACACCACACAAATGGTGCCTCGAGTAGCTTTCAACATCGAGGTCATCCATTCCACAGTCTATTTCCCCGGTAAAGTAATATGGTCCGTTACGGTTCTCCCAACGCGAGAGTGAGCTTTAAATAAACGATTGGACCCACTTACCTTGCGAATGATACAGTATTACGCGTACTTATTTTCACTTCCGCACCCAACCTCACAACCTGAGCACCCGATTCCACCACCACCACCACCACTAACACTGCAGTATCAATGGGGTCTCGGTCGAATTTACGTCAACGCTGCCCAGTGCAATGTCTAGTGTTAGAGCCAGCGATGACTTCTGGCTTACTGTGCGTGCATATCAGCTACTTCCATGGCGGACCTAGCATTTGGTAAAATGGAGGTGCTTGGACGCATGCTTTTTAAGCGGCGCTTACCACCGAAAGCCTGACCTTGCAAACCTGTCGGTGCAGAGAGCGCGCGAAAGTCTACCGTCTCATGCGGAAGCACAGTCCCAAAATGTGTGCATCAAAACTAATTCCGACCTCGCTAAGGTCTCCGATTCGCTGAACGACGGTTCAGGTGTTTGCCTCGAACCAAAATAATTGCAAGAAGCAGTGTATGGACCTTGCAATTATGTTTTCACGAAATCAGTATCTCCTTAGCGTTGGCCAGAGAAGGTACCTAACCAGGCGTCTTATTTCCTAAACAATTTTTCTAACCCATAACTCGTGAGGCCGCAAGGGATCGTCCGAATAGCTGCCATGCTGCTAGACATGTGCTACACTAGTTGCAGGTTCGCACTGAAGAACCTCGTTAGCTGCTCCGAGTGATGGGTTTGAAATTCTATTTTTAGCTCAAAGTACACAATACTGTACAGTACTCCCGGCATCCAGTTCTACTTGTGAGACGAAGAATTTTGCACGAACCCATTCTGCGGAAGTTGAAAGCTACCAATTGATTTTCAATTCGATGTCGAAATAGCCGTACAAGTTCCTTATAATACTCTTTGACGCCTTGCTGAAGTATAGGGGAGCCAATCAAGAAGGCTCGAACGTTGAGGTGTGTTTGCCAACTGGTCTATTAATAAAATTAAAGTATGTAAGAACAATTACGCGAACCATTTTCTATTATTTCTCACTGAAAAATTGAAGCATAACAGATGCACTCCCAAATATTCCGTGAAGTAGATTGGCCGTATTCAATGCGTAATTAATCTAAATACTCGGCAGTTAAATTATTGAATTAAGGTAAAATTTCAGATGGCTGTAATTAAATATTATTCTGCCATTCTATTTACGTGAAGGTTTGGGCCTCAGAACGGTCCGATAATTGTCCAGTATACTTTTTATTTCTTCTAATTCAGTCTATACAGAGGCCAATGTGCTTGTCATTTTCTTGCAGTCAATAAATTTTAACTTGAGGATCACTTCGAATGTCAACTTCCGTATGCGGACCCTCTTCTGAACTTACTTGAAAAATTAATTTGTAATATACATTCGAGGCACAGAATCCTTTACCGAAGATGTTCGAAAATCATTTCTGTCATAAAGTGAATTTCAAAGCAAGCAGTTGGCGCTCGTGCAGTTTGTGCTACGCGCATGTTGACCGTGGAGTGAGATGAGATTCGATTTCAATAATTTTGACAACCCGACTTAGTACTACTCGTGTATTCAGTGCAGTGGAATCCTTTCCGTTTACCATCCATTCTAATTTAGATAGTATTGTTGTGAACTCTCTAAGTGTGAGGTTCATACCGAAGGTGTCAATAGCTTCGTAGAAAAAAAGCGCGTTTCTGCGTCTTGAATAGCTTAAATTGGAGCAGAGTACTAAAATATTTTACAGCTTAAGTTTTTAATGTCTTATATGTGCATTTTTCGCTCAAGTAGTAATTGGGACATTGACACTGGGAATTTGAATCAATTCTACTCCCAGACAAACTAAAAGCTTCACCCTGTACTGCGTAATAAACCTATTTGACAATTGTGATTCCGGCACCACAAACCACCAACAACTCGTGCCAACGGATACCCATGCGTGCACAAATGAAGAATATAAGCGAAAGCGAAATTTCAGCCATTCTTTGCAGGTCCTTCACATTCTGCCTCCGCTTTCTCGTACTATGGTGGAAGTGTAAGCAGACAAGCTACGCCCTATAGCCGAAAAGCAGTAAAGATTCGAGCACGCGCGCGTACCGAAGGACGCCGAGACGACCCGTGTTTCGAACAATAGAGCCTGCGCCGGCAATAGCAAAACAACGACCGTGAACAATATAGCACACTTCGTAATGCCTTGGCTATGCGTTGTTCTGCAATCCAAAGATCAAAGCAATATACGACGTTCAGAAAGGTAAGAGGGATACGGCGCTGGTGGTGTTGATGCAGAAGATCGCCTTGGAGCAACCAGCTTACGACATGGCAACAACTCCACCAACAAATAATCCCAGTGACCTGAACAATAGCTTTCGTAGTGTGAGCGCGCTAAATGAGCCATCAGTAGATGAAAAGGATATCAGGAGTATTTCTTGAGTGGTAAAATGTATCTTGAAATTCGAAAAGTGGAATTATGGACGAAGTTACTTGTAGTATTCGATTTTGATTTGGATTGCCAAATGTAAATTAAATTGCTTTTGGTATTTGTCGAACTATGTGATTCTGCTCAATGTGAATCTTTTGGCTGTTATCTGCGCCAAATGGGGTGTCTTATGCAAGCAATCTGTGCAAATATCCGAAAATCTGGCCAGCTTCATCCTCATAGACCTGAAAGAGGACTACATAGCATAAGTTATCAGAACTTTTAACAACTGTAGATAGGACCAATGGTGCTGGAAAAAGACTCCTATTTCATTGTCATTGATTTATAATCCGCAAACGGGTTGGGACCGTACTAAAGATTCAGCAGACACTGTGCGCCTGTACTATAGAATAGTTATGAAGGAGAAGATGATTAACGTTCTCAAGGTGCCCACTCGCTACAAATTTTGCCTCGCACTTGACCTCGCCGTCTTCTGCTGATTTTACTGCGAAGATGAATCTACCAGGTACAACATTTGCGTCGTCTAGGACCCTTCCTTGCATTACAAGCTTAACAGATTCTCGTTTGAAGAGGCCACGGACGTCCTTCTTTACGGCTTCTCTGATCTCGACAGGCCTATGGCGCGGATCCGGCTAGGGTGTACAAGTAGGTTTAGTATTTGAGCGGGTGAAAGTTTGGGGTTTTCACCAAGTAGAAGTAGCGAAAGACATTTCCTTCAGAGTACAGCGTATCTCAAATGGCCTTCTGTCGTGATTGGATTAATAAGTCTTCTTCATATATCGTGTAGGGTATCGATGGTTTTGGTAATTGTTGCGGTGATTTTCAAGGTATCTCGTACTAAGATTGTGAGTTGGATGCCCTTCAATGTACGTAGATTGTAGTCCACTTTTGATTTACCCGTGATAGATGCAAATGCATGGCTGTGACGAAATTGTTGAGCTTGACTAACGAGGATATGATTGAGGGGACCGGTGTAGATGGAAGCCCAACAGCTTTGAAACGTTGTCCATATCCGTTTGGTTGATCCATTTTTTACAAAATTACGGCAAAGAAATGTGTCAGCACATGTCAGTAGGTAATGTACGTTATTATTAACAAGATCCTGACGATATTGTTTTCGTAAACGAAAGTTAACTGAAAAAGGTTGGGTTTTGAATCCTCCGGCAATGGTCAATTCTTCGAAGAGATCTTTCTTCTTGGAGTTGTATCTTCGGACCTCAAGTTCTTCAAGAGGTGGTACAACTTTTTAGCCGAGGGATGAAAGAAATTCGAGTGAAACTTGATTAGCTTTGTCCTTTAAAAGCTTGTAAATATATTCTTGGCCATTAGGCTGCGGTAGTGCGACTGTGGGTCTTAAGCGATGGAACGAACCAATCGACGAAGTAGGAAAGCTTTTCTCCTGCCCTTTGATACGGTTCATTTTCGCAGGGAGGTTAGAGCTTACATCTGCCGAAGACATCCATCCCGAGTAGTAATAGAATGTCAGCGGGTATAACATCTACATAAACCGTGACATTATGGATACCTGATGCAGCCATATAATACCAAGTGACGGTTGAGTGACCTCTTCGACTGCTTTCGGTGTAGCGAATTTCCATAGTTGATAATCTGTTCGAATCAGTAGCGTTCCAAAACCAATTTCGGTGCACCGATGTGAATAGAAAGTGAGAATTTCTTATCTTTTTCCCGTCCGCGTGGTACGTATGTACTTGAAGCGCCGATGAAGTACTTCTTAAAACACTCATATTTGTTTCAATCCTCTATTATTGGAGTTTCATGATGGTGCACGGACTCGTTTTTTTATTCAAACTCTGCAATGCTATCGAGAATAAGCGTTATGAATGACAATCGCAGTAGTATATAATAAGGAGCTAGTCAATCCCTTCTTACTCATCTTTACTTGCGTCTTAACTGTTTTGTTCACCTATATGGTCGATTCAAGCTTCTTAAGAATTCGGAATTCTATCTCACTCGCTTTCATATAATTTTTTGGTTGAGGAACTTGAGTAGATTCGAGCGCTGAAATATGGCCTTCAACGGTGAGCGTGTAGTTATGTTCATATTAGAAACACATTTACATTTGAATGGGACTTCTCTTTCATTTCATCAGTGGCCACGCCTCCAATGGTTACATGCACGACACGCAGAGACCTTCTTATTTCGCATCGGCAAAAGAAATTGTAGGATCGTCGCTTGATGTGAGCTGGCCAGAAGATTTGTTCTAGTGGCATTGCTCGCTTAGACCCTACTTTTGGGTTTCTTTCTTAACGGGCCTGAAAAGTTCCAGTTTCGAAAGAGATGGGTGTCCGTGCCGCTGCCCCTCTTGCTAATGTGTTGGTGCAGGGATATTGCAGCGAAATCTCTGAAGGCAATGCCCGCCGCTTAACGCCACCGGCGTCGACCTTTGTTCTAGCTCTCATGTAACATGGTTTGTTGACAACGGTATGCCGAAAGTACCGAATTCTATTGTTATTGCCTCAGAAGCTAGGCGGACACAGTTGGCCTATAAAGTCAATTGTGGAAATCATTTGAGTGGAGGTTTCGGACGGTGGCGATTCAATTTTCTGCTATACAAGTACCGATACAAAGCGATTCCAACATGCACTTTATTGATATTTGGCGGTTGCTACTGCTGAATTCGCGAACACGAATTCATTGATTTCGTCGAACGTCATCCAACAGATGACACAGTCTAGAAAGAATGCGTATCTTGACTCTGTGAATGCACTACCAAAGGTTTTAGCTGTAGCATCGTCTTCAATTTTAGCGTTAGTGCTGTAGTCGCGACAGTCGCAGATTATCAATAGCATCGACTTTTTTCAATTAACAGAGACTGGCTTTTCGGAGAAGTATGTGGTGTAGTAGCCGGTTAGTCAGTGTTCTTCGAGTGGTCTGTATCATCTCCGTTCGCATTACCTTTTTTACTAATGAATGAGCTCAGGCACTAACTCTATTGTCTTGTCATCACTAGCTATGCGCTTCGGCAAAGTAGACAGTACCAAAATTTGCTCGGATATATTGCTACATGCTGAAGGAACTTGAATCAATTCTATAGCCAGAGACTCGCGCCACATCAACAAATGATTGATATCTAGCCATGCGGCGGAATGAGGAATTATCAAGATGTTGCAGAGCCAAGGGAGAGAGGAGACGGGTGCGCTCATGCATTCTTCTATTGAAGCGTTGATTTAAGCGAACCAAGAACTTTCCAACGTGTGTGCGCCATACTAAGTAGCAAATGTATAGAAGATTTGAATCGGTTATAACGCAAAAGTATAGAACTCTTCTCCAAACACCGAACAAGATGGCTCCAAGAGGAACTCAATAGTTTGCTCTACATCTGCGAAATAATAAATTTCAAAAGGTGGTTTGATAGTGCTCTCATCAATTAGATGAGTCTTGAAAGCTGTGTTCGTAATTTCGATGAATTTTTTGTAGTATTGGTCAATTCGGTGAGCGGCATCGGATCTGGGTTTCAATTTCTTGTACTGGAACCTTTCTGTGGTTTTTGTGTCATCATTTGGCAATACTTCTAGATGAAGATTGTCAAATAGTTGAAGCGTAGTGAATTTGCGTAGGACAGAGTAGTCTTCAGAAACGAAAGCAATGCATCGCGTGGATTCCACACGGAAAATCGTGCTATTGGGGGCACCAGGCGGTGGCAAGAGCACGTGGCGATGGATTTGTACTTACAGTAGCGACCGCAGATGAAGAATGTTGCAAAATCTTACACCATCGCAGAACCTTCAGCATGTGCGATTCGTAAATTTGTCCTTGTTTCAGTAGAAACACATCAATTCGAAATAGTTGTTATTAGGCGGATGTTCCGTTGAGCAACCGCTTCATGCCAGCCATATCGAACAGCATCTTTGGTTTTGACATATTCCATCTTGCCTAGCTTCACAATCCTCATAGCTTTGCGTTTCTATGATAGTTTGACTTATAAGACAGAGAAGCACAGCAATTTCTTGATTTTCAGTACACTGTCAGATACTAGAAAGAAAAACAAGTATGAAGTCTGATACTCTGTGGGAGATATCGAACAACACTTGAACTACTGCCTGCCTTGTACTTGTTGGTTGTCACCCCGACAGGCATGCAGTGGTTCTTACTCTACTTTTACCAGCAGAATTGTGCACTTGCGCGACAGAAATAGTATTAGTCACGAACAATTCAGCTCTTTATACAGTATAGTAGAACACATGCTAGATTTCGAAAAACACTTTTCGTAGTGAGCCTTCAGTACACCTATTACCAACCTGCATTTGGCGGCTTACAAGTGCCACTTTCTTTTGATATTTTGCGTTCGCTTTAATCATATTCCACTATCATAGAAATATCTCCCGTTCATCACACTTTCAGGTGAAAATTTGATAGCAATAGAGAAGCAATCTCCGACGCAAATTTGCCGTCTAATTCATTTCCCATTTTTTCGTAGTTTCAATGTCTATGCGTCGCTATAGATAAATCTGATTTAATACTCAATATTAACTTCGTGTCCATTACAATTCACACTCCCGATCTTGGCTTGAAAGTTTGGTCACAGCTATGAATGAAGCACTGCTTTGATATTCTTCTAGAATTTTTTTCTTTCCTTGACTTCTTACGCAGCTTATCACTAAAAGAAAATCAAAATATGTACACGAAGATGTTATATCAGCATGAAATAATATGAAAAGGTCTCATGCATGCCCTGCAGATGGTTAAAAGAGAAATTTGTTTATCCGTACTAACAACCAAGATACAGTGAAGTTAGTGAATGTGCATGATCCAACAGTGCAGACGACTATTGCTTATTTAATCAAGCAGAAATAAATAATTGTGCACTATCTTACAGGTAGCGATAAACTCTATACAAGTCGAAGCTAGTGGGAACAAGTTGAATACTGCAATGAAAATTTACAGTGGATGCACTAATCATTTTCGCCATTCGAGTAAACTTATTCAAGATAACTATTTTGACATACCCTATTGCTCCTACATTTCAAATACTGCGAAATTAACAGCGAAAATAAGTGCTTTTGCTCAACATCGACCTCTTATGCGTAGGTGGCATGTGATTCCCAGCCAATTGCATCAATCTAGTTCTTAATTGGTCTATAAATGATTTCAGAAACTTCCTTAAAATTCGACATCATTCACGAAATTACCAGAGAATTCAATTTGTTTTTTTGCCTACGTGCACTCTTTTTACTGTACAAATTTACATGAGTACCGAAGTGGACTAGCAACTTTAGGTCTCTATATATCAGCCTGTAATGAATATATTCACCATTACAGTAAAACTTTTACTTCAACCCTTTCAGCAAGTATTCCAGTCAGACCGTCATCTTCCTACTCCTGAATTCTTCAAAAATCGAATATTTGCCAATTTCAGCTCAAATCGATATACTTATGTAGTTTATCGGCACTTGTATCATGAAGGTCAAGGTTTGGAACAATCCGATTAGATGTTCGGATTGCATCAATGGATTGCAATATTCATTGCAATGTAGATTTTGTCAGTAACCTAATTTTAAACTGCGTTATAACTAGAGAAGTAATGTTAGATCCAAACCTCATTCACAGAGTAGAGATTTGACGAGTTAATGCCTGACCTACTGGAAACAGAAGTGTTACGACAAAAGTATGAAGTTCAAGCAGCGTGTGCGTGAAAAGTGGCACCTTCACGATAGCGGCGACACAGCCGATTAAAATATCAACTGTAACGGGAAAACTTTTCTAACTGTGTAATGTGATTCAAGCACTCAACTTTTTAGTGCGCGAACTATACCGGTATAGTGAATGAACTAAACCATTTCATGCACTAAAAATTCAATACAACGAACAGTGAAATCGCTTGTCACAACTTAGCATCCAATGGCTAGATGCCACATGGATGTTGCAAGAAACAAAAAATACAACCCATAGGATGGGCTGCAACCCTGATGAATATACTCTCTTATTCCCTTCCATGCATGTATTTCCTTTTTCATCTGATATATGCCTCGTGCGGAAACGCAGTCATCAAATGAGCGCATGAAAAATATATCAACCTCGTCAAGATTTCCGATTCATTGACCCGTAGTTCAATCATTAGCCACGAGCCAATGTGGTTGCAAAAAGCAGTCCGTGAGCCCTGTGAAGATGTTTTCGAGAAATTGTCAGTTTCTTGGCGTTGGCCAGTGAAAACAGTAAAACAATTTGCTCTATTTAGTCTGCGATTTTTCTAATTCGTACTTCTTGAAACCGCAAAGGATCAGGAGAACAACCGCCATGTTACTAGTAATTTTCTGTGTGAGTAGCGGAGGCGTGATTTGATATCGGGCTAGATTCGCCGAGTGAAAGGTATTAAAAAGCATATTTTCGCTGAATGTATCCTTCCTACATCCTTAAGAGGACGATAATTTCGCATGCACCAATATTACGATAGATAAGAGGTGTTGTCTGTTTGCAATTCGATGTCGAAGTGGCGCACAGGTTTCGTCGAATATTCTTTAATAGTTTGGTCAAGTATTGCCGAGCTAACTAAAACACTCCAATGTTCGATTGTTCAACCAAACTGATCTTTAGATTGATTGGATATACTCTTCTTGCAAAAAAGTGGCTCGTCATTTCCTCCGATTTTTAATTGTAAAATTTTGGCAGGTCTGTTAACGCCGAAAAATATTGACTGATAATAGGGAAAAGGTCATTATTCGATCACGGCAACTGCTCGGATTGTATCAGTAAATTGTCAGGCGAAAATCCAACTTTTAGAAAAGTATAACTCATAAGCATCCTGTTATTGATAAATCTGCAATATGTTTCAACAATATCCGTATCGAGAGAAATAGAACACACGCTCTCTGTCTCTTTAAAAGCATTTGGACACTTTATCCGAGCATCACTATAAATTGTGCTTTGCATATCTCAAACCGCTTCTCGATTTAATGAGTATAGGAAATTTGTGATTTACTTTCAAGCCACAGAATCTATTAGCGCGAACATACTCACATGTTTATTTCTGCAAGAATAGTTCAAGGAAGAGCAGCAGGTGCAACCGAATTTGAATTACCCGGATTCTAACAATAGAGTAGGATGGGATTCGATTTCGATTGTTTCGAGAATCTGACTCGGTACTAATCGGGTGTATTCTTCTATCATCATAATATGCGAGTTCTTGCCCGAGATTATATCAACAGAAGGATTAACCGCTTTATTCCAATATCATATCGTTTTCATCAGACAAAGCAGAAGAAAGCTGCTGAACTATTCTAATAACTTACAAGAGCTGCTGTTTTTTATACGATTCTTCGTTTATGGAGACTCAATGAAGTAAACGATGCTCTTTTATGCCGCATTTCAAGAATATTTTATTCCTTGTAGGTAAAGGGTCTAAATAATTGTGACTCACTAGCTGATATTGCGGGATAACAAGCGGAGAATAGCTGAAACAGCATGTTAATGTTG
>JAAUYH010214759.1_pt1 | contig 11744 bp, 7 predicted proteins | sample 7278061 | NCBI WGS metagenome assembly JAAUYH01 (sample SAMN14350203, study PRJNA611818) | marine sediment metagenome | isolation source: surface marine sediment (0.6m) | place: French Polynesia: Moorea | collected 2018-08 | reverse complement strand
GCCCGCTTTTCCGCGGCTCCCGCGGCAACCCCACTCGACTCTTCGGGACTTGCGCCGCATCCGAGCAAGAGCGCCAGGACAGATACTGCTAACACATGCTGATTCATTTGCCAATCCCATCAAAAATTAGATCGATCGTGCGATGAATGCGCTCTCGTTGCCACGCATTGTCGTGCAGGGAGAGCTCGAAGTGAAAACTCATGGTGCCAGCCAAGATCAACGCGCAGTCGAAGGCATCGATATCGGCGCGCAGTTCTCCGTTGCGAATACCCCGGGTCATGAGTTCGGTAAGAATTTTGAGATGGAGTTCCCGGGTGGCCATGAGGTTGGTGTCGGGCAGCGATTCTTCGGCCTGGAGCTCGACACGTTGCAAAAGCCGCATGACGTCGGCGCGCTGCTCGGCATAGTCGACAAAATACGACATCGCCGCGTGGGTGCTCTGCCGGACCGACTCTCCACTCAAGAGCCAGCGCTGCATCACCTCGTTGATGTGGGTGATATGGATGTCGATCACTTCGCGAAATAGGGTCTCTTTATTGTCGAAATAGTAGTAGAGAGCGGGTTTGGTGCAGCCACTGGCCTCGACCACTTGCCGCACCGAGGTCGCCGAATAGCCCTGATCGGCAAATAGCCGCGTTGCCGCCGCAATGATGCGATCGCGGAGTTCGACGGGTTTGTCGGCAGCGGCGGCCGGCGCAATGGCACTCGGGTGTGGTGGTGGCGGACTCATGGGATGATCCTTGCTGTGGGCCCAGATCTAGGCTCAAATGCCGACTGTGATATCGACTGTGAGGTGGGCGGCGATGCTGTCCCGAGGGCCGACGGCGGTGCGGCTTGGCTCGGCTGTTTTGCGGCGGCCCGGAGCAGCTGTGCGCGGGCGATGCGCACGTCGATGCGCGACCCGACATCGAGCAAGGTGGCGTTGTGGCGCTGCACTTCGGCCTCCACAATGGCGGTGCTGGTGGCCTCACCGGCGCGAAAGAGAACGACGCGCTCGTTGTAGGCGGCCTCGGCGGCTGCAAGTGCGGTTTGATTGAGCACGAGCGCTGCCGCCGCGCGTTTCCACTCCTGAAATGCCACCGTGATTTCCAGGGCGATGGCGCGCTGCAGGGACTCCAGTTGCGAGGTATTGCCACGATAGCTGGCGCGCAACTGATTTTTCTGGGCGTAGTTGTCGAGATACCTCGATAAACTCCAGCTCAGCCTGAGTCCCAGCGACCAGCTCGATGACCACTCGGCGGTCGGGGGAAATACTTGTGGGTTGGGATTAGCGTAGGTAAAATTGGCCACGCCATCCAGGCGGGGCCACGAATCGCCATTGAGACCATCGAGGGCCGCATCGCTGGCCTCGAGAAATGACACCAGCGCACGCACTTCTGCGCGCTCGCGCTGGCCGTGGGCGATGAGGTCTTCCAGTGTACCGTGGGCTTCTAGAGACTCAATGGGAGCCAGTACGTCGTCGCCGACGACGAAGTTGATATGGGGGCTCGCCATCATGACGGCCAAATTGTGCCGCGCCAAGATCTCGCCACTTTCTGCCCCTTGTACGGCCACCTGTGCCGATGCCACCGTGGATTCGATTTGCAGCACGTCTGCCGGCGTCAACGTGCCGCCATCGAGTCCGAGACGGGCGTCGGCGAGTCGCGCTTCGCTGCTGGCCAAGGAGCGCTGGGCCACGGCGAGTTGGGCCACCGTGCGCAGCCACTCGTAGTAGGCGATGCGGGCGTCGAGATCGACCCGGGCCTTCTCGGCAGATACGTTATCGATTGCCGACGTGACCTCATTGCGCCGGGCCCGCCGCGCCGGGTTCAGACTGAGCACGTAATCCGAGAGCGGCACGGACAGCTGCACATCGACGCGATAGTTGTTGCGCGGACTGTCAAATGCCGGCGCAGACACGGCCTCAACGGACGACCCGGCGCTATCGAGGACGCAATTGTCACCGCCGCCGGAATCGGCTGGACACTGTCCAACCACGATAGGGCCTTGATTGAGGGCGCCGACGGTAAAGCCGCCCGCGTCGAAGCTCACGTCGTTGGCGCTTGCGCGCGTGACTTCTGCCGAGGTCGTGAGTTGGGGCAGATAGCGAAAGAGCGTCTGCTGATGCCGCGCCCGCGTCGCCGAGACCTCGTGGCGTCGGACGGCTACCTCGGGCGAGGCTGCGAGTGCCGCTTGGGCCGCGGCATCGGCTGTCAGTCCGTCCGGGGCAGGGGCCAAGGCGGTGCGCACGAAATCCTCAAACGCAGACTCGTCGTCATTGGGGCTGGGGCTATCAGAACCGCTGTTTGAGTCGCTACGCGGGTCGCTTGGTGGGCTGGGCGACGGCTGCTCGGCCGGAGGCGCCGTGTCTTGGGGAGACGGGACTGGCTGGGCATATGCCGAGGTGGGCCCGCCGCTCAGGCAGATGGCAGTAGCGAGAACGAATGCGAAGAATTGGTACGTAAACAATTGCATTCACTTTTACCTACCGGTCGGTATACAGGGAAAGTTCACGGAGTGCAATGTGGGATCGTGCGACTGTGAGAATAATCTCATTCACTAAAGGCACGGTGGGCGGCACAAAAGTGGCGTTATATCGGTGTCGGCAAAGACCCGCTTCGGCGACGCGGATTGCCGGCAGCGTATGGGGCACAATGTTCGGAGCTATTTAATCAGATGCCCGAGGCCGAAGAACGCTTCATTCGGCTTATGACATCTCTGACAGTGGCATCACGTCCACGGCCACAGACACCTTATGGGCGCCGCCACCCAAGACCACTCCTTTGAGCGGGCTGAGGTCGCCAAAGTCGCGACCCCAGCCGACCACCACGTGGTCGAGTCCGGCCAACATGTCGTTGGTGGGGTCGAGATCGATCCAACCGTGGTCGGGCACATATAGCGACACCCAGGCGTGGCTGGCGTCGGCGCCCTCCAGGCGCTTTTGGCCCTCCGGGGGATAGGTGCGCAAGTATCCACTCACATAGCGCGCAGCCAGGCCAATGCTGCGCAGGCAGGAGAGTTGAAAATGGGCAAAATCCTGGCATACGCCGCGTTTATGCTCCACGACCTCGGCCAGCGGCGTGGCCACCGTGGTGGCTTTGGGATCGTAGGTGAGGTCGGCGTGGATGCGGGATGTGAGCTCGATCGCGGCCTCAAGCACCGGCCGTCCCGGCGCAAAGATCTCTGCCGCGAGGGCGGTGAGTTCGGCAAACGGACGCACGTAGGGCGAGTCGAATGTCAGCTCATAGGCGGCCAGATCACGGTCGTCTTTCGGCTTGCGCAGGCGCTTGACCACCGTATCCCAGCTCGGCGTCTGCGCCGGATCGGGGGGCTTGGGGTCGTGTACGGTGACATCACTATCGGCGGTAATGACAAAGCGCCCATGTTCTTCCTCCAGGGCGAAGCGGCTGAGGCAATTGCCGTAGTAGTCAGATTCTCGGTCGAGAAACGTCGGCGTGGGCTCAATCAGCATGCGCGTACTGTGCACCTCTTGGAATTCCGTGTTGCGCGGTATCAAACGAGCCTCGTTGTGGGCGATGCTCACCGAATCGGCGTAATTATAGCTGGTGCTGTGGCGGATGCGATAGCGGACGGACGAAGGGCGCGGGGACGCGACCTCGGCCGGATCTTCCTGTGGTGCTACCTCTGGCGGTGGTGGCGCAGCGTGTGGCGCAGCGTGTGGCGCTGTGGATGGCGTTGCCGCCGATTGTGTGGTTGACTGTACATCTTCTGATGCAGATGATGGGGCGCTTGCCTGCACATCCTCCTGCGTGGCAGATTCCAACTCTGTTTTTGTATTTGGCGAGGTGGGCTCTTGGGTGCCGGGCGTGGTCGTCATAGCGGTTCACCAACTGGGTACTTCTGGCTGGGTCCCCACGGTGCTGGCGGCCACGTGGGATAGATAATGGCGGGTGAGGGCATCGCTCATCGCCGGCAATGCGTCGAGGAGTGCCTGCAGCTCGGCCTCCAGGGCCACGCGACGGTCGTCGTCATCGCGGGTCTCTTCCAGCCGGACAATATCTGCCAGGCGCACGCGGGTCAGGGCGCGCAGCACTTCTTGTTCTTCGGGAGAACGGAATGGGCGTTGCCCCGAGGCCCCCGGCAATTGGTGCAAGAGCAACTGCAACTCGGCCAATTGGTGACCGACGGAGCGGGGATTGGTCTCGTCTACCAAGAGCAAATCCAGGGCTGGTCCCACCTGCAGCATGCCGTGGTAGCGGTGGCGATACGTGATGGCGTTATCGAGCACTTCCAAGAGCGCAATGACGACGGACTCCTCGTCCTTATGCGGCTGGACAAAGGCGGCCCGAATGAGCTTGGTGGTGCCGAGGGCCCGTTCGAGCCGGCGCCCCATTTCCAAAAAGTGAAATGCGAGTGTGCGGTTGAAGCTCTCGCGGACAATGCCGGCAAACGCGGCAAACGACAGCACCGAGCGATCGAGCACATCGAGGGTATCGCCGATGGGGGGCAGGGTTTTGCCGTCGCCGGCCAGGTCTTCAAATTCCTGCACCAACTGAATCACCGCCCGCCAGTTGTCGCCCGAGATCCGGTCGCGTACCGTCGAGGCATTGCTCATGGCCCACGATAGGGTCGTGCGCACGGCAAAGTTGGACGTGCGATCGACCATGAACTCCAATAGCGATTGTTCAAGCCGCGCCATCCCCGCCCGGGTGCGGTCAAAGCTGAGTGCGGCATCGCCCTCGGTGAACTGCTTGAGACACGCGACCAAGACCGGCAGCTCGGGAGCATCGGCGGGAGCCGAATCGTCGGTCACGCGGCGCGTGAGCTCGCGCAGGAGGCGCACCGTCATCTCGGCGCGCTCGGCGTAGCGACCGAGCCAAAAGAGATTGTCGGCCACGCGACTGGGTAGATCGGCTGCCGAGCGCGACAGCGCCAGCGGTGCCCGATGGCGCGCGAGCAGGGTGGCGTGCTCGACGTCGCCCTCGGCCAATACCCAGGTGTCCTTGCTGTCGGCGCCGCCGAGCTGAATCGACACAATGGGATACCGCTGCCCATGGGCCACGCGGCTCAGACCGCCGCGCAAACCCACGTAGCCCGCGCCATTGCTGACGAGGTGGGTGCGCACGGCCACCTGGCGCGGCTCCAGGCGATCGCCCTGCCAGGTGGGCGCGGTGGAAAACGTGATTTCTTCCTGGGCCACCCAATCGTAGGGGCGGGCGCGGATGCGGTCGGCCAGGGCCTTGCGCTCATCCGTGGATAGGGCGGCGGCAAAAATGGGCTCGGGCTTGCCCGGACCGGGAAAACTGGGCTTGACCACCAGGGTTTCAAGATGCTCTTCCACGTACTTGAGTGCGCTGTCTTGCCCACACCACCACGTGGCCACGCTGGGCAGACGCAGTTCTTCGCCGAGAAAGTGCCGGCTGAGACTGGGCAGAAATGGCAAAAGCGCCGGAGATTCCACCGCACCTGACCCCAAGGCGTTGAGAACGGCGACGTTGCCGGCGCGGACCGCGGTCACCAGCCCGGCAATCCCGAGGAGCGAATCCCCGCGCAGACTCAAGGGGTCGCAATAGAGGTCGTCGACGCGGCGCAGAATGACATCTACGCGTTCGAGGCCGCCCAGGGTCTTGAGGTACACGATGCGGTCGCGCACGGTCAAATCTTGCCCCTGAGCCAAGGTGATGCCCAGATACCGGGCTAAATATGCCTGTTCAAAAAACGTCTCGTTATGCGGTCCGGGCGTGAGCAACACCAGGCGCGGCTGATCGGTATTGCGCGGACACGCGCGCTGCATGGTTTCGAGCAGGGTTTGGAAAAACGGCGCCAGGCGCTCGACAGAGCAATCGCGATACACGGCCGGCAATGCCCGCGACAGCACCAGACGGTTTTCCAACGCATATCCGGTGCCCGACGGCGCTTGGGTGCGATCGCCGATCACCCACCAGCGCGCCTGCGGGCCCCGGGTGACGTCGGCCGCGTACAGATGGAGCCAGCGTCCGTCACTCGATTGACCATCCCAGCACGGCCGCAGAAATCCCGGATTGGCAAATATCAACTCCGGCGGCAAGATGCCCTGGCGGACGAGGCGTTGGGGGCCGTAGAGGTCTTGCAAGACCAAGTTGAGCAGATGGGCGCGCTGCGCCAGCCCATCTTCGAGCAACTGCCAGTCTGCGGCCGGGATGAGGAGCGGCACAGGATCGAGGCGCCAGCGCCGGGCCAAGCCATCGCCGCTGCGATGGATGTTGTAGGTAACCCCATTTTCGCGCAACTGCCGTTCGGCCGAGGCGTGGCGCCGTTTGAGCTCGGCCACACCGATGGTGCTCAGCGCACGACCAAACGGCGCACAGTGAGCCCGCGGCTGTCCCGGACCCGAGAACATTTCATCGTAGGTACCATCTTGGGGTACATAAGCCCTCACATAGGCTTCGGTAAGGCTCTGTGGGGCAAGCGGAATGGATTTCTCCGCTCCCGCGGCTGCCGCTACTGTCTGGATCGATGTATCACGCGCACTCATTAGCATCCTACAGCTTACGCGTTGCGCGTACGCCGTAGGTCCAGTGTAAGCGGAAAATCGCGATCTCGGCGAGCTTCTCGATGGATTACCTTACCAGGGGTGTGTCCAAAGGGAGTGAAGCGACTGCGGCGGCGCGATTCGGCCTCGGCTTCGTTGACCGGCCGCAAGTCCCAGTTACGGCCTCCTGGATGGGATACATGGTAGGTACATCCGCCCAAAGCCCGATCTCGGGCGCGGTCGACTAGATCAAAAATCAGAGGGGCGTGCACACCAATGGTCGGATGGAGGCAGTTGTCCGGCTGCCAGGCGCGGAAGCGCACGCCGGCCACGTACTCGCCTTGGGTTCCCGTGGGGTGCATGGGAACGGGCTCGCCGTTACACCAGACTGTATGGCGATCGGGCAGGGCGCCGCGGATGAGCACCTGAAGACGCTCAAGGGAGGCATCCACGTACCGGGCGGTGGCCCCGGCTTGCGGTTGTTCACCGAGCACGTGCCAGGGTTCCAAGGCCCGGCGTACTTCCAGCTGGACCCCGTCGTAGGCCACTTCGCCGATGCGGGGGAAGCGGAACTCGATGTGGGGGGCAAACCAATCGTAGTCAAAATGGTATCCGGCTTCTTGCAGCTGGTCCAAAACGTCGTTGAAGTCGTGTTCGACAAAGTACGGCAACATGAACCGATCGTGGAGCTGAGTGCCCCAGCGCGACAACCTGGGCTGATAGGGACGTTGCCAAAAGCGCGCGACCATGGCCCGTACAAGTAGTTGTTGTACCAGGCTCATCTCGGTGTGGGGCGGCATTTCGAATGCGCGCAATTCGAGTAGGCCCAGCCGTCCCGAGGCGGCGTCGGGCGAGTACAGCTTGTCGATGCAGAATTCCGCGCGATGGGTATTGCCGGTCAAGTCGGTGAGCAGGTGGCGGAAAATGCGATCTACCAGCCACGGGGGGACATCGGCATGGTCGGGCACTTGGGCAAAGGCCACCTCCAATTCGTGTAGGCCCTCATGGCGGGCTTCGTCGATGCGGGGCGCTTGGCTCGTGGGACCGATAAACAGCCCCGAGAACAGATACGACAGCGAGGGATGATCCTGCCAGTAGCCGACCAGCGAGCGCAAGAGGTCGGGTCGGCGCAGGAGCGGGCTATCGCTGGGCGTGTAGCCACCCAGAGTGATGTGGTTGCCGCCGCCGGTGCCAATGGCGGTGCCATTGATCTCGAATTTGGTGGTGCGCAAGCCCACCTCGCGCGCTTCCCGGTACAGGACGCGGGTGTTTTCTTGCAGTTCCGTCCAGCTGTGGGCCGGGTGAATGTTGACCTCGATAACGCCGGGATCGGGCGTGACCGATAGCTTGTCAATGCGCGGATCAAAGGGTGGGGGATAGCCTTCAATGCGAATCGGCAGTGATAACTCCTCGCAGGTGGCTTCGGCCAGGGCGCAGACGCGGGCATAGGCGTCAAAGTGCTCAAGCGGCGGCATGAACATATGCAGCACGCCGTCGCGGGCCTCGACGCACAGCGCAGTGCGGACCAAGCCTGCCGCAGATTGACCGAGCGGAGGTGCTTCGGTGGGCAAGGGCGGCCGCGATGCCGGATCGCCATCCCAGGGCCAGGGCGCGCCCCAGGCCGCGCCCCAAGGCGTGCGTGCGTGCGTGGCAGCCTCGTTTTTCAGCTTCTCCGAACGGGCTTCCAGGTCTTTTTCGGCCTGCTCGCCGGGGAAGACGATGGGGGCATGACGGCCCCAGCGCTCTCGCCAATTGTCAGCCAAGTACGCGGGGAACGGCTCGTACGGCTGGGGAAAGATCATATCCTCTTCCGCCGTCCAGGGCAGACTGTCGATAGGCAGACGGTAGCCGATGGGGGAATCACCGGGCATGAGGTATAGACGCTCGTCGCGGAAAAACCAGCGACCGCTGTAGAAGCGCACAGACCCGGGAGGATAGTAGGCTCCAAGGGGCAAGACGTAGCCAGATACCGCATCGAGACCTTGGCGGAAGAGCCGCACCATGCGGGCGCGCTCCTGCTCATTTTCGAGGCGGTTGTCAAAGGGATCGACGTTGGCCGGCAGGCGGCGCTCACGCCAGGCGTAGTAAAACGGGTCCTCGTGCGCCGGCATAATCAATGCGCCATCGACTTCGAGCCGCTCTGCCAGCCGGTTGATGAACGCCTGGGCTTCCTCGGGCCCGTGACCAAGTTGGGCATCGTGGGCCGCGGACCAACGGGCATCACGCCACAGCGGCTGGCCGTCGCGGCGGAAGTAACAGGCGTTAGACCATCGCGGCAGGGGTTCGCCCGGGTACCATTTGCCCTGGCCAAAGTGGCGCAGACCTTGCGGGGCGAAGTGGGCGCACAGGCGGTCGAGGAGCTTATCGGCATAGCGGCGCTTGGTGGGCCCAAGGGCCTCGGTCTCCCATTCGGGGTCGTCTTGGTTGGTCTCGGCGACAAACGTGGGCTCGCCACCCATGGTCAGGCGCACGTCTTGCTTTTGCAGGTCTTCTTCAATGCGGTCGCCCAGCGCTTGGATGCGGTGCCAAACCCCGTCGGTATAGGGACGCGTGACCCGGGGCTCCTCGTAGATTCGCTCCACCCGCATGACGTGATCGAGGGTGGCCTCGCATTCATCAATGGCGCCCGAAATGGGGGCTGCACCGCGGGGTTCGGGCGTGCATGCCAGCGGCAGGTGTCCTTCGCCGGCAAAGAGACCCGAGGTCGGATCGAGTCCGACCCAACCAGCTCCGGGGAGATAGACCTCAGTCCAAGCGTGCAGATCGGTAAAATCCTCGGTGGGCCCTTTGGGACCGCTGAGCGCCACTTCGTCGGGTTTGAGCTGAATCAGATAGCCCGAGGCAAAGCGGGTGGCGAAGCCGTGGTGGCGGAGCAGCTTGACCAGTAGCCACGCAGTATCTCGACATGAGCCGCTGCGCGCGTTCAGGGTTTCTTCTGGCGTTTGCACCCCGGGCTCAAGCCGGATGAGATACTCGATGTCATTGGCGAGGCGGCGGTTGACGTCGACCAAGTAATCGATGGTACGGATCCCAGGCGTGGGCTTGGTCTGCTCTATGAGCTGCCCCAACTTGGGACTCGGGGGCTCGATCCGCAAAAATGGCTCAAGGTCGGCCTTGATCGTTGGTTCGTATTCAAAGGGACTGTGATCCGCCTCTGGCTCAAGAAAAAACTCAAAGGGATCGTAGGCTTCAATGTCGGCGGTGAGCTCTACTTCTACGCTGAAGCTGCGGGTCTTTTCCTCAAATACCAGCCGCGCCAAGTAGTTGGCGTGGGGATCTTGCTGCCAGTTGAGGAAATGGTCTTGCGGATGTACGCGGAGAACATAGCTGCGTATGTTCGTGCGGCAATGGGGCGCTGGGCGCAGCCGCACCACCTGGGGCCCGAGCATGATGGGCCGATCGTATTCGTAAAGGGTTTTATGGAAGAGCGCGACTCGGATTGGCATCGTCAGAATTCCTCACTGGGGATTTCTTAACTGGGGATTCCTCACTGGGAATGTCTCCCGCGGGCGGCACTGTACGGGGGCGTGCTGAGCTCGGATAGCCCTTGTGCGTTTCCAGTGTGTTTCTTATGGGAAAAATCTGCCCCCAAGTGCCCGAACCGGGTGCGACGTCTATGGGCGCGGCCCAGAATCGGCGTCAGATCTGGCCGGGTCGGAGCCAGCGCAGCGGAAGCCGACGAGCACGTGGCGGACCCACGCCCGTCGTCCGTGGCCACTGGCGCCGCGGCCGAGACCGGCCCAATCATCCCATGCCGATCCCTTGACGGTCATGCGACCGCCGCCGCCATAAGGCCAAGGGGTCGCCGTCCATTGAAACACATTGCCGGCCGCATCGAGCATGCCGTACCCACTGGCGCCCTGCGGATACCCATCGACGGGGGTCGTGTCAATGGGGCCAGCAACTTGGCTGTTGAGGCGATCGGGATCGTAGTGGGGGCCCCAGGGATAGATCGAGCCGGCTGGGCCACGGGCGGCTTTTTCGTATTCGGCGGCGGTGGGCAAGCGCCTGGTGCGCTGGGTCAGATTGCCGCGCCAGCGACAATACCCATCGGCCTGCTGCCAGGTGACGAGGACCACCGGATGATCCTCGCGACCGGCCGGGGGGGCGGCGGCGCTGTGCCAGCGGAAGCGGACCACTTGCGGGTCGTAGGGTTGGATAAAGCCCTGACGGGCCCATGTCTGGGCATCCATGGTGGGAATGGGCGTGCCGGTATCGCGGAGAAATTCGCCGTACGCGGCATTGGTGACCAGATGGCGGTCGATGACGAACGCGCCGAGGTAGGCGCTGCGGCGGGGCTGTTCCCGGGCAAACCAGCGATGGCGCCGGGCGCCGTCATGGCCCGCGGTCCGGCGATAGTCGAGATAGGCGCGCTCGCGCTCGTCCTCGGTCGAGCCCGCGATATAGTTGCCGGCCGCAATCGCGAGCATATCGCCGTCGGCGGAGCGCGAATGCGGGGCGGGCGAGCCGCGATAGTGGGGGATGATGGCCGGCCCTTGTCGGCTGGCGGACGCGCTGTCTGGGCGAGCGTGTCCGCAGGCCGTGACCGCTAGTCCCGATAGGGCGGTGATAAGCACGACTGCGGCGGCGGCGATCTCCTGGGGAACCATGAGGGAGATTCTGTCGATCGCCGATGGCGGAGACGTCGTGGGCCAGCCGATGATGCGGGGCCGATGGCTACGCATCCGGGGCTGCATGACCGCCGCCTTTCCCCGGATTGAGCAGCGCTTCGATCTTGCTGAGGAGGCGTTTGAATTGTACCGGTTTGGTTTCGTACTCATCACAGCCGGCCGCAAGCGCCTGCTCGCGATCGCCCACCATGGCGTGCGACGTGAGGGCGATAACGGGAATACCCGCGGTGTTCTCATTGCCTTTGAGCCGCTTGGCCACCTCCCAGCCGTCGATGATGGGGATGCTGAGATCGAGAATGATGAGCCGGGGGGCCAATTGCCTGGCCATGTCGAGTCCCTCTTGACCATCAATGGCGATCGATACTGCGAAGCCCCGTCGCTTGAGCCGCCGCGATAGCATATCGCGGTTCAGTTCATTATCTTCGACGATGAGTATCATGAGACCCATCATATCGATCTCGCGAATGAACTCACCATAGGATCGCGTGATTGGCTCACACCATGGGGTTGCGCCATTGAGGCATAACGTCAATGCACCGAGACCGAGCGTTTGCCCCGGGGGTGCTTCCGTCGGCGCATCTTCATCCGTATGGCGCGAACCAGCTTCTCTCTGGTGACCTCACCCTTTTTGAGACTGGTGGCCAATCCCTGGCGCAGTAAAT
>JAAUYH010004912.1_pt1 | contig 11744 bp, 9 predicted proteins | sample 7278061 | NCBI WGS metagenome assembly JAAUYH01 (sample SAMN14350203, study PRJNA611818) | marine sediment metagenome | isolation source: surface marine sediment (0.6m) | place: French Polynesia: Moorea | collected 2018-08 | reverse complement strand
TTCTGCTGCTTCTTTTACTCCAATCAAATTAGACATAAACTCATATTACCATCTTTTATGTCTAACTATGTTCAATATTGTCTAATTATTTTAATTCAGTTCTTAACCCTTGTGAGCCAGATTTCCCCCTAAAATTCTTCAGTAAAATAGTAATTTTTTCGTCTGTAATGGGTATTCTAGATTGAAACAATTAAATTAAGCAATTATTTACTTTATTAGCTTACTTTGGGCTATTTAGCTTGATTTTGCCGATAATTATCATTTAGCAGCGAGAATATTCCAGATGACTCCAAATTTAATTATTGCAGATACTTTTACAGGTGCGCCAGGAGATTTCGTTACTGTCCCAATTTCTATTAGCGATGCTACGGGGTTACAATCTTTAGATATTACGTTGAAATATGATAGCAATATCTTAACTATTATCGATCCTAATTCAGAAACAGATACTAACGAAGGGGTCAAAAGAACTGGAATTGCTGAAAGTTGGAAAATTACTAGTGGAGAAGGGAACAATCCCGATCGAGAATTGCCCAATCCTGTTGCTAATGTAAACCAAGAAACAGGAGAAGTAAAAATTAGCTTAGTCAATCCTAGTGAACCATTAACAGTGGATTCAGGGGAGATTATCGCAATTGATTTTCAGATTAATTCTGATGCTACTGTCGATAACAGTATAAGCATAGATTTGCAAAAAGCAGAATTTGGAATCAACAATGAATCCCAAAGTGTGGACGAAAGTAATTTAGATGATGGCAATCTTACCGTAATGGAGATTCCTACAGCTTTAGAGCTAACTGGCGGAACAGCCCAAATTGCTTATGTCGCTTACTACGGCAGACCAGCAGATAATGGCGGAATAGGTTTTTGGAATGATGCTCTCACTAACAGTGGCATCAGGTATGCTCCACGAGAAGGAGATGGCTTCACTGGGAATGAAAAAGCTATATATGATGATATCGTCAATCAGTTTGGCAATTCAGAGGAAGCAGATCGCCTCTTTGGCGGAATAAGTAGTAATAGAGATAAAGTAAATCAAGTTTATCAGTTTGCTTTTAACCGTGATGGCGACACAGAGGGTCTAAACTTCTGGACAGATCAGCTAGACAAAGGCAATGTAACCTTAGCTACTTTTGCCTTAGAAGTTGCCTTAGGAGCGCAGAATGAAGATATTATCACACTAAACAAAAAGATCAATAGTGCAGATCTCTTTTCTAATAGTATTGATACAACAGAAGAAATCAATGCTTATCAAGGTTCTTCTGCTGAAATTTTCGGACGAGAATGGCTAGATGATTTTGGTTCAACCATTAGTTCTCAAGCTGAGGTTGATTCTGCTCTTACTAATTTGGTTAATGGGTGATCTTTAAACCAAAACTTAGGGATTTGGGAATAGTACCACCAAATCCCCCATAAATAATCATTATCATGCAAATATATTAGTTATTAAGCTAAGCGCATTTAATTGGCATTATTTAAGGAAAACGTTCAACCTTGCACCACTGCACCTCTGCACCTCTGCACCATGTAATTTAAATGAAGATAAGCTTACAACTCCGCAGTCTCTATCCTCATTTTGTCATGAAGTAAGAAAATGTATTGCTTCTGCTGTTTTTTTGACTTCTCCCTGGGAAAACGGATAATTAACCCATTTGCTCATTTGTTGCCCAACTCTCTTAGCTAACTGATAACCTACTGATTTATATCTAAGTTTACAAGCTTGTTCGGAAAACTCAATTATTGCCTGAGCATAAATTTCAGGTGTATGCTGCTCTTGTAGCAACTGTTTTCCTTTTTTGCCTATGGCTATGAATTCTGTAGGGTTGTCTAGGAAATTTTGTAAATGTTGCTGAATATCTTCTATCTCGCGATCGTGACTTACAAAAGCTGCAGTATCATTGGGTAGAGTTGCATACCAACCAATTTTAGTTACCAAGCTAGGAAGAGCATGACTCCAAATACGAAGCTGACTTCCAGATGCTTCTCCCATTGTCGGATAGCGTAAATTGATGGCTAAATTGGCATGGGCAAGGGCTTTATTTAGTACAGATTCTTTGACAAACCCATGTATCTTTACTCGATCGCTTAAACCTAATGTTTTAATTTTCCCTTTTATATAGTCTTTATCCCAAATTTGACCATAGATGTCCAAAGTAAAAGCATTTTTGCTACTAAAAGTAGATAATGCTTCTAATAAAACATCTAAGCGTCGATTGGTATTTATATAACCAAACACTATTAATCGATAGGGTGGAGAGGTCTTAAAATTAGCTTTGTCACTACTATTAAGTTCGCTTTGATAGGGTAAGGGTATATAGCCAACTAACCAACGCTCTTCCTGGCTGAGACTATTGTAGACCTCTAGATTATGAGTAATAACTCCTACTGAATTTTCTAGGGCTAGAGGAGTAAACGGGTAATGTTGAGCGATAAGATCGGTTGATATAGCCCCAAGCCAAAAAGCTTCAGCAGCTTCCTTGCCTTCAGAACCATAATATCGCTGCATCTTTTCTATATAACCTTGTCGATCATTCCACTTTTCTTTGTAAAGATTAGCGAAAAAACCTTGTAACCTAAAGTCATGGAGAACAACTATACCAGGACATTGACGGCTAATTTGCCAGATATCTGCATGAAAATTAGCGTTATTACCAATATGATAAATATTCAAATCCCCCTGATTAATCTTTGCCCAAGGCATTCGATCGATTTGGTAATGACAAACTTCAGCATAATCTTCTATCTCTGACTTCTGAGTTGATTGATTTGTCCAAAGTACTATCTCTGCTTCCTCTTGTAGTGAAGGAAGTAACCGCATTGTATAGTCAGCAATATCCGTTGGAGCGGGTGGTAATGGTGAAAACCAGTTTATTTTCATAAAGTCAGCTTCTCCACAACGTTTGACCAAGTAATATTAAGGCTTTGATAGTATTTTTTCCCTGTAATCCCTAATTTGACTGCCCAATCTCGATTTTCCCAAATTTCATCCATTGCTGAAGCCAATGAGCTTGATGTTGGCTCTGCAATTAGTCCAGTTTCTTGATGACGAACAAATTCCAAAGGACCACCAGCATCAGTACAAGTGATTACGGGCTTAGAAGCTAACATTCCTTCGAGAGTAACATATCCATAATCTTCATCAAAAGGAGGATAGACTATACCAGTAGCTTCTGAATAATATTTAATTTTTTTCTCTTCACTGATTCTTCCTAAAAAGATAGCTCGATTAGATATTTTTAGTTGTTTAGCTAAATTTATTAGATACTTATCATAAGTTTCATCTTCTGACTCACCTGCAAAGATAACTCTTACGGGATTGCTGGTAGCTGCCATTGCTTGCAAAACAAGTTCTTGACGCTTAGTTGGATTGAGTCTGCTAGGAAAAAAGAAATAATTTTGCTCATCTTGACAATGAAATGAATCTGCATTTTTGGGCGGATGATAAAGAGGAATAGAATCAAAATTATTGAATTTTTGTAATCGTTGAGAGACATTTTTTGAATTAGTATAAATAGCTTTGCATTCACGCAAAACTTGATTATCGGCATTCATAATAGCCTCACGTATTTGCAGACCGTTAGGATATTGAGATAGTCCACAAAATTCGCTTCCCCATAAATCATAAGCATCTCGATGCTGATGAAGTAGCCATAAAACTTTATGGGGATGGGGAATTAAATAAGCAGGGAATTTTAATCCTATTACTAAGTCAATTTTTTTGCCGTTAGCTTCAGAAATATCTAGTAGACGAGATGCTAGCATAACATCGAGAATTCTGTCGCTGGGATACCATTTAAAAGGAATAGAAACAATCTCTACTTGGTGATTAGCTGACTTAAGAGCATTCACTAGAGATTCTGCGTGAATTTCTGCTCCTCCACGAACAAAAGGAACTTGTGCTGTAGTAACTATAATTCTCATGGTTTATAGCCTATAATTGCGTAATCTTGTGCGCCATAAAAATATCGATCGAGGGGTTTAGGTAAGTCAGATTTTTGTAATTGTTCTTCATCAAGAACAGGATTAAGATTGATGATGTTGACTGAGTGCAGACCTCTGGACTCAGCGACAAAACCGATCATTTCACTGGGTAAAGGATTACGATGAGTTGGGTCAAAATAAAAGTTACAACTACCAACTAAGATATTATTAGGATTAGGAGTTTCAAAAATAACTAAACCACCTGAATGCAACACTCGCAAAGCTTCATCAAAGAGTTGAATTAAAGCCTCAAAAGGGATATGTTCAATAATATGAAATCCAGTTATTGCTCCTAGGCTAGCATCGGGTAAAGATTTGATATAAGCAACGGCATTCCCTTCTATAGCATCTAAATTTCTGGCGCGACATTGCTCAACCATTACTCTGTTAAGATCGATTCCTTTAGCTTTGTATCCTCTATCTTGCAGAAGTTCTAACCATTCACCTCTACCACAACCAATGTCTAAAATTAAAGAATTTTTTTGGTCTAGTTTGGATTCTGCTAAATATGGTAAATAGAGTTTTTGTCGATCGATAATTTCTTCTCGACTACCGCGAAATCGATCTTCAAACGCTACATAAAAAGCATCTAGCAAGTGGGATTCTTCTTCTATAACAGTCTCTAATTGCTTTTGCTCACTAGGTTCTGACAGTCTTTTTTTGGCCTCTTCGAGAAAATTTGCAACTAATCTTTTTTGCTGATTGAGTTCGGACTTTAAGTAACTTATTTGTTGTTCTAAATATTCTACCTTTTTGACATTTGTGACTGATTTTTGCTCTAGGTTAATAACATAAGATTCTAAAATTTGAAAATTTTGCTTGTATTTTTGCTTTAAGTCAGTAACAGAAGATTCTAAAGTTTGAAAATTTTGATCGATTTTTGTATTTATTAAACTGACTTGTTGTAATAAATTTTCAGCCAATCTAAGAAATTGTTGAAGTGTTGCTAATATATTAAAATTTACTTCTCTTTGATCTTTAAATAAAAGTTTTAGACATACTAATAATATGAATGATAAAGGTCTTAGCAAAATCAATGGAAACCGATTTAATGATTGTGGCCATTGTGTACGAATTTCCGTTCTAGATTTTGCTGTATTAATAAAACCTTCGATGTATTTTACTTGTTGCTTTAAATGGTCTAAATTGACCTTAATAGATGCTTTTTTAGAATGTTTTATTTGTGAATGACAACCTGTTTCGTGGATGATTGCATTTTCAAGCTTATCAATATTAATTTCAGAAAAATTTATTTGAAGCATAACAACTACTAAATTTAATTTATAGTTTTTTACTCGATCCAAAATTCACATTATAGATTTATAAGCATTTAAGGTTAGACGTGCAGTTTTTGTCCAAGAAAATTGTTTTGCTCTCTTTTTTCCTTTTATTATTAGATTTTGGCGCAGTTGAGAGTTGTTAATTACTTCTAAAATAGCGTTAGCTATCTCGAAGGAGTTTTTAGGGTCTACTAGTAATGCTGCGTCTCCTGCTACCTCAGGTAAAGATGAAGTATTTGAAGTAACTACTGGAGTTCCGAATGTCATTGCTTCAATTACTGGTAATCCAAATCCTTCGTAATAAGAAGGGTATACTAAAAGATCTGCTTGTTGATAAAATAGCGCAACTAATTCATCAGATAAATAACCAAGGTGATGGATACAATGTTGCCAAGGAGAATTATCGATCGCTGTAAATATTGGTTGATCTAGCCATCCTTTTTTGCCAATGAGAATTAAGTTATGTTCTATTTTGTGCTTTTCTTTTAAATAATTAAAGCTTTCGATTAAAGTGTTGATATTTTTGCGGGGTTCTATAGTACCTACAAATAAAATGTATGGTTGAGATAAATAAGGAGCAAATTGTTGTTTTAATTGGTCACTTATGGGTTTTAAATGACGATCATTATGATAACGACTTGCTAAAGGTGTTACCCAAATTTTTTGGGGATTTACTTCTAAATATTTGACTATTTCTTCTTTGCAATATTGTGAACTTGTTATGATTAAATCTGTCCACTGCAAACATTTTCTGACTCGCTTTTGATATTGCTTAACTACAGAATCAATATAATTAGGATATTTAATGAAAGTCAAATCGTAAATATTAATTGTTTTTTTGATTTTTGTGAAAGGATAAATATTATAATTGGTTCCATGAAATATATTGGGTTCAGATAAAAGTGGTTCAAAATAACAAGGAAAAAATTTAGGACAATAATCAAGCATCAGATTAGATATCCTAGTTGGTAAAGGTAGTTGATAGTAAGGGGTATATTGTTGCAAACAATTAGGCAATCTTAAATTACCTCGCAACCAATTCTTGAATCCTGGTTGATAAGCCAGTCCGAGTTGAAAATTTTCTGAGGATTGTAATTTATATAAAGCATCGATCAAGTTAAGCAAATGAAATCCTACACCACTTGGCATAGAAGTTATAGGAGTGGCATCAATAACAATTCTTTCCATAACCACTGTCAGATTGAATAGCCTCAATTAAGTTGAGCTAGAGAGTAACTTACTCGCTTGTTGCTATGGTTTAAAAAACCAGGCACAAAAACGCGATCGCCCGCTATACTAACTATGTGTATTGATAGTTAAAACCGTGATGTCACGGTAATAATATGACGACAGTAAGATTACGGCAGTGAGATTACGGCAGTAAAATCTAATAGCAATACCAAAAAAAGTTAGGACATCTTATGTAAAAAGTAGCAAGTAGTAAGTAGTAAGTAGTGAGGGTCCTAATGCTAATACGTATTGCTCTTGTGAGAATTGGTATGGTATTAGGTGAAAATTAAGAAAAAAAATGGCTTTCAGATGGCTAAGGAGGGGATGAAAGGAACTTACTCTCTCTTCATTGCCATAATTTACCCAGTTTTCCTACAAAACCATGATAGGTGCCGAGAAGACAAGCCCAGATTTTATTTAATTGAGATTCATTTTCATAAAAGATAATTTTGATTATTGTATAAACTGCATACTTAATACGTCGTAAGCTGCTTGTTAAGCGATACCAACCTTGAGCATAACTAGTTTCTAAATAAGTATGATTACGACAGATATAGTAGTGACGTAGAGCAGAATAGTTGTGGATAGTCAATTCTCTTCGTAGAAATTTTACTTGTCGAGGATTTCCGAAACTATGATACATAATAGCTGAAGGAACAATTAGATTATGAAAACCTTTTTGTCTGAGTCGCATTCCATAATCTATGTCAATTCCATCTATAAACAAATCAGAACGAGGCGGTGAAATTGTTTTTGCTGCGGTCAAAGAAATAAGAGAACCAGAGGTAATAGGTGCATCGCATTCATAGGGATATTCTTGACTTTTGGGTGTATATCCAAGGAAAGTATCTTCCTTAAATATTGCGCCTTGAATTATTTGATTATTTCTTATATCTATGGGAGTAGGAGCGATAATGCCAATTTGATATTCATCATTAGACAGTTTTTGATATATCTTTAAAAGAATTTCAAGACAATCTTTTTTGGGAAAACTATCTTGATCGAATGCCCATAAAAAATCATATCCTTCTTGTAAAGACCAATTAACAGCCATTTCTAAACCCTTGCCAACACCCACGTTACTTGATTGATGATTTACAAAGACCAAATTATCTTGTCTTTGAATAATTGGAGTAGGAGAGTTGTCTACGATAAAAATAGCTTCAACTTGGTAAGATTGTTTTATGATACTTTGCAGGCACTTATTTAAAGCAACATTATCAATATAAGCAGTAATATAAGCTCCCACTTTATAAAACATAAATATAAAACATAAATTACAATTATTCTAAAACCTCAATCTTGTTATCTTGAAAATTGAGCCAGACTTTAGATTGTAATTAATTTTGGCTTGTACTGTTGCCAAGTTATTAAGATAACTTCACAAACTATAAAACCGTAGAGTTGTGTCAGGTCAGATGTAGCTATTAATGTCCATATTTGTCAATACATTTAGAAGTGCTTGGCAATGGATTATTGGCGACAGAACCATTTTGATCTCTGCTAAAATGTGTTCTTAACTAATGCTACTATGTTGTTCGACGCTTTCTATGTCCATATCCCTTAACAATAGACCCAATCGTTCACAACTACAACGATATTGGGAACTGCTACATGTCTTGGTAGAGAAAAACCTTAAGGGAAGATACAGAGGGTCTTTCTTGGGCGTTTTTTGGTCTCTGTTAAATCCATTAATGATGACCGTAATCTATGCAGCAGTTTTGGGAACAGCATTTGCTTCTTACTACGATAACTCAATTGTTAATTACATCTTAGCTGCATTTACAGGACTGGTGACGATGCACTTTTTCGCTGCTTCTACATCTCAAGCAATGAGTAGCGTGGTAGCCAATGGCTCCCTTTTGAACAAAATTAGTCTGCCTGTTAGTGTTTTTCCCGCCTCAATGATTACAGCTAATTTAGTTCAGTTCGTGATAGCCACACTTCCTTTATTAGCAATAATGACAACCATCATATCTGGGAGTGTAATCAACGCCATAGCCTTATTATTTCCACTGCTAGCACTAACTTTAGTCTCTACAGGAACTGGATTTATCTTAAGTGCTTTATTCGTATTTTTTCGCGATATTCCTTACTTTTATGAAGTAGCTGTCTATGGATTAAGAATTGGTACGCCAGTTTTTTATCCAGCAGATGTTGTCCCAGAAAAAATTCGCCCCTTTATCTTATTAAACCCTTTAGCACAGATCATCGAGAGTATCCGTCAAATTACTCTATCGGGGAATCTGCCAGATTTGAGCTTGATTTGGGGAGCGTTGCTTGGCGGTGTAATAGTCTGTATATTGGGATGGCTATGTTTTAAAAGTTTACAACATCAATTTATGGATTTATTGTAGATGGAAGCTATTCGTCTAAACGAAATTTCTTTATGGCGACGAACCCAAGAAGAGTTTTCTTATGATTTTAAAAAAAGCGTGTTGTCTATTCTGGAAGGAAAATACCGTAAACCGACTAAAAAGTTAGTCTTAGATCGAGTTAGTTTAAATATCGAAGTTGGTGAAACTTTAGGGATCATTGGCTCTAATGGTTCGGGAAAATCAACTCTCCTTAAAGTAATTTCGGGAATTTTGCAACCTACAATAGGTTCAGTTAAAGTTTTTGGCAATATAGCTCCGTTAATCGAGTTAGGTGCTGGTTTAGATCCTTCTATGTCTGTTACTCAGAATATCATTCTCTATGGAGTCATGCTGGGATTCTTACGACAAGAAATGATTCAGAGAGTACAGTCAATTTTGGAATTTGCCGAGTTAGAGGAGTATGCTTTCGCACCAGTGAAGGCTCTTTCTTCAGGGATGAAGGCTCGATTAGGGTTTGCGATCGCTACAGATGTTCGACCAGATATTCTAATTCTCGATGAAGTGCTTTCCGTAGGAGATGCCAGTTTTAAGAAAAAGAGTAGACAACGAATCGAAAAATTTTGGGATACTAACACCACAATTTTAGTTGTATCCCACGATCTAAGGTTTATCCAACAGTGGTGTCAAAAAGCTATCTGGCTAGACAAGGGGCAAATTAAGTTTTCTGGCGATGTTAAGGAGACTGTAGAGCATTATTTGAGTTCAATTGAATAATTAACGTTCAACTCTTATAAATCGGGATAAATAATTTGATATACCAACAAGCTTACCAAAAGCAGCTTGGGGTTTTACAGCCAATACAATCAACGAATAGAGCAACAGACGCAAGAATCTGAGGGAGAAAATTAGCGGATTAGTATATCTTTCTAAGGTAAGAAGATAGCTATAGGTACTATGTTGTAATTTGATAGCTATGTTACGGTTAGCGATCGAAGAAGGTTGGTGAATGATTGCTAGCCGATTAGTAACTGCAATCTGATGACCCTGTTTAGCATAACGACGACAAAAATCAAAATCTTCATAGTAAAGAAAGTAAGCGGGGTCAAATTGTGGACAACTTTGAAAACGACTTAAATTAATCAGCAGACTACAACCACTAACCCAATCACAAGCTAGACAGTCTGTTTCTGGCTGAGAAGAAAACAAGTCAACGGAGAAGATAGCACCCAACTGAGGAATAAAACGACCGCCAGCAAACCAAAGTCGATTGTCAGGGGTGTAGATAAGAGTGCCGAGGAGAGAAATTTCTTGATGACTGGCAAAAAATGCGGGTACTTTCTCTAAGATGTTTGAGGGTAGGTAGGTATCGGGATTGATAATCCAAACTATCCCCTGAGGATCTTGCTTATAAATCTGCGTCAGTCCCAGATTGCAAGCTTGGCCAAAACCTAAGTTAGTTTTAGCCTCGATAATCTCAAGGCGATCGCTCTCTAGCTGTTTTAGGTTTTGGTCTGCTGGAGAGTTATTAACAATTACAATTTGATAAATAATCTTCTGCTGAGAAGGAAGAGACTGGATTAATCGAGCAATCAGTGACGTAGAGTAATAGTTAACAGTTAACAGATAGATCATATTCGCAATTTGATACCGATTAAATCATCTCTTTAGTTTTTTGTTATAGTTTATTCTTGTATATTTCCATAACATTTGAAAAACTAGACTAAAGATTGCTAATTTATTATTTTTTATGTGTAATCATCAGCAGGAATCTATGCAGACAAAGGAGATCGATCGTTCGGCTATTGTAATCACTGGAATGCATCGTTCTGGAACTTCGCTTACTGCATCACTGTGTCAAAATGCTGGAGTAGATATCGGCAAAAGGTTGATGGATGCCCACGAAAGTAATCCTAAAGGCTTCTTTGAAAATCTTGATTTTTACGATTTCCATAGAAAAATTTTACAATCTCAAGGGATAAACGATGCTGGTTATACTCTACAAGAAAAAATTGATGTAGAGGAACACTATCGAGAAGAAGCAGAAAAGATAATTGCAGAAAATTCTCGAAGCCCGATCTGGGGTTGGAAAGATCCCAGAACAACTCTCTTCTTAGATTTTTGGGCAGATTTACTTCCCAATGCTTTTTTTTTACTAATCTATCGTTCTCCCTGGGAAGTAGTAGATTCACTTTATCGCCGAGGTAGCGATCGATTATTTTTCAGTCATCCCGATCTAGCAATAAAAGTATGGTCTAACTATAACCGGAAAATTCTTGACTTTTATAATAAATTTCCTCAGCGTTGCCACTTAACTAGTATTTATCAAGTTGTTGAAAATACAGAACTTCTGATCGATACAATCAACAGTAAATTTAACATCAGCTTGTCTGTTCCTGACTCAAAAATCTACGATAACTCTCTATTGCGGACAGAAATCACCAATGTTCCTGGAGCAACCTTAATCAATCAATTTTTCCCTCAAGCACTAAACATCTATCGAGAGCTTGAAATAAAAGCAAACCGAATTGATGAAGCTGATGGTCAATCATGGTGTGAAGAGATAAATTCCTCTCGCTATAGAGTAAAGGCATTTCAGAACTGGTTATCTATCCGAAATTTGGAAAAAGAGCACAAAAGTATTCAAGCCCAAATAGAACAAACTCAAGCTCAACTGGAGCAAACTTCAGCTCAACTCGAACAGACCAAATCAAAATACCAACAAACTCAAACTCAACTCGAACAAACTTCAGCTCAACTCGAACAGGCTAAGTTAAAGCAGCAACAAACTCAGACTCAACTGGAGCAAACTTCAGCCCAACTCGAACAGGCTAAGTTAAAGCAGCAACCAACTCAGACTCAACTGGAGCAAACTTCAGCCCAACTCGAACAGACCAAATCAAAATACCAACAAACTCAAACTCAACTCGAACAAACT
>JAAUYH010175435.1_pt1 | contig 11746 bp, 12 predicted proteins | sample 7278061 | NCBI WGS metagenome assembly JAAUYH01 (sample SAMN14350203, study PRJNA611818) | marine sediment metagenome | isolation source: surface marine sediment (0.6m) | place: French Polynesia: Moorea | collected 2018-08 | reverse complement strand
TGGGAAACGCAATTCTCAAAGACTTTGAAGACTTGACGAGGGCTTCGCATCAGCTAAACAAATAGAAAATAGAATGCAATAAATTCATGCTGGATTTCATTCAATAGCGATGCAGAAGAGTTGGAATTATCCCAATGTTATAGTCGGCCTTTTCATGAGATTTCATGAAACGTGTCTCAAATTTTCGAATGATAGCATTTCAACTGTTTCCTACTTCTTAAGTAATTATCCCCCTTTTGTTATGACAGAGGTTTAAGCTTGATTCAAAATAAGCACTTTTGAAATCATCGTGAAACAAAGTATCACAAGTTAAAGGGTCAGCTGAACTTGAAAGCATCTGAGTTTTCCCAAGATTACTTTCGGTATTCATCAAATACAGTTAAGAAAAATTTTTGAGAACAGTAATACTTGGAAAAAGAAATTGGCCAAGTGCTTGTATTTTCCAACAATTAGAAAGAATCTGTCTAGCTATTATGACTTTCAACCATGAATATTTTCGTCTTTGTTGAACCACTATTTTCTTCCTCATTTAGATTGACCCTGCGGAATATATCGTAAAGTTCTGCCGTACCTCATTGATATCCTTAAGAGTCTCTACGGCAATATCCAAAGGACTTGTGATAAGAGAAGGTCAATTGGAATCAAATAATTCTACGAGAAGGATGAATTGTTTCGTTTTGAATTAATAGAGGTCCGTCGATAGATACACGAGAAAACAGAACTGATTGGTTGGTTTGTGTTCTCTTCCTATTTCTCTCCGGTCCAGCAAATCGAGGACCTACGGGCCGCTAATTTATGGAACCTGAGATCCACACACGAGCCACCAACGACGATGCTACTGCGAACGTTACGGCGGGCACTACCAACGCTACAGCGAAGTATCACCAGACGTGGGCTACGAAGCAGCGGCGGCGGCAATCATCATGGGTACAAGAACGCGGATGTGGATGCTTCGACAGCGATCCGGCTGACATTCGTCACGCGAGAAGGCGAACAACAAGAGGTGAAAGCGCCACCAGGTGCGACACTGCTCGACATCGCGCACGCGAACGACATAGAGCTGGAGGGCGCGTGCGAAGGGTCATTAGCGTGCTCGACATGTCACGTGTACCTGGATGAACCGACGTTCGACAAGTTGGACGAGCCGTGCGACGACGAAAACGACATGCTGGACCTTGCGTTTGCGTTGACAGAACAGTACGTGATGCAATAGCGACAGGACAATAGAGCGTGCGTGCGTGCGAACGAATGCTAACCCGTGCATGATTTAGTTCGCGATTGGGTTGTCAGGTATGCGTCACGAAAGAGCTTGAAGGGATGCAGGTCACCTTACCACCTGCGACTCGCAACATGGCGGTTGATGGATTCGTCCCACAGCCACATTGATGACGATTAAGCGATACAATGCGCCGAATTTTGACGAAGCGATAGGTGAACGAGCATTTTTTTCATTCGTTTATTAGCCATGTAAAAGAGTTCAGCGTATTTCTGAAAATGCAAGCCACATATTTGTGTATACCTTCATCTGTAGAATGACATGAGTACAGTAAATGAGAAAATGGATCAAAGATAAAATAGAACAAAAGGGTAGTACCAGTGAAAATTTATTATACTACGACTCGGATGCTAAAATGAGAATGTCCATGCAACCGCCAGGCCTACTCACCATGAGTGCAACAGCTTACGCGATGACAGAGACCTTCTTGCCCGTGATCTTCTCGTACACCTGACGCATCATCATCGCCATGAGCACCTGCACCAAGCCGGTTCCGTTCTTACTTCCAGGCGCCGACGGGTTCCTCAACAAGCTCTGCGTGATTTCACCAAAGAACTTGGTGCCCGCACGCTCGATGTGAGTCTCCACGTAGACCATTTCTTCCAACTTCTCGAAGCTTCCATCCACCTCGAACACAGACACGTCCTTGTCGTAGTAAGTGTCGGGTCCGTAATGAAACTTGATGCCGGGGTAAGAACACGTCAACTTCCTTCCACACGGAATCCAATCGATCGTGCTTCCCTCATCGTACAAATACACGGGATCGAAATATTCATTACTCTCATCTTGCAGCAATCTTACTCGCAGCACCTTTCGCTCCTCGTCATCGGGGATCAGTCGGGTGGGCAAAATCTCCATCACCACGTCACAGTTCTTCTTCTGCGGGTCGACATACGCCATGAAGTCGGGCTTCCTCGAGTCGATGCTCGCCAAAATGTTCTCCAGCGTATGGCCTCTCTCCGCCATATCCCTCTGAATCTTCCACGCGATCTTCACCGCGTCATCCAAGTCCAGGTACACCGTGAAGTCCAATGCATCTCTCACCCTCTTGTCCCACATCGGATGCAGACCCTCAATTACAATCAAATGATTGGGCTCCACCAATTCCGGGGGGTCCATTTCGCCGGTTTCATGATTGTAAATCGGCTTCATGATGGCCTTGCCCTCCGACAACGCCTTGATCTGGCTGGCCATGAGGTCGAAATTGTTCGCCTTCTCGTCCAGCGCGGTGACACCCGCGACACGTCTGCCCTGGCGGTCATGCAAGTGATAGTCGTCCAGACAGATCACAGTCACAAAGTCGCCACTGGGTGTATGCGCCTTGGAGACTTCAGTCCCAAAAATGTTTGTCACACGCCGCAAGAAGGTGGACTTGCCACAGCCCGAGTCGGCAGCGACACCAATGAGCACAGGTCGATCGATTCCCTTTCTCTCTAGCACCGCACTTTTGTTGGTAGCAATCTTGGCCTCGCTATGAAGGGCACTATTCTCCGCGCCCGGCGCCTTAATCCACGTATCAGTGGTAGTTGCCACCATGCGCACGTCATTGCGACGGCGTGCTATGAGGGTGGCATTTCTCGCACTAACGAGCACAGGCGCGCCATAGAAACTCGCAGTTTTCACGCCACATACACCGGACGTCCTCGCGCCACGCGCATGAATCGCCGCAATAGGAGCCGCTGCGAAGCCAATGACCATGATAACGAACTAATGCAAACCGAGGAGACGAAGACGGAAAACTCAGGTGAGGCCTTGCCAACCACGAAGTTGAGTAGAGATCAGAATCATGGTTAAAAGGACGCCCTCGGCGCGGATATCTGAACCATTCGTGGGTTGTGTGGCTCAAAGAGCTCGACACCTCGGTGCGAGATGCACTGCTTACAGAAAGATGCAGGCTTACAGGGGATCAGCCACAAGGCGATACAACCAATCAGGCAATTGCCGAACGACACAAAACGGCAGCCGTGTACGCCGTGACGTGTCGCAGTGACCTGAACGAGAGTGCGACAGGGGACCGATGTCCCAAAACGGGAACGATGCGAGGCTACTTAAGTGCGCGGCCACGCACGGGCCGCCTCGCAGCGCAAGCCCCAGAAGGGAATGACTGGCGGCGCGCACGACGGAATCACCCCAGACGACACGTACCTGCGCACAGCGTTGATAGCAGTGGGTGCCGTCGCAGTGCTGTGCGTTATGCGCGCGTTGGTGCGGCGGTTCACGCTCGCGTTCTGTTTCCGCTCCATCGGCACGAGCCAGGCGTCGGACGTGTCCACCGACGCAACCAACCTGACGCTGAGCCACACCCCGCCCGACGCCGTGCTAGTCGACGAGGCGCGCCCAAGCGCGATGGCGCAGGCGACTGTGACGTGCGGGCCCAACGGCGTGCCGCTGTGCACGCTGGACGAGATAGCCCCACTGCAAGTCACAACGACGTGTGATGACGAGCTGTGCGCGATCTGCCTGGACGCCATCGAGGCGGAGCAGCGCGTGCGTATGCTGCCCTGCACGCACGTGTTCCACGACCACTGTATCGTGCGCTGGCTATGCCGCGCGAACCGGTGCCCGGTGTGCAATCACCCGCCGATGGAGGTGCCCGAATCCGAGAAGCCGCTCTCGCCCGCGCCCGACCTGGCGCAGCGCACCGAGGACGCGCAGGAGGAGGAGCTGACACGACTGCTCGCGCAGGCGCTGGGCGAGAACCGGCTACTGCACGCGAGACTGGCGCGCGCCCGCGCGTCGCTGAGCCGGCGCTGGCGGCGCGTACGGACAAGGCGTGGCGACAACGCGCCCGCACCCGAAGTCACAAACCCCGCGATTTCCGCGCTCCCCACACAATCTCCAGTCGCGGTGGCGGTGTAGCACCCGCACGCGCCCCTCCGCGCGCCCCCGGCCGTCGGCGCGTGCATCGCGCCACCCCCGCCGCAACGGGTGCGCGACGTTTCCGTCGGCGCGGCACGCCGCGGACGGTCGTGGCCGCGGCAAGGACCCGCACTACACGCGCACTTAAAGTTCATTCACACAAATTACGCATGTCGCAGATGGATGAATGAATTAAAGTTTATACCGTGGTTGCACGAACTACGAGAATAACAATTTAGCACGCTCGCTAACGCTCCGCTACAACATTAATAAAAAATAAACTTGCGACTTACTTCCAACATGGTGCATCGACAAATTTCGGTTAGTCGCCGAGATGTGGCGTGTATCGAGATAGATAGAAATGTGGGGACGGGCTGGGAATTTGCGCAAGTAAAAAGCAGGGTTAGCGTTTCATAATAAGTACGGAGGTCGTGGCACAGCAATACAGAGAAAAAATAGGGTAAAATGTGGAAGAAGGAAGCGGAATAAAGGAAGGGGATAGATCATGGGCAGCTTGCGTAAATCGCTAATCCATTCGTGGGGAAGTACAGTGCTATGGGGACAAGTTCATAGGTGTGTAGTGATTCGGGCTGCGATATAAAAACCGCAGAAGCTAGGTAGCAGAGAATCTGAAACGTTAAGAAAGGGCCTGGGCCTTGGCCCCCCGCCGCAGCGCGCGTACAGCAGATAACGCCAGGCCAATTCATTGTAACGGCGCCACGCGGTGGGGGCTGCAAGCGCAGTGGAAAGTAGCGGGCAAGGCGAGTACAGAAATCTCGGCGGATATTTGGGACCGCGAAGCGAAGGAGGGCGAGTCGGCCACCCAGCGCGACGAACCCTGACGAATGGGAGGTGCGCATCACGCGCGACCTGAGCGGCAGCGCGCAGGCAGGTAGCAGGGGGTGTGGGCGCGGCGAAGGAGAACAAACAAACGTCTTTATGCAATAAGGAATGAGGGGGAGGGTGCGATGGTGGACGTGGTTGGGAGGTAGCTTAGAAGTACACTGCGCGCACGGCGTGCTTATTTTCGTGTGCGCGTCGAAGACCGTACACCCTTCTTCGGTGTCACCTTCTTCGCGGCAGCCTTCTTTGTTGTGGTTGTCGTCGCCTTTTTCTTCGTGCTCGCCGCGGTTGTGGATTTTTTCGCCGTCGTCTTCTTTTTCGACGCCGCAGTCGTGCTTGTAGTCGACTTACTTGATTTCTTGGCGATGGTTTTTTTCGGCCCTGTAGATTTCTGGTCGTTCCCGGGAAAGTTTTGTTAGTGCTTGCTTGTTCGTGCAGTTTTCTAGAATGCTGTGGAACTTACCTTTGTTTTCGCGGGTGCGGCCTTCTTTTTCGTCGTTGTAGAAGTAGCAGCCTTCTTCGTTGTTGTGGCCTTCTTAGTTGTGCTCGTGGTGGTGCTCTTCTTCTTCTTTGCGGCAGTCTTCGAAGTGCTCTTCTTGCCAATCGCCGAGTCACGGTTAATTTTGTAGCTCGCCTTAACTTTAATCAACGCGCCCTCATCGACGCCCTTCCTCAGTGCGTTCAGCAACGCGTAGTTTTTTACGTCCAGTTTGTACTGCGCATTCAACTGTTTCTTGATGGCGGGCAACGAAGAACCGGTGCGGTCGGCAAGCGATAGAAGAACTTCGTTCACCATTTCCGAGTAGGACGGTTTCGGCGACGTTTTCGTGGTGCTGGCGGTGCGTGGCCCCATGTTGTCGTGGTGTAGCTGTTCCTTCGTTGGTTTGTACGTCGAGTTCGGAGCGGTAGTCGGAGGTGTAGTGCGTGTGTGTGTTCGATTCACGGAGTGTTGCAAGGTGGGGGTGATGTTAAATCGTAAAAAGTAACCCGCCAAAAAAAATATATTACTGTAAATAGTTTAGCGCACTTTTCTGATTGGTGACGCCTGCGTTCGGATTGGTGTGAAGAAGCGTCCCGTTTTATGACACGCGCACTGATTGGTTGTTAGTATATTTGTAGATTGGATTTTCGCTCCTACCCGTTGGATTTGTGCTAATAAAGGCGCGTCAATTCTGCTCTTTTTTCCTACTCGCCGCAACAACGCACTACTACTTGGGAATAATCCAAAATGATCGCTACGTTTTTCTTGGCGCCACCGAAACGCGTGCCGAGTGCTGGTGAAAGTGAGCATATAAAGTGAAAAGTGAAAACGAAAAAACGTCCAGTTTAGGAACGTGTAGGTTACGTTGTGGTCGAATGCGTCGACTTGGAGCAGGCGATTTACAGTGCACCGCTAAATTTTAGCTGAGTAAACGGGTGGAGCGGCGCCCCTTAAAAACACAGCGCGAATCCATTCGTTCGCTCCATTCGCGCCTACGATTCGTTAATTACAAATCTCGTCTCACCTCGCCGCAGCGTACGACCCAGTCGTTTTTTGCTCGTGGCTCCCATGCTTTCCTTTCCTTATCTTATCCGCAATTCCACGCCGTGTTAAGTTTTCGCAGCCCTCGGCGTGCGCTATAATTAAAGTGCGGGGCGAGCGCGATGTTCCATGCTGACTAAACTTAAAGTGTGCAATAGTGTGCAGTAAACTGTGCAGCGCACCCAAATTATCACTATGCATAATTAATTTCAGTTGCGTCACACCCATTCCTCCTTGTAACACCCTCGGCGCGGCAGACAGCGTGCTCTCAACTTATCTCCCAGGACCCGCCACAAACTTACAGACACACCCATTTCTGTACGCCAAACCCTACGCACACACGCACGCCCGTGAAATTAATTTCGCCGCGATATAACGCAACTGATTGAAGCGCCAATTTTCTGGATTGCGTACGTGTCTTTCTGTACCACTAAAATTTGCGTATGGGCGCGTGAACCAAAATGCACCACGCTTTCACTATTCTTTTCCTTTAACTTTGCACAATTTCTGCCCAGCTTTCCTGCGCTTATTCTCACAGGTTTGGCCACTTCCGTTGATCTGTAGCACCAAGTAGGAAGTTGCAAAGTAACGCTAGAGTAACGTACGAAACTACCCTCCTCAAATCTTCGGTCCTACTATAGCCCTTTCCGATTCCGTTCGCTCCCCTCACCTTGGGCCGCACACCCTTCCTTGCCACCTTCCCTACCGAAGTCCCGACCGGCCGACAAAGACTAGACATTTACTTATATGAAACACAACGGTTTCGTTGAGCGTCCCATGTCTACGCTGCACGATCCAATGACCACTACGGTTGGACGCAAAATCTCGTGAAATTCCCTTGACTTGATTTCGCCTCTCACACTTCTCCCGCAACAACGACAGGTTGTGCCATTATCAGTGTTACACGGCGAAAAACATTAACTCGTCCAACTCCTCATGCCAGAGTGAATACCAACAGTTCAAGTTTTACATTTTCAACTTCCGCCATATTTGGTAGATATCGACCAAACCGAGAGGCCCGACTGATTTACTCGCAACTTGTGTGTATCGCCAATGTTCTGCGACAATAACGACAATGTATGCAAGGGCCTTCTCCCGATCGAGCAGACAAGTTACGAGAGTGCACAGTATGCCTACCGCTGTCTCACAGTTTATTATTTCTACGTTTTCTGCAGGAGCTTCCATTCACTCACTCCCTCTAACCGACCACCATTTCCTCTTTCCTTTCGGCTACCACGCTAATTACAACCAAGTTTTAACAAGTCCCGAGACTTCGTGAGACAAATGTGGTCGACAACTGTTGCTTCAATGCTAATTTTGCCACTATTCTTCCACTTCACAACCTCCTGTTCGCCTACACGTCCCACCTCGTCCCACTCTTTCCCGCTGTTCGACTAAAATTTAGTGTACATCCCGACTCCCATCGAATTTTCCTCTTCTACTTCTCGCTTCAGACCGCGATTCGGTGCACTCGCCAGCTGCCTTTTCTCCGACCTTTCGCACCCGGTGGGGTCATTTCTGTAGTGACCGCAACATCATGCCTTCCTACTACATGTGATCGAGCCGAGCGTTTCTTTCCCTTTGTTACTTTCCCATGCTTCCGATTCACGACCCATATGGAACGCATTGACTCGTAAGCCCGTTCGGCTTTTGACCCTTTCCTTCTGTCTACGCCCATCTTAGTCACCTGAACCTTGTCCCTCCTGCGTTTTCGAGTCTTCGAAGTAGTTCCTAATCGCAAATGTCCTATTGCTCCATGTTCCCCATTTGTGTAATTTGCACGTTTGACAAAACCGGATGTCTCCGCTGCTCCATCCTTGCCAAGAACTATTGAGTTTGTTAGCTTCTTGTACCGGCGCGGGTGTGTTTCCCACTACCTCACTACCCCCGAAACCACACATCTCCCAACCCTGTTCATCACTACAACTTCTACTTCATTACCACACGAAGACATGAATCACAAAAACAAACATTTATTAAATCACGCCGCCACCTCGTCAAACGCAGGCCGCACCGGCTCCACCAGCACATCCCCGTAGGGCTCGTCCTGTTGCAGCCGCACGACGCGGTGACTGCAGAGGTTGAGCACCTCGTAGAACGTCCTGGCCGCCACTCTTCGTCCACTCTTCTCCTCTCTCAGTCGGTCGTTCAGATTAAACTTCTCCTCGATCATGTTATCCCTGATATACTCGTGCATCTTCAGCGCCCTCTTCGTCAGCCTCTCCTCACCATCCTGCTCCACCTCCACTCTCGTCCTGGCCACCTCGGCCAGCGTGCCCACCATCACCTCAGGCTCTCGCTCCTCCTCCATTACTTGCACTGGCTCTGGGGGCGGGGGCACCTCTTCCTCCACCACAGGCGGGATTGGTGGTATCTCCGGCTCCACCATCTCCATTTGCGGCGGCAGGTACTCGTCGTGCATGACGGGCGACCCTCGCATACCGGGGCTCACCTCCCCGCTCCTTCTACTCATCGTATGCTCGCTAGCTTGTCTACTTACGCCATCATCACTGGCCGTAAAGGGTTGTTCTTGCACCTGCTCCTCTGCCCTCGGCACCTCCACATCCTCCGCCGCCTCTCTAGCCGCTCTGCGTTCCGCCTCACCCTCACTCAGCGGGCTTGCCACGCGCTGAATCAGTTCCTCCGCCGCGTACCACTGTTCGAACAGCTTGTCCATTTCCGCCGGCATTGCAATTGCGGGTCTTGCCAAGAGTTCCTCTGCACGCGCGACCGGCAGCGCACCACCCGTCCCAGCGCGTCGTTTCGCCCTAGGTCTTCGGATAAGGTCCGATGTGTCGTCGATACAAGCGCGAAATTCGGAGGGCGTCAACTCAGTCTTTCCTTCATCGACACGCGACAGAACTTTTCGTTTTCGACCGCGTTGTGGCTGCTGCGATGGCGCTTCTTCCTGCGTCGCATGGGGTGTTGGTGCTTCGGGTCGACCCTCCGGCAACTGCGTGTCACGAGGCGAACCTGGTGGCATGTCAAGCATAAGGTCATCGCCGCCAAGAGAGAGGCGACCTTCATCGCCCTGACTGTCGCCGATGGACACACGTCCGTTGTCACCCACGGAATCGGTTGATTCGCGTCGCGGCGCCTCTTCGGCAGGTACGGCGGCCACAACATCATCTTCTTCCGGCGCCGGCGGAACCGGCTCATCATCGCGAGCGCCTTCTCCTATTCTTGGTGTTTCCACTCCCGGAGTACCCGGGGGTTCAGCTCTAGCAATTTCGGGCGACTCCAAGCCTAGTGTCGGCGTAGCGGCGGCCACGGGCGTGCCCGCACGCATGAGCTCGACCGACCCCGTGCTACGCGGAATCGAGAGCACGGATGCAACGGCGGGACTCGTGGTCCTGCCGGGCGTGCGGCGGCTGGGCGTGAACATGAGGGGCTCGTCACCCACCAGTTGCTCGTCACGTTCGCGGAACATCTCGGGGTCGAGCGCGAAGGCGTCGTTCATGCCGCCGCTGAGGCCGCCGGCGTACTCGTCGATGGTGATGTCGCGCTCGGCGGCGGTGAAGGAGCTGGTGTGACTGCGGTCGATGCTGCGCTTGCCGGGGCGCGGGAGGAGGTCGAGGTCGAGGAGGGGCGCGCGCGCGGGGGCGTCGTCGAGCGTGATGGCGTTGAAGCTGGCGTTGTTCTCGTCGGCGGGCAGGTCCAGGCCCGTGACCGCGCCCTTGCGGAACGTGAGCTTGAGGCTCGACATCGCGTCGCTGCTCTCCTGCAGCAGGTACTTGGCCTTGCGGCTCAGGATGCGCACCACGCCCAGCAGCAGGTTCGACGTCAGCCGCAGCGCCATCGGCGCCTCCGGCGCGATGATGTTGTCCACCGCCTTCCGCACGTCCGTCGCGAACACCATCGCCTTGGTCAGCTTCGACTGCATGTGCGCCGCCAGCCATATCTTCGCCAGCGGCCCCTTCTTCGTCAACACATACTGCGAGTAGAACATCTCGCCAAGCACGCCGCCTAGTCTGCGGCGCTACCGCAAACCGTCTCCGCGTGTTCACAATGCTTACCCACTGTTTCGGTTGCAGAGCGGATTCGGCGCGCGAGCATTATGGTCTAATTGAGCCCCCTTGTTTTTTCCTTAAATTTTCCACCCTCCGTTCTCGACTAGTACTGGTCGCTTGGTTGCGAGACCGCTTAACCGACCAATCCTCTTCTTCCGCTTTTTCGCGCTAATATTCTATACCCCATACGCTCCCTGGCCTCCAATGCCGCAGATACCAATCCCCTTCGTTATCCATCTCCCCATCTCCGTTTTCTTCGTTTTCCACGTGCAGTTGCACAAAAAATTTCTGCGACAATACGTATATTCCAAGGAACAAAATGAGTACACGCTGGATTAAAAGTTCAGTAATATCAGTCGCAGCGAATCGACCATTAACAGGCAGGTAATTCGTTGCGACATCGCCTTCGGTTTGCGCTATCGACAGTGAACCCTTGCGAAACGATATCACCGGAGCAATGCAATAGGGAAGGCATACAACCTTTTCACTTCGTATTCCATAACATCCATCACCTTTCCTATCTTCCACACTGCTCGGTTTTCGGCGAGGACCACCGCTCAGTTCTTCTGTAGCGTTGCACAGCTTTTGTAGCGATTCCTTCGTATTTGGTTGTATTCATACGTCTGCGTGATCCACCCAGCTTTCCCCTTTCCGCAATAGTCATCTAGGGCTTCCACGATGTCATAGTTAATTGCGTCGATAATAACTCCGTACTCAGAAAGCGAAACAGTTACCGCACGTTAGATAACTCCCCTCGAGTTGAATAGGCCGGTTCATCAACCCTCTGACTCGAACGACTTTGTTTGTTGACCGTCGACTCCCATAACACGCACACCGCTAAATTTCTTGCTCTCACAGAAGTTATGCACATCCAATAACCGACTGCTCATGCGACAGATATTTGAGTAACGCAACTGCTCCGCAGCGTTGCATTCCGTGCTTGAGGCCAAAACGCATTCTTGCAGCATGTGGCCGATTCTCCCAGTCTTCTCGGATTCTGTTTCTCATTACGCAATACCCGTGTGTCTTTGGCAATAGAACAAACAGAAAAGGCGGATTTACATAACTTGATATTAGTAAATTGAAAGTCTCGGTGACCAGTTCGTAGTCTTTCTTGATTCACCCTTCGGTTCAATTAGCGAGCTGAATAGATATCACAAATATAGTCATTTTACGTTAAATATAGATCATTTGGGGCAAAATAACAGTATTAGCAGCCATCACTATTAGATAGCA
>JAAUYH010173673.1_pt1 | contig 11746 bp, 15 predicted proteins | sample 7278061 | NCBI WGS metagenome assembly JAAUYH01 (sample SAMN14350203, study PRJNA611818) | marine sediment metagenome | isolation source: surface marine sediment (0.6m) | place: French Polynesia: Moorea | collected 2018-08 | reverse complement strand
GAATGGTGCGTTACGATGACCATTCTTCAGGCGATCAGCGGGAACGACTTATCGACCGAGCTCGCGAAGAAGCGATTGCCTTGGTCAGCGATGCGGGCACTCCGCTGGTCTCCGATCCTGGCTATCGGCTGGTCCGTGAGGCACGAGAGGCTGCGATCGACGTGTTTGCGATCCCAGGAGCCTGTGCGGCAGTGGCGGGGCTGACACTGTCGGGATTGCCGAATGATCGCTTCCTGTTTGCGGGCTTCCTTCCTCCGAAAGAGAAGGCGCGCGGTGAGGTGCTTGAGGAGCTATCGGAGGTGGCTGCGACGCTCGTCTTCTACGAATCCGGTCCGCGGCTCGTCCGTAGCCTGGATGCCATCGGCGCGCGTTGGCCAGATCGCGATATCGCCGTTGCGCGAGAGATAACGAAGCTGCACGAGGAATGCCGGACTGGAAATGCCAAGGACCTGATCGAACATTTCACGGCCCATCCGCCCAAGGGCGAAATCGTCCTTATGGTCGGGCCGCCGAAAGGCACCGGATCCCAAGAGGATCCGGACTCCTTGCTGAGAGACGCATTGAGCCGCGTCAGCCCCAGCAAGGCAGCCGGGATGGTGGCTAAGGCGACCGGGCTCGACCGACAGGCCCTGTACGCTCGCGCCGTGGAGTTGAAGGGGCAATGACGGCAAAGCGGGAAATCGCCGAGCGCAAAGGGCGAGAAGGAGAGGCCCAAGCTGCGCAGTGGCTCGGAACCAAGGGATGGCACATACTGGCTGAACGGGTGAAGACGCCGCTCGGAGAGATCGACCTGATCGCTCGCAAAGGGAACCTCGTGGCGTTCACAGAAGTGAAATGGCGCAAGCGTGTCGGCGATCTCGCAACGGCCATTGACGAGCGAAGGTTGGCCAGAGTCGCAGCGGCGGTGGAATGCGTGGCGCACGAATACGCGGAGCCGACCGACGATTTGCGAATTGACGTGATCCTCCTTGCGCCAGGCGTCAGCCCACGCCACATCGCCAACGCTTGGCAGCCATAAGCCGCAAGGAATTTCGTATGTCGCTACGCATCGCCGTCCAGATGGACCCGATAGAAAGCATCAATATCGCCGGAGACTCGTCGTTTGCGCTCATGCTCTCGGCGCAAGAGCGCGGCTACAAGGTCTTTGAATATCACGTCGAAAGCCTGACGCTGGATGCGAATGATCGGTTGTTCGCGGAAGCCTATCCCGTAACGGTGCAACGCGTCGAGGGCGACCATTTCAGCAAGGGTGAAGCGCGGCGACTGGACCTTGGAAGAGACATCGACGTCGTTCTGATGCGGCAGGATCCGCCTTTTCACATGGGATATGTCACGGCGACGCACCTACTGGAGCGGATCCAGCACGAGACATTGGTGGTCAACGATCCCGCGAATGTCCGAAATGCGCCCGAAAAGGTGATGGTGCTCGACTACAGACGCTTCATGCCGCCTACCTTGGTCACCCGGTCGCCCGACGAAGTGAAGCGCTTCATGGCCGAGCACGGTGCTGTTGTGGTGAAGCCGATCCATGGCAATGGCGGGAAAGCGATTTTCCGTGTGCCCGAAAGCGGCGACAACCTGACGGCGCTTTTCGAGGTCTTCAACCAGACCTGGCCCGAACCGCATATGGTGCAGCCATTCCTCCCCGAAGTGGCTGAGGGCGACAAGCGCATAGTCCTGATCGATGGGGAGGTCGCCGGCGCCATCAATCGCATTCCGGGTGAGGGCGAGTTCCGCTCGAACCTCGCGATGGGCGGCAGCGCTGAAGCGACGCGACTGACCGAGCGAGAGCAGGAAATCTGCGATGCGATGGGGCCCGAACTGAAACGTCTCGGCCTGACCTTCGTCGGTATCGACGTGATCGGGGGCCAATGGCTCACCGAGATCAACGTCACATCGCCCACCGGCATTGTCGCCATCGACAAATTCAACGGGACCGACACTGCAGGACTGATCTGGGATGCGATTGAGCGGCGGGTTGGATGAGATGATCGCTCGCTCCAGATTCGCTGCAAAGATTGTCAGGGCCGTCTTTTTTACCTCAGCGATGGTGCCCGCGGCAGTCGCACAGCCATATGCAAGCGCCGAGATCGAAGAGAATCTCGAGGAAAAGCCTCCCATCCATCTAGGTGGAGCAATGATCCAGTTTGCAGGCGAGCCGGCGAGTATCGATTTGTGGAAATCCCTGCCACGTGCCATCGGACCAATCTTGGTTGCTCGCGTCGGTCCCGATGGACTTTTTCGAAAGTGCGACCGTCGCGGAGCGCAAATCGATGTGGCGGATGCAGAGAAGCTCTGCGCCGACTTGCTTGAAAAAGGGCGCGTTGGTGAACGAGATACCTTTTTCCTTGGCGGAAGAAACGGAATCCTCGGTATCAGCAAGAGATCGATGTCCAAGGGAATGGAGAATGGAACTCGTCCCGGTGGACTGTTCCGGCTTCCCTGGATCGCATCGGTCACGATCGATGAGCGAAGCAATCTCGATTACGAGAAATCGGCAATTCCGGACGAACTTAGATTGACGTTGGACGATGGGGAACTGCAATCCGGTGGCAGTTACCCTTCACGCGCTCTCCGGATGGAGCTCGAAGCAAACGTAAGCGTGGTTCTAGGTGTCGATTCACGCGGCCGTGTCGTTCTTTGCCGGCCTACCAGCACATCGGGTTGGGCGTTCTTCGATTGGGCGGTCTGCCGAGATTCACGTAGATACAGCCGCTTTCGCTTCTCATCGCAGCAACCGGAAGATGCTCCAATTCGCTTCCTGGAGACTTCATTCACCTATCGGCTGAGCGATCCTGACCCGGATTCCTAGTCCTTCTTCGCTCTCGGATGCGCGTCACGATAGTTCTCCAAGAGGGTCGCCGCGTCGACCTTGGTGTAAATCTGCGTCGAGCCCAGGGAAGCGTGGCCGAGCAGTTCCTGCAAGGAACGCAGGTCCGCTCCGGCTCCGAGTAGATGCGTCGCGAATGAATGCCTCAGCGCATGCGGCGTCGCCGTGTCGGGGAGGCCCAAGCTCTTCCGCGCCTTCGCCATCGCCCTTTGGACCATGCCCGGCGAAAGCGGTCCACCCTTTGCGCCGCGAAACAGACTGCTCTTCGGCTCGATTGGCCAGGGGCAGGATCGGGCATAGAGCGACACCGCATCGCGCGTCACCGGAAGGATGGGGACCATGCGCTGTTTGCCTCCTTTTCCCGTGACCTGCAGTACGTCGCCAAGCGGAAGGTCATTTCCAGTGAGCGACAAGGCTTCGGCGATCCGCAGACCGGAGCCATACATGAGTAGCAACACGGCCCTGTCGCGCGCGCCGATCCAGTCCTCCTCGGCGGTACCGTCGACAAGATCGGCGATATTGACGGCGTCGTCGGGCGTCACTGGGCGGGGCAGCCCTTTTTTGAGGCGCGGCCCACGGACGCGCGGAGCCGCCGGGTCGGGATCTCCCGTCTCGGAACGGGCGAATGCAATGAACGCCTTCAGCGCGGATAGTTCGCGTGCGGCGCTCGAATTGGCAAGGCCTTCGGACCGCCGGGCGGCGAGATGGCGGCGAAGGTCTCGCGCTTCGAGCGAAGCCACCTCCGATAGATTGCCCAAGTCGTTGGCCAGGATGAGTCGCTGGGCCGCCGAGCAATATGCTCTCACCGTGTGCGGTGATCGGCGCCGACTTTGCGCGAGGTGCGCTCGCCAGATTTCGAGCATCCCGGTTGCGTTCATGCCGCAACCAGGCTGTTCGGGACCAGTTCTGCCAGCAGGCCGTCGAGAACCGGGCGTCCTTCCGGCGATACACCGAGGCGCGTCCCCTCGTACCAGAGCAGGCCCAATCCGCGATATTGTTCCAGCTTCGGCATTTGGATCAGTTCGCGGCGTGGAATTGCGAAACGCCGCTCAAGCGAATGCAGGTCGACGCCCTCGGTAAGCCTCAACCCCATAAGCAGTGCTTCTGCCGCCTGTTCGGTGTTCGCCAGGACTTGCTGCTCGGCGATCCCGTGCCCTCGCTCATTTACGGCAGTGAGATAGTTTTCCGGCTTTCTGTGCCGAGTCGTCGCAAAACCGCCGCGACGACCATGCGCCCCGGGACCGATCCCGGAATAATCCTGATATCGCCAGTAAGTGAGGTTGTGGCGGCTTTCTTCGCCCGGCCTCGCATGGTTGCTGGTCTCATACGCAGGAAGGCCCGCTTCTTCAGTCAGTTCCTGGGTAAGACCGAAAAGTTCGGCTGCCGCATCATCGTTGAGCGGCTCGAATCTGCCATGTCGCACATCTGTCGCGAAACGCGTGCCCGGCTCGATGGTCAGTTGATAAAGCGAAAGATGCGACGTCCCGAATCCTAGCGCGCGAGTAAGGTGATCTCGCCATTGCTTCGGAGATTGGCCGGGCACGGCGTAAATCAGGTCGGCATTGACGCGCTCGAAGCTCTTCTGTGCCGTTTCGAGGGCCTTCAGAGCTTCTATGCTTCCATGCAGGCGCCCCAGCCACATGAGCGTTTCATCATCGAGCGACTGGATTCCTAGCGAGACGCGATTGATCCCTGCCTTGGCCAATCCGGCAAAGTTTGCGGCTTCGACCGAGGAGGGATTGGCTTCGAGCGTTATTTCGATTTCGGGTGTAAGCCCCCACAATCTATCGGCTTCTTCGAGAAGGTTGGCGACCAGTGCAGGCGGCATCAGCGAAGGCGTTCCACCCCCGAAGAAGATCGAGGTCAGAGCCTCGTCTGCGGCAGCGTCCGCTTCTGCGCGCAGATCCTGGATCAGCGCATCCTGCCATGCCTCAAGGTCCACGCTCTCGCGAACATGCGAGTTGAAGTCGCAATAGGGGCATTTCTTCTCACAGAAAGGCCAATGGATGTAGAGCGCTCGAGCCACGCTGCTTTTCAGGCTTTCTTAAAGGCTGAGAGTCAAGGGTGAGCTATGGGTTTTTGGGTCAAATCCGCCGGTGTCGGTACCGTCATAGCGGCTTTCACGCTTCCGCTCGGCATCGTGCATTCGCGCGACGATACGGCAGAAGCGGTGTGGCTCGCCGCGCACAATGCCGAGCGCGCGGAATTCGGCAGTCGGCCGCTGGAATGGAATGGAGAGCTTGCCCAAGATGCCCGCAGATGGGCTCGGAAACTCGCACGCGAAGGCCGCATTCGGCATGCGCCGATCGACGCGCGGGAGGGACAGGGCGAGAACCTGTGGATGGGCACTCGCGGCTATTTCCGGCCCGAGCAAATGATCGACAGTTTTGCGTCGGAGAAACGGCACTTTCGTTCCGGCACGTTCCCGCAAGTTTCTTCCACCGGCAACTGGGCCGATGTCGGGCATTACACCCAGATTGTCTGGCGCGACACCCGCAAGGTGGGGTGCGCACTGGAGCAAGGGCGACAATTCGACGTGCTGGTTTGCCGCTACTGGCCGGCAGGCAATGTCATTGGCACGCGGATCGCGCCGCAAGCGCAGCTCGCCAGTCGCTAGCTCTCGAACTGGTCGGCAACCAATTTTGCGAAAGCATCGGCCCGGTGGCTGATTGCATGCTTTTCCTCGGGGTCGATCTCGGCAAAGGTTTTATCGCGTCCCAAAGGTACAAAGACAGGGTCGTAGCCGAATCCGAGCGTCCCGCGCGGCGGCCAAGTCAGCGACCCGGGGCACTTGCCTTCGTAAATCGCGTGCTCACCATCGGGCCAGGCAATTGCCAACACGCAATGAAATGCTCCGCCGCGTTCGACATCGGCGCTGAGCCGTTGGAGCATCCCTTCCACCTTGCCCATCGCCATATACCAATCGCGACCGGGCTCGCCTTCGAACCATTGTCGTTCGGCCCAGTCGGCGGTGTAGACGCCCGGACGGCCATCCAGTGCGTCGACGCTGAGACCGCTATCGTCGGCAAGAGCGACAATACCCGAAGCTTCGGCAGCCGAACGGGCTTTAATTAGGGCATTCTCGACAAAAGTGGTCCCGGTCTCTGCCGGTTCCGGAAGACCGAGCGAGCCGGCCGAAATGCACTTCAAGCCAAACGGACCGAGCAACGCCGATATCTCTTTTAGCTTGCCCGAATTGTGGGTGGCGATGACCAGCGAACCGCCGCCGAGCTTGCGGGTCACTTCACCGCATCCAGCTGCGCTGCGAAGATTCCGTCGCAACCAATTCTGGCAAGGCGCAATAACCGCAGCAGGCCCTCTTCGTCGTAGGTAGCACCCTCGGCCGTGGCCTGTACTTCTGCAATTTGACCGCCTGTCAGGAGCACGAAATTGGCATCCGCATCGGCGCTTGAGTCTTCGTCATAATCGAGGTCGAGAACCGGAGTGCCTTGGAAGATACCGCAAGATATGGCTCCGACCTGGGCTGTAATGGGATCGTCCTTGATGGCGCCGGACGCCATCAGGCCGTTGATCGCCAAACGAAGGGCCACCCAAGCACCGGAAATTGACGCCGTTCGCGTGCCCCCATCAGCCTGAATCACATCGCAATCGAGCGTGATTTGTCGTTCTCCGAGTTTTTCGAGATCGACAACCGCGCGCAGGCTTCGACCGATCAATCGCTGGATTTCCTGAGTGCGGCCCGATTGCTTCCCGCGAGCGGCTTCGCGGCTGCCGCGCGTATGTGTCGCCCGCGGTAGCATCGAGTATTCGCCTGTAACCCAACCTTCGCCCTTACCACGGAGCCATGGCGGGATTCTCTCTTCGACGCTCGCCGTGCAAAGCACTCGGGTATCGCCAAAGCTTATGAGGCAAGAGCCCTCGGCATGCTTGGTGAAAGCGGTTTCAATCGAAATGGCGCGCATTTCGTCGGGCGCACGTCCTGAAGGGCGCATTGTCGGTTCCTGTCTTTACGATTCGCTGTTGCGAGCCGTGTGGCTGGGAACAGACGAGCCCGCAAGGCTTGGCGAACACTCTACAGGCGCTAAGTTGGTACTATGACGTCGCCGCCCATTTCCGAATTGACCGAACGCGCGCGGGAGATTTTTCGCCGCGTTGTGGAAGGATACATCGATAGCGGCCAGCCCGTAGGATCCAAAACGCTCGCGACCGAAGGTACATTGAACCTTTCGCCGGCTTCGATCCGGTCGGTTCTGGCTGATCTCGAGGCACTGGGATTGCTCGCCGCGCCCCATACCAGCGCCGGTCGCATGCCGACGGATGCGGGACTGCGCATATTCGTCGACGGCATGATGCGCGTTGCCGAACCGACCGACGATGAACGCGCGCAGATCGAATCCCGCCTGAATGAGTCCGGACCCGTGGAACAGGCACTGCATCAGGCGAGTGCCATTCTCTCCGACCTGTCCGGTGCGGCCGGCATGGTGATGGTCCCGACACGCGAACAGAAGCTTGCCCAATTCAGCCTGGTAGACCTTGGTCAGGGGAGAGCGCTGGCCGTGCTGGTCGGCGAGGACGGCGCCGTTGAGAACAGAGTGATAGAACTTGGCAGGTCGGCAAACGCAAGCGCGCTCGACCAAGCCAGCAACTATATCACTTCGAGGCTCTCGGGACGAACCCTTGCCGAAGCCGCTGCGACCATGCGTTCTGAAATCAGCGCGGGGCAATCGCAACTGGACAGCGCGAGCCGCGATCTTGTCGAGCGCGGTCTCGCGGTGTGGAGCGAGGATGCCGATGAACGCCCCGTCTTAATCGTGCGGGGCGCAGCAAATCTGCTCGACGACGCGGCCGTGGACGACATAGAACGCGTGCGCTCGCTGCTCGAGGATCTGGAAGACAAGCAATCGGTCGCTGCATTGCTCGACAGCGCCCGCGATGCCGAGGCGGCGCGCATATTCATTGGCAGCGAAAATCGCCTGTTTGGACTTTCCGGCTCGTCCGTGATCGCTTCGCCTTATCGCGATCGAGAAGGCAGGGTTGTGGGTGTGCTTGGCGTGATTGGGCCGACGCGGTTGAATTACGCGCGGGTCGTCCCCATGGTGGATTTGACTGCCCGATCATTGGGCAAATTGATCGCTTGAACGACCACGCAGGCTGGAACCAGATACATGATCGATAACGACAAACCGCGAGATGAAGCGGTTGCAGAAGAGTTGAAAGGCGTGCCGGAGGAATTCCTCGAGAATGGGGATGAGCCCGAGCAGACGGGAGATGCGCTAGCCGAGGCGCTTGAGAACCTCCGCAACGATCTCGAGACCGCCAAACAAGAAGTTCTCTATGCGCAGGCCGAGACGCAGAATGTCCGTCGCCGCATGGAGAAGGACATCAGCGACGCGCGCAATTACGCGGCGACCGGGTTTGCGCGCGACATTCTCAGCGTTTGGGACAATCTCTCCCGCGCTGTGGAAGCGATCCCGGATTCCTTGCGCGAGGATGACAAGATGAAAGGTCTCGTGACAGGGATCGAAGCGACTCAGCGCGAGCTTGAGAAGGTCTTCAAGCAGCACGGCGTCGAACGCATTGCCGCGATGGGTATGCCGCTAGATCCCAACCAGCACCAGGCGATGATCGAGATACCTTCGGAAGATCAGGAACCCGGTACGATTGCGCAGGAAATGCAGTCGGGCTGGATGATCAAGGACCGGTTGCTGCGCCCGGCAATGGTCGGCGTAGCGAAAAAGCCGGACTGACATTCGGTTGAGGCCCCGGTCGAACGATCAGGTGCGTTCACCGAAACCGGCTTGCCGTTTACGGAGCTGACAGTGTGCATTCTTCCCGGTCGCGTTGCGGGGAGATGAAAATTGAAATGGATCGGGATGAGCGCGGCGGTCGCGGGAACCGTGTTGTTTGGTGCCGGTCTCGTATCGGCTCAGTCGAATCAGGATAGCCCGGGCACAACTGCGAGCGATGCGAGCCAAACGGTTTCGCTCAACGCCGAGGACGTCGTGGCTGCCCGCCGTGCGGGCTATTTCCTTTCGACACAGGCGATCGGCCAGATAAAGGCCGGGATTGAGGACGGTGGCGACCTTCGCCGCACAAGAGCCGGAGCAATGATGCTCGCCAACTGGGCCAAGTCGATCCCAACGCTCTTTCCGCAAGGCACCGACCTAGAAAGCTCGCGCGCATTGCCAACGGTCTGGTCGGATCGCGAAGGGTTCGAGGCGAGCGCTCAAGCCTATCGTCAGGCCGCACTGACCCTGGCCGAGACCGCCGAGACGGGCGATCGCGAAGCAACCAACTCAGCCTTCATGGCCATGGCCGGCACTTGCCATGCCTGCCATCAGATGTATCGAGAAGAGTAGAATTCTCTAGCCGAATTCCGGCAACGGGCTGGCTTCGATATCCGCGATCAACTGCTTGTTCATCGCCGATTTGTTGGCGTTGAAAGCGCCCGCATTCAGGCCCTTCATTTGGGTGAGGGCGGCATCCAACGCTGTTTCCACGGAGTCCGGCGGCACGACCTCGTCGAAATAGCCGACTTCGCGCGCTTGTTGCGGCGCAAACATCTGCGAAGTCGCAACTGCCTTCCGACCAAGTGGGCTTAACCTAGCAGCCCCGAGTATCATCGGATAGATCGGAAGCGCCATGCCGATCGCGCTTTCGTTCATGCCGGTCACGAAATCGCCTTCGGTGCCGATCGCCTTGTCCGCCGCCAGCATCAGGAATGCGCCCATCGGGTAAGCGTGGCCTTCGCACACCGTTACGACTGGAGCGGGATGGCGCAGGATTGCCAGTATTGCGTCCTTGCCGGCCTGGAGCTGGGCGGTGGCCACATCGGGTCCCGCAGCGAAGCCCTTTAGGTCGAAACCGGCCGAGAATATGCCCTGACGCCCCCGGATTGCGACAGGGGCCTGGTCGGTCGCGCATTCGGCGAGCACGGCGACCAACCCATCGAGCTTTTCCTTGTTGAGTGCGTTCACCTTGCCATCGTCCATTGTAATGACATGCGCGCCATCGCGTTGCTCGACTGAAATCATTGGTAGCTCCGATCCGATGCGTCTGGACGCTGGTTATCGCTCTGGCGGACGGGATCAATAGCGTTTTTGAGGATGCCGCTACGACGCGCTGCGGCAAGTTGTTCAGAAAACTTGTGAAGCGGTCTAGAGCGTCAAGATCATTTGGAGATTGCAGCGATCGTAAGGGGTTTCCCAAACCTCGTCCTCTTCCAAGGCGACGAAGCCCTTGCGTTCATACAAGGCGGTTGCTGCTTCCAACTTGTGGTTGGTTTCCAGCCAGATTCGGTCGGAACCTCGTGATTGGGCTTCCTCTACGAGGCGATCGACAACTGCAGAACCGATTCCTTGACCTTGCGCAGAAGGATCGGTCGCCATCTTGACGATTTCCATCCATTTGTGACCATCTTTGGGTGCATCGTGCGCGGGAAGAATAGCGCCCGTCCCTACAATCCATCCATTGGCATCGGCCACCGCTATGTAGCCACCGGGATCGAGTATCGCGTACTTTGGATGTTCGAGTTGACGGCGGTCCTTTTCCTCCATCCCGAACATTTCGTCGATCCAACGTCGATTGAGCGCGGCGAAGGCCGGCGCATCTGCCATGCCGAATTCGCGAATTGTCCAGTCGATCTTAGCCAAGGGTAGCTCCCGGAAACCGCACTAACACATCATAGGCCGCCTTGTCCGCAATGCCGGCAACTTTGACACCGTGTCGAAGCCAGAACGCGTGTTTGACGATCTCTGCCTGCTGTTCGATGCCGTATGAGGTGAAGGGTTGGCCGGGTCTGAGGCTGTAGCCGTACCGGCAGAGCGGATGGCGGCGGAGTAGCAAATACCAGTTCCCTCGCGTTTGCGTCTGCCACACGTGTGTCAATTCGTGAATGAACAGGCCTTGGCGAAGCATGTCCACGGTTGAAAAGTCGTCGCAATATGCCTGGCCGCGCGGATGGAAATGCAAATGCCCGCATGGAGCCATGGTGATCTTGCGCGGTTGAAACGGAAAGAACTTCCTACGTCGAATCTGCACTGCGCCATAGTCGATCGCATCGCCGAAGACCGTCCGGGCAAGCTCGACCTCGCCCGGCGTCAAGGAACGCTCTCCGCCTATTGGACACGACGCGATCGTCGGCGGTTGAACTTCTGGAACCGGGAAAGTTTCGCTCAGCTTGCTTCCCCGTCATCTTCGACCGGACGTCCGCGTTCATCATGGGCGTCGAGAATCTCCGCTTCGAAAGTGTGGGTGTCGCCGCCGGAGACGGTCAACGTGACCTCGGTCTTGCCACCGGGCTGCAGATCGGCGGACGGCTCGAAAGCCATAACGTGCAAGTCGCCCGGCTTGAACTCGACCTTGGTGCCGTTCGTTACCGGGATTGGCAGCGCTTCCATCATCTGCACCTTGAAGTCGTATTCGCCATATTGGTGCATCACCGCGCTGCTTGCTCCTTCGACAGCTACGCGGCCAAGCGAAAACGCTCGATCGCCATCATAGGCAAAATCGAAGTAGATCGCGGCGGGATTCCCTTCGACCGGTGCAAGCACCATACGCGCGTCTTCAATCGTAACACCGGCGATAACGCCTTCGACTGGAGCTTCGGCCACATCGGCGTCATCACCGCATGCGCCCAGCGCCAGACTGAAAGCTACTGCGTTGCTCACCGCAACCGTCTTCATTTTCCACCCCGTCGTCTTTGTCATATTCACGTTGTCGTCCCCTCCTGAGATTGGCAAAAAACTAGAGCGGTCGATCTCTTGTGCCAAGCAAAACCGCACCTATATCCCGCTCATATTCGAGCCGCCCAGGCGTTTTGCCAATTCCGGGGAACGCGCGACGGCGGTGTCCAACGACTTCCAATGGATGGGGAACAAATGGGTAAAGTAATCGGTATCGACCTCGGCACCACCAACAGCTGCGTTGCTGTCATGGATGGGGGCAAGCCCAAGG
>JAAUYH010025009.1_pt1 | contig 11746 bp, 14 predicted proteins | sample 7278061 | NCBI WGS metagenome assembly JAAUYH01 (sample SAMN14350203, study PRJNA611818) | marine sediment metagenome | isolation source: surface marine sediment (0.6m) | place: French Polynesia: Moorea | collected 2018-08 | reverse complement strand
TTCTAAGGCTTCTCGTACCAGGTTATCTAGAGGAATACCTTCTGTTTGAGTAATGTTGTCTAGAGTTTCCTTAATCTCTGATGTTATGGTGATGGTTAGGGTTTCTTCCATGTCAAAGGATTACTACACTATATTTTCAATAATATCCTCATATTATGATCGCAATAGCAATTAAATAAATCTTTTTTTGCGTGATCGCTAACTTAACCTACAAAATCGGCGATCACACTTAATTTTTAACTCAACTATAACTGCTAAAATGAATTAAAAATCAAAATAAGATGGTTGATGCAAAATATTTATAAATTACCACTAGTTTTAGAACCTCAACCAGAAGGTGGTTATACAGTAACTTGTCCTTTGTTACCTAATTTAATTACGGAAGCTGATACTTTAGACGAAGTAATTCCTAATGTTTCTGATGCTTTAGCTGCATTAATAGAAACTTATGAAGATTTGAACCAACCTTTGCCTTCTATTTTGCAATCCTATCCTCAAAACACTGTTATTTGGAGTGAAAGTTTAATTCCTGTAGCATCAGACTGAAGTATCGAGAAATAGCCAAAAGGCTCAAAAAAATGGGTTGTGAGGAACTCCCAAGACGTGGAGGTGGTTCTCATCGCAAATGGTATAACTCTAAAACAAATAGCATTGTGCCAATTCCTGATTGGGGAAGTAAAGATTTGAAAATTGGTACATTACGCCAAATTATACAAAGCTGTATACGGCAGTCTCAACTATGCGATGGGGTTTTTCTTCATCTAAAATAAGCTGCTGCAAATGCTCCACAGTTGAGGTAGAGAAAAATTGTTCTCCAGTTTCCTCATTCACACGAGCAGGAACATTCTCAACTAAGAAAAACTTTACATTTACTTCAAGGGTATAAGTTACTCGCTTTTCTACCAATGTTTCTTGCCAGTCATTCGTCATAGTTTTTGTTTCTCCTTACTTTGAAATCCTTTTCTCTTATATCTTCACGACGCTCAAAATAATAAGCCATCGCTGCATAGACTTGAGCCAAAGTTAATTCAAAAATTTTCACCGTTTACTGGCATGTAAAATAGTCAGACCAACTATCGATTCACCCTCATAACGGATGATTACATCATCATCTGTTAGTTCACTGTCTGTGGCGTGACTCGGTTTTTTGAAGTTGATATAAAGTACGTCAGCTTCGGAGTCATAAGATGACCACAGATAGCCTTGTGGAGATTGTTTTACCGTTGGAATCAATTTAAGATAATCTTGAACTACTATTTCGGCCATACTTGTTTCCTTCTATTAAGGTATTGTTCTCGACGTGTTAAAAACGCTGTAATTATAAAACCATCACCAACTAATTCACGGTATACTACAACCAGAAATTTATTTTTTTCAATTTCTCTGACAGCGAGTAGTTCTCCATCTCCACCTTCGAGAATTTTTGATGGATTTACGACGGTTTCTAACGTTTCTAAACGCATTCCTGCTAATTCACAATGTTCTTCTGTGATGTGCGCCCATCTTTCATCTGTTAAACGGATAGAAATTCCATTTTTAGATTGAACAGTTTCAAGCATATTGAATTGATACGAGAAAAACGCTCTTACCTAAGCAGATAAAGACCTGTCACTTTGACAGAAACGTTTGGGAATAGTTGTAAGTTTAACTATAATAATATACGGAAAGTTTCTGGCGCTAATTCCATAGAAAAAATGGATCGCAATAGTAATTCAATAAATCATTTAGATAGATTTATAAATCCTCTTTGTCATAGTCTTGATCTAACTGATCAGGACCATCATCTTTCGGATATTGCTTGAAAACCAATCTCGTTGCGTTAGTATTTAATTTAATGGGAAAGTCATCGTGGTTATTGTGTTTTAATTTTAGAATAAGACCTTCAGAATCTCCTACATCTCGACTACCTGACTCTTTCCAGCCTGCCCATTGAATTGCAAAATCTATCTTGTTAGAGCGATCTGTCTTCTCTAGTACTATGTAAATATCACCTGGCGTTGGAGGAGGAGTATATGTATATCGAGTTAAAGTAGTCGCCCTTACCGTTCTTTGTTCTGTTTCTAAATTTGTAGCTTCTGCTTTTTTATGGTCGTCAGTTCTTCCTAAAGTTGTAATTGTTTCGATTATTCTTGTAGATGCTACTGATAAAGCGGCTTTCATATTTTGATCATCGCGTTTAGAGTAATATGTTGCGTTAATTCCAGCTAAATCCGATGGAATTTTGACGTTTTTTTCAGAGACAAAGAATGTTCGTTTCCGACCCAATTTCCCCATGAATAAACCAAGTTCAAATAGAACATTGTCTCGTGGTGATGAATGGCTTTCGTTTCGACTTTCACATCATCGGCAGAAAGCACCAAAATAGCGAAATCAAATTTATTCACAATATCCAGAAGATATTCAAGTGTGCTAATTCCCAAATCCCACGCTTCATTCCGCCAAAGTGTAATAATAGCATCATCATGAAGGTTAATTTCGATTGCACGAGCAACCTTAAGCCCCTCTTTTGAAGATCCGATAAATATTGATGGCTTGTTAGGCATATGTTCTTAGATCCTTCTTTAAAATCCATCCTATAGTATGGCTTTAACAAAACTGCAATGTAAAGTGGAGCCTAACTTAAGTCTAACTACCATAATAAATATCTGAATTTTTATTTTTCAAAAATTTATGAATGGAGATCTCATTTACGCCTACTTCCATTAGACTTAATACAAGAAGTTTAATGATTATTGTTAGTAAATAATTTAAAATAAATAGATTGACAAAATTCCTTGATCGGAAAAGCTAAAAAAGTTAGAGGATTAATCGTCACAATAATATTACGAAAATCTCTTTTCGCCAAAGTCACAATTTGCTTCGCTACCCAATCTGCCGACATGACTCCAATTGGATTCAGATTACTTTTAAAAGGCCCCAAGATTAACTTCCGAACAATACAAGGAGCATCCAAGCGACGCAACGTAACTAAATCTCCCAGAGTTCTCTTACTTAATTCATAAAGAGGACTAAATGCCGGATTAACTTCTGCTTCTGAAGTATTAACCCAAACTTCTTTGGTAACAACATCTTTATTAGTTAGTACAGTATTAAAGAATAATTCCATTAATCGCAAGCTAGAAAAAGCATTAACTTCATAGGATTTAGAGATCGCACTATCACTCCTCTCTTGATGAACATTAATACCGTGATTGAGAATTAAAATATCAATTTTTTCTAATTCTTTCGCTAAAGCCTCTTCTTGATTTATCGACCAGGTTACAGTTTTTACGGGCACAACTTCGCCATTAATATCTAAAGTAATTTCTTGATTACTAGAGGTGAAAGCCGTTACCTTGGCTCCTGCTAAAGCTAATTGTTTTAATAATGCTTTGCCTAAAGTTCCTGATGCGCCAGTAACCGCAATTTTTTTTCCTTTAAGTGATAATGCCGTACCCATTAGTTTATCGACTAGAGTGATTGTGCCACAAAAATAAGCATTCTGGTTATCGAAGTGATGTCGCCAATGATAAGGGCGATTGACAAATAAATTAGCGGGTATCGCTTTAAAATCTCCAGAGCGATGGGTAATATCGGTTAATTCATCGATTCCAGGAACTCCTAAGCCTCTAGCGATCGCGCCCAACAAAAATACGATAGTATAAACTGAACCTGCACTAGCTAGCCAAGGTAAAGGTAAATTATTGCCATAACTAATACCCAAAGGCAAGAAACTCAGCGATAACATGACTAATGCTTCTGGAACATCATTGTACCAATGGGCCTGACGATAGATCTCGTCACTAACTGGCGTTAAATCGGGACGAAATACTTTATGATGCCAAATATGAAGCCGATAAAGAGGCGGCACCACATGGGCTAGAGCATGATAACAGTCTCGCACCAACTCTACCCAGAGTATAGAGCCTAATAATAGCGCAAAAATTACATAAAAGTTAGTCATAATTCAAATTACTTAATTAATAATTCACTCAAGTTTAAATTATCGAAAAATTAGCTATTACTGATTAATTTAACCAAAAACACTATGTTCAACCTATTGATAAGGAAAATCAATGGCCAAAGACCTCTAAATTACTTTAGAATTAGTTAACAAAGTTAACAATTAATCAACTTCGATACAATATACAGTATTGAACTGCTAATCACAGATAACTATAAAAAACAAAACTAACTATGTCAGAGAATTACTGGGAAAAGCAACCAAAAGAGGAAGAATTAGACCCCATTAGTTCTTTTCTAGCAGAATGGACCGATCCAGAAGCTGAGGAAGAGGAGTTCAGGAGTGACTTTTTCCAGGGATTATCAGGACGTAGAAAAAAATCTGCCCTTATTTTAACGGTAATTTGGAGCGCAGTAATTTTGCTTCATTTACTATCCTGGGGTTATGGGCTAGTTATGATCTTGACCGGATTAGTCAGCATTCATCTGCTAAGGATTATCACCAGAACACCAGAACAGTCGCCTCAACCCTTAACTGATGAGGAGCTCAACTCTGTCCCAACTGTTTCTTTATTAGTCTCAGCAAAAAATGAAGAAGCTGTTATTGCTAATCTCATCGAAATGTTAGGCAATCTCGATTATCCTCAAGATAAATACGAAGTATGGGCAATTGATGATCGTAGTAGCGATCGCACTCCCGAAATTTTAGATCAATTAGCCTCACAATATCCCCAACTTAAAGTTGTACATCGTTCTGCTGGGGCAACAGGTGGCAAATCAGGGGCCTTAAATCAAATTTTACCCCAAACTAAGGGCGAGATTATTGGCGTATTTGATGCCGATGCAGTGGTCGAAAAAGACTTTTTGCGTCGAGTTGTTCCCATGTTCAAGGAAGCTAAAATTGGTGCGGTGCAAGTCAGAAAAGCGATCGCCAATTATAACGATAACTTCTGGACTAAAGGACAAGCTGCTGAAATGGCATTAGATAGTTATGTTCAACAACAGCGAATCGCTCTTCAAGGAGTAGGAGAATTACGGGGTAATGGTCAATTTGTGCGTCGTGAGGCCTTAAAAAGTTGTGGCGGTTGGAATGAAGAAACTATTACTGATGATCTGGATCTGACCGTTCGTTTACATTTAGACGATTGGAAAATTGGCTTTCTACTCGATGCACCAGTGGAAGAAGAGGGGGTAACATCGGCGATCGCACTTTGGCATCAACGGAATCGTTGGGCAGAAGGCGGTTACCAAAGATACTTAGATTACTGGCGTTTTATTTTCCGTAGTCCCATTGGTTTTGGCAAACGAATTGATTTACTGTTCTTTGTGCTTTTGCAATATATTTTGCCTGCGGCCATGATTCCCGACTTTGTGATGATGTTAATGCGCCATCATTTACCAATTCTTGCTCCCTTGAGTACTTTGCTATTTTGTTTCGGGTTAATCTCAATGTCCCAAGGATTAGCCAGAATCGAGGCAACTAAAGGGCCATTGAATTTCTCAAGTTGGGTCAAGATCACTCGACAAACTATCAGAGGCATAATTTATATGCTGCATTGGCAAATAGTTATGGCTAGTATCACAGTGCGGATGTCAGTGCGGCCTAAAAAACTTAAATGGGTTAAAACAGTTCACGAAGGTGGCGGCAACGAAAGTTACGAATTTTAGTTTTGCTGCGCGAAAGTCAAATCTGTTAACTAATTAAGTAATTCATACTGTACAATCTGAAACTTTCCGATCACATTCCTAAATTCTATGCTTCCAAAATTACTTGCTTTAGATTTTGATGGTGTCATTTGTGATGGTTTGATTGAATATTTTGCGACAACAAAAAAGACTTATCACAAAATTTGGCAAGCAGATTCCTCAAAGATAACTGATGAATTTGCCGAAGCTTTTTCGCAACTTCGTCCTGTGATTGAAACTGGTTGGGAAATGCCTGTTTTGTTGCGATCGCTTGTTTTGGGTATCACACCAGACAAGATCTTATCCCAATGGCATTTAATCCGAGAACAAATAGTTACCCAAGAAAATTTAGACACCAAGTTACTTAGTGAAACTCTGGATAAGACTAGGGATGATTGCATTAATAATAATTTAGATGATTGGTTGAGTTTACATCGTTTTTATCCTGGAATTTTGGCTCAACTACAACAAATTATTAATTCTGATTGTCATTGCTATATTGTAACAACCAAAGAAGGAAGATTCGTTAAACAATTATTAGAGAAACAAGGAATCGAATTACCAGCTAATAATATCATTGGTAAAGAATGTAAGCGTCCTAAATATGAAACCTTAAGATTATTAAGAGATACGATTCCTGGATCAGATATTAGTGTTTGGTTTATCGAAGATCGCTTAAAAACTTTGGAGTTAGTCAAACAACAAACTGATTTAGCCGAAGTTCAATTATTGCTTGCTGACTGGGGATATAATACCGAATTAGAAAGAACCAAAGCACAACAAGATTATCGTATTAAACTAATATCTTTAGCCGAATTTACAATAATTTAAAATTACTAATTGTTAATTGTTACCTGTTTTAATATTATTTTCTTGGATTATGGTGTGTAATGCCCAATTAGTATCGGTGTGGGGATAATCTAAACGATAATGTCCTCCTCGACTTTCAGTGCGAAACAAGGCACTTTTGAGAATTAAATTAGCAATATCTATTAGGTTTAGGGTTTCCGTATAAAATCTTAAATTCTCTTCAGTATCAGGGGAAGAAAATTGAATCTGTTCTCTGGGGGATAAGTTCAAAATATATTTACCCAAATCAAGAGCAAGTAACTCCTGCCGCCAAGTTTGAATTTGAGATAGTGCATTTTCCATAACTTTCTGACTACGACAAATCCCAGCACTTTTCCATACTAGAGAAGGTAATTGTTCTCGAATTTGATTAACAAGATCAATATTAAATTCAGTTTCCTTAACGGTAATTAATTTTGGTTCTGATGGCGTAACCTGCAATGGAATCTTTAACTTAGATAATTGCCCCGCATAGACAATACATTCTAGTAAAGAATTACTTGCTAAACGATTAGCTCCATGAACTCCTGTACTAGCGGTTTCTCCCACTGCGTATAAGCCTGGAATAGAAGTTTGATTTCTCTGATCGACAGCGATTCCTCCCATCCAATAGTGAGCAGCAGGAGCAACGGGTATTGGCTCCTGAAACAGATCGACACCCCATTTTTGGCAAACGCGAATAATATTGGGAAAACGATAGCGGATTTTGGCTTCAGGAATAACGCTTAAATCCAAATAAACATTACTGTCTCCAGTTTTTTGTAGATGAGTAAAAATCGCCCGACTTACCACATCTCTAGGTGCTAATTCGCCATCAGGGTGATAGTCAAAAGCAAAACGCTTTCCTGCTTTGTCTATGAGATGGGCTCCTTCTCCTCGGACAGCTTCACTAATTAAAAATCTAGGTGCACCTGGTTTGGTCAAAGCAGTAGGATGAAACTGAACGAATTCTGCATCACGTATTTTCGCGCCACTACGCCAGGCGATCGCAACTCCATCTCCTGTGCTAACCTGAGGATTAGTAGTTTGGGAAAAAACTTGTCCGCCGCCTCCAGTAGCTAAAATAACTGCACCGGCGCTAATCCAGGTAATTTTATTGTCATAGAGAATCTTAACGCCCTGACAAACTCCTTCCTTAAGCAATAAATTCAAGGCAAAAGCTTGGGATAAAATCGTAATATTAGAGCGTTGTAAAACCTGTTGCATGAGAGTTGTTACGATCGCTCTACCCGTAGTATCTGCAGCATGAAGAACTCTGGGGCGAGAATGGGCAGCTTCTAGAGTCATTGCCAATTGGTCATTTTTCCGATCTTGCCCGGGGCTAGGTGCTACGCGATCAAAAGCTACTCCCATCTCGACTAAAGATTTAATCGAACTTGCCCCATGTTCTACCAAAAATTGTACGGCATCGCGATCGCATAAACCAGCACCAGCTTTTAAGGTATCCTCCAGATGTAATTTCGGAGAATCCTCGGCATTCATTGCTGCGGCGATCCCTCCTTGTGCCCAATCACTAGCCCCTGTTTTCAGTTTCGCTTTGGTGATTAACCCTACACGGTAATCAAGGGATAAACATAAAGCAGAATATAGTCCCGCAGCACCAGAGCCTATTACGACTACATCGAAATTAGAGTAATCTTTCTCTTTATACATATCTGTGTAAAATTCAATTTATCGGAACTGGGAATTAGGGCTTAGGGAAAGGGCACCTTTGGGTAATACATAATACAATAGTAAGTATAAAATTTAGAATGTGTAATTAATTCTACCTCCAGATAGTAACAACAGGACTGGTGTGACAGTTGATCCAAGTTCTATGTTTGTGGGATATTAGAGCAATTCTAATTTCTGGGTAAATTTTAGTTTGCTGAGACTGGCGATATAAAGGAAAAAAATCTGGGAACTATAAAGAGAACGGACTGTTGAACGTTTATCATGGAACCAAATCTAGAACTCAATTTAACAGAAAAGCAAAATAATGAGTCGAGAAGATATCCACGAGTAGACGTAGATTCAGGAACTTTGATTGAATTCAGTCTCCAAAATGAAGACTTTCAGCCTTTATATAAGGCCTTTATTATTGACTACTCTCTGAGAGGCTGTGGAATCATAACAGTTAATAAAAGCGAAGAAATATTTAAAGAAAACGATCTTTGTTACGTCAAGGTTCCCGAAGAAAGTCATGTTACTCTTAAAACCAAAATTATATGGGTCAAGAAAATAGAAAATAAAGTTTTTAGACTGGGACTCGAATATATTGATTAGGGGCTGATAACTGATAACTCTTAACTTAATTGATAGATCAATAGTGGTTGCCCACTTTGCGGTGATGCACAGCAGTTAAACCATCAGGATTAGAAACTCTACCTGCGGTAACTTTACTATAAACAACCCAGTGATCACTACATTCCATTCGAGTAACTACTTCACATTCGAGATAAGCTAGGGCTTCAGTTAAAATTGGTGAGCCATTTTCCGCTGTTTGAGTGCCTACTCCGGAAAAACGATCTGCACCAGGTTTAAAACGTTTGAGGAAATGTTTCATTAAGCCCTGATATTTACCTTCTTCGAGGACATTTAAGACAAAGCGATCGCCAACTTGCATTAAAGATTCGATCGCCCGATCCTTAGCCACAGCAATCGTAAAACCAGGGGGTTCAAAGCTAGCTTGGGATACCCAAGAAGCTAACATGGCACTGCTCACATGATCTTTGGTGGCAGTGATAATATAAAGCCCACCGCTAATCCTTCCCATAGCTTTATCTAAATCGCTGTCGAGGGATTTCATCTGTTTAACTAGCTTATCGCGGGATAAAAGTTGTCCTAAATCTGTTCCCGATTCTTCGCATAATTGATAAGTCGCTTCGTTGGGCGTATCTTTAACCCTAATTGAGGGGAAAGCTTTTTTCAAGCCCACATCTCGGAATTTAGTTAACAAAGGATCGATTGGTTCATCATTATCCCCATAAGATTCAAACATCCCGATAACTTGCTTTTCTTTGGCTGCGGCTAAGACTGTTCCCACATTAGCCACAATGTCTTGATGATTATATCCTGATAAAGGGGGCATCCCTAAAACAATACCCGAAGCACGAGATACCAATTCATGAACTTCAGTGTTTTCTGCTGAGCGCAAGTCTAGCATCTCTACAGCAACCCCAGTTTTGGTAATCCCATGGGCAATAGCTTGAGATAAGCGATCACTGTGACCATAATCAGAAATATAAAATACGGCTGCGGTTTTTTCAGCTTTAGTTTGGGCTTTACTCCATTGGTAATAGCGCTCTAATAATTCTTGTAAGTTATGGCGTAATAAAGGCCCATGACCATTAGCAACGGTCGTAATTTCCCCTAGCTTGTCCATCCGCTTCATGGCCGAAAGTACTGAACGAGCATTGGGAGCCATCAAGCAATCGTAATAGAAACGATAATCTCTGGCGATCGCCTCTAAGTCTTCATCAAAAAGACTATCGGAACAATAATGCATGCCAAAAGCATCGCAAGTATACAAAATATTAGTTCCGCGATCGTAACTAAAGATGGTATCTGGCCAATGTAGATTGGGTGCGTTGATAAAGTCGATAATATGGCCCTTGCCTAAATCGATACTATTGCCAGTTTTAACGATCTGCGACTCAAAAGGTTGATGTACTAGATCTTCTAAGAATTTAATTGCTGTTTTGGCTGCGACTACTGTAGCTTGAGGAGCCAAGGCTAAAAAATCTTGCACTAGACCACTATGATCCGGTTCGGTATGACTAATAATTAAATAATCAATTTCTTGAGGATCGATTATTCCTTGTAAAGCATCAAGGTATAGCTGGCGAAACTTACCATGGGAGGTATCGACTAAAGCTGTTTTTTCTCCTCGAATTAAATAAGAGTTATAGGTAGTACCATTTTGTAAACCAAATTCTATATCAAAGCGATCGCGATCCCAGTCTAAAGAACGTATTGTGGTAGTATCTGGGGCTATTTCCTCAGTTTGGATAGTCAACCGCTTTGCTGTTTTTATGGGCGTTGCTACCATGTCTCCCCTCCTTAAATTTATATTAAAATTTGTTAACTATAGGTCTATTGTTACATGTTCTTCGACTTCAGTTAAGATGCTCCTGTTTTCAGAGAAAAATTTCAACTAAAGTAGGATTGAAATGCAGTATAGACGGTTCGGCAAAACTAATCTTAATTTATCTTTGTTTTCTTTGGGGACAATGCGCTGTTTGGCTTCTCCCCAATTATTCGTTTCTACTATCAAAAAAGCGCTCGCTCTGGGCATCAATCACCTAGAAACCGCCAGAGGTTACGGTAAAAGTGAAGAATATCTCGGTTTAGCACTGCGATCGGGTTTACCCGTAGCTAGAGAAAATCTTTATCTGACTACTAAGTTACCACCAACTAGCGATCGCGCTCTCATGACGCAATGGATTGATGAATCTTTGGCAAGATTACAACTAGACTATATCGATTGTTTAGCGATTCATGGCATTAATACCCAGGAGCATTTAGAATCGGTTACTCAAGGATGTATTGAGGCAATTCATCAGGCGCAACACCAAGGCAAAATTAGACATTTAGGGTTTTCTACCCATGGCCCTCTAGATTTAATTCTGGCTGCGATTGAGAGCGATTTATTTGAATTTGTCAATTTACATTACTATTATTTCTGGCAGCGTAATCAACCAGCGATCGCGTTAGCCAAGAAAAAAGATTTAGGTGTATTTATTATTTCTCCTGGAGACAAGGGAGGAAGACTCTATACTCCCCCCACAACTTTAGCCGAACTTTGCCAACCCTTTTCGCCCATAGAATTGACCTACCGTTTTTTGACAAGCGATCGTAGAATTACCACCTTGAGTGTGGGTGCCGCGCATCCCGATGAATTACTTTTTTTGCAACGAGCAAATAATGAGAATCAGGTTGATTGGGCTGATCCTTTAACCCTAGAAGAAAAGAAGAAATTAGAGGTATTAGAAAAACATTTAGAGCAAAGTTTAAACAGCGATCAATGTCGTCAATGTTATCAATGTTTACCCTGTCCCGAATCGATTAATATTCCTGAAATATTACGCCTGCGCAATCTAGCTGTCGCCTATGACATGAAAGATTATGGTCAATATCGTTACCGTATGCTTGAAAATGCGGGACATTGGTTTCCTGGGACAAAAGGCGATCGCTGTACCGAATGTGGCGAATGTCTTCCCCGTTGTCCTCAAAATTTAGATATTCCTAGATTATTACAAGATACTCATCAACTTCTTAATGGCGCGCC
>JAAUYH010174268.1_pt1 | contig 11748 bp, 10 predicted proteins | sample 7278061 | NCBI WGS metagenome assembly JAAUYH01 (sample SAMN14350203, study PRJNA611818) | marine sediment metagenome | isolation source: surface marine sediment (0.6m) | place: French Polynesia: Moorea | collected 2018-08 | reverse complement strand
TATCAACTCACGGATAACATCGGACTGAGTTCTTTCTGATAATTTACAAAAATTTGACAAATGCTCATATTCTCTGTCAGATACCCGTGTTGTTACTTGTTTCATGGTTGCTGGTATGCTTTCAATATGCTACCATTCTAATGTACGGGTTAAACAAATTAATAGCTAATCGCTTCCTGTACACTGTACCTTGACAATTGCTGAGTATGGGGTTCTACCCAGTAACTAGACACTTGTGTGTCGCTTTCTGTGGGTAGGTAAAACTCTGACAGTACAAAGGTTTTGAACATTTTTGTACTTGTTCAAAGTCTGCGGAGGGGCGTCTTGTGGACTTAAAACAAAGCTCAGTTAATGTCCGACGGGATACGGGGAGTCGCTGAGAAGCCTACACTGCATTGCTTGCAATCAGTGTAGGAGTACGTCACAGACTGCACCTCCTGATTATCCCATTAGATTGCAAATTTATAGCGACTGTCTTGATTGTTAAGCGATTGCTACAAAAAAAGTTGGTGCAACTGGGGAAACGCTGATCCCCAACCACAGCAAAACTTTACAGTATCAAATTCTCACCGCTATTCTACCCCTGCCACCGCACGTTTCTGAATTTGCTCCATTACTGCTTGATACCATTCCATATTTCCTTGCTTCTGAGCTAGATTTGCAGCTTTCTCCAAATCTTCAATCCCTTTTTTTCGATCTCCCAATTCATAGCGAGCTATACCCCGGTTATAATAAGCTTGAGCATAGTCAGAATTTATACTAATTGCTCGGTCAAAATCTGCAATTGCTCTCTGTTTATATTCCAAATTAAAGTGGACAATACCCCGGTTATAGTAAGCTTTAGCATCTTGGGGATTCAGACCAATTGCTTTATTGTAATCGGCGATCGCTCCATATTTGTTTCCTAGCTCATAGCGAGTAGCACCCCGGTTAACGTAAGCTTCCCCATCCTTAGGATTCAGACGAATTACTTGGCTATAATCGGCGATTGCTCCCCGTTTATCTCCTTGATGAGCGCGGGAAATAGCTCGGTTAAAGTAAGCGTTTGCATTATTAGGATTACGGAGAATCTCTTTGTTCGCTTCATCAATTAATTGCGATGACTCAGAGCGAGAATTTTGTTTTTTAGATTGGGTTGTGCTTTGTGCGTAGTTAGATTTATGAAAAATTGTGGTTGTGGTAAATACAATTATCAACCCTGACACTGCGGAAGTAAATAATCTAAGTTTCATGAGTTATGCAGAATTTTTCAAAAGCGTTTCCAAACAAGAATGATTATTTTCAACAATCAATATTTAAACTTTGCTACTTTGAGAAAAACATCTAAAAATCAATTCTGCTCTTATCAGAAAACATGGATTTTTATCACAAAAACAACTGGTTTATAGATAATTTGTCAAGTTCACTTCTTATTTCTAATTAGTTCATGTTGATATGAATATTATGTGGATATTTATATTTTTTTAACAATAAATTTATTGTAATATTATACATCCGGAAAGGGAAATAATTTTCATAGTATCTTTAATTAAAAACCTGATACTATAAATTCTAGTTAAATGATAATTTTATACCAGCGACAATTATAGCGGTCTTCACCCTTTCCCCCTCTCATTTTCCCCTCTCCCATTGGGAGAGGGGTTAGGTTTTATTAACTGAACCGTATTGGGAGGTGCGTGACACCACAAACCCTAATTTCCGTGCATAATTTATCAAAGTGTCACACACCCTACGCTTATAGATGTATCAGTTGCGTAAGTCCTATGCTTAATTTTTTGGTTTCCCCTGCACTGAACTATATTTTTTATTACCAAAAAAAACGGTAGAGTCATTATCCACTCTACCGTTTGCTTATTATTTAGCGGAGACAAAATTGGAGTTGTGAATTGATTCACAACTTAAAATTTTTTCCTACTCAACTGTTGGAGTTAATAATTCCCGTCGCTGTTCACCTCTACTAACGACGATATTCCCACCTTCATCTACATCCACAAAAGCGGTATCGCCATCCTTGATGCGACCAGAGAGAATTTCTTCAGCAAGGCTATCTTCCAGTAAGCGCATAATTGCTCGACGTAACGGTCTTGCACCGTAGCTGGGGTTGTAACCTTCCTGCAACAAACGCTCTTTGAAGCGATCGCTGACTTCCAGAGAAATTCCTTTCTCGGTGAGACGACCAAATACTTCCTTGAGCATGATATCGGCGATTTCTGTCACCTCTTCCTTGCTCAATTGACGGAAGACGATAATCTCATCCAAACGGTTGAGGAATTCAGGACGGAAGTAATTCTTCAGTTCTTCATTTACCAAAGACTTAATCCGGTTGTACTGGGACTCACTAGCATCTTCAGCGAACTCGAAACCAATACCACCACCACCTTTTTCAATTACCTTAGAACCGATGTTGGAGGTCAAAATCAACAAAGTGTTCTTAAAGTCCACCGTGCGTCCCTTGGCATCCGTTAATCTACCGTCTTCCAAGATTTGCAACAGCATATTGAATACATCGGGGTGCGCTTTTTCGATTTCGTCGAATAGCACCACCGTGTAAGGACGACGGCGTACAGCTTCCGTTAACTGACCACCTTCATTGTATCCTACATAACCAGGAGGTGAACCGATTAACTTAGAAACGGTGTGACGCTCCATATATTCGGACATATCCAAGCGGATCATCGCTTCTTCAGAACCGAAGAAGTAAGAAGCTAATGCCTTAGTTAACTCAGTTTTACCAACCCCAGTCGGACCAGAGAAGATAAAGCTAGCAATGGGTCGGTTGGGGTTCTTCAAGCCCACACGAGCGCGACGAATTGCCCGGGAAACAGCCTTCACAGCGTCTTCTTGACCGATTAAACGCTGGTGGAGGGTATCTTCCATATGCAGCAGCTTCTCAGATTCGGATTCCGTGAGTTTGTTCACCGGAACGCCAGTCCAAGAAGCTACAATGTGGGCAATATCTTCTTCTGTAACTACGGGTTCGTCACCTTCAGCTTTGCCAGAATTTGACTTGTTCTGAGCAATGGCGCGGATTTCCGCCTTAATTTCCATTTCCCGGTCGCGCAGTTCCCCTGCTCTATCAAAGTCTTGGGAACGGACTGCATCATCTTTTTCTTTTAATATCTGACGCAGTTCTTTGTCCAATTCCTTGGCTGCGGGTGGCAATTGGGAGTTAATTAACCTTACCCGAGAACCGGCTTCGTCAATTAAGTCAATGGCTTTATCTGGGAGATAACGATCGCTAATATAACGGTCAGATAACTTCGCAGCCGCTACCAAAGCTTCATCAGATATTTTTAATTTATGATGTTGCTCGTAGCGATCGCGCAGACCATATAAAATTTCTATCGTTTCATCTACAGAGGGTTCACCCACCATAACTGGTTGGAAACGACGCTCTAATGCCGCATCCCGCTCAATGTGTTTGCGGTATTCATCTAGAGTTGTAGCACCAATACACTGTAATTCTCCCCTTGCCAAAGCTGGCTTCAGGATGTTAGCAGCATCAATAGCACCTTCTGCCGCACCAGCACCAATTAAGGTGTGTACTTCATCAATTACTAAAATTACATTTCCTGCCTGTCGAATCTCATCCATGATTTTCTTCAGGCGTTCTTCAAATTCACCCCGGTACTTGGTTCCTGCTACCAGCAAACCAATATCCAGAGTCACTACCCGTTTTTCTTCTAAAATATCGGGGACATCTTTATTGGCAATCCTTTGAGCTAAACCTTCAGCGATCGCGGTTTTACCTACCCCTGGTTCCCCAATCAACACGGGATTATTTTTTGTCCGGCGACCCAAAATTTGAATCACTCGTTCAATTTCCTTTGCCCGTCCCACTACGGGATCAAGCTTGCCGTCCCCTGCTAATTGGGTTAAATTCGAGCCAAATTCATCCAGTGTGGGGGTTTTATTCCCGCGAGTGGAACCACCAGTGCTGACTTCTGCTGTTTCTCCCAGCATCCGAATCACTTGGGTTCTCACCTTAGATAAATCTACGCCGAGGTTTTCTAGCACCCTAGCTGCCACACCTTCCCCTTCTCGGATTAAGCCCAACAGCAGATGCTCGGTGCCAATGTAGTTATGCCCTAATTGGCGCGCTTCTTCTAAGGATAGCTCCAAAACCCGCTTTGCCCGTGGCGTAAACGGAATTTCCACAGCTACAAAGCCCGATCCTCGACCTATGATCTTTTCTACTTCAATCCGGGCGTCTTTAAGATTGACCCCCATGGATTTTAGTACTTTAGCCGCCACTCCGGTACCTTCGCCAATTAGACCCAAGAGGATCTGCTCGGTACCTACGAAGTTGTGACCCAGGCGGCGTGCCTCTTCCTGGGCTAACATGATTACCTTAATGGCTTTTTCTGTGAAGCGTTCAAACATGGCATTTATCCCATCACCTGCGTCGTGCCGGTACGCTGATTTTAGCACAGGCTAATTAGTTAGATGTCTGTATAAACAAATCAACATCCAATAAAAAACCCGCAGAATCATGGGGAATTTGTTAATTTTTTATTACTTTTGCTTTTTAGGTGTACTGAGGAGGTATACTTTAACAATTTTTATCAGATTGACTAAAAGCCATAGGGGACTAGTTTTGAGGCTTTTTATCAGCCAATCCCAAATAAACATAATTATCATAAATCCAAGTTTCTGTCAATTTTTCTCTGAACAGTATCACAATTTCTTATAGTTAAAATTAAACTGATAAAAAATAAATACCTTTGCTTGTTTGGGGATCGCGTAATTTGTAGGGGCGCAAAGCTTGCGCCCACTAGACCCACAGGCGCGGAATTTGTAGGGGCGCAAAGCTTGCGCCCACCAGACCCACAGACGCGCAATTTGTAGGGGCGCAAAGCTTGCGCCCACTAGACCCACAGGCGCGGAATTTGTAGGGGCGCAAAGCTTGCGCCCCTACTCATAACCGATCATTTGTAAGCGCCAACGGGATTTTTGCAGGCGATCGCTAATTTGGTGATCCCAGCACTGTAAATTTGCTTTAAATGCTGGTTTTTGTAGATCCCCAAGCCATAAAATCAGGGCATCTTCACCATTATCTTTGTAATACCCAGGTCGTTTACCTGCTGTTTTGAAGCCAAATTTTTGATATAAAGAGATTGCCGCCAAGTTAGAAGCTCTGACTTCCAAGGTAGCTCTTTCTAATCCACGCTCCCAAGCTGTTAGGAGAAGAGAATATAGTAAAGCTTGCCCCAACCCTTGACGGTGATATTGGGGATCCACTGCCAAAATGGTAATATGTGCTTCCTCTAAAATTGACCAAAAACAGCCCATTCCCAACAGTTTAACCGTAGAAATGGCAGAAAACAGACCGAATAAATCACTGTTAGGACTGTCCAACTCTCGTTGGTAACCCTCTAGAGTCCAAAGTCTGCCAAAACAGACTCGATCCAATTCCAACACTGCACCCAAATCCTTTGGTGTCAGTCTTCTAACTTCTAAATTAAATGTATTCACATTTCACGGGATAAGGTACAAGCCCTTTTTTGTAAACTGGGAATCGGGAAACACAATTACGCCTGTAATTTTAACAAGGACAACTCTTAATAGTTATGGTATCGACTCACCCGGCTGGGGTTCAAAATTCTGGACATCAGTATTTACCTCAGATAGTAAGTAACAATCAAGATGTTTCACCTAATCAGGAACTTCTACCCCTGAGCGCGGTAGTAAACAGTAAAGACCACCTAGAAATAGGCGGTTGTGATGTTAAGACCTTAGTAGAGCAGTTTGGATCACCGTTGTATATTTTAGACGAACAGACTCTACGCACAACTTGTAGCCAGTATCGGGAAAGCTTGCGGCGCTATTATCAAGGTGAATCCCAAGTATTGTATGCTTCCAAAGCTTGGAGTTGTTTAGCTGTTTGTGCGATCGCCGCATCGGAGGGGTTGGGAATTGATGTGGTGTCCGGGGGTGAACTCTACACAGCTCTAAATGCTGGAGTTAGTCCGGATAAAATTTACTTCCATGGTAATAATAAATCACGGGCAGAATTGCATTTTGCCGTTGAATCTGGTTGTACTATTGTGGTGGATAACTGGTATGAGTTACACACCTTGGTAGAAATTGTACAGGCTTTGGATAACAAATCCGTACAACCCCGGATGATGTTACGGTTAACCCCTGGAATTGAGTGTCATACTCATGAGTATATACACACGGGACACTTAGACAGTAAATTTGGCTTCGACCCCAACGTTTTAGATGAATTGTTTGCTTTTGTTAGTAAGCAATCAGCCGTAAAATGTGTGGGATTACATGCTCATATTGGCTCACAAATCTTTGAACGCCAACCCCATCGGGATTTAGCTGCTGTGATGGTGAATTGGTTCACCAAAGCAGCTGGCTATGGTTTATCTTTAACGGAATTAAACGTTGGTGGTGGATTAGGGATTAAGTATACAGAATCTGATGATCCCCCAACTATCACTGAGTGGGTAAAAGCAATTTGTGAGGAAGTTGAACAAGCTTGTAGGGCAGAAAATTTACCCCTACCAAAATTGTTGTGTGAACCAGGGCGATCGCTGATTGCCACAGCCTGTGTTACAGCTTATACCATTGGCTCATCAAAAGTCGTTCCTGATATTCGTACCTACTTAGCTGTAGATGGGGGAATGTCTGATAATCCCCGTCCCATTACTTATCAGTCAGTGTATCGTGCTGTAGTTGGTAATCGCATGTCCCAGCCTTTAACAGAAACGGTGACAATTGCTGGTAAACATTGTGAATCAGGGGATGTATTGATTAAACATGCCCATCTACCCAAAACAGAACCAGGGGATATTCTCGTAGTTATGGGCACTGGTGCGTACAATTATAGTATGGCATCTAACTATAATCGTTTGCCCCGACCCGCAGGCGTTATAGTAGCAGATGGCGAAGCCAATTTAATTTTGCAAAGGGAAACCTTTCAAGACTTGGTGCGACAAGATCGCTTACCAGAAAGGCTCAAACAGGGATAAAGCCCTAAAGAAGGATAAAGGAGGTTTATGGGAGCAGGAATGTGCTGTAGTCAAAACTATAAAAGGAAATTGGGTAAATTACACCCCATTTTTTTGATTTTCATATCCAAGCATTGCTCGAATTTGATAGGATATAATACAGTCCCCAAACCTACCCCCACTTCCTCCATTTAATTAACACTTTCTCACTCGGGGCGTCCAAATATTACATACTTAATATTACTACCTTGTTCAAAGCTACTGGTACGTCCATATAACTTTCACGAAGAAGCGTAAATCCAGATGTCATGGGAAACTTGTGGAAGCAATGGCTGATAACCCTGCAATGGTCCCAGTCTTTGCTGCTGAAGACTCTGGATATTGTCTTGGTATTGGCGCTTACCTATATGATGTTAGTTGTAATTAATGAGCGCCGTACACTGTGGATGGTACGGGGATTTATTCTCTTAATGCTTGCCTCTGCACTCAGCGACTACTGGGAACTAGACCTGTTAAAATTTGTACTAGATAAATTGGTCATTGGCTCCGCAGTGGCAATGTCCATTGCTTTGCAGTCAGAGTTTCGCAGATTTTTAGAACAATTAGGACGGGGTGAATTTCGGCAGCTATTTAAACCTTACCATCTGGCAGTTCCCAAATCAGATAGCGTCATTGATGAAATTGTGGAAGCAGTCAAAGAACTCTCCAAAAACCGGATTGGTGCTTTGCTGATTCTGGAAACTTCGGGACCAGTTGATGAAAGGGATTTTTCTGTACCTGGGGTTAAATTAAATGCAGAAGTTTCTAAAGAACTGATACAGACTATTTTTCAGCCCAAAACACTATTACATGATGGGGCAACCTTTATTCGGGGTTCGCGAATTGTGTCGTCTGGTATAATTTTACCCCTTTCCGGACGCACAGCATCGCGCCAATTAGGAACCCGTCACCGGGCAGCAATGGGAATTACCGAACGAGTTAAAAATTGCATCTGCGTCGTAGTATCAGAAGAAACAGGGTCTATTTCCCTAGCAGAAACGGGAACTTTAAATAGACCTTTGACGATTGTGAAGCTGAAAGAGTCTTTAGAAGCTCGATTTTCCCCCAGTGTAGATCGGGAAGCCGTAGCACCAGGTCTGTTAAGCTTGGGTCGTCAGATTCGTAGTAAAACACTAGCATTGGTATCACGGTTACTAGGTTTACCATCGACCGCTTCGCGAGATAAAAAATGACAGCACAACAAACTCAACTGCAATTGCAATATTTGCCCCCCGATCTCAAGCCAGAATTATTACCCCAGCATGTTGCGGTAATTATGGATGGCAATGGTCGGTGGGCAAAACGCCAAGGAATGCCCCGGATTATGGGTCATAAACGGGGAGTAGATGCCCTCAAGGATTTACTGCGCTGTTGTCGAGACTGGGGAATCCAAGCATTAACAGCTTATGCTTTTTCCACTGAAAACTGGGGTAGACCCCAGGAAGAAGTAGATTTTTTAATGACTTTATTTCAACGGGTTTTACGGCAAGAACTCCGAGAAATGGTCAAAGAAAACGTCCAAATTAGATTTGTAGGTAACTTAAATGCCCTACCCAGCACCTTGCAAACAGAAATTTCTCGTTCTGTGGCACAAACAGAAAATAATCGCGGTATTCGGTTTACAGTAGCAACAAATTACGGAGGTCGCCAAGAAATTATCCAAGCTTGTCGTGCGATCGCCACTAAAGTAGAACAAGGTTTACTGCAAGCAGATGAAATTGACGAGGCAATATTTGAAAAACACCTCTATACGGCGGGTACTTGTGACCCAGATTTATTAATTCGCACCAGTGGGGAAATGCGACTCTCGAATTTCCTCCTCTGGCAAATGGCATATTCAGAAATTTATATTACTGATACTCTCTGGCCCGATTTTGACCGTAGCCAATTTCACAGCGCTTTGCGTGTTTATCAGCAACGGGAACGTCGGTTTGGAAAAGTATGAATAGAGTTATGAGTTATGAGTTATGAGTTTAAAATCCCAACTTCTAACTTTTAATTCCTAATTTTTAACTGCTAACTTTTAATTCTTAACTCCGCGCCTGTTGGGCGCAAGCTTTGCGCCCCTACAAATTCCGCGTCTATGCCCATGGTGGGCGCAAGCTTTGCGCCCCTACAAACTCCGCGTCTATGCCCATGGTGGGCGCAAGCTTTGCGCCCCTACAAACTGCGTGCCTCAAATTAGGGTCCAGAGAAAACGGCTTTTTCAATATCCTGGCGACTCAAGGAATACTTGAAGGCACGTTGAATATCTTGCCCATTTTCGCCAGCGTGGAGATATTTGACTATAATTTGTTCTATATCAAGCCACAATTCGGCTTCCCAGTTAGGTCGCTGCACACGCCAGCAATGGAGTAGTTTTTCATCTTGTTGACAGCCTTGGTCTTGTAACCACTTTTCAATTTGTGGAAGTGCATGATTGTATAAGGGTGTATCAGAGGAAGGAAAAGTCATATTGATTTGAGATTTGAGATTTGAGATTTGAGATTTTTAATTTTTAATTTCCATAGGCATTAGGTGGGTAATTTGTTGTTGCGCTGTTGGAGTGAGTTGAGTTTGAAAAGCGGCATCACCACGAGTTAAGCCGATAAATATTGCTAATAATAGGCAACCCAAAAACGTGATACCAAGAATAAATAAAGCAAAGAGTTCACCTGCCGAAAGGGGACGATCGCTTGGATCGAGGTAAGCTGATTTTAAAGGATCGTAGTCATAGGAAGGATGATTTAAATCGGGGGGTACTTGAATAACGCCAAAGCGGGAATAGCCAATTTTCATGTCGTAGGTTAAACGCCTTTCTGGGTTGCTTAAAGTCGCGTAAGCTTCATTAAGCTGCTGAAATTTTGCTGTAGCGACACTAGAAGGTAAATCTGTAGTATCGGGATGATAACATTTACTGAGTTGCCGATAAGCACGACGGATTTCGATTGGCGATGCAGATGGATGCAGTCCTAAAAGGCTGTAGTAAGTGGCTTTATTGCTTTGTGGAATTGCCCCATTTTGATTCACGGCTGTTTGAGTTACCTAGCGATTAACTTTTTTCTCACATTTTAAACCCAGCAGTTCCCAAGCAGGTACAGTAGTCAAAAGTCACTCATACCTGCGGAAGCTGCTCCGCGTCTACAAAAGTCACTCATTCAAAAGTCAGGAGTTGGGAAAGTTCGCACGGGGGTGGACTCACCATTTCCCCATCACCTCATCAATGCGCTTTTGCACTGCATCAGCAGCAGATGGGATTTCTTCTGGGGGGATTTGCCATAGTTTGGTAATTAACCACTCAGGGACGGGACTAATCAACATATGACAACGTCCACAAAGAGTAATCAAATTAGATAGGTCATTGCTTCCACCTTTGCTTCTAGGAATTACGTGATGGACTTGTCCGCTACCATCTTTACCACATACTTGGCATTTGCGATTATCCCGTTGCAAAACTTCGGTTCTGATTTCTCGCCAGGATGTCATTTGTATATATAAATCAAGTAATGATTTTTTATAGTAATATTACTGCTTAACAGACAGATTTATTCAACAATTTATGAAACAAAATTAGCACGGGGTTTAAAAGTTTCAATTTGTCTTAATTTTTCGTATAATTGCCGTTCCTCATCACTAATATCTTTGGGAGTGACTATTTGAATTTCTACTAATTGGTCACCTCGTTTACCTCCATCGCTGGGATAACCTTTGCCAGAAAGACGCAATCTTTGACCGGATCTTACTCCTGGGGGAATCATCATTTTTACTAATCCATCTAAGGTAGGTGCTTCTACCTGTCCACCTAAAACTGCTTCTGTGGGAGTAATTGGTACTTGACAGTAAATATCTGAGCCTTCTAATGTAAAAATGGGATGGGGTTTGACGGTAATTTTTAAGTATAAATCTCCGCCACCAATGCCCTGATTGCGCAAGCGAATAGTTTGACCTGTTACCATTCCTTCAGGCATATTTACTTCTAGGGAACGCCCATCTTCGAGGCGAATTCTTTCTAAACCTCCTCGATAAGCTTTTTCTAATGGCAAGGTCAATCTTGCTTCTATATCTCGACGAGAAGAACGAGGAACTGTATACTCTACTTTTGTTCTGGGGGAACGAAAGGGATCGCGGTTATTGCTAGTAGTATTTGTGCCGTTTCTGGTTTCTTTGCGACCACCAACACCAATCACTTGATTGATAAAACTTTCAAAGTCTGAAAATTCGCTGGGGTCTACATTTTGAGTACCGCTACGACCATTTGCTTGACTTTCCCAAACTTTAGTCCGTGGGGTTTTACTAGCAAATCCTTTTTGTTTCCAATAGCGACCAATTTGGTCATATTGTGCCCGTTTTGTGGCATCACTAAGGACTTCGTAAGCTTCGCCAATATCTTTAAATTTGTCTTCTGCTGCTTTGTTACCAGGATTGAGATCGGGGTGGTATTGTCGCGCTAACCTGCGATAATTCTTTTTAATCTCTTCGTTGGAGGCATCCTTAGCTACTCCTAAAATTTCGTAGTAATCACGAAAATTCCGCAAATTTTGCTGCATAGTCAGTACTTTAAATTTATATTTAAGATTTTAAATTTTTCGATATACCAAGGTTGTTAAGGTTCACTGATATCTTGCACCATTCAAGGGCAACCATTGAGAAAGCGAGGCAGCGCGTTGCGGTGAGGTAGTGTGGTCTTGGGGGTTTCCCCCATGTAGCTTGCTTCCCCGTTGGCGTTCGCGCAGCGTGTCGCTTGCGACTCAGCCTTCTCCGAAGGAGT